>ENA-UOUL01001412-UOUL01001412.1-bioreactor-metagenome-genome-assembly--contig:-NODE-1412-length-33439-cov-13.804298_pt1 | contig 33439 bp, 27 predicted proteins | sample MGYA00249838_ERZ747220 | MGnify/ENA primary metagenome ERZ747220 (study PRJEB28778, sample SAMN05720191) | bioreactor metagenome | isolation source: Anaerobic biogas reactor | place: USA:Washington... | reverse complement strand
GCTGTGGACTCCAGCTTGCAAGTCAACGAGTGCTTTGGCTTGCCGCCAGGTTCCGCCGGAACGGGGAAGTTATTTCGACGTCCGTTGCTACGGATCGCCGAACACCGACGAAGTGGCAGGCTACCTGTGCCGTCTTCTTTACCTGCTGGCGGATTTCGACCAGCCGTTTGAACATGGGACAGCCGTTGACCTCGAATCCCTCCGACTGGCATTTTTCAGCGGTCTGGCGATCGGCCGATGCAACAAAGCCCGCCCCGCCGAGCACCTCTATCACGACGGGTTGAATCGGTGCCGACTGACCGGCCTGATGCGATTCGACGAAGTGGATCGGTATCGCCACGGTATGCGGTCGGGTTCGGGCTGGACTGACATCGTTTTCCTGACACCCGCCGGGTATCGTCACGCATTTCCTGAAACGGGGGATGACTGGGCCTCGACGCCCCAGGACGCGAACCGCGAGCAGCAGGCCGAATCGGTGGCCGATCCCCAGATGTCAGGGACGAACGACGCGGCGGGCAGCGGTCCGGTGGACATCAACCTGCAGCCCCAGGTGGGCCCCGAGCTGGCGGCCGGGCCGACGGCCGAATCTCAGACCCTGGCGGCCGATGGCGATGATGACGACCAAGACGCGACCGGCGGTGGTGACGCGACGACGCAGAATATCTATCGAGAACTGGCTAAATGGGCAGCGGACAACCTAAAGGGCAAGCAGCGGCGAATGATCGAACTGCTGGCAGAGAACAACGACAAGTTGCCATTGGCTGACTTGAACCTGGCTTGCGATTGGAGCAACGACGGATTCAACCGTTGTCGTCAACACGTCAACAAGGTGTTACGTAAGGCGGGCTGGCTTGTCGAGCGGCACGACAACGAAGCCCGTCTGCGGCAGTTAGAGGGCAGGCTGGACGCATGCAAGAGATTGTGGCCTACCTGACTGCCAACGGGTGGCCCCCTCCCATCGTAGCCGATTCCGGTAACGGTGGGCACGCGATGTATCGCATCGAACTGCCCACAGATGATGGTGGGCTAGTGCAACGATGCCTGAAGGCCCTGGCGGGGCGGTTCGATGATGCGGTGGTCAAGGTCGATACCGTGGTCTACAACCCGGCCCGAATCTGGAAGCTCTACGGGACCCGGGCCTGCAAGGGCGATGACGTCGACGGCCGGCCCTGGCGACTGGCCCGTATCCTGCAGGCCCCTGATACCCTGCAAGTTGTTCCCGTCGAATTGCTGCAGGCCCTGGCTGCCGAGGTCCCCACGGCGACGTCGGCGGCCGCAACATCACAACAGGCCGACGCCAGCGGCGAGCGGTTCAACGTGGCCGATTTCATCCGGCGCCATGGTCTTGAAGTTGACGGCCCCCACGACTGGCGCGGCGAAAAAGGAGTGGGGATGTTCTCGGATGCCACCCAGCCCCTACGCCAAGCCGAGGCGGCGATGATTGACGTGGCCCGGCCTGTGGTGGCCCGGTTACACGACCTGCAAGGTGCCCTGGATGCCCTGCCCGATTTGACCACGGCCCCAGAAACCACGGCGACGCCCCAGGCGATGGCAGCGACCGGAACCGATACGGCGGCAGGTTACCTGCCAGCAAATCGCCAGCAGTACAGCAGCGAAACGACGCAAAACGAAGCGGGAAGCGGCGAAATGCCCCCATCTGGAAACGACAACGCCGATTGCCCTAACGTGTTGCCAATTAAGGCACTTAGCGACAATCGGCGGGATTCTGCGAAGTGGTCAGGGCCAGGATTGAACTGGCGACACACGGATTTTCAGTCCGTTGCTCTACCAACTGAGCTACCTGACCAAAAAACTCGAAGACAACCGTTTCGCACGCTCTTGCCTCCGTGGCCCGCGCATCGGCCAGATCTTCAGGGCTTTACTGCGACGCCGGGCGACCCATTTCAGCAAGGCTAACACCCGGCGGCGGGCGTGGCGGGTGTCAAGGACACGACTGAGCGCCAACTGGTCGGCCGCAAGGTGCTGTGCGAGCGTAAGTTTACCAGAAACTGATTGTCCAGCAAGCCCTGCAAGCCAAGCAAAGACTTGCCGCTTTTCCAACTCAGTGTTCAAAGGCCGGCAGTTTGGTGTCCCGGGCCGGGTCGCGATCCGGCGACGCGTGGTAACACATCAGCCGCTCTCAATCTCGCGGAAATGATCGGCCGTCAGGTGGGCGACCGACCACCCGGCTGATTGGCGCAGAATCACCATGATCGTGCTGTTGAAATTCGAATCGAGACACCAGATTTTGCCCTCGTGCTCGTCGTACGCCAGCGCCATCCAGACATGCGACGAGTTGGCACACTTGTCACCGTGGATCATGCCTTCTTTGTCAAATGAAATCAGATTGTGGCTATTGTAGTCGTAGCGCGGAACTGCGGCGTAAGGTCGAACGGCCCAGCGGTATCCCGCCTCGCAATTCGCGTCGTGGTAAGTCCAGCCATTTTCCTTCCGCCAATACTGCTCGAAGTACCTGATGACGATCTGTCGGCGGCCACGGGCCTCGATGCTGTCGCCTGAGGTCGCTGTAAAGTAGGGGCCCACGATCCGCTGCTTGCCGTCAATCGAGGCGCACAAGCGGTACATGGTGCCAGGTTTGATGCTCTCATGACGCAACTCCGTCCGGCCGTTTTCAAGCTTGGCTTGGATCGTGAGCGTCTCGGCGGAATTGCTCAGGCAGGTCAACTTGACCTCCAAATCACCGCTGATCGGTTCGTCCAGGACGATTGGGATGTAATCCGCGGCGTCGATTTTGGCGATTTCGCCCCAGTCGTAGATGGCGGACGACGCTGGCAAGTTCGGGTATTCGTCGTCATACACTTGTCCAAAGCTGGTGCTGTCGTAGGAATTCGAGGAACGGCGGCGACGCAAAACGCGTGGCCAAGCCATCGCCAATTCGGTGGCGCAGAAGATCAACAGCAAACAGAAGACCAAAGTCTTGCGGTTCATAGCAACTTGACTCCTTGAGCAGGGTTTGGCCACCCTCGCCGTTTGGTTTCGGTTCCGCTCACTTCGGCACGCTTCGCAAAGCGGCAGTCCAACGCATAGGCAAGTGGAGGGCGTGTAAATGGGAAGCTAGGGAATTCTGGATATAACGCGTAGAGTTTGCGGCACAATCTAGCAGGGGTTTGGAAAACTGGCGAGCGGGGGTAGTCAAGGCTTTTTTGGAAAATATTTCCTGGCGTCGATAGTCCAGTCGCCTCGTTTGATTTCGTCGGTGGTGTGATGGGTGAGTCCCTTGAGTCCGTCGCGGGCAGGATGCATTCGCGCTGGAGAAGGCTCCTCGTCGAGCTGAGTCCAGTCGCATCTGCAAAGCCGCAACTTTGCTTAAGTCAAGGACTTCCGTCGCATCGCGGGTTGACAAATGTGGGGGCCATTGATAGCATCGACGCTGCTGGTACGTCAGGGAGGGGAACGTTTAGAGCGAAGATTCGGGATCGTGCGTCACGAAGCGTCTGGGGAGCGGGGGGGTGGCGAGGCGTTGAGAGGGATTTTTTTCTTTGGGGTGTGGTGCGTATGTCTTCGTTCTGCTCGCGTAGCTTGCGAAGTTACCGTCTTCCGCGACGGTGGGCGGATCGGTCCTGGGATCGCTGGCCCGAGCGCATCATGATTTCCGGTCTGTCCGGTTGTTGGGGCGTGGTTCTGCTGGCGGTTCTAGTGGGGGTCTCTGGATCTGCGGATGCCTACACGCCGGACAGTCCCGAAGTGCGGCAGGTAGTGGACAAGGCCGTGGCGTGGTTGGAGAAGAATGAGCTGAAGAGTCCGGTGGGCGGGCAATGTCTCGTGGGGCTGGCCTTATTAAAGGCGGGCAAGGCGCAGAGTCATCCGCTGATTCAATCGGCGATTGCGGCGGCCCGGAAGTCGGCCGAGCAATTTGCGGCCAAGGGGGCTCCCGGCCACTGTTACAACGAGACCATTGCCTGCATTTATTTGTGCGACGTCGATCCCATGCGGTACGCGCCGGAAATCAACATGTTTGCGCAAGGCATGTTGAAACGCCAGCGTCCCAACGGTTGCTGGTCCTACGAACCCTACACGTACGATGACACGTCGCAGACTCAGTACGGCGTGCTGTGTCTGTGGGCGGCGCATCAAGCGGGCGTTGCGATTCCGGCGCGAGCCATCGAGAGCGTCGCGCATTGGCTGATGCGTTCGCAGAGCACGGATGGAGGTTGGGTTTATCGGGCAGCGGACAATGGCTCGTACGAGCGAGTCAGCCAGGGGACCAGCACGCATTCGATGACGGCCGCGGGGACGGGCAGTCTGTACGTATGCGCTCACTTGCTGGGTTTTGGCGCGGATGCGAAGCGCAGCGGGGGCAAGCAGGAGAAGTCCGGACTGCCTCCCGCGCTGCAGAAGGTCGAGTCGGAGCAAGGCAAGGGAAAGCGGCAGATGTACCTGCAGCCCTCCGGCACGAACGCGCAGCAACTGTTCGGATTCGCCGCCGCTGGCGACGCCTGGTTTGCCAGGAACCTGCGATTCGATGTCCGAGAGTATCGGCTCTATTACATCTATGGGCTGGAGCGTTACAAGAGCTTTCAGGAATTGGTCCAGGGCCAAGTCGTTCCGGAGCCGGACTGGTACAACCAGGGCGTGGAATTCCTGCGGAAGAGTCAGTTGGCGGACGGCACGTGGGAATACGAGGGCAGCTACGGGTTGGGGGCTGCGGTGGACACCGCCTTTGCGGTGTTGTTTCTCACGCGGAGCAGCCAGAAGGCGATCAAGAAGGCGACGCTGGACGAGGGCGTCCTGATCGGCGGCATGGGGTTGCCGAAGGATTTGACGAACGCCCGCATGCAGGACGGAAAGGTCGTCACGCCGCAGATGGTCCGCGACGTCGACGACCTGTTGGAACTGCTCAGCAGCACCGAGGACAAGGAGTTTGATCCGACGGCCTTGCCGGGCGGGCTTTCGCTGGATGCGGACCTGACGAAACGCACCAGCCAGTTGGAGCGGCTACGAGCGTTGGTCACTAACGAGAACTTTGAAGCCCGGCTGGCCGCGGTCAGGACGCTGGCCAAGTCGCGCGACTTGGACAACGTGCCGGCGCTGATTTACGCCCTGAGCGATCCGAACTGGATGGTCGTGGAGGCGGCGCGGGACGGTTTGTGCTTCATCAGCCGCAAGTTTCAGGGCTACGGTCCGCCGCCCAACGCGACTCCGGAGCAGAAGCAGGCCGCCCAGATCAAGTGGAAGCAGTGGTATTTGGCAATTCGGCCGGACGGGCAATTGATTGACTGATTTTCCGGGCACGCCGCGCGGCGGAACGAAATCTCCTTCAGGAACGGGAACAACGGTGAGTACGAGTCCGGGATCTTCCAAGCCGCTGTCGATCGACGCGCCGCCGCTGAAGACGTTGCGGACGGGCCGTTACGACTCCGTGGCCAGCCTGTTGATCGCCCTCTTGATCCTCGTCGGGGTCTGCGTTTTTTCCCTGTTCGTGATTTGGCTGACTGGGCGGTTCATCTTTGTCCAGAGGACGGTTCCGGTCGAGTTGGTGGAATACGCCGGGCGCGGCGACCATGCGGCCGGATTCGCCCGGGACATGGAGCCGCCGGGGCCGGAGGAACTGGAAGAAGAAATGTACGAACCGCAGTTGGAGGCGACCTTGGAGGCTGTCACCGAAGTGGTCACGACGCAGACGGCGGCCCTGGACGCCATCGCCACGGCGGCGGAGGCCACGGCCAAGGGCGGCGGACTAGGCGACAGCCGGGGGCCCGGTCCGGAGGGCGAAGGCCGCAGCGACATTATTCCGCCCTGGGAACGCTGGGAAATTCGCTACACGACCTCCGGTTTGGACCCCTACTCGCAGCAATTGGACTTTTTCAAGATCGAGTTGGCCGCCGCGGGCGGGGGTCCGTTGGTGGACTATGCCTTCCACTTGGCCAAGGCCAAACCGGATCGCCGCACGGGCAAGCCGGAGGACGAGAAGCGGATGTACATGACGTGGCAGAGGGCGGGAGGTCCGCTGGCCGTCTTCGACCGGCAGTTGCTGGCCAAAGCCGGAGTGAGCACCCAGCGGCGTCTGGTGCTGCAGTTCTATCCCAAGGAAACCGAGATGCTGCTGCTGCGATTGGAGGCAGAACACGCCCGTGGAAGGGATGCTCGGGAGTTTCTCAAGACCATCTTCGGCGTGCGTGCCGCGCGTGGTGGATACGAGTTCTTTGTCATCGACCAGTTCTTTCGGCCGGCGCCGTTGATGTGAGAGGAGGGGGGCTGGGCCGGACAGGATGGGTTGGGGGCCGGCCGGTTTTTGGTCCTGGCGGGCTGCGATGCGGGCATGTTGCCGGCCACCGTTTTGATTAGAATATCGGCTGGGGTTGTTACGGATTCGTCCTTGATTTACAGGCGTTGGGAAGCACATGGACTACGAGGGACTAGTCACCTACGTGGGAAATGCGACGTATGGTGCCCAGGCGATTGTCGCGTTGTGGGGGGCCTACTGTGTCGTGATGGTCTGGCGGCGAGTCGCCCAGAAGCGGTTCCGGAGCGAAGAAGAGCAGACCGAGTTTCTGACCGCGGTGGAGGATCCGCTGGCGCGGGGAGACTTTGACTCCGCCAGCGGAATCTGTGAAGGCGACGTGCGGGCCGTGCCCCAATTGGCGCTGCTGGCGATTGCCAACCGCAATCTCGGTTTCAGCAAGGTCCGGCAGCTCGTCGTCGACCGTTTTCAACGCGACCTGATGGCGGACCTCGAACACCGCATCAGCTGGATCAATACGGTCATCAAGAGCGCTCCGATGCTGGGACTGTTCGGCACCGTGTTGGGCATGATGGGGGCGTTCGCCAAGCTGGCGGCGGCCGAGACCGTCAAGCCCACGGAGTTGGCCAACGACATCAGTCTGGCGCTGATCACCACCGCCATCGGGTTGGCGATTGCCATCCCGCTGGGAATTGCGATGGCCAGCATCAACGTCCGCATCCGCAAGATGGAAGATTTGATCATTTCGGGCCTGACCCATGTCCTGGAGAACCTCCGCGACGGGCTGGAGGTCCGCGGCCGCCGGGGCGAGGGGTGAGGTGCGAAGAGGGGAGGATGCGGGATGGGCTCGACGGTCTGGAGGCCCAGGGGAACGCCGGACCGGGTTCGTCACCCAACAGGGCGGACGGCGGGCCGATCCTCTCACAAGCCGGGTTAAGGGACTGCGGACATGTCGGACAAGAAAAGCGGCGAAGACCTGATGGAGCCGTTGATCCGGTCCCGGACGTTTGAAGAGTCCGAGATGGAGATCACGTCCATGATCGATCTGACGTTCTTGCTGCTAATCTTTTTCCTGGTGGCGGGCAAGATGGATCCGTCCGGTCAGTTGCAATTGCCGCCCGCGCGCTATGGCAAGCCCGTGGTGGAAAAATCGTCGATCATCCTCACGCTGGCGGCCGGCGAGGAAGGCAAGGCGGTCGTGTACTGCGGCAACGGCATCAACGATCAGACTCGGCTCCACTCCGCGGACCTGGCCGCTCAGGAGGACGAGGTGGCCAACTATGTGGAGAAGCAGTTCCTGGCGGGGGCCAAGGAGAACGTGTTGATCAAAGCCGGCAAGGGAATCAAGCAGCGCGAAGTCTGGCGGATTTCCAAAGCGGCAACGCGCAACGAAAGCGTCCAGCAACTGTACGTGGCCGTAACGGAGGTCCAGTAGCGCCGTGGCTCACACGTTTTCCTGCCCAGTCTGTCAGGCTCAACACACGGTGCCGGAGCACTTGATCGGCCGGCGTGTGCGCTGTCCCCACTGCCGCGAGGCGGTGGTCGTGCCGCGGCCGGCCGGCGAACGCGGGCCGGGGACGGAAACTGCTGCGGCGGACTGGCCTGCGGCTTCCTCCGACGAAGACGAGCCGCTGATATCCGCCCCCCGGTACAAGTCGCTCGAAGCGGAAATGGACATGACGCCGATGTGCGACGTCACGTTCCAACTGCTGATCTTCTTCATGGTGACCGCCGCGTTTGCCATGCAGAAGTCGATCGAGATTCCCAAGCCCAAGCAGGATGCGCCGAGCACGCAGGTGGTCATCCGGGACCCGGAAGAGGATCCCACGTTCGTGACCGTCTATGTGGACGAAAACAATACGTACCGCGTGGTGACCCCGGATTGGGACGTGGAAGCGCCCAGCGAGCAAGAGTTGCTGCGGAAGCTGCGCGAGGCGCGCACCGCGGGCAGCGGCGGCGTTATGCCGACCAAGTTGCTGGTCAAAGCGCATGGAGACTCTCTGCACGAAAAGGTCGTCGCAGCGCTGGATGCGGGGACTGAAGTGGGCATGGAGCAGGTCCAACTAACGACCATTGAGGAAAGTGAATGACGCCGATGTCCGCGGAGCGTTTTCTCGACCGACTCGAAAAGACCGGCCTGCTGGAAGCCTGGTTCCTACAGACGATCCGGGAACAGGTGAAATCGTCCACGACGCCCGTGACCGCCGATTCCGTGGCCAAACGCCTCGTCCTAAGCGGGCATTTGACCAAGCTGCAGGCCAGAAAGCTGCTCGCCGACGTCCAGAAGGATGCGGCGGAAGCTCCGGAAGTTTCCCGCGGCGGGGAGCGCGGCGGCGGCAAGCCGCAGGCGGCCCGCGGCAAGCCGCATCCCGAACCCTCGATCGACGAAGAGTTGGGCCTGGCGCCGTTGGGGGATGAAGAGGATCTAGGATTGGCGCCGTTGCCCGAGGACGCGCCGCCGCAGACTGTTCAGGAAGAGGACGTCGTGTTGCTGGAGGATGCCAGCCGCAGCGTGGATCAGGAATTGGGACTGGCCCCGTTAGCCGAGCCTCCGCGCGGCGCGGGCTCCGCCGCGGCCGGAGGTCAACCTGCCGCGGCCGGGCGGACGCCTTCGCGGCCGGCGGTGCAACGGCAGCCGCCGGAGCCCGCGGGCGGGCTGCAGCCGCTGGACGTGGGCGCCGGCTTGCAGCCCCTGGGAGACGCCTCGGGATTGCAGCCGTTGCCGGACGCGGCTGGCCTGCAAGCCTGGGACGAGCCGAGTCTGGCGGACGGCGCCCTGGAGCCGGCTGCCGGCTCGCTGCAGAAAGCCGGCCGGCCAGCCAAGAGACTCGGTTCGGGCAGTCCCTGGGATTCCACGCTGATGTACGCGGGCGGCGGCGGGTTGGCCCTGATGCTGATCGTCGGCTTTGTTCTCTGGTACACGCTCACGCGGGGTTCGGCCACCGAGTTGCTGCAGGCCGCGGACACGGACTATCGGTCCGGTTCCTACAGTCAGGCGATTCCAAAGTACGAGAAATTTCTGGCTTCGTATCCGGACGATCCGAACGTCAGCCTCGCTCGCGTGCGGATCGGCACGGCCCGGTTGCGACAAGTGCTGGAAGGCTCCAAAGACAAGCAGCCCGTTCTGAAGGCGGCCCAGGAGATCCTGCCGCAACTGGAGAATGAAACAGCGTTCGACGAGGCCCGCGCGGAACTGGCCTCGATTCTGCCGGAGATCGCCGAGGGATTCTCGCAGCCGGCCAGGCTCGAACAGGACATGGCCAAGGCCCAGACGCTGGTGGACCTGGCCGGGGAGGCGATCAAGCTGGTCAACAATCCGGCCTATATCCCCACCTCGCTTCGCAAGAGCGTCGAGTCGCGGATCGAGAAAATCCAGGAAGACATCGAACTGGCCAGACGGAACATCAACCAGAACAAGCGTTTGGAGGAGGCGGTCGCCGAGATCGGCCAGGCCGCCGGCGGCGGCGACACGCAGCGGGCTTACGAGGTCCGCCGCCAGTTGCTGGCGGAGTATCCCGGCTTGGAGCAGAACGCCCGCTTGGTGCAAGCGGTGGGGGAGATCACCCAGCGCGAGCGCGGCCTGGTCAAGGTGGAGAACGAGGCCGTTAACGCGGCGACGGAGGATCACCAGTTGGCCTCCGAATTCCGCGTGGCTTTGGCCAGTCGGCGGGGGACGGGCAAGCCCGGCAGCGAGGCGCAGATGGTGTGTTTTCAGGCCCGCGGCGCGGTGTACGGATTGCAGGCGGCGACGGGACAGTTGAAGTGGCGCCGCGCGGTAGGCGCCGACACGCTGGCCAACCCACAACCGTTGTCTCGCCAGCCCGGCGCGGACGTCCTCGCCATCGACGGGCGCCGTCAGGAACTGCTTCGGCTGAAGGGCGCCAGCGGCCAGTTGGTCTGGCGGACGCCGATCGGCGAAGCCTTTGCGGAACCGGTCCTCCAAGGCTCAAAGATCCTCGTGGCGACCCAGGGCGGGCGCCTCCTGGAGATCGACGCCGAGACGGGCAACGCAACGCGTCGCGTCCGGATTCCGCAGAAACTGCACGTCGGTCCCGGAGTCAGCGACAAAGGGCATTTGTACCAGGTCGGCGAGCACTCGAATTTGTATCTCCTGGACGAAGCGACGCTGGAATGCAAGGAAGTCTACTACTTGGGCCACAAACCCGGCACCGTGGCCGCTCCGCCGGTGATGGCTTTGGGCCACTTGTTCATCGCCGAAAACAGCGGCGAGGCTTACAGCGATTTGCACGTGCTGGCGACGGACGCCAACGGGCTGTCTCCCCAACCGGCGTTAAAGCCGATCCGCCTGGCAGGCCGTGTGCTGGTGCCGCTGATCCAGACGGCTGCGCGCGTGATCGTGGTGACGGATTTGGGAGCCATTCGCGTGCTGGAGGTCAACACGGCCAACGCCAAGCAACCCGTGGCGGACGTGGTGGAACCCGTGGTGGCCTCCTACAAATCGCCGGTGACCGGCTATCCGGTCTTCGATGGCGGCCGGTTGTGGGTGGGCAACGACCGCTTCACCAAATACGACGTCCAGACTTCGCGGAACCGCCTGAGCCGCGTCTGGATCAAGGACGAGCGGGACGCGTTTGTGGCCCCGCCCCAGGTGATCGGCGACACCCTGTACCATCTCCGGCGCCGGAAGGATTCACCCGCCTTTACGGCCGCCGCGATCCAGGGCGACGACGGCAAGATCCTGTGGGAGGTCGACCTGGCCGTGCCTGCCTCGCTGCTGGCGGTGGACATGGAGCGAAAGCGGGTGCATTCCATCTCGGCGCAGGCCGAGTTGTTTGAGATCACGCCGGAAACCTTCCAGGCGGGCGTCGTCGATCAAGCCGCCTGTGCGGCTGGCGGGACCGCGCGCGGCAAACCGTTCACCGAGGTCCAGGCGATGGACGCGGGACGCTGGATCCTCGGCAGTCCCCAGGATCGCGGGCGGGTGGTGATCTACGATCCCCAGGCGGCTGCGCCCAGCGGTCGTCTGCGGGAACTGCCGCTCAAGGCGGCCGGCACGACTCCCGTGACCGCCGCGCCGGTGTATGGCCTCGGCGGGCTGATCGTGCCGCTGGACAACGGCCAGGTCCTGCTGCTCGATGCGGCCACGGGCGACAACAAGTTCTTGCCCTTCCAGCCGCCCGTGGAAGCGGGCAGCAAGGTCGTCTGGCGCGAAGCGGCGGCGGTGGGCGCGGAGCGGAGCGAATTCGTGATCGCCGACGACCGGAGAAAGCTGTTCCGCGTCGGCGTCAAGGATCAGCCTCAGCCGCATTTGGAGGCGTTGTCGCAAGCCCAACTGGAGGTGGACCTCGTTTCGTCCTTGGCTGCCGCCGGCGATGCGGTGTACGGCGTCACGCGGGGTCCGAACAGCGACACCATCTTGTCCTTTGCCGCCGCCGATCTGGCGGCGGGCAAACAGTGGCCTGCCGAAGGCCGAGTGACGTGGGGGCCCGAGCCGTGGGAGGATTTGGTGCTCCTCGCTACGGACCAGCAAACACTGATGGCCTTTGAAACCGGTCAGAAACGGCGTTGGACCAGCCCATTGGCCTACGGACCGCTGGTCGGCCGTCCGTTGCGCGTCGACGGCAATCTGGTGCTGGCCTCCTTGTCGGGAACGGTCTGGATGATCTCCGGGCTGGATGGCAAGGAGTTGGCCAAGGCTGACGCCGGTGAACCACTCGGCGCCGGACCCGTCGCCTTTGGCACGCGGCTTCTGCTGTGTGCGGCCGACGGTACGCTGTTGGTGGTCCGCACTCCGCAGTGAGTGACCGGCTTCTGGCGTTCGAGCGCGGCCAACGCCCGCGTCATCCGCCGAACAAGCCGGCTTGCCGTGCAACGGTGACGGGCTTGGGCGGCACTTTTCGCGGTGTTTTTTGGCGGTACTTTAAGGCCTCCGTCTACTGGAATACTCGGAGGCAAAGTATTACAATCGGGGTTTGCCGCCGCATCGCGGGCAGCGTGATTTGCGTGCGGTGAACGAACCTGGGAGACGTGATTGACGGGGACATTGACGCCAATGGTTTCGTGCCGAAACCCGGCAGTATTCAGTGCGTACGACTTTGTTTTGTTTTTTCATTTGTGTTAAGCGAGTGGCTGGCAGTGGCTGGCGGGAGGTGACGCATGAGATCAATTTCAAGGCGACGCAGTCGTGAAAGTGCGGCGAGTGCCGCCTTTACACTTGTGGAATTGTTAGTGGTGATCGCCATCATTGGCATCTTGGTCGCGTTGCTATTGCCGGCGATTCAGGCCGCACGCGAAGCCGTCCGCCGCACGCAGTGCAGCAACAACGAGAAGCAGTTGGCGCTGGCGCTGCAGAACTATCACGACGTCCACAAGTGTTTTCCGCCCAACGCCATGCCGCCCTTTGCGGGCGCGACGCATCGTCAGGCTTCGTGGTTTGTGAGGATTTTGCCCTACCTGGAACAGGGGCCCGCCTACAATCAAGTGAGCTTCAGCGGGGTGGATTGGACCCTGCAGCACGGGGTTTATCCGCATTGGGAGGTGATGCAAGACCTCCGGGTCAGTTCCCTCAACTGCCCTTCCAGCCCGATGCCCAGGGAGGCCGCTCAGGACACCCGGGGGCGGACTCCCGGAGCGCCTGGGACGATCTACTTGCAGTTGGTCAACTACGTCGGTGTCGGCGGCACGTACCTGCGCGGCAGCGACTTGGCCGATTATCCCTCGCCGAGTCTCGCTGGATATGCGGGCGGGAGGACGTCGTTCAACGGCATGATTGTGTATTCCGGGCCGGGCCGCCCGGCGGCCTCCATGGCGGACATCGCCGACGGGACCAGCAATACCTTCGGCGTCGGCGAACAATCCGACTTCTATTACGAAGCCAACGGCACCAAACGGGATTGGCGGGCTTGCAATCACGACGGCCGATCCTGGTCCTGCGGAGCCGGAGGCGAGACGGATTGGTGGCTGAACACGACCATCGTGCGCTACCCCATCAACTGGAATGGCACGGCCACCGAGGCCAATGCCGGTTACCGGCGTCACACCATCATCCGTTCGGCCCACCCCGGCGGCGCTAACCTCGCGCTGGCGGACGGTTCCGTGCGGTTCGTTTCGGACGCGGTTGACTTCACCACATTTATCCGCCTGTGCGACCGCGAAGACAGGCAATCCGTTGGCAGTTACTAGTGCTGTGTCCACCAGCGGCTGAGGGATCGTGGGGCGGATTTTCGTCCGCCCTTCGTCATATCCGGCCGGACAGACAGTCCGGCCAGACACGGCACCGTTGTTACAGAGAGAAGTTGTTGTATGAAGAGGAGAATTGCGGTGAACACCGAAATGGCAGGTAAGCGAACAGGGAGGCGGGTTGTCGTCTATTTGACGGCGTGGGTCGCTGTCGCGGCACTTTTGGGCTGTGGCGGGACCAGCGGACCGGAATTGGGAAAGGTCAAGGGCACCGTGACTCAGAAGGGCAAGCCGCTGGCTGACGTCGATGTGATGTTTCTGCCGGAGCGGGGCGCACCGTCCTCTGCCAAAACCGACGCGGCGGGCAACTTCGAACTCAAATTCAACGACGGCCGGCCGGGAGCCGTGCCGGGCAAGCATCAGGTTCTGATTACGATTCCCGGCACCGAGTTGCCGCCGCCGACCGGCGACGAGCAGATGCCGGAGGTCGTGAAGCCTCCGGTCGAGTTCCGCAAACAGGTGGAAGTCTCGGCGTCGGGCGAGAACGATCTCAAAATCGAAGTCGAAGAATAGTCCCGGCACCGACCCCTCGCGCGCGCCGGACAAGCACACGCTCTCTTGGCGGTCGCGCTGGACACCAACGGGATCCCCCAAGCCGGATTCCGGGACGACAGGGCGGCTCACGGGATCTTGGCGGCGTCCCTGTGGTTCAGTAGCGCAGCGGCGCGACCGGTTGCGGTGTGCTGGGCGCGTTTGGCAGGGGCACGGCGTATCCCTGGCGAGCGCCGCCGCGCAGCGATTCCGCCCTTTCCACCAGTTTCTCCGCCGGTACAATCTGTTGGGGCTGCAACTGAAAGTCCAGAAACTGTTCGTCTCGGATTTCGTGCGGCCAGAGGTTCTCGCTGACAAAATCGAGCGGCGTGATCTCGTACCACGGCGGATAAAACGTCTGCTTGACCGTCAACGTCTCAAAACCGTCCTTCACCAGCTGGATTTTGCGGGTCCCGTAGTACGTGAAGCTGGTCGAGACGGGGGTAGTCCCGATTTCCTGGTCATCGACATACAGCAACGCTCCGGGGGGGGTTGTGCGAACCGTCATCCGCCGACGGACGCAGCCGGGGGCGACCGCCAGCAGCGCCAGTACGGCGATGCAGCAGACGCGAGCGGCTCGCAGAACACCCTGGGATGAACGATCCGGCGACACGGGGTAAGGGACCCTGTCAAGAAAAGATCAGTTTTCTTTGCGGACACGACGAAGTCAGACACTGGACGAGTGGCGGGATTATAATTGCCCTTCGGCATTCGAGCCAGACCGAAAAACCGGTCTGTCGGCGGTCCCGGAAGCCGGTCCTAGCACTGGTAGCATGGCAGTCAGCGCGTTGTTCGGGTAGACTGTAGAGCCTTGGGAGTTGGGCAGGCTTTCCGCTTTTGGCAAAGCAGCTGAACATGGATCAATCCAAATCGCCCTTTGTCGCCGATCTGCAGCAATTCACGCGAACCGACATCGGGATGCGGCGAGCCATCAATCAGGATTCGTCGAAGGTGGTGCTCGCCGAGGACGAGCCGACCTGGCAGGCCCGCGGTCACCTGTTCATGGTGGCCGACGGCATGGGGGCCCATGCCGCGGGAGAACTGGCCAGCAAGTTGGCTGTCGACACCGTAACCCACCTGTACTATCACGACCGCGAGTTGGCGGCTGAGCAGGCGTTGGAGAAATCGCTGGTCGATACGAACGGGGAGATCCATCGGCGCGGGCTGGCCAACTCGGATTTCCGCGGGATGGGCACGACGGCCAGCGTCCTGGTCTTGACGCCGCGAGGCGCGCTGGTCGGTCACGTCGGCGACAGTCGCGTGTATCGGTTGCGGGGCCAGCAGTTGGAGCAGTTGACGTTCGATCACAGCCTGCAGTGGGAGTTGCGGTCGCTGAAGTTGGTGGCCGAGGGTTCGGACTTTGCGAAATCCGTGCCCAAGAACGTGATCACGCGTTCGCTGGGGCCGAACGCCAACGTGGTGGTGGATCTGGAGGGTCCGTTTCCGTTGGAGGTTGGCGACCGGTTCCTGCTGTGTAGTGACGGGCTGAGCGGTCAGGTTGACGATCGCGAGATCGGCAGCCTCTTGGCCCACTTGCCGCCCGAGGACGCCGCCGATGTGCTGGTGGACCTGGCGAATCTTCGCGGAGGACCGGACAACATCACGTTGCTGATCGTCGCGGTGACCGGGTCGGGCTTGGCGACGTTGTCGCGGAACGGGAAAGGCGAGCCTCCGGCCCGTGCCCTGCGAGCCGGTCCGGGCAGCATGACGCCCTGGGTCGTCACCGGCGTCTGCTGGCTGTTCGCCGGTATCCTCTGGTTCGCCGATCAACTGATCGCCCTGCTGGTCCTCGCCTTGGCCGGGCTTGCGGCCTTGGCGGTGGGCGTGGTCATGCATTTCCGAGCTCGTTTGCCGTCCTCCGGCGCTGTTACCACACAAGGCCGAAGACTGGGGAACGCTCCCTACGCCAGCGTGACGTGCAGCGCCGGCGAAGAGCTCGTCGGCAGCCTGGAGGCGATTCTGTCCGAGTTGCGCGAAGCCGCCGTGGAGTCCAACTGGCAAGTGCGGTGGCCTGAGTTTGACGGCCTTTGTCAGAAGGCCGAAACGGCGAAGGGGGCCGGAGACATACCGGCCGCCGTGCGGTTCTGTGCCCAGGGCGTCTGCTTCATGATGCACGAACTGCGGAATCAGCAGAATCGAAACGCCAGCGATTCGGGAATTGATTACTCGCGGCCCGATTGACGGCCATGCCATGGGACACTCAGCACCCCGCCGAGCGGATGACCAGCGCACTCACCGGGGCTCCCGGACGAGGATTGCGACCGCACTCGTCCTGTTGATCGTCGGCATCGCGGCGATTTCGTGGGTCGTGTACCTCGCGGCCCGTCGCGTTCCCCGGACGCCGCCGGACGCCGTCGCCACGACGGATCGGGCGGCAAGTCAGACGCCCGGCGCCCGGCCGTCCACGCCGGCGGGATCTGCTGCGCCGCCGGCCGGCGGTGGCCAGGCGGATCGGCCGGCGTCCCCTCCTGCTCCGCCCGCGGCCCCCCCCAGTTCCGCGTCTGCGGAGGAGTCTTCGTCGGTTGCCGGCAAGGCATCCGCCGAGCCCGGCGTGCCGCCGAAGCCGCCCTCCGGCGGATTTGAACTGGCGGCACTGGTGCCGATCGAAGTCGAAGCGGACGAGTCTGGCCGGACGGCCTGGCGAAGGTCTGTCAAGTTGGGCGGGCGGGTTTACGATCGCGCCGTTTGCCTGACACCGGCCGAGGATCAGGGCGTTGCGCAGATTGCTTTTCGAGTCGGCGCCAGGTTCGTTCAACTGCGAGGAGTTGCGGGACTCGCGGACGCAGCGCCGCCCGGCGCCGCGCGGGAACGTCCGCAGGCCGTGTTTCGTGTGTACGGCGACGGGAACTTGCTGTGGGACTCCGGTCTGCTGGAGGGGCGCGGCGAGCACCGGGCCTTCGAGTGCTCTGTGGCCGGGGTCGACATCCTGACCTTCGTCGCGGAAAGCCAATCGCCCGCGGCCGTCTCGGAGTTGGCCTGGGGCGATCTACGTTTGTTTCCCGACGCGGAGCGGGGCGCTCCGCAGGCTTCCGCGGTGCCCAAGACACCGTAACGGAGTCGTTGGGTGGCGACGTCGCGGAAGGGTTTTCAAAAGGCGTTGGCCCCGTTGGGGTTCGCGCCGGGTTTTGCCCAGCTCAGCGGCGAGGTTCCACGTAATCCTGCGCCATCAGGTAGGATTTCAGGCTGACGAACAACTGCCGGGCCCGCTCGTCGGCTCCGTTGCGGCGGCGATCCCGCTGCCGCTTGGGGCGAATCGTGACCCGCACGACGGTCCGCACTTCCGTCGCGGCCTGTCGCGCTTCGGTGTCCGCCTGCATCTCCTCCAGGTCGAGTTCCACGAGGAACGGCGTGGGGCGATCGCTGCTGCGGCGCATCATCGGCAAGTTTTGTCCCGTGATCTCCAGCACGACGTGGTTGTCGTTGATTTCCAGGATCTCGGCGGCATGGTCCGCGACAAAGCCCCGCAGTTTCTCCGCTGCCAGTTGCAGGGGGACCACCGTCACGACGCAACGTTGCAACAGATGCTGGCCGGGGCTTGATCTCCACCAGAACAGCCAGCGTTTGAGCCGCGCTTCCTTGTCGCGCCGGCCCGTCATGCCGCCGCCGATCCGGACGACCGTGTTGCGGCCTTCGCTCTTGGCCTGCAGCAGCGCGCGATCGGCTCGACGCAGCATGGTTTCGCCGGTGTCGCCCGCCTGCAGCTCGGTGACTCCAAAGCTGGCGGTCAGGCACTTGCCGTTCAGCATCGAGTGGGGTTGCCGCGACCAGGCCTCGCGGATCGTCTCTGCCCGGCCAGCCGCCGCAGCGTTGTCGCAGTCCGAACACAGCATCACGAACTCTTCGCCGCCGTAGCGGGCGACCATATCGCCGCCGCGGCAGTATTTCCGGAGCAGCGCGGCAAAGGCGATCAGCGCTTCGTCGCCCGCCTGGTGACCGTACGTGTCATTGATCCGCTTGAACAGATCCAGGTCGCAAATGATCAGGCTGTAGGGGAGGCCGCGTTCCAAGTGCAGCGCGACCCAGCGGCGATGCGCCCGGTCGAACTCGGCGCGGTTGGCGACGCCCGTCAGGCCGTCTTGCGAGGCCTTTTCGTTCAGCGTCTTCAGACGCTCCTCCAGGCTGATGCGAGACGAAGCGTCCTGCAGCAGCAACGTCGCGCCGCAAATGGCCCCGTCGGCACCCAGCACGGGCGAGACGCAGGCGTCGATCGAAATCTTCTCGCACTGACCGTCTGAGACCAGAACTCGTTTGTACGAACTCGTGCCGTCGTGAATCGCCTGGACGACGGGACAGCGTTCGGGCGTGATGAGCTTGAAGTGCTCGTCGCGCAACTGCAGGATCGCGGGATCCCAGAGCTGTTGTTCCACGCTGGCCGCTGTGATGCCCGTCAGCAATTCAATCGCCCGGTTCCATTTCATGATCCTCAGACCGGCGTCCACAAACACGACGCCGTCATGCATCGTGTCCAGCAGGTGCTCGTGGAACAGGCTCCCGGACATCGCCGACCGGCCGGAGGACAAGGTGGGCGACAGCTGCCAGAAGTGCTGCGTGCCGCTGGGTCCCAAATCCTGCAGCCAGCGGCGGGCCACGAGGCCGTTGAGCTTTTCATGGTTGCTGCGCAGATAGTAGTCGAACTGCTTGACCAGATTCGGATCGAACTGGGTGTCTGCATGTTCGAACAACTCGTTCATCGCCCGCTCGCGCGAAAACGCACGCCGGTAGATGTGGTCCGTGGTCATCGAATCGAAGGCGTCGGCAATCGCCAACATGCGGGCTCCCAGCGGCAATTGCTCGCGGCAGCGGTCGAACTCGCGGTTCCGCCCGTCGTACCACGCCGGAGCGTAGTAGACGGTGTCCAGCAGTTCCTGAGAAGCGCAACAGGCCGTCAGAATCTCTCGCGTGTACTCGCGACTCCGGCCCATCGCCAGAAGTTCCTCGTCCGAGAGCTTGCCGGGTTTCTGCAGGATGTGATCGGCGACCCCGATCTTGCCGATGTCGTGCAGCAATGCGGCGACCTCCAATTCGTCGTGTTCCTTCTCGTCCAAGTTCATCAGCACGGACCAAGAGGAACAGACCATCGCCACGCGCAGGCCGTGGGCGGCGGTCGGCGAATGCTTGGTCCGCAAGGCCAGAAACAGGCTGCTGGCCATGCCCAGCCTGACCTGCGCCAACTTGTTTTGCACCTGTTCTTCGCCCTTCAACCGGGACGACACGCAGGATTGCGCTATCTCGTCCAGATTTCCCAGCAACGACGAAATCGTCGTGAACACCCGGTCGGCGGAACCTGCGGGCCGCTGTTTGCCATCCGCAGATTTGCCAGGAAGTCTCGTTTCAATGACTTGCTCGGACATGATCTCAACTCACGCGGTTTCGGATACACTAGGCATCGAAAGCCTAGGTTGCAGATCGCACCAGGTCAAACTGCGGCCAAGCCGTCGAAGAGCCGCGGTTCGAGAATCACACGCGCCCGAACGCATTGCCTGTAAAGCAGGCAAAATAGGGCAAACGGCCATTCTGGGGAACATGATCGGTATCCGCACGATCGCTTTGCGCCCGTTTCCGAGCCTGTTCTTCCGATCTCGCCCATTTGATTCATTGTGTTCATCCCGAACAAAGGATACTCGCTGCGTTGACTGCAGTTCGCCAACCCAGACGCCGAAATCTTCTTGGGCAGCGCAACAGGGATGGCGGCGTGGAACTGTGAGATTCAGCGATGGGATTGCGGCGAATCGCAGCGTGCGATCAGAGACGGCGGCGAGTTCTGATCGAGGAAAGCCTGAACGTCGTTGGCACCGAGGGCGAATCGTTCGCTGACCGGCAACTGAATGCCAAGGCCGGCACCATCGACGGCTGTTCGTACACCGCCGGGGCGGCGTTTTCCGCCCAGTCGCCCTGCGTTGCGGTTCTCGCGTCGCGTCCCTTCACGCAAGTCATCACGGCCCTCTCTTGCCTGGTCACGATCGTGGGGCTCTTGGCGGTCTACGCCCATTGGCGGCTCTGGCCGAGCGGCAGTTGGCCGAGTTCCTTGGCGTGTCTGGACGTCCGGCGGCCCGGCAGTCTGGCGACTTGGATCTGTTCGCTCATGCTTTGCACGGCGGCCTTTCAGGGCTTTCAAATCTATCGACTGCGGCGGCACAAGACCGACGATTATCGAGGCCGCTACCGAGTCTGGACTTGGTTTCCCGGCGTCCTGTTTGCGATGGCGACGGGCGTTGCCACCGGCGTCCACCGCGAGTTGACGGCGTTGCTCGTCGCCAGCCTGGGGCTTGATGCTGCCGGCGCATCCCTGTCGATGTTGCCGATTGCCGCCGTTGGCCTGTGGTTGCTGGTGGCTGTCCGGCTGATGCTGGAGATGCGGGCCAATCGCTGGTCTTTGCGTTTTCTGGCGGCGGCGACGGTCGCGTATTTGGCGGGTGTGATTGCGGCGCAGCTGGAAGTTCAGCCGATCAGCCAGATGCTCGTCGATTTAACCAGTTCGTCGCTGATCATGGCTGGGCATCTGGGCGTCTTCGTCGCGGTGATGTCTTTTGGCCGTCACGTCTACCTCGATTCACAGGGGCTGTTGCCGGTTCGAGCGGCCCAATCCCAGCGTCCGCGATTGCGGGTTCGCCGCGCAGCCGAGGAGCGCAAGCGGACTCGCCGCAAGGCGGCCGCTGACCCCGCCCCGGAGACGCCGACGGTCCAGTTTGAACCGGCCCGTGCCGAACCTGAGGTGGAAATCACGCCCCCCGTGTTGCGGCTTGGCGATGCAACCTGCGAAGTGCCCGAACGCGGCTCGGACGACGAGGACGAGGACCTCGCTGAGGGGGCTTCCAGCGATCGTTTGAGCAAGACCGAGCGGCGACGGCTGAAGAAAATGCGGCGGCAGGAGCAACTCCGCCGTGCCGCGTGAGTCCGGCATTCGCCAAGTAACCTTGTCGGGATGAAACGCCCCGCTAAAATCTTAGCCTGTTGGCGATTGGGGCGGCCTTTCCCACCGACGGCCGCCGAAATGGTCCTTCCGGCGGCACGGCGGCACGCGCCCGCCGTTTCCATCCTCGACCGTCTATCCCAAGATTGTGAAATCCATGGTCCGCACGCGGTTTGCCCCCAGTCCCACCGGCTACCTGCACATCGGCGGGGTGCGCACCGCCCTGTTTAACTGGCTGTTTGCCAGGCAGCACGGCGGCCAGTTCATCCTGCGGATCGACGACACGGACCAGCAGCGGAACGTCGAAGAGGCGTTGCAACCGATTCTGGACGGCTTCCGCTGGCTGGGGATCGACTGGGACGAAGGGCCGGGAGTCGGCGGGCCGCACGCGCCGTATTTCCAGTCGCAGCGGTCGGCGCGGCACCGCGCGGCCGTGCAGGAACTGCTCGACGGCGGCTGCGCCTACCGCGACTATGCCCGCCCCGCAGAGCTGCAAGCGGAACGGGAGGCGGCGGAGCGGGAAAAGCGGGCCTTTGTGTACAGCCGGCGCTGGATGGCCGAGACCGCTCAGCAGCAGGCGGAGTTCGAGGCGGAGGGGCGGCAGAGCGTCGTGCGTCTGAAGATCCCGCGCGAGGGCCGTTGCGAATTTTCCGATCTGGTGCGCGGCGACGTGGCCTTCGAGTGGGCGGCCGAGCAAGACCATGTGATCCAGCGCGCGGACGGCTCCTGCCTGTACCACCTGGCCAGCGTCGTGGATGACCACGATTTCCGGATCTCGCACGTCATCCGGGCAGTCGAACACCTTTCCAACACGCCGCGGCAGATTTTCATCGCCCAAGCCTTGGGTTACGAGCTGCCGGTGTACGCCCACCTGCCCTACGTAGCCGAGCCGGGAAGCTCGAACAAGCTGAGCAAACGCAAGCTGAAGCAGTACTTGAAACACCGCGACTTCAAAGCCTTGTTCGATCAAGGCGAGCGGATCGCAGGTGCCATCGGGTTGACCGTGGCAGCGGAGACCTTCAATCCGGTGATCGTGGACTTCTATCGCGAAGTGGGCTATCTGCCGGAAGCGCTGGTCAATTACCTGTTGCTGTTGGGATGGTCGCTGGATGACAAGACGGAGTCCTTTACCCGCGAGGAGATGATCCGTTTGTTTTCGCTGGAGCGGGTCAACCGCGCTCCGGCGAGTTTTGATCCCCTGAAGCTGATGGCGTTCGAGGAACGTTACATGCGGGCTCTTCCGTGCGCGCAGAAGGTGATCCTGGTGCTGCCCTTTCTGCAGCGGGCCGGCTTGGTCCCGCAGCCGACTCCGGAGGCTGGCCAGGCCCTGGTGACGGCCGTCGTCCAGGCCGCCGGGGATCGTCTCAAGGTCGCCGGGGACATTCTGGATTACGCGGACTTCTTCACGTCCGACCGGGACTTGGTGTATGATCCGGCGGCGTTCGAGAAACGTCTGGCGAAGTCTCCGCGGGCGGCGGAGCGACTGCGGAAATTCGCTGCCCGTCTGGCGGCTGCCGAGGCCTTCGACGCCGCCTCGCTGGAGCGGTTGCTGCAGCAGTTCGTCGAGGCAGAGGGCATCCAAGTCGGCGAGATCATTCACGCCGTGCGCGTGGCGGTGACGGGCAAGGCCGTGGGATTCGGGATGTTTGAGACGTTGGAAATCCTGGGCCGCGAGCGTTGTGTGGCACGCATCCAGCACGCCTTGTCTCGGCTGGGGCCTGCAGCCGAATGAGTTTCTTTTTTTTGGAAGTCGAGGCAACTATGGCAAACCAAGAACGGAACACGAACGGGGCGGACGAAGACGCCAACTCGGCCGACGCCGCGGGCGGCCGGTCCTTGAACTTCATCGAACAGATCGTGGAGGAAGATCTGCGCACCGGAAAATTCGGCGGCCGCGTACAGACCCGCTTTCCGCCCGAACCAAACGGCTACCTGCACATCGGCCACGCCAAGTCGATCTGCCTGAATTTCGGGCTGGCGGCCAAGTACAACGGCAAGTGCAATCTGCGGTTCGACGACACGAATCCCTGCAAGGAGGAGGTGGAGTATGTCGAATCGATCCAGGAGGACATCCGCTGGCTCGGCTTCGACTGGGGCGACCGGCTGTACTACGCGTCGGACTACTTCGAGCAACTGTACCAATGGGCGATCCAACTGGTCCACGCCGGCAAAGCGTACGTCTGTGATCTGACGGGGGACGAAATCCGCCAGTACCGCGGAACGCTGACGACGCCGGGCCGCAACAGTCCCTATCGCGACCGCAGCGTGGAGGAGAATCTGGACTTGTTCCAGCGGATGCGGGCCGGCGAGTTCCCCGACGGCTCGCGAACACTGCGGGCCAAGATCGACATGGCGCATCCAAACTTGAACATGCGCGATCCCGTGCTGTACCGGATTCTGCGCGCCGAGCACCATCGCACCGGCAACCAGTGGTGCATTTACTCGATGTACGACTTTGCGCACGGACAGTCCGATTCGATCGAACGCATCACGCACTCAATCTGCACGCTCGAATTCGAGAATCACCGGCCGTTGTACGACTGGTTCATCCAGAACCTGGGCATCTACGCTCCCCAGCAGATTGAATTTGCGCGACTGAACCTGAGCTTTACGGTGATGAGCAAGCGGAAGTTGCTGGAACTGGTCAAGCAGGGTCACGTGGGCGGCTGGGACGACCCGCGGATGCCGACCATTTCGGGCCTCCGCCGTCGCGGTTATACCCCGGAGTCGATTCGCAACTTCTGCGACCGCATCGGCGTGGCGAAGTTCAACTCCACGATCGACGTCGCCGTGTTGGAGAACTGCTTGCGCGAGCATCTGAACGCGGTCGCGCCGCGAGCCCTGGCCGTGCTGCATCCCTTGCGCGTGGTGATCGACAATTATCCGGAGGATCAAGTCGAGCAGTTGGAGGCGGTGAACAATCCGGAGGACCCCAGTGCAGGCACCAGGAAGATCCCGTTCTCCCGCGTCGTGTACATCGAGCGCGACGACTTCCGCGAAGATCCGCCCCGGCAGTTCCACCGCCTCGCGCCGGGACGCGAAGTGCGGCTGCGCTATGGATACATCATCTGCTGCCAGGAAGCGGTCAAGAACGAACAAGGCGAAGTCGTCGAACTCCGTTGCACGTACGATCCGGACACGCTGGGAAGACAGCCGGAAGGCCGGACCGTCAAGGGAGTGATCCATTGGGTGTCGGCCGCACACGCCGTGTTGGCCGAGGTGCGGTTGTACGACCGCCTGTTCACCCAAGAGGATCCCGAGGACGTGCCGGAAGGACAAGATTACAAGACGAATCTGAATTCCCAGTCTCTGGAAGTTCTCCGCGATTGCCCGGTGGAACCCAACTTGGCGGAAGCGGCGCCCGGAACTCGACTCCAGTTCGAACGGCTCGGATACTTCTGCGTGGACGCCAAGGATTCTCGCCCCGGCGCCCTCGTCTTCAACCGGACCGTGCCGTTGCGAGACACCTGGGCCAAGATCGAAAAAGCCCACAAGAAAGTAAGCCTCAAGGACAGCCGATGACAAGTTCGACGGTGGATGACTTTGAAATTCGTCCGGCGCATCTCTCCGATGCGCCGGCCATCCAGGCACTGGTCGAGCCCTATGTGCGGCAACGGGTTTTGCTCCGCAGATCCCTCGATGAAATCCGCGACTTGACCCGCAACGGCTTTATCGCCGAACGCAACGGCCGAGTGATTGGCTTTGCCGCAGTCGACATCTACTCCAAAAAACTCGCCGAACTCCAATGCCTGGCCGTCGCCCAGGACGTCCAGCGCAAGGGCGTCGGAAGACGGCTCGTTCAGGCCTGTATCGACTGCGCCCGGAAGCATCAAGTGCTGGAATTGATGGCCATTACGGCGGCGGAAGAGTTCTTTCGCGAGTGCGGATTTGACTACGCGCTGCCCGACCAGAAGAAGGCCCTTTTCGTCAATACCCGGCCCCGATACCCCGCGGAAGACTGAGATTCCTGCTGCGGGCCTCCCCCGAAAACTGAACGCCAAACATGGACGAGGTTCGGCGCTGCGCGCCGCCACCGACGCCTTGGGGTCAGTCATTCCGCGATACGTCGTCGGGCTTTCTTGAAACGCAAAATCAACATTTGGTCAAGCTGTTTCGGGGCGAAGTTCCAGGAAAAGCTTAATGTCTGGGCTAAGTTTGACAGATACGTTAGTTTGGATGGTTGCATAGGCAAACTGGGAAGACTAGATTATTAGAATATTGCGTTGGCGCTCTGCAGGCGAAATGCACCAGCACTCGGGTGCGTGCGTCTGATGGCTGCTAGCCGACTCACGTTCACGTTCAGATTATCGGGAGGCTGTACGAATGCGTAAGATGTTTGTGATAGCCAAGGTGGTCCTCGTTTGGGCCGTTGTGTTCTTGATGTCCATCGACTCGGCCATGGCCTGCCGATGGTTGTGCGCGTGGCGAGCGCGTCGTGCATCACGTTGCTGTTGCTACAATGCCTGCGTCGTAGCACCTGCGATGTCCAAATCGGAACTCGTGGAACCGGAAGAGTTGCCCGTCGAGGAGCCGCCTCCGTCTCCGCCCGTCGAACCCGTAAAGCCTGAAGCTGCGCCCGCGGTCGAGGAGGCAAAAGAGGCAGCGACGCCCGCCGAACCCGCACCCAAGCCTGTCGATCAGCCCAAGGAGACGCCGAAGCCTGCTGAGCCGAAAGCACAGCCCACCGAGCCCGCCCCGGCAGAGGCCAAGCCCACCGAGCCCGCCCCGGCAAAGGCCAAGCCCACCGAGCCCGCCCCGGCAGAGGCCAAGCCCACCGAGCCCGCCCCGGCAGAGGCCAAGCCCACCGAGCCCGCCCCGGCAGAGGCCAAGCCCGCTGAAGCCAAGCCGGTAGAGGCCAAGCCCGCTGAAGCCAAGCCGGCGGAAGGCGAGCCTGCGGAGCCGAAGCCTGCGGAGCCGAAGCCTGCGGAGCCGAAGCCTGCGGAACCGGCTCCGGCAGCCGAGGCCAAGCCCGCGGAACCGGCTCCGGCAGCTGAAGCCAAGATGCCGGCGGAAGAACCTGCGGCAAAGCCCGCCGCTCCTGCCAAGGAGAGCCTCGACAACTTGTTTGGCGATCTGCCCAAGGAACCGGCGAAGGAAGCCGTGATGCCCGCTGAGTCCGCTCCGGCCGCCGCGCCTAAGGCGGAGCCGGCGAAGTCGAACCTGGACGATCTGTTCGGCCCGCCTGCTGCAAAGCCCGAGGCAGCTCCGGCCGCCGCGCCCAAGGCAAACGTGGACGATTTGTTCGGCCCGCCCGCCGCAAAGCCCGAGGCGGCTCCGGCTGCCGCGCCCAAGGCAAACGTGGACGATTTGTTCGGCCCGCCTGCTGCAAAGCCCGAGGCAGCTCCGGCCGCCGCGCCCAAGTCGAACCTGGACGATCTGTTCGGCCCGCCTGCCGCGAAACCGGAAGCGGCACCGGCGAAGCCCGCGGCCAATGCCGATCCGTTCAGCTCGGTGCCTCTTGAGCCTGCCGAGTTGTCCATGCGAACCTGGGTCGATAACACGGGCAAGTTCCAGGTCACGGCCAAGCTGGTCGCGATCCTGGATGGCCAAGTCCGCCTGCTGAAAGACACCGGCAAAACGACGACGGTCGTCATGGACCGCCTGAGCGACGCCGACCAGCAGTACGTGCAAGATGTGGCGGGACACTTCGGCTCGGCGGTCATTGGCCAGGTTGCCGCTCGCTAGTCCGCGTACCCGCGGTCACAGAACCAGAAGAACCGACAGGGGCGAAACACGGCTGCGGCCCGTTTCGCCCCTGGTTTATTTCTTGGCGCACAAGGCGAGGGCGGGACGGAAGGGAGCATAAGAACGGCTCCTGACGCCTCTTCCGGCTCTGGCACCTTGGTCAGAGAAGATCGACCTTGAAGAGCTGTGACAAGATCGCCGCACTGGGCTACAATGGCGACCATGACGTGCGGTGCCGTCGAAGGGCGCTGCGCCGCCTGCGGGGCGCGCGGCTCGGCGGCCCCTCAAACCCGGTTACGGACCCACTGCAGAGAAAGCCTTCACGATGTCGACCAACACAAGCCCCGCCCCGACACGACGCGATTTTCTGAAGAAGACCGGCGGCCTTGCCGCGGCGTCTACGCTGGCAAGCGTTGTTGTTCCGCGAGTTCATGCAGCCGAAAACAACACGATCCGTCTGGCGCTGATCGGTTGCGGAGCCCGCGGCACCGGAGCCGTGGCCAATGCCCTGATGGTCAATCAAGGGCCGGTCAAACTGGTTGCGATGGCGGACGTGTTTCCCGAGGTGATCGAAAACCGGCTCAAGTACCTGCAGGGCAGCATCAAGGCCAGTTGGGATCGGACGCCGACGGAGGGACTGGCGGCGAGCATCGACGTTCCGCCGGAGCGCCGTTTCGTCGGCTTTGACGCCTATCGCCAAGCCATGGACTGCCTGGGGCCGGGCGACGTCGCCATCCTGGCCACGCCGCCCGTGTTTCGCTGGGTGCATTTCGGTTACGCGATTCAGAAGGGCCTGAACGTTTTCATGGAGAAGCCGCTTACGTCCGACGGCCCCACGTCGCGGCGCATGCTGAAACAGGCAGAAGACTCGATCGCGAAGAACCTCAAGGTGGGGGTCGGCCTGATGTCGCGTCACAGCCGCCCGATGCAAGAGTTGCACCGGCGCATCGGCGACGGCGAGATCGGCGAGATCCTCCTCTTGCGCGCGTACCGGCTCATCGGGCCGCTGGCGACGGCCTTCTCGCCTCGTTGGCCGGGGACGCCCAGTGAACTGCTGTGGCAGATCCAGCGTTTCCACAGCTTTATCTGGGCCAGCGGCGGATGCTTCAACGACTTCTACATCCACGTGATCGACAACGCCTGCTGGATGAAGAATGCCTGGCCGGTGAAGGCCCAGGCGATCGGCGGCCGGCACTACCGCACCAGCCCCGACGGCCAGGGGTACGTCGATCAGAACTTCGACACCTACGGCGTGGAATACACGTTCGCCGACGGCGCCAAACTGATGCTCGACGGCCGCTGCATACCCGGCTGCCACAATGACCACTCCAGTTGCGCGCAGGGAACCAAGGGCGCAGCCGTGATCTCCAGGTCGGGCGACTGTGGGGCGCCTTCGAGCACGTACCGGAAGCAGACGTTCGATCCTGCCGACTTGATCTGGCGCTCGGAGACCGCGTCCGGCGAGCGGAGCCCTTACAACAACGAGTGGAACGACCTGGTCGATGCCATCCGCAACGACAAACCGTACAACGAGGTCAAGAGCGGCGTCGAGGCTTGCGTTGTGTGCAACATGGGCCGCCGCGCGGCGCATACGGGAAGGGTCGTCACGTTGGACGAAACGCTTCAGGACGACCAGGAGTACGCCCCCAACGCCGACCGGTTCACCGCCGATTCCCCAGCCCCGGTCCAGGCCGACGCCGAGGGCCGCTACCCTGTCCCACAGCCAGGGATCATTACACAGCGGGAGTATTGACAGCCGGCAGACGCGGAATCGCACGGATGCTGCGGGTTTTCCGCCCTCGGGCGGCGCGAATCCGTCCGCTGTCAAACGGCAAACGGCGAGTCTGTCAGTTGGCGCCAAGCGGGCTGTTCCGTCAGCCGCTTCGAGCCGAAGCGATTGCGAGACACGGCGAAATTGATGGCAAGTGGGATGAACGGTTTCTTCGTTGCTGAAAGGGTCATGGAAATGCAGGCTTCACTGCGAGGTCTTCGTGGGACGGTGAGGGTTCCGTTTGTCGCCCTGTTGCTGGCGGCCGGCTTGCTCGCCGGCGAGCAAGCCAAGGTTGTCGCCGCATCGGGGGACGCTCCACAAGCGACACCGTCGCTGCTGGCGTTCGGCCCGTCGCCCGCGACGATTGTGTGTCTGGGCGACAGCGTGACCGGAGTCTACTACCACACGGGCGGACGGCGGGCCTATCCGGAGATGCTCGAGATCGCCATCCGCATGGCAGTGCCGCAGGCCCAAGTGAGAGTGATCAACGCGGGCATCAGCGGTCACACGACGGTCCAGGGGTTGGCGCGGCTGGACCGCGATGTCTTGCAGCACAAACCCGCCCTCGTGACGATCAGCTTCGGCCTGAACGACGTGGTCCGCGTGCCGGAAGAGCAATTCGTGGCCAACCTGGCAGCGCTCGTCGCACGCTGCCGTGAGGCCAAGTCGCAAGTTGTGCTGTGTACGCCCAATGCCGTGATCACGACCAGCAGCCGGCCGGTCGAGAAGGTGAGCCGCTACTGTGACAAGATCCGCGAGTTGGGCCGCACCTTGAACGTCCCCGTGTGCGACCAGTTCGCTGCCGGCGAGTCGCTGCGTGCAAAGGACGCTTGGACGTGGCGGCTGACCATGAGCGACGAGATCCATCCGAATATGGACGGCCACAAGCGAATGGCTCAGGAACTCTGCCACACCATCACCGGCAGAGAAGTCTGCCTGGCCAAGGTCGGACCGCCGCAGGATTTTCTCGCAAAAACAAGGGAGCTACTAAAGCAGGGCAAGCCGGTCAAGGTGCTCGCGATGCCGCCGTGGGACGCCGTTGTCGCTTCCGTGCTCAAGCAGTTCCATCCGCAAGCGGTTGTCGAGATCACGCCGTGGCCGACGGACGGCAAATCGCTGGCCGAACTGGAGCGAGCGGCCCAACAACTCGTGCGAGCCACCAAGCCCGATTTGGTCGTTTTGGCAGTGCCCGCCGACGCCGCCGCAACCATCGATGAAGAATTTGCCCGCTCCTACTCGTGGATTATGAACTGGTCGCTCAGCTTCGGCCATCAAGAATGGGATTGCGTCGTCGTCCATCCGTCGGTCGTTGCGCCGGACATCAACGTCCCGCGAGGCGACCTCATTCGACAACTCGTCCGAGCCCAGGATCTGACCTTGATCGACCGCCCGGCGGGTGACCGCTCGCCGGCTGAAGTCCTGTTCGGGAACATCTTGAAGCAATCACCGTGACCTGTCAGGAGTGGCCCGCGGGTCGCCAGATTGCCTGGCAAACGCGGTAATTCCCTTCCTTACAGCCGCGTGATAGAATCGAGGCAGCGACAACAGATCCTTGGAGGAATGCAATGTCCGTCGAAACGATGGTTGGGAGCCTGAGTCGGGACGAAAAACTGATGGCGATGGACCTTATCTGGCGGGATTTGGCCACCGATTCGCAGACGTTCGTGTCCCCCAAATGGCATGAAAGGGTTGTCGCGGATCGGCTTCGAAGCCCCGTCTCAGGAAGCGCCTTGCCGCTGCCGGAGGCCAAAGCGGAAATCAAGGAAGCGATTGATGCACGTCGAGCTACGCGTTGAAGCCCGACATGACCTAGTTCAAGGCGCGCTGTTTTACGAGGCGCAGCGTGAAGGGCTTGGTGACTACTTCACGGACAGTCTCTTTGAAGACCTTGAGCGACTTCAAGGCGAAGCGGGGAACCACGCGATGGTGTACGGGCTGCACCGGAAACTGTCGAAGAAGTTCCCGTTTGCGATTTACTATCAAGTTGAAAAGTCGGTGATCGACGTTGTGGCTATCCTCGATTGCCGGCGCGACCCAGATGCGATTGCGGAACGGCTCCGACGAACACGGCCTTGATGTCCGATCACACGATTGCCGGTCTGCAGGGTATCCGCCCGTTCAGTTCTCGATGGCCAGGTAGGCACTGTGCTGGCTGCTGACGCCGCGGTTGTCGGTCGCGGTCACCGTGAGTTTGTGTTCCCCGTTGGTCAACTCGCGCGTCTTCAGGGTGATCTCGCCCGGCGGCGGCCCTTGCTGGCCGGACCAGATTTGCTGCTGATCAAGCTGCACCACGACGCTTTGAAGCTGGAGCGGGCCGTAGACGCTGACTTCGATCTCCAGACGCACTTCGCCGCGGACCTTCGGCGGCGGATCGGCCGGCAGCGGCGGTTGCTGGAAGCGGATGCGCGGGCGGCACTCCAGCGGCAGCGGGATCGGCTTCTTGTCGGGACCGTAGACGTTGTCATAGGCCCACAGATTGCCGTCCTGCTTGATTTGCCGGATCGCGGTTGCCGGATCGGGCGTACTGAACCAGTTGTGGAACACCTCGGCCCGATCGCGCGGGACGCCTCGGATGAACACGCCGACGGCGTCCAGCAACTGGGCCGTGTTATGGTGGATGCTGATGTAGTCCCCCGCCACGCGGCCTTTCCGTTCCTTCTCCAGCGGCCGGTGGGCATGCATGTCGAAAGCGTGACCCGGGGCCGGCATCTTCCAACTGGCCGGCGGCATCTGGGCCACGATGCGGTTGTACCGCGCTTCGTAGCCCGTGCCCGGATCGCCGCTGCCGGCGATGGCGTGCCACGCATAGTGGATCAGGTTCGCCTCGATCAGCGTCGGCAATTCGGCCTTGTGTGCGACGACAATCGGATAGGCGTGAACGTCGTGGATGAAACAGTGATGCACGCGCACGTTCTTGCCCCGGATGTTCACCCCCGAGTGGTTGAAGTGGGAGATCTCGCAGTTGTCCACTTCGACGTTCGTGTTCGTGGAAATACCCATCGTCGAGGTCCGCCGGTACTCGCCGATCTGGGCGATGGCCGGCTCGGGACCGCGGATCCGCAACCCGGTGATCCGCGAGTCCGGCCCGGCGGAGAACAACCCGCGCTGTTCCGGCAACGTATCGCAATAGATCAGCGGTCCGGCCGCACCGTGCCTGCCCCGCTTGCCCGCCAACGTCACGCCCGCGGGCAGCTGCAGGCCTATTGGGCCGGTCAGGTCAATTCTCGCGTCCTGGGCGACGTAAATAATCTGGCCGGCACGAGCCTCTTTGAGTGCCGTCAGCAGTTCCGCGGCGGTAGCGACGTTGAAATCGCCCCGCTCGACAATCCGCCGATAACCATCGCCGCCGCCAATGGGATCGCCGGTCGGGTTGGCTTCCGCGCCGTAACCGCCCGCGACTTCGGCAGCCACAACGGGGAAGGGCACGGCCATGAGGATTCCTAGAAGCACGACGGACCGAGTACGTTGCATGATGCCACTCCGCATTCTACTCGAAAAGCCTTCCCTGCCGCTTAAGGTCGGCTCGGAGTTCGGGCCAGCGGTCGACAAACGAGGCGGCGGAAATGCGCCCCAGTTCGGACGGCTCAATCTTGTTCAAACCGCCAGCGGAAGCCCGTCCTTCGCCACGGAGTTTACGCCTAGTGATCTGACCGAGCAAGACATGGACCGCAAACGGGAAAAGCCAGACGATCCCGATGATAAGCTGGACATTTCCCTGATTCCGAAAGGCGATGCTCGAGCTTGGGCGGCTGCAATTTGCTGATGGCCAGACCACTCGGACTCATGCATCGGGCACCTGCTTGTCGACAAATATGATGCCGCATAGCGAGGCAATCGGAGCGTCCATGGCAGAACGAGCGATTAACAAATTGACGGCTGCGGCCGCGAAAGACCTTCTCTGCCGCAACGATCCTCACTTTCGCAAGCTGACCGGTCCGCAAAAGCTGCGGCTCATAGTGGCGTTCGCGAAGCGAGGGACCGTCGTTTACGGCCAAGCGTTCGATCTGATCTATTGCGATCCGTCGCTGGATCTGAACGATGAGTCGGCGATCGAGGAGGCACACGGCGAGATTCGGCTCTATGAGGTCAAGTCGTCCAACCGGACGCTGAAACCGGGCTTTGCGAGTTATTTCTTCTCCTTTTCTACGGCGGAACTACTGGTCGCACAGTCTTTGGGTGACAACTACCGCTTTGCGTTCGTCAACATACACAGTGGCGAGTTTTTGGACTTGAGCCTCCGGGAAGTATTCGGCCGCGCCCGCGCAATCTACCCCAGTTGGAGCATCATGTTCTAATTCAACCGCTGGCGTCAGAGTCCTAACACCTGCAAGTCGGCGAGCCGGTGCTGCCACACCCAGTCGATCCCTTCAGCAGCTTGCGTCCCGAGATAACCGGCAGCGACGTAGCCACCGAGCATCAACGCGAAGGGCACATCCTCGCCGTAGGTCATTCGTAGCGCCCATGCCGTGTTGCGCTGTGATGACGTATGTCGGATGGACTCCGCGAAGTTGCTCCACGATTCGGTTTGGATGAAGATCCGCAGCACATCGACACGCGGCTTGATAGGCTGAACGAGGGCGTCAATCGGGAGGAGAGCGTTCTTTCCCAGGGCGGCCGGAACAGACATGAAGAACGCGTACGTGCCAGGCCAGTTCTTTGAATGACGCCGACGACAAGGCGACACGATTTCGCGATAGCCTCGCGAATTGAGGTACACCCTCAGGACGGACAACTGATGAATCTTCCGCGCGGAGCGTACAGTGTCCTTTGCGACGGCGCTGCACAAGCGGTCAGCTACGATCGTTGATGCCCGATCGCGTTCGTGATCAGTCGGGTCTTTCGGGCCGTCCAGCCACGGAAAGATGTCGCGGTCCAGCAGTCTTGAGATGATGCGGCACAGCTTGCTCAACTCAGCATCCAAGTCAGCGGTGTTCATCCTGATCGGGAGCTTGCCGTCTTCCATGCGAGCCACAAGGTTCTTGCTCGCATGGGCCAAACCGATCAAACGGTCTACGGCCAGCGGCGGGGCCGTACACATCCGGAGCGTTGAAAGGGCTCTAGGACCACTGCTGTCCACAACTGAGATTTACGTAAGTCGTGGCAGGCGTCATACTTTGCGAGACCACGGAGGTCAAATTTG
>ENA-UOUL01001410-UOUL01001410.1-bioreactor-metagenome-genome-assembly--contig:-NODE-1410-length-33510-cov-6.817336_pt1 | contig 33510 bp, 31 predicted proteins | sample MGYA00249838_ERZ747220 | MGnify/ENA primary metagenome ERZ747220 (study PRJEB28778, sample SAMN05720191) | bioreactor metagenome | isolation source: Anaerobic biogas reactor | place: USA:Washington... | reverse complement strand
GTGCAAAATCGCGAAAGTCTCCATCCCCTTCTGCCGATACTCGCATTGAAGTGTATTGAGCCGGAAATCATAATCAGTGCGGCCGTCGGTGGCCGCGGCGACTTTGAGGAGTGATTCATGAGGACGCACGCGCGACACGGTAGGACCGTACTCACCTTCGGTCTTGCATTGGCCTTTGTCCTGCTGTTCGCTGTATTCCTCATGGGTCCCGTTTCGGACGCCCATGCCTCGGTGATGGTTCGCCTGTCGACCGATCAACTCGAGCAGGCCGCCGCAGACGTGTTCGCCGGCCAAGTGGTGAACGCGGAGGCGCGTAGGAGCGCTTCGGGGGCGATTGAGACCGTCGTCAGGGTGCGAGTGCTGAAAACGCTGAAAGGGACAAGGGGCTCGGCCGGAGACACCATGGACGTCGTCGTCCCGGGTGGTAGCTTCGGCGGTCTGACCATGATAGTCGACACCGCGCCCGTATTCCGTACGGGCGAGGCCGCGAAACTCTATCTGGACGGCAAGGGCGGCATGGTCGGAGGGTTCCAGGGGAAGCGGGGCCTGACCGTCACGGAGTCCGCTCTCTATGGCGCTCTGCCTTACACGGCCCCGTCCGACGATACCGGCGATTCTCTGCCACAGGCGAACACCTCGTCCGCGGTGGCCGTAGGAGCGATAACTCCTTCGTCGGGATCGGCCGGCACCGGAACCAACGTCACCATCAGCGGGAGTGGTTTTGGAGCCACCCAGGGTGCAGGGAGCGTTCAGTTCACGTACAGGGGTACTACAACCATAACGGCTCCGGTGGTGTCTTGGAGCGATACGCAGATCGTATGCACTGTGCCCACAGGCACCATTGATGGATATGCGGCTTCTGCCGGCAGCGGGCCGGTCAGAGTGACGAATGCCTTGGGTGAGTCGACGTTGCACGACTTCAGCGTGACGTTTGGCTACGGGGGGTGCAAGTGGGGCAGCACCAGCGCCTTGTATCGTGTGAATGCCAACACGACCGACACCACGGCCGAGGAGGCGCTTGTGGATGCGGCCGCGGCTACCTGGAATGCGGCCTCCGACTTCAGATTCGTAGACGGTGGCAGTACCACCATCACATCGTCGACGTACAGCGACGGAGTGAACGCGGTCTACTGGAGCACGCTGACCGTCGGAATCCTGGCGCAGAACACCTACTGGGCATACACGAGCGCACCCGAGACGATCATTGCGTGGGACGTCGCCTTTAATGACTACTACACTTGGGGCTCCGGGACTTCGGGCACCTACGACATACAAACCATAGCGACCCACGAACTAGGCCACTCGCTCAACCTACGTGACCTCTATGGGCCAAGGGACGCCGACAAGATCATGTACGGATACGGGAGCGCAGGCCAGGTCAAGAGGGTCTTGAGCGCCGGTGATATCGCAGGGGCCCAGTGGATCTATGGGGGTGGCACCGTGCCGCCTGACCCGGATCCCACCTACTACACCCTCACCACCTCCGCCTCACCCAGCGCGGGCGGCTCGGTCAGTACCAACCCCGGCGGCACCAGCTTCGCCTCCGGCACCCAAGTGACCCTGACCGCCACGCCGGCCAGCGGTTACACCTTCTCCGGCTGGAGCGGTGATGCAACCGGCACTGCTACCAGCGTCACCGTGACCATGGACTCCAACAAGACGGTCACGGCCAACTTCACGGTCAATCAGACGGTGACGACCACACGCTATGAGCAAGACCACAGCTACCTGACCTATGCCGGCACGTGGTACACCTCCAGCAGCCGCAACTACTCGTCGGGGAGCCAGAAATACGCGAGTGCTTTCGGAGCCAAGGTGACCGCCACCTTCCTAGGTAACGCCGTGAGCTACATAGCCACCAAGGCTTCCTACTACGGCTACGCCAAGGTCACCCTGGACGGTGTCTCGAGCTACGTGAGCCTCTACCGATCGTCTCTCAGCTACCGGCAGACCGTCTGGAGCGCCTCGAACCTTGCCTACGGTAACCATACCCTGGTGATCGAGTGGACCGGCCGGTCTCCCGGCTCTGGATCCATGATCAACCTGGATGCATTGGATATCGGGGGGACGCTTATCGGGCCGGCAGGGTAGTTCTCTCGGCTTCGCTGCGACCTCGGCGGCTTGGGCGGGGCCCCGTGGGTTGCGCGTAGTGTCAAGAGAGATTGTGCAAGGACAAAAACTCTTCTACTCTGCGCTAAAGTTTTTACTCAGGGTGCCGACATTCTCCGTATAGCTGTGATTTGCACAGCGCCGATTGGTAACGGCAAGCGGAGTGGCGGTGAGCACCATGAGACATTCCCTCGTAGGAAGCGGGCAGAGAAAACTCCTGCGTCTGTTCGGATTATTGTCTTTGTTCTTGGTCGTTTGCTTCTTCGTTGTCGGCGGAGCTATGGCGCCCGCGGCGCAGGCCGTCAGCTACAGCGCCGAGGAGATCGCTTTCGTCCAACTGATCAACGAATACCGGGCCAGCAAGGGGCTGGGTGCATTGCTGGTGTCGGACATGCTCTCCGAAGCAGCCGACCGGCATAACTCCGACATGTCCAAGTACGGTTTCTTCAGTCATTACTCCGAGGCCTCTGACTACTTCTCCCCCGGCGCCGCTCCGTGGGATCGGATGGCCGCCAGCGGATACTGCTTCAACACCGCCATGGGCGAGAACATCGCCGCGGGCTATGCCACCGCCGCTACCGTGATGGCGGGATGGAAGAGCTCCTCCGGGCACAACGCTGCGATGCTCAACGGCGACTTCAAGGTCATCGGAGTCTCGCTGACCTACGCGAGCGGGACGAAGTACGGCTTCTACTGGACGACCGACTTCGGGGGCTATGTCGACTCCACAGCCCACAGCGTGGGCGCGGCGCCGCAGACCACGACAACGGTCAAGCCCACCACGACGATGGTAAGGCCCACAACCACCACGGCGAAGCCGACAACGACCACCACTGCCAAGCCCACCACACCCACCACGGTGGCGTACACCGTCCAGTTCTCGGATGTCAGCAGCTCCACTCTGTATGCCGACGCCATCTGGCTCTTGGCGGCCGAAGGGGTAGTCGGCGGGTACTCGGACGGGCGTTTTGGCCCCTATGACAAGGTCACCAGGCAGCAGTTCGCCAAGATGATCATTCTTGCCCTTGATTGCGACGTCACCCCGGTCGCGGCATGCTCGTTCAAAGATGTAGCATCGTCGGCGAGCTCCTCAGATCCTCTCTACCCGGCCGGCTATGTGAATGCCTGTGCGGCCGCGGGGATCACCGTGGGGACGACTCCCAACACCTTCGCGCCCTACAACCAGATCACCCGGGCTCAGCTGATCACCATGGTGGCTCGTGCCGCCGGCCTGGTAGATGCGCCCGCCTGGTATCAGGCTCCGTTCGCGAACTTCAGTGCGACGCACTTCCCGTGGGCCAACCGGGCTGCCTTCGCCGGTCTCTTGGACGGGTACGCGGGGATGGGGTCGAGCTTTGACTTCTGGGCCTCGGCCACTCGCGGCGAGGTGTGTCTGCTGCTCGCCAACCTCATCGGACTCTAGGCCTTGCTAGCACCGGGCCCGCCTTGCGGCGGGCCCGGTTTTTTTGTGCCTTGAGTGAGCGGCGGCTTGGGCTGAGAGCCGCGCAGAGGAGCGGTGTCTAGAGAGCTTCCACCAGATCGGCCAACTCGGCGGGCAACAGATCGACGTTGTCACACTTGATGGGATCGAGGAGCGGCTGCCCGTTGTCGATCTCCATGACCTGCTTACCCTCATCGGACAGCAGAAGCTGGATGAACTGGGCGGCGTCGTCGGCATTCGGAGCTCCCACCGGGATCGTGATGCCGTAGACGACCGCGGCGCCGGTGGTCGGCTTGTATTCTCCGGATTCGGTCTTGAGCTTGACGGAGGCCGTGCCATAGAAGTCGGCGTAGGTCATGTCGCTGCCCGGCATCTGCCCCACCTGGGCGAGATTGACCGCGTCGTCCAGTTCGATGTAGTTCAGCCCGTGCTGCACGGCAACAGAGCGATACTCGAAGGCGTAGTCAAGCTCACCGGCCTCCAGTAGAGCCACCAAGTCAACGGACTTCGTCCGCACGACCTCGTTGCCCTGGTTGGACCGGCCGCGTTCCTCATCGGTGCCTGTGATGCAGGCGTCGTAGAGGCCGTTGGCGTTCTCGTCCGGGGTGTTGCCGAAGGTCGCGGCCTCGTCATAGTAGTACTTCTGCGCCAACTGGAAGACCATCATCGAGCGGTACCCGCACGGGTCGGCGTCGGGGTCGCTGTGGCCCCACTTCACGTCCTCGTTGCATAGGACGTCGTACCAGGCGCGGCTACCGCTGACTATGTCGGCGGAGAAGGGCGCGTCGTCCGCGTAGCAGAGCACCATGGTGTTGCGCGCAAAGACGATGGTCCAATCGGCGTAGTCACCCTCATACATGCGCCCTGGGATAAGGGCGTAATCCGCGGACGCCATGATGTCGGGGGGATTCTCACCGGCGTCCTTCTCGGTGATGATCTTGCTGATCATGGCCGCGCTGCCACCGGATTCTAGAAGGACGTCCACGTTGGTGTTGTCGTCTTCGTAGAGCCCCTCCAACTGCTCGAAGGGCACGCTCAGGCTACCCGCGAGGTACAGCGTGAGTACCTCGTCCTCGAGAGCGGCTGCGGTCGTGGTGGTCTCGGCCGGCGCAGCCGTGGTTGTGACCGCAGCGGCAGTGGTGGTAGTGGTTTCGATGGGCTGCGCTGTGGTGGTGGTTTCCTCTGCCGCCTCTTCTCCGCAACCGACAGCGGCGAAGCCCACCGCGAGTATCACCAACAAAGTGACTAGTAGCACAGGGTACTTGGTAGGTCTCTTCATGTTTCTCTCTTCCTCCGTAGACTGTGGGATCTTAGAAAGCGTGCACTGCGGTTGCCTTGAAATGAAGCCAGACTCTCACTCCTTCCTTCAGACCGAGCTCCTCCCGAGAATGACTCGTTACGAGACACACGAACTCGGGCGGTACGGTCACTGTCACGTAGACGACCGACCCTCTCTCTACGACCTCGGTGACGGTTCCTTCGAACGCATTCCGAGCCGACGATCGCAAGGGCTCGAGAGAGAGGAGGATGTCCTCGGGACGCACCGTCAGGTGAACAGGGCCTCGGAGGTGAGTGGCCACCATCACCACCGCGTCGCCGATATCAGCGGCCGCATAGCCCTCACCCGCGTCTGTGGCGTTGGCGGTGAAGACATTGCGGCTCAGCGCAAACTCGGCTACGAAGACCGATGCCGGACGCCGGAGGATGTCCTGCGGCGTACCGACCTGAGCGATTTCACCTTGCTCGAGCACCGCGACTCTATCGCCAAGAGCCACCGCCTCCTCGAACTCGTGGGTGACGTGGACCATCGTGATCTTCAGTCGCCGGTGGATGTCGGCCAGCTCCTGCCGCATGACCTCGCGTGACTGAGGATCAAGGGCGCTGAGCGGCTCATCCAGAAGCAAGACCGCGGGCTTGGTCACCAACGCACGGGCCAGGGCCACCTTCTGCTTCTCGCCACCGCTGAGTGTCGTGGGTCTTCTCTCGAGGAGATGGGTGATGTTGAGCAACTCGGCGATGTTGTCGACAAGCGGCTTGATCTGCTGCCTGGGACACTTGGACGCCTTCAGACCGAAGGCGATGTTCTTCTCGACAGACAGGTGGGGGAAGAGCATCTGGTCCTGATAGACGATGCTGATGCCACGCTTCTCCGGCGCGAGTCTCGTGATCTCCCGGTCGTCTATGAAGACCTTGCCTTGCATGAGCGGGTAGAGACCGGCAATGGCCTCCAGCAGCACCGTCTTGCCCGCCCCGGTGGGTCCGAGCAGGATGAAATACTCCCCCGTGTTGATGTCCAGATTGATGTTCTTGAGGACGAACTCCCCCAGATCGACCTTCAAATCGCGCAGGGTGATCAGGGTTTCTCCTCCTTGATGGTGAAGGTCCTCAAGGCGACGAACGCCAGCAGAGAGATGATGATCACGAGAACGGCGATTGGTCGCGCGGCATCAAGGCCGAAATTGTTGAACCGTTCGAAGATCAGGACTGGCGTCACCGCCGGGTGTTCGCCGAAGAACGGCACATGGTACGCGAGGATGAGCACGGCTCCGAACTCGCTGATCGCCCTGGCCCACATCATGATGGAGCCCGACACGACGCTACGCCATGTGAGCGGCAATGACACCCGCCAGAAGGTCCTCCACTGCGAAGCCCCCAAGGTGCGTGCCACCTTCTCCATCCGCGGGTCAACGGCCTTGAAGCCGTCTCGGGTCGAATCGATGAGAAACGGCACGCTCACAAACATCATGGCGATGACCACTCCGGCCAAGGTATCAACGAATCGCAGCCCTATTTCGTAGAAGACCTGACCGAAGAGCTGTTGCTTGCCAAACACGAACAGCAGCGCGATGCCCACCGCCGAGTGGGGGATGACGATAGGTACGTCTATCAAGGACTCAAGGAGTCGTTTGCCTCGAAAGTCGTGTCTCGCCAGGAGGTAGGCCAGGGGCACTCCCAGGATCAGGCCGAGAACCGTGGCCATGAGGCCACATGAGGCGGTCATGAGGATGGACATGTAGACGTCCTCGTCCAAGAGGGTGTGCCAGATCGTCCCGGGGGAGGAGGAAAAACACGTCTTGATGAGAGGCGTGAGGATGAAGACCAGCATCAGCAACGCCAAGATCAAGAAGACTATGCTGAACACGCTGGGTCTTGTGGATATACGAAACATACGCATGCTGACCCCTGTGCAGAATGGCTGACATATTCTCCACTAGGGGCCGCTTTTGTTCAAGTTGAGTGGCTTCTATTGCAACAACACCTCTGAGGCACGGCGCCGGCACAGCGCAGTGCAGTCCCGCTCCTAAGGGCGGGACTGCACGTGCCTGAAACAGCCTGCATGAGCCAAGAACCGCTACTGCACTCTCTCGAACTTCACCGCGTCGGCTATGACGTAGCCGTTGGCCCCGGTGGCCCAGAGGGTGACGCTCCCCGCCCCTGTGGCGTAGCCCGCGCTGAAGTAGTAGCGGCCAAGTGGGTACCATATCCCACCGTTGTATCGCTGATTCACATACACCACCTGTTGGCCCGTCGCTGTATTCAAGTGGACCCTGGCCATCGAGGCCCGGTTCGTTCCTGCTGTCCAGCGCATGTAGACCTGGTAGTAGCCGGAATCTCGGAACCGAGGTGTCCAACGGGCATATGAAGTCCCGCTGGTGCCGGCTCGAGCCTGATAGTCGTCGCCATAGTAGCCGGGGTTGCTCGTAGAGCGCGTCCAGTTGCCGGCTATGTCGCTCCCTCCGACGCTCTTGGCCGTGGGATTGTCGAGGATGATGGTCGATGTCTCCAGGAGAGAGGCCCGGCGGCGCGGCAGGTAGCCGTCGCCTACGTAGACGCAGGCTCTACGCAAGGCAGACCCCGTTCCCGGCGCTTCGTAGATGATGGGGTAGTTCCATGCATCTCCACCCGCGTAGATGACCACGTGGCCACTCGTTCCATTGTGGTAGGCGAGGACATCACCTTCTCTGAGCAGGGAACGGCTGCTGAGCGCGGTCCAGGGACCGGTACAGTGATAGAAGTCATAGCTCGTGTAGCGGGGGTAGATCGAGGCATTGACCCCATCCTCTTCTTGGTAGAGCATGGTTCTTGGTACTTCCCAGCACTTGAGGACCAGCCCGGAGCAGTCGGTGCCAGTTCCGACACTGGTGTTGGGAACCCAGCTCTCTTTTCCCCAGGTGTAGGTGAGCCCCAGGGCCGTCTCCGCCCGGGCGACGATCTCTGCTCTGGTGAGAGTGGGAATGGCAGCCTGCGCGGTGGAGACCACCGGACCGAAGATCAGCATCAGCGTGGAAAGCGCGACCGTCAGGCCTCCGGCGAGGGTGTAGCGTCTCACGGCTGCACCTCCGTTATGCGGCCGGGAGAGCCTGCCTGGTCGAACGAGCGCACGAAGACACTGTACCCGGCATCACTGCCCATCGGCTGGAGAACGCGTCCGTCCGGGGTCACCACGTATGGTTGGCCCAGGTACGCGTAGGACGAATCGGCCAGCAGCAGGACGTCGGAAGCTCCGACATCCACAGGTGCGTGCAGACCGCCTTGACCGTTGCGGCCGGCGGCCAGTCGCGTCAAAACCAGTGACGCTCGCCGCTCCGCCCCGGCTCCTCTGTCGCTGATGCGGGCTCCGACGATGAGCCCGCCGTTACCGTCGCCGTCCACCGAGACTACATGTTCCAGTTCGTAGCCCGGAGCCAGTGGCTGCGCGAAATGGGCCCGCTGTCTGCCGGTCAGAGTGCTCTTGTCGACGCTGTAGACAGTCAGCCGTGCCTCCGCACCCGGAGCGAAAGCCAGCTCTACGACCTCGTCGAGTGCGTGGCCGACGGGCCTACCGGCTAAACCCCGCGAGGAGGACCGGCGTGCGCCGTCCATGAGAAGAACCTCATCGTGCGCCACCTCCACGCAGGCGCCCTCGGACGTGGCGAACAACCCGGTGATCACGTCGGGAAACTCCGGAAGGGGCATCGTCGCGAGAACCACCTCGCTCCAGTCCATCGTCACCAAGAGCCGGTCAGCGTGACAGTCGAGAACGTAGAGGCGCTCGTCGTCGACCGCGAGAAAACGGGGCTCAGCTAGGGGCACCTCTGCCGTGCCGACATACTCCCCCAACCTGTCAAGGAAGACGATCCTGCGATTCACCGAGTCGAGCACCGCCATCCGGCCGTCGGCAGCGGCTGCCAGTGCCTCAGGCCCTCGGGTGAGCCCCTCGATCGGACGCAAGAGGCCCACCTGGCCCTCTCCATCGCCCCACGGCAGGGTGAAGAGCGGGGAACTATCGGACGGGGGTCTGCCGTCCGGCCGCGGTGCGGACCCCCCAGCCCCAAAGACCATGTTGGGGATGGCAAGGGCGCATGCGGCGATCGTGCACACGCCGAGTGCGATCTTCAGGGCCAGTACCGTCGATGGACGGCGTTCGGGAGGTGCGCCGCGAGGTGCTCCCGCACTCGTCGCAGACGGTGATCGTAGTCGTGTCATGGTCTCCTCCTTGGCCTCGTTCGGGTTCACGCAACGAGGCTATGGGCGGCCGCCAAGGGCGAGCCATGAGACTAAAGATGGGTGTTGGCGGTCAGTCGGGCGTCAGTTGACGCCTGTGGCCTTGAAGAAGGTGTAGCAGAAGACCCCATCGGGCTCCGCTGCTCGATAGAGGCCGGCGACTCCACGGTCCCACGTCTGCCGGTCTATCAGGCCTGCCGCGAGCGCCCCATCGCGCACTCCCTCGACCATGGCGGCGAAGGTATTGCGGGTGAAACCCTCCACCAGATCGGGGCGAGACGCGTCGACATAGACGAACTTGGGCGCCACGCGCACGTCCGAGAGCCCTGCTTCCACCAGCATGGGGTAGAGACGCCGCCCGATGAGTGAATCGCCCCCAGCTTCGGCCTGGAGCCGGACCAGGCACTCGATGGCGCGACGGGAGTCGGCGTTCTCCGGATGGAAGAAGGTCGATCCGTGGTCACCCTCGATGACAGTCAGGGTCCCACCGGGCTTGGTGACCGCGCGGAGCGCCGCCAGGGCTCCCCGAGGGTCCTGGAGGTGCTCCAGCACGAAGCAGACGTACACATGGTCGAAGGTCGCGGCGGGATACGGGAGGTCGAATACATCGGCCTCCTCGAACACCACGTTGGCGAGGCCGACTGCTTCCACCCTCCGGCGTGCGACCGCGAGCGATTCGGCGGAGATGTCGACGGCCGTGATGATGGCCCCCGGGCTGTTTCGGGCAAGCGTCACCGTCTGTGCACCCACCCCGCAACCTGCCTCCAGCACCCGGCCGCCGGCGGGGAAGCGGGTGTCGGCATGCAGAAAGTCGGTGAGTGCAGTCGCCTGGTCGACGAGCCGCTCACTCTCCCGGGGCGTGTACCCGTGTACGTAGTCCGGTCTGCCTGGGTGATCCGTGCGCATGGCTGCATCTTAGCAGTGCTGTAAACTGGGGCGGGCGCATCTCGGCTCGAGACTGCGTAGCCAGACAGCCAGGAGGCCTCCGTGATCATCCTTTTCTTCGGCGACGTGATAGGCAGACCGGGTCGCGATCTGCTGACCAGCAAGCTGCCCACGCTTCGGGAGCGTTTCAACGCCGACGCCGTCATAGCCAACGGTGAGAACGCGACAGACGGCACCGGCATCCGGCAGAAGCACGCGGATGCCCTGCTCGCTGCGGGTGTCGACGTGATCACCACCGGCAACCATATCTGGCGGCAGCGCGACGTGTATCGATATCTGGACGAGCAGCCCCGCATAGTCCGCCCGTTCAACTTTCTCGACTCAAACCCCGGGCATGGCGTGACGGCGGTCGACACCCCCGGCGGACGTTTGGGCGTGATAAACCTCAGCGGCGCTCTCTACCTGAACCCGGCCCGTTCGCCTTTCGAAGTGGTGGAAAACGCTTTGGAACAATTGCAGGGGGTCCGCAGCATCGTGGTCGACCTGCACGCGGAGGCCACGAGCGAGAAGGTGGCCATGGGCTGGCTTCTGGACGGCCGGGTGAGCGCCGTGATCGGTACTCATACCCATGTCCGCACCGCCGACGCCCGGATACTCCCACAGGGCACCGCCTGCATCACCGACGCGGGCATGTGCGGCCCCCGTGATTCCGTCATAGGGGTGAAAAAGGAGATCGTCCTGGAGCGTCTCCTGACCCAGATGCCGATGCGTTTCGAGGTAGCCGAAGGAGACGTGTGGCTGGAAGGTGTGGTGGTCGAGACAGGGCCGGATGGCCGGGCAGTACGCATAGAGCCCTTCGAGGCGAACGCGGGGTCGTAGCTCTATTCCAGCTTCTGAGTGGCCGAGGTGGCATAGGGACCTCCGCGGAGCACTGCGGACGTACCGCAAAGCTCCGCTCCAGTCCCTACGCCACCTCGGCGACCCCGATGTCCGACCAGGGCTGCGGGCTCGCTTTCGCCTCGCACTCCTAGGAGGGTCTGTGACAGACACTCTCCACTGAGTGGTGCGCCGCGGCGCCAAGCCGCGCTGCGCCACCTCCTTGCCTGAATTTGCCGAAAGGCGGCGTGCAAGCGCGCTGAGTGAAGGGCCACCGTGGGGCGGTGAGCCCCGGAGCAAAGCTTTTCGGTATGTCCGCAGTGCTTTGCGGAGGGGTTCGCCGCCCCACGGTCACTCACAGTTAGAGGCGCAGGTGCGTAGCCTTTCGGTCACTCAGAGTGTGCCGGTGAGGTCGTGGAACACCAGCCCCGTGGGCAGCTTGGGATAGAAGAACGTCGCCTTCTGAGGCATGCGTTCTCCGCTGAAAGCACAGGCGCGGATCTGGTCGAGGCGTGTGGGATTCATGAAGAACCCGGCCTGGAAGTCGCCCGCCGCTAGGCGGGCGAAGGCCTCAGTGAGGTCCTTGAAGTAGGTCACATGCTTCTCGGTGGCCATGTCGTCTGCTGTCAGGCCCAGCGCTTCTTCCAGGATGAGCGTCTGCAGTATGGTGACGTCCAGTTCCTGATAGGTGGCGCTGTGGCCCGGCGCCGCCGCGCGCGCCGCGGCCTCGTCGGTGAGCCGCAGACCGTAGGCCGCGTCAAAAGCCGGGCCCCATAGGCCGAAAGCGGCACGGGGGTGGTCGGCGAGGTAGGTGGTTATCGCCGTCTGCGTGATTCTCGACGCCTGGGCTGCTGCGTCGGGGTCGTCCGCACGAGGCGGGTCTGCAGTGCCGGTAAGCTTGTCGACCTCGAAGATGCCCGCGAGCGAGCGAGTAAGTCCGGCCAACATCTTCGGATCAAGGCCGGACATCAGGCGATGCGTGCTATAGACCTCCAGCCCGGGGTCGGCCATGTTACTGAGATAAGCCAGAGCATAGTCGAAGGCCTGGGGCGGATCGCCCGCGCCGGCTCCCTGGGCCTTTTGATAGCGGAGGGCCGTCTCATAGCGATGGTGTCCGTCCGCGATGATGAACCGGGATGGATCCAGATACCGCCGGACGATGTCGAGCAGTTCGGGGTCGGCCGTAGGCCAGAGACTGGTGACGGTACCCGCCTCATCGGTGACGGTGCTCGCGGGTGATACGGCGGAGCCCAAACGCGAAGCCCAGGCCGCGGTGATATCGTCCCCCGGTAGGTCGTAGAGGAGGAACACAGGGCTCAGGCTCATGCTGGTGGCCGTCATGAGGCGAAAACGGTCTTCTTTGGGACCGGACAGGGTCTGTTCGTGGGGGAAGACCACGCCTTGGTCGAACTCGTGAAGGCGGATGACGGCGAGGAAGCCATGCCGTACGCTGGGCTTGCCGTCCGGGCCTGTGAAACGCTCCTCGACGAAGGTGAGCGACGGCTCCGGATCGCGGACGAGGACGCCCTCCCTCTTCCAGCCGGCCAGCTGAGCGGCGGCCCGCGTGTACTGGTTGTCGCAGTCGCCGTCGCTTGGGGTGGTCATACCCAGGTCGACCCTCACGACGTTGTAGCGGCTCGCTGCGTAAAGACGGGACTGTAGTTGCGGCCCGATGACGTCGTACGGCGGCGCGACCAAGCGACCCAACTCTCCCGCGGCGGGAGCGTAGCGCCACGCACGGAAGGGTGCCACGGTCTGCACGTGCTTCTCCTTGTGTAGGGATTCGGACGGATGGGCCGTCTCGGGAATCATAGCATCGAGGCCGCAGCCCCCAGCCCTTGTCCGTTGCTTATAAGGCGGCGAGACGCTAGATTGATGAAGACACATCGATCGCGTCGCCGGGTGCCGCTGGGACATCCGGCCGACCAGCCAAGGAAGGTGCGCTCATGGGGCTGATGGACAAAGTCACGCAGGGGCTCGAGCGAGCCGCCCAGGAGGCTGACAAAGTCTTCGACAAAGGTAAGAGCAAAGTCGGGGAACTCCAGCTTGAGATGCAGATGGATGGCCTGGCGAAGAAGCTGGGCTATATGGTCTTCGACTTCTACCGCGGCCGTGAGATAGACCAGGCCCAGCGTCAGAAGTATCTTGATGACATGTCGAGCATCGAAGACAAGCTACTGCACATGAAGGCGGAGGCCGCGGCCCGCAAGCAGGCCGAGGCCGAGGCTCGTGCTCAAGCGGCGGCGCAGACCGCGGCTCCGGCCACAGCTCCCACTGAGCCAGACACCGCGGCTGCGACCACGGCCGAGACCGCGACTGAAATGGACGACCGGGCGGCAACCGATCCCGTCCCGCCCGCCGGTGTTTAGGGGCGAAGCCGCATGACGACCAAGATCCACGATCTGAACCTCAAACAGCTCACCGCGCTGCTGGCCGGCGATGCGCAACTGCAGGCGCGCCTGGCTGCCGGTGAGACCTTTCGGGTCCGCACTCCTTTCACGTACCCCGGCCGCCTTGGAGCGGTGACCATCACTATCGGTCCTCGTCCGGAGCCCGACCCGGAGCCGGAACCTGATGATGAGGGCCGGACGCTCGACAGACAGGTGTCGGAAGCCGTCCCGCCGGAAGGGGCGCCTCCCGAGCGAGGGCCGGCTCGACCCGCCCAGGAGCCTCCTGCCCCGCCACCTCCGGATGCCATCCGGATCACCGATAGCGGGGGCCTGCTCAAGTACCTGCCCGAACAGGGCATGGAGCTAGAGGTCGACATGGTCATGAGCAGAACCGTCTTCCACGCTGTCCGGCAGTGGGAAGGCGGGGGCATCGCGCGCGGGCAGGTGTATCTAGACTCGACGGCCGGGAGTGTCACTCAAGACCTGTGGCAGTTCCTGCAATTGGTCGCGGAGGTCATCGGGCTTCGGCACTCCAAATACAAGGACGCTTTGGTTCAGCTCGAGAAGCGACGGGAGACAGAGCAGGGCGTGTCCAAGTGGCGCCCTACCTAGCGCCCGCCAACCGACCTCTTTCTCAACCTATGGTCGTGTAGGTCTCGAACACCGGCGGCGCCTCCAGGTGCCGCTTGACCGCGCACATGTCGGCAGCGCGTACGACGGCGTCCCGATACTTCGGGGGGAAATCTGGCGGCAGTTTGATCTCCAGGGAGACCTTGGTGACCATGTGGGTCTCGCCATCTCGTTCTACGCTCACGTTGACCCCTGCACCCTCCGTCGGCAGACCTCTCTGCTGAAGGAAGCTGAGCACATAGATGCCTGCACACGTGCCGATCGACGCGACGAACAGGTCGAACGGTGCGGGCGCGCTTCCATCGCCTCCAGCCATGGCGGGCTGGTCGGTCTCGATGACAAAGCCCCTGTAGCGCGCGTGCACGCGCCTATTACCAGGGAAGTAGACCTCCATGTCCATGGACGTGCTCCTTGCCGGTCGTTTGCCCCATCAAGGATAGCGCAGGGGACAGACCGGTGGGCCCGCTACCGTGGGGCCGGATTGATCCGATCCGTCTGAGCCCTATCGACAAAGGCTAGATCGCCCGTGGCGGGCGAGACGGCGTTGAACTCGGCAAGGGCCTCGAGCATCCATGCGAAGCCTTCCTCGATCGCCATGGAGAGATAGAGCAACTGTGAACGGTCGAGGATGGCGGCCTGCTCGAATCCACACTCCGGGCACCAAAGAATGACTCCCCATACGTCGTCGCTCTCCTGCTGCCACCCGGTTGCCTGCACCAGAGGCGAGGCACAGGAGCGGCAGAACATGTTGGGCGCGACCGTCCGAGAGGTGTGTTCGTTCATGCTGTTTTCCATATGGGTCATATCGACGGTAAGGGCCTTGAGGTTTAGCGGATACTCCGACCGCGGCTGGCTACCGCAGTTCCATCTTTGGTTGTATTCGCTCAGCCGGGTCGGCTCGTTATCCTGCGCTTCCCGGTGGCTGCTGGTGCTGGGGCCGGCAGTCACCGGGGTGAAGGCAAGGGGACATCGAGCGTGACGAGGAGGAGGACATCGTGAACAGCGTGCACCTGATCGGCCGGCTGGCCACCGACGTGGAGGTCAAGGAGGTGAACGGCGGGTCGAAGGTGAGCAGCTTCATCCTGGCGGTGGATCGCAACGCGGAAGAGGCGGACTTCTTCAGGATCAAGGCTTGGAACTCGCAGGCCGAGGCCGCCGGAGACCATCTGGGCAAGGGACGGCGCATCGCCGTGGAGGGCTCCTTGCGCCAGGATGTGTACGAGAAGGATGGCGAAGAGCGCAAAGCCGTGTCGGTAGTGGCCAGACGGCTCGAGTATCTCTAGACCTCACCGCAGGCCGGACCCGGCGCCCCGTGGGGCGCCGGCGTCACGGCAACGCATGAAGCGCAGGCCTTCTACAAGAAGAGAACCACATGACAACTGTTGACACTCTGGTGTGCGTTGATACGATGGCGTCTTCTGCGGGCGTGATGCCCGGCAGTCGATTCTCCGATCTTGATCTGCGGGAAGCGCCGGTGTTGCGAGCATCCGATCTTGAAGAACAGCGCGCCAGGACGATAGCGGCAAAACTCAGTCTGCCTCACATGGGCTTCGTCATGGGCCGTGCGCGCCTCCACGACCTCGTGGAGCCGGTCCGTGGCGGCGGGGTCATCTCACTGGTAGCGGGCCCGGGCTACGGCAAGACAGCCTTCATCGTCGACCTGCTCTCGGCCGCCGGTGGGCGGACGATGTATCTGTCTTTGGAGGAGAGCGATCGCGATCCCATCCGCTTTCTCACCTATCTCATGGCCGGACTTGGCATGGAGCCCTCCGACGGACCGGCGGCTCGGTCTCTTGCTTGGCCGGAGCCCGGTATCATGGACATGGCGGTGCTCGATCTTACCGCGGAGACGGCGGATTTCATCTCCCGCTTAGCGGGGCAGTCGACCCTCGTCGCTCTGGACGATCTCCATCTGGTCGAATCATCGCCTCAGGTGGTGGCAGCTCTGGAGTCCATCATCCGAGGGGCGCCTCCGGGTTGGACCTTCCTTTTGTCCTCACGAAGACCCCTCCCACTCAGGCTGGACGGAGTGAGCCTGGGCGGAAGGGTCGTGCGGCTTCAGAATAGGGAGTTGCGACTGACCCCACGGGAAGTGGCTGCGTGGGTCTTGCGGAATTGGTCGGTTCAGCTGGACGCTTCAGAAGCCCGGGCCCTATGGCGTCTCACCCAGGGCTGGCCGGCCGCTTTGGTGCTGCTTGGGCAGCGTCTGCTGTCGCGTCGTGGCACCATGGACCGAAAGGACGTCGTGGGGGTCATCGAGCGTGGGCGCGACCTACGGACGTACCTCGAACGCGACATCCTATCCGGGCTCGACGGACATGCTGCCCAGACCATGCTGACAGCGGCTCTTCTCCCGAGGGTCATCTTCCCGCGTGACGAGGCGTTTCTGCCTGGTCCGCCCGGTTGCGCCGAGGCCATTCTTGAAGACCTGGTCGCCCGAGGGTTCCTGGTGACCCGAGTGGGGCTTAGAAGCTACAGGGTCCATCCGTTGGTGCGGGCCTTTGCCGAGCGGGAGGCCTGCCAGATCGACCAGGCAAGCAACCTCATGGGCCGGGCCGCCAGGCATCTCGAAGATACCGGCGAACCGCGCGAAGCGGCGACTCTCTATCTCCGGGCCGGCCGGTACGATGAGGCGGGGCGTCCTTTGCGCCAGCTTGCTCTCTCCTCGCTCAACGCGGCGTTGAACTTCACCAGTGACGAATGGTTGGAGCTCATTCCGTACACCGGGGCGTCAGGCTGCGCCGAGGGGCCTTGGCTGCTGGTCACCAAAGCCCGGATCCTACAGGAGCAGGGTCAGTACGCCCAGGCTGCGGAGATCTACGAGCGGGCGGCGCGCTACCTAGCCGCGGCCGGCGACAAAGAAGGACTGCTGCCCGTTCTCCTGGGTTCGGCCTTCTGCCTCTTCAACCAAGGCTTCTGGGACGAAAGCCTGGCTGTGATGAAGCGGTGCCACGTTGTCGCCCGCACGGCCCGGGAGAAGGTGGAGGTGCTGGCGGTGGAGGGCGGTATCCTGGCCTGTCTCTGTCGCTGTGACGAGGCAGTCGAGGACTGGGAGAAGGCTCTTGCCCTAGCCCCCGCCGAGGGGCGGGAGTTCCTCACCCGGCGGGTCTGCATACAGCGCATGCGGCTGCACTACTCGCTGGGGGAGCATCGGCTGGCCAGATCGTGGGCAGACAAGGCCCTTGGCGAGAAAGACGGCCGGCGGTCGCTGCAATCCGCCCTGGCCCTCAACGGCGCAGCTGTGTTCGCATGTCTCATGGGCGACTACGAAGCGGCATCTCGAGCGGCCGACGAGTGCGAGCGGCTGGTATGTGCTCGGGGCTACTCCTTGGTGGGAGCCTCATGTGTCATCAGCCAGGCGTCCATCGCGTTGGGCAGGTGGGACTACCGGCGCGCCCTTGCCAAGATCCGAGAAGCCCAGGCGATCGCCGTGAAGACCGGCGACGTCGAGGTGCGCTTCTGGGCCGAGAGTCTTTGGGGGGACCTCTGCCGGCGCACCGGCAATGCCCAGCGGGCTCTCGAGCATCACCAGGTGGCTCTCGACCTTGTCGACAAGAATCGACTGGCCGTGTTCGAGCGGGTGTATGCGATGGTCTCGCTGGGCATGGATCTGGCTCTTCTGGGCAGAAGACAAGAAGCGCAGACCTCGCTCGAAGAATCGGCGCGAGCCGCTAGGCGCTCGGGCCTCAAGAGCTCTTTGGCTCCCGCCCTCTTCTATCTTGGGTGGTTTCACGCACAGGCGGGCCGGGAGCATGAGGCGGCTCGCTCTCTTGCAGAAGCGATGCGGATCGCCGAGGAACACGGACACCTGCACTTCTTCAGCCAGGAGGCGAAGGTGGCGCTGCCCGCCCTTGCTCTATGCGACCGCTTCGGGTCTGGAGCATTCATCCGAGAGCGTGTCCTCCCCATGCTCCCAGATAACCTGCGTCGCCGGTTTCTGGAGCTTGCCGAAGGGAGGCTCTACCCGACCGACGAACCGTTGGGGATCGTGGGGAGGCGACACTCGCCCGTGCGGGCAGTCGCTCATGCGGACGACGATCGATCCGTCCCGTTCGGGCACGAAGGAATGGACACGCTCACCGACCGTGAGCGGGAGATCCTCAAGATGATAGCTCTGGGCATGTCGAACAAAAGCATAGGAGCCGATCTCTACATCACTGAGAAGACGGTGAAGACGCATGCCAACAACGTCTTCCGCAAGCTGGGGGTCAACAGTCGCGTGCAGGCCACACTGGTCTACCAGAGCTACCAGAGGGCATGCACGAGAAGGCCCACCGGTCGGCCGGGGCGGAGATAGGGGATCCGCTCGGCCTGGTCCGGTGGGCCATGGACTGGGAGAGTCCGCTTGGTGGAGAGCTGCGCTACTTGGCCAGCTGCAGCGGTATCTCGACCACGTTGATCTGGGAGCCATCTTTGGGCGACTCGGCAAAGACGATGAGGCCACCCAGGCCGGGCTGGTCGACTGTGAACGGCACTGTGACGTCGAAGGTCCCGCGCGTCCCCGTGCCCGAAGAGGCCATGACCATCTCCTCAGCGATGATGAGGCCGTCCCAGTTCACGATGTTCACCTGGAAGACCGCCTCGAAGACGTTCGCGGTGCCGGTGATGCGCAGGGGGCTGCTCACCGTCTGCCCCAGCGTTGGGGACTCGACCAAGATGGCGGGCGACATGCTCTCATAGTCGTCCCGGGTCTGCGGACGGTCGATGATGATGCCTTCTCCGCCCAGTACGTCGATCGGTTCGCCGTCGAGCTTGAAGTCGACGCCCTCCACGGTCGGGAACTGGGTGAGAGTGAAGACCACCTGGGCCAGACGCATGAACATGGACAGGCTGCCGCCACCCGAGGAGTACTCCCGTGACAGGTCGACGGTGGCCACGCCATCAGCGATGTTGAGTCCCAGGAAGGTGGTGCCGTCGGGGATGTTACTGACCATGCCGGCCTCCCGCTCCGCATCGGTGGGGCCTTCGAGAAGAGCCCGCATCGCCGCGGCTCCCACTTCCAGCGTCTGGGGGATCTCTCGGGTGGAGGCGCATATCTGCTCACCGCAGGAGAAGTAGACCCTCACCGCCATGGTCTCCTCGACGGTGGTGGTAGTGGTCTCGGACGGCGCGGTGGTGGTCGTATTCTCAATCGCCTCGGTCGTGGTGGTCGGGGCGGGCTCGGTCGTGCTGACGGTGCCTCCATCGCCGACCTCGCCGGTGGTGCCGCATCCGGCTGCGATGAGGGCCAGGGCTGCGACGAGCAGTATCAGCGACAGACCGACCACGGTGGTCTGTCTGAACACTCTGCTTGTGAACGTTCTCATGACTACGGCCTCCTCCTGTAACAAACTTGTACGAGACCATCTTTGACCACGGACCTCACAAGCCTGCCGCGATCTGGTAACGATCGTGTTACGAATCGGCCGCCGGAAGAGTGAGAACGAAACGGGCGCCTCCGCCGGGAACGTTCATGGCGACGATGTCTCCGCCCAGCAGGCGGGCGTTCTCTCTGGCGATGGCCAGGCCAAGACCGCTCCCCCGGCTGGACGACCGGCTGGGGTCGGCTTTGTAGAACCGGTCGAAGACGTGGGGGAGGTGCTCGACAGCGATCCCGGAGCCGCTGTCGGTCACGCCGATGTGGATCAGGCCGCGTTGTGCGTCTCTCTGCGTGTCGTGGCCGGGCGCTTCGCGGGCGTCGATGGCCACCGGAGCCGCGCCGTGCTTGAGGGCGTTCTCAACCAGATTGACGATGATGCGCTCCAGACGGCGCCGGTCGGCCCGGACGATCAGCCCGGCTCGTGCTGCCAAGGGCGCGGTCGTGTCGTCCTGCACCGGCTGTTCTGGATCGTGGACGGCAAGCTGCACGCTATCGGACCACCCACGTACCTGAACGAGCTGGGCCAGGAACGGGCGCAACTGCACGGGCTCCAGCACCGTGTCGGCAGCTTGGGCGTCCAGGCGGCTTATCTCGAGTAGGTCGTCCACGAGCTGACGGAGGCGGCCTATATCAGTGTTGACCATGCCCACGAGCCGCGCGACCTCAGGAGCGCAGACCGAGGGGTCGCTCTCGAGCTTGGATCTGAGAAGTGACGCCTCGCCCACCAGTGCCGAAACCGGCGTGCGGAGCTCGTGGGTCACGTCGGCCACGAAACGGCGCTCGCGGGCCTGCCCCGCCTCCAGATCGAGCATCTTGGCCTGTAGGTTCTCGGCCATCCGGTTGAAAGACGCCGCCAGTACTCCGAATTCGTCGGACCCCGCGGGCAGGCGTATGTCGAGGTCGCCTTGGGACATCTGCACCGCTGCCTTGCTGGCCTGCCGTACCGGTCTCAAGAGCCGTTTGGCCAGTAGATACCCGGCGATGGCGCCCAAGACGGTCAGTATGGCTCCGGCTATGAGAAGGATGTTCCGCAGAGTGGCGAGGCCGGCCAGGCGGGCGTCCTGGGGATAGAAGAAATAGGCCGTCACTTCTCCAGAGCGCACCGGGCCACCTACCACGAGCGTCTGCCTGCCGGAGACCTGGATGGTCTGATATCCGATACGGCCCTCGGCTACTTTGGACGCCAGTTCTGCTGTGATCAATTCGCGGGTGACGTTGAATCCCGAGACGTACGGGGAGCCGTCCCCGACGTCTATGAGAGTCGCGAACTCACCTCTGATCTGGAAGGCGTCGACGAGCCGCTCGTAGTCGGTCTCGTCAGGAGCCTCGGGAAGCATCGAATCGGCAAGAAACAGATTGAATCTGGATTGTGTGAGCGCTTTGTCGAGAGCCTCCTGGTCCTGGGCGGCCTTGGAGATGAAATAGGCGGACAGGGCGAGGGCTAGAGCCGTGATCACGACCGCGGCAACGAAGATGAACGCCACCCTGCGGGCCAACGAGCGTCGCGCCGCGGACTGATGCCGGGGGGCAGGCCCGGCCATCAAGACCTTTCGTGGCGATCGGTCCGGTACCCGACACCGCGCACCGTGAGCACGAGAGTGGGATGGCCGGGGTCTTGCTCGATCTTCGCACGCAACCGCTGTACGTGCACGTCGACGAGCCGGCTATCGCCCAGGTATGAGTAGCCCCACACCAACTCCAACAATTGGTCGCGGGTCAGCGCCTGGCCGGCGTGGCGCGCCAGCTCGTAGAGCAGCCGGAACTCCGTGACTGTAAGAGGTATCTCGTCGTCGCCACGGCGCACCGAGTAGGCGGCCGGATCGATGGTGAGAGGCCCCAAGGTCAGCACCGACGGTGTAGCGGGCGGTGCCTCTGCGCTTGAGGGAGCCGCGGCAGCGGCAGTCGCTCCGGGAACGCCGGGGGAAGTGCCCGCAGCACCCGCCGAAGCGATGAGCGAAGCCCGTCGTAGAGCCGACCGCACCCGGGCGAGGAGTTCCGGGAATTCGAAGGGCTTGGTCACGTAGTCGTCGGCGCCCGATTCGAGCCCCTCCACCACGTCTTCGGTCGAGGCGCGGGCAGTCAGCATGACTATGGGGACGAGCGAGATCTTCCGCAGCTCACGGCACACGGAGAATCCGTCCAAGCCGGGCAGCATCACATCGAGAAGGACGAGGTCGGGCGGCGACGAGGCGAACGCTATGAGCGCCGATGGCCCATCCTCGGCCAGCACGACCCGATAGCCCGCTTCCTCCAGCCCTAAGCGGATCACCTCGCGCAGCGAGGGGTCGTCTTCGACTACGAGCAGCGATCTGTCCATGCCCCGGATTATCCCCCTGGCCCCTGTCGGGGTCCAGTCTGTTTGCGATGTCCTTGCACGAACGGGCGCCGGCGCGGTCCCAGCAGGTGGGGACGCTGAGGGCGGACGGTCCCCTAGTGGCCACCGGCGGAAGAAAATGGCGCTACAAGCGGTCTTTCTGTCATTGACAGCCGATATATGGGGTGCTAGCCTCGCCAACATACAATATCTGGTGTCCGGCTGAACGACCTGTCCGTGCTCGACGATCTTGTGTCCAATGGGGGGTCCGGCATGTGTACGCTACAGGTAGCCGAAGAACAGTACGATCCCGGTAGGAGTGTGATTGCGTGAACTGCCCCTATTGTGGATTCCCCGACAGCCGGGTGATCGATTCCCGCGAGACCGAGATCAAGGAGGCCATCCGCCGCCGCCGTGAGTGCACCGCCTGCGGCCGGCGCTTCACCACGTACGAGAAGATCGAGGAGATCCCCATCACGGTCGTGAAGCGGGATGGCAGTACCGAGTTGTTCCATCCCGAGAAGCTTCTGCACGGGCTCACGCGGGCCTGTGCGAAGCGTCATGTGCCTGTGGAACGCCTGCAGGCCGTGGTAGCCGACATCGAGCGCGAACTGAGGGAGCAGTCGGCCTACCAAGTCCCGTCCGAGCGGGTGGGTATGATGGCTCTCGAGCGGCTTCAACAGGTCGATCTGGTGGCCTACGTCCGCTTCGCCTCGGTCTACCGCCAGTTCGAGAGCGTCGAGGAATTCAAAGCAGAACTAGAACAGCTTGCGAAAGAGGGCATCAGATGACCGTCACCGAGCTCAGAGCCTTGTCCGCCGAGCTGGAGCAGAGACTCTCCCCCAGCGCGAAGAAGGTCCTCGAAAAGCGGTATCTCAAACGGACACCGGAGGGGGAGCCCCTGGAAGCACCGGCAGACATGCTGGCGCGTGTGGCCGAGAACATCGCCGAGGCCGATCGTCTGTATCACCCGGAGGCGCCTCTCGATGGCACTATCACTGAGTTCTTCTCAGTCATGGCCGGCCTGGAATTCCTGCCCAACACCCCGACCTTGATGAACGCCGGCCGGGAGTTGCAGCAATTGTCGGCCTGTTTCGTCCTCCCGGTCGACGACAGCATGGAGTCGATCTTTGGCGCCATCCGCGACGCCGCCCTGGTGCACCAGTCGGGTGGAGGTACCGGCTTCAGCTTCAGCCGCCTGCGCCCCAAGAACGACCTGGTCAAGTCGACCATGGGTGTGGCCAGCGGGCCGGTCTCGTTCATGCGGGTGTTCGACATGGCGACCGAGACCATCAAGCAAGGTGGCACCCGGCGCGGCGCCAACATGGGCATCCTGCGCGTCGACCACCCGGATATCCTGGAGTTCATCAGGGCCAAAGAAGACGAGCATATCCTCAACAATTTCAACATCTCGGTGGGTGTCACAGAGGAGTTCATGGCGGCGGTGCTCACCGGCGGCGACTACGCGTTGCGCAATCCGCGCGACCGTCGTGAGGTCGGCCGGTTGAACGCCCGCGAGATCTTCGATCTGATCGTCGACCTCGCGTGGAAGAACGGCGAGCCGGGCATAGTCTTCCTCGACCGGTTGAACCGTGATAATCCCACGCCCGCCCTGGGCGAGATCGAGTCCACCAACCCCTGTGGAGAGCAGCCCCTTCTGCCTTATGAGAGCTGCAACCTGGGGTCCATGAATCTGGCCATCATGGTCAAGGATGGTGGCGTCGACTGGGAGCGTCTGCGCCGGGTCACCCGCACGGCGGTGCACTTTCTCGACAACGTCATCGACATGAACCGGTACCCGCTGGAGGCTATCGGAGAGATGACGCGGGGCAATCGCAAGATCGGCCTGGGCGTCATGGGTTGGTCGGATATGCTCGTCGAACTGGGGATAGGCTACGACTCTGACGAAGCAATACGCCTGGCCCACGAGCTCATGGGCTTCGTCGAAGAAGAGTCCATCAAGGCCTCTGAAGAGCTGGCGCTCGACCGAGGGGTGTTCCCCAATTGGGAACAGAGCATCTGGAAAGAGCGGGGCCGTCGTGTCCGCAACGCTACCCTCACCACCATCGCGCCCACAGGGACCATCTCCATCATCGCCGGTTGCTCGAGCGGCGTGGAGCCCATCTTCGCCCTCGCGTTCATCCGCAATGTGATGGACAACACCGAGCTGCCCGAAGCCCATCCGGCCTTTGAGCGGGTCCTCAAGGACCGAGGTCTCTACTCCGAAGATCTGATGAAAGCCGTTGCCGCCGTCGGAGGGCTCCACGATATGGATGTCCCCGACGATCTGAAGCGGGTGTTCGTCACGGCGCACGACGTCACTCCCGACTGGCACATCCGCATGCAGGCGGCTTTCCAAGACCACGTGGACAACGCGGTCTCGAAGACCGTGAACTTCCCCAACCAGGCCAAGCCTGAAGACGTGGAGCGTGTCTACCTGCTGGCCTACGAGCTGGGGGTCAAGGGCGTCACCATCTATCGCGACGGCTCCCGGCAGGAGCAGGTGCTCAACATCGGAGAGGTGAAGCGCAAGGGCGCCGGCAACGGGTCGTCTGACGGGCAGTCCATGCAGCTGGAGCTCGGTGCGCAAGGCGCCACTTTGATGCCGGTGCGCGCAAGCCGGTCCCCGGTGCTGCGCGGAGAGACCCGGGAGAAGGTAACGGGTTGTGGCAGCCTGTACGTCACCGTCAACGAAGACGATTTCGGCCCGCGGGAAGTGTTCGCCAACATGGGTAAGGCGGGTGGTTGCGCGTCGGCCTTCACGGAAGCCATCGGACGGCTTATCTCGCTGGCGTTCCGCTATGGCGTGCCTCCCGACAAGATCGTGAAGCAGCTCAGAGGCATCCGCTGTCACGTACCGCTCGGGTTCGGCCCCAACCAGATCCTCTCTTGCCCCGACGCCATCGGCAAGGCTCTCGCAGACAAGTACTATCTCAACGGTGGTAGCGACGGCGGAAAAGTCGTCGGACAATTGGAGATGCCCATCCAGGTGGCCCAGGGGGCGTGCCCCGATTGTGGCGGGGCGATAGAGCATGAGGGCGGTTGCATGGTCTGCCGCGCGTGCGGCTATTCGAAGTGTTCGTGATGCCTCCGCGCAGGCCGCGCGGCTCTGCGGTGGCAGAAGGGACCTGACGTGGCCCTTTTCATGGACATCGAGCTGGTCTCCATCGACGAGACCGGGCGGCCGGACGCCTTCGCGGTGGCGTTCGACGTGATCTACGCGGGCGAGACCTGGTGCCGCTCGCTGGTCTGCGTCGACGAGATGGTGGCGGTCCGGCTACAACGAGACGAGCGGGCCGTGATCACCGCGGCCCGCGATGCCTTGCTCGATCTATTGGCCGTGGAGCCCATGCCCGTGTCGTTTCACCTACGCGTATCGACCGAGGGCACGGAGGTTCTGGCCCGCGCCACTCCTCGAACACAGAGTCGGAAGACATAGACACGAAGCGGAGCGAGAGACTTTCACCATCTGACCTACTATGAGGGCCACCGACGGGCGGGCCCCCCTGTCAGGAGTGTCGCCCAAAGGTGGTGAGGGGCCGAAGCAAAGCTTTGCAGTACTCTGCAGTGCTTGTGCGGAGGTCCCTTGCCACCTTTGGGCCGCTCAGAGAGCAGATAGGGGACGCGCGTCCGTCGGTGTCACTCAGCGATCCACTCGTTGGTCCACGCCGGTCGAGGCGGTGCGGTCCCAGAGTCGAGTATCTCCGTCCACTCCTCATCCGTCAGGCGCTCGCTCAGAGGGGCGGTGAATTCGTAGTAGGAGTAGGACGCTCCACAGAAGACCTGGAGCGTGCCGTCATGCTCGAATGCCGCATACAGCACGAGTGGGTACCCAGTGGCCTCTTCCAGGGCCACGCCCAGGTTGTAACTCGTGTGGACGTCGGCGACGAGCGGGCTCTTCTCGGCGACCGGCGACAGAGTGAGACCCTGGTCCGAGGTGTCGTCGAAGTCCTCCAACCACTCCAAAGTGCTCCCGTAGTAGACGATGGTGCGGCGCTCCTCAGCGGTGAGCTCGCTGCCGTCAAGTTGCTTCTGGGCGATATTGGCCAGCGTCTCGGCCAACTCGATCATGGTGTCGAGCTTGTTGACTGCTTCGGAATCGATCAGGCCGAACTGATCCATCGATTGACGCATCGTGACGGCCAGCCCTGCGATCTTGTTGTAGAAGGCCGGATAGGGCTCCACGTAGCCCGCCACCTCAGGCTCCTCGCCGCCGTCGCCTTCAGCCACGACCGACTGCTTGGCGTAGAGGATGGTGTCGTGACGGAGTTCCGTCCAGCTTCCCAGGGCCGCGTTCAGACTCTTGCGCGCCCAGGCGCGTGACTTCATGAAATCGGGCGCCTCGTCGGCCGGGAAGGCCATGACTTCTTGGAGCGACTCCAGCCAGCCGGTATAGAGGTTGTCCGGCCAGAGACCGCCGGACTTGGAGGAGAACTCGTCATAGACCTTGCTGAGCTGGCTCTCGTAGTTGGTGTAGCGGTCTTGGTCGAAGTCCTCCGTGGCGATCTTGTAAGCCTCGGAGGAGCCGAGCACAGCCATCACGTCGAGGCCCATGGGGAGCTCTCGCTTGGCCTCGGGCGGGCTCGCGTCGCCCACGTAGGCCCACACAAGCTGTTGGAAGGCATACGAGTCGGGGATATAGCGCTGGCCCATGACCCGGAAGCTGCGCTCATTGGCTTCGCGGTTCTCCGTGTCGCCTTCGGCACGGACGGCTGCGGTGAGGATCTTGGGAGCCGGCAGTTCGTTCAGTTTCTGCCGCACCGCTGCGATCTTGGCTTCGTCGGCCAGGTCGTCGGGGGCGGGTTGTGCTGTGCCGTAGACCTCGGTGAGCACTGTGTTCATGTCGTCTACCGTGAGGTCGTCGGCACGGCCCACCAGAAAAGCGGTGGGCTCGTAGATCGCCTTCCAGGCCTCCAGAGCGGGACCCTGCAGCGACGACGAGACCAGTATGGCCCGGCGGGTCAGACTGACGGCTTCGTCCTCGCTGACGTCGGGGCTGCGCGGATTGATGAAGAAGCCTGTGTGGCCGTACCACATGAGGGTCTTGAAGTACCGCTCGAGCCGCTCGCTACGGGTGTAGTGCCCTCGCGGCTTGTACTGGCTGTAGTCCTCGGTGTAGCCAAGAATAGGCGACTCGCTCAAGCCGGCCGCACCTTCGATAAGGGCGAGTTCAGTCTCGACCTCCGGGAGGCCCACGGCGAGGTCCCCGGGGTCTCCGGAAAGGAGCGCCGATCCCACGCCGAAGTAAGCCATGTTCAGACGGGCCTCCTCCTTGACGGTCGCGTCAGAGGCCGTCTCCCAACTCACAGCGGCCGCCTCGAAGAGGGCCTCGGTCATGGCTACGGCCTGGTCGTAGAGGGCCGCCTCTTCCATGCGTTGGAGCAAGGTGTCGAAGAGCATGTGGTAGGCATTGAGGAGCGAATCGGTAGTGATGAGCAGAGGCAGCCCCTGGTAGCGGGCGTTCTCGTAGATGTGCCAGAACTTCCAGGGTCCGCCAGCCATGGGATCCTCAGCGACGGCCACGAAGCTCTGCCTGCTTAGCACTTCCTTCTGAGCGTCTGAGAGTTCCGTCATGTCAAGATTCGTGATGGCGGCGAGATCCACCGGTTGAGAGTCGAGGTACTGCGGCGTCGCGAAGGGGCCTGGTCCGATGCCGGGCGGAGTGGTGGTGGCATCGATCACCGATGTCTCGGTGCTTCCGCCCGCCGTGGTCTCGGTGGCGCCGTCCGCCGTGGTGGCCGGGCCGGATGACGAGGTGGTGCCTGCGTCTGTCACCTCCTTGTCGCAGCCCGACAGTGCCAGGCCAAGGACTATGACGACGACGCCCAAGATGACAAGGCTACGCTTCATGACACCCCTCCGTTCTCTCGCCGCGGCACGAGGCGGCGGCGCTCAAGCCTCTCCCGCTATTGTCGGCCTGTTATGTCACACGTCAAGCACGTCTGTGTAACGATTCCATCACGATGACGATTCCGTCACGGTCCGTTTTCGATGCCTGTGAAGCTGAAACCGTTCCAGCGGCAGAGCACAGTGACGGTAGCGGTCTGCCCCGCGGCGGGTTCGAGGGTGAGTAGCAAGGCATCGCCGGTGAGAGTCGTAGCCACCGCGGGGTCCAAAGCGGTACTACCGGGACCGACGACTTCGAGGGCGACCGGACGGGGGACGATCTCGCTGCTCACGAGGCGCTCCCTGTACTCTCCGCGATAGTAGGCAAAGAGCCCGATGTGGCGACCCTCATCGTCATCGACAAGGGTGACTATCTCGAGAAGACCGTCGCGATCGGTGTCGCCGAGATGGGCCTGCACGATCTGCCACCGGTCTCTTGATCGGTAGACGACGTCGCCGTCGCTGATGGTGAGCGTGGCCGGCGTCCCCTCGACCACGACCTGCTCGTCGATGCCATCGCCGTCGAGGTCGACGGAGTAGGTTATGCCCGGCTCGAGCCTGTCGTGAGCGGCCGCCGGGACGCCACGAGCTCCGTCATCCTGTGAGCAGCCCGCGGACACGGTGGCGACGAGCGCTACGGCAATGAGTAAGGCAGACGAAGCGGTCAGGAGGCGCGCGCCGCCGCGGCGCGCGCCGCGGCTCACACCCGCGGATACGCCGGATATCCCGTCGCTACCCGGCAGGGTGGCGTTCGCGATAGTCCTTGATGGCGGCCTGGAGCCCATCGGCAGCCAGGTTGGAGCAGTGCATCTTGGCCGGAGGGAGCCCACCCAGGGCCTCCGCGACGGCCTTGTTGGAGATCTCCAGAGCTTCATCGAGCTTCTTACCTTTGGCCATCTCGGTCACCATGCTCGACGTGGCCACAGCGGCGCCGCACCCCAGGGTTTGGAACTTGATGTCTTCGAGGACATCGTCCTTGACCTTGATGGTGATGCGCATCATGTCGCCGCACTGGGGGTTGCCGACCTCGCCGATGCCGTCGGCGTCGTCGATGACACCCATGTTGCGAGGATTGCGGAAGTGCTCCATCACCAGTTCTGAGTACATTTCAGTTGCCTTTCTTACAGGGGCAGTTGGCGCACCAGATGGGGGACATCTCGCGGAGCCTGGCCACGATGGGCGGAAAGACCTCCATGAAGCGGTCGATGTCCTCGGCGGTCGTTGCGCGGCCCAGTGTGACGCGTAGTGACCCATGTGCGTGCTCCGCCGGGATACCCAAAGCGCGCAGCACGTGACTCGGCTCCAGCGAACCGGTCGTGCAGGCGGAACCAGACGACACGCAGATGCCCTGCATATCGAGCATGAGGATCATGGACTCGCCCTCGATGCCGTCCAGCCGCACATTGAGGTTGTTGGGGAGCCGGTGGACGGGATCGCCGTTGAGATGGACCGCCTCGATGTTCTCCTGCAGAGCCGTCCACAGCCGGTCTCTGAGCGCTCCCTCACGCAACGCGTCTTCGTTCATGCGGTCCTTCGCCAGCTCGAGGGCCTTTGCCATACCCACGATGCCGGGGACGTTGTGCGTACCGGCCCGTTGCCCCTTCTCCTGCCCGCCCCCATGCAGGAGCGGAGAGATGCGGGCCCGCTTGCGCAGGTACATCAGCCCGACCCCCTTGGGGCCGTAGAACTTGTGGGCGCTCATGGAGAGCATGTCCACGCCCAGTTCTGTGACGTCCAGCGGCAGCTTGCCGGCCGTCTGCACCGCGTCGACGTGAAAGAGGACCCCCGCCTCCCGGGTGATCTTGCCGATCTCGGCAATGGGCTCAATAGTGCCGACCTCGTTATTGGCGTGCATGATGGACACGAGCACGGTGTCGGGCCGGATGGCCTTGCGGACATCCTCGGGGTCCACCAGTCCACCGCTGTCGACCGGCACTTTCGTGACCTCATATCCATGCTTCTCGAGAAACTCCATGCTCTCGAGGACCGCGTGGTGCTCGATCACAGAAGTGATGAGGTGGCGCCCCTTCTTCTGTTGAGCATCGGCGGTACCCAGGATGGCCCAGTTGTCGGATTCTGTGCCCCCGCTGGTGAAGTAGATCTCGTCGGGCTGCGCTCCGATGGTCTGAGCGATGGATTCCCGCGACTTCTGGACCACATCGGCGGCCGTGAGACCCAGGCTATAGACGGTGGACGGATTGCCGAACCCCTCTGTGTACCAGGGGAGCATAGCGGCGATCACTTCGGGATCTGCCGGAGTGGTAGAAGCGTGGTCAAGGTAGACAGCTCGTGCCATGGGAACCTTCCTAGAACCGCTCACGCTGGGGAGACACGGGACAGCCGGATTGCTCAGTCGGCCTTGGTGTCTGCTTCCCCTTCGTCCGGCAGAGCCAGATACACGGCCCAATCGGGGCACATGTATTCACACATCCTGCAAGACGTGCAGGCCTCGGGATCGGCGAGATAGGGAGTACCGTCACTGTGGATCCCGATGCATTGCTTGGGGCAGAAATGGCTGCAGATGCCGCAGCGCTTGCAACGCGACAGCGTGAAAACGGGCAACTTCTTCTTTGTAGCGCTCTTGGTTGTCACCCGCCAATTGTATACCAGTCGCCGGAATGACGACGATTTCGAACCGACAGCCGGGGCACTCCGTAAAGAGCCAGCCCGGTCCGCACCCAGCCGTGGCGCTTCCGCAGTCTCTTGACCAGTTCGCGGCGCAGAGATTCGGACTTTTGCAGGTCGGCTTGGCTTGCCTCCCGGCCCCCGAAGACCACCGCTTCGACGCGGTCGGCGAATCCGGGATCGGGTTCCAACCGCACGTGGTTCTTGGCGGTTTCCAGCAGTTCATCGAGAGTGTGCGCCGGTGTCACAGGAGCTCCGTAGTCCGACAGCTCCGTCCGGATGAGGCCGACAGACGCCCGCAGACGTTCGTGCAGCGAACCACGATGGAGCCGTCTGCGACGCCACATCCCCCGCGCGACGGGCCAGCCCACCGCCACGACCAAGACCCCCACCACCCACGGGAGCCAAGTGGCCCTCTTCAGCCAGCTACCGCTGGTAGTCCCCTCGGTCTCGCCTTGCTCCCCGCCCTCGTCGGGGAAGTTCTCCCGCGGAGGCTCGGTGATCACGGTGCCCGGGCCGGAAGAGCCGCCTTCTGCGAACGGGTCGACGAAGCCCGGCGAAGTGGAAGAACCTGCGTCGGCAGGCAGGTTCCGTCCCGGCGTGGGGTCGAAGGCCACCCAACCGACTGTGGGGAAATAGGCTTCCACCCAGGCGTGGGCATTGTTTCTGCTCACGACGTAGATGCCGGGGTCCGCCGGCTCGCCGGTCGTGAAACCCACCGCCACCCGGGACGGGACGCCGTTGTACCTCAGAAGCAGGGCCATGGCGCCTGCAAAGTGCTGGCAGTAGCCGGAACGGGTATCGAACAGGAAGGCTGCGTAGGGTGAGGAGTAGTCGCTGGCCGGCGGCTGGAGAGTATAGGTGTAGGAATTCCGCAGGTGCCTCTCCAGGCGGAGCGCTATCTGGTAGGGGTCGGTGGCGTCGCCGACGACGCGCTCGTTGAGAGAGTAGAGACCCAGCCATTCGCGGTCGCTCATGCTGCCGCCGGACAGTGTCTCCCGCCAGGCCTGTTCGCCGTCTTCGCCCGGCAGGTCGGAGCGGCTCCTGAAGGGGAGTGTCAGGTAGCCGCTCAGTGAGTTTGGATAATCGCTGCCCAGACCCACCAGGTCTGTGGGGTCGAGGTCGGGGACCACCGCGGTGAGTGAATAGATGAGCGAGGGTCCCAAAGCGGCGCTGACTCGGAGCGAGCGCATGCTGTTCATGAAGAGAGCGACACTCCGATCGAAGGTGAGGACCCGTGGGTCGCCACCGGCAAACAAGTAGTAGGTCGACACCGATTGGATGGCGAACGTCTCGGTGGCGGTCTTTCCGGGCGGTGCGATCTCCGCGGTGGGCATCTCATAGACGTACGAATCTCCCCGCTGCTCTGCCACGACCCGCCTGCTGAACGCCTGCGAGGTGACCCAGGCGCTGCCGGTGAACTGGTCGAGGGCGTTCGCCCTCCAGTATGACGGCAACGACGACTCCACCGTCATGACCACCGCGTTCTTGGCCGGGTCGAGCAGGTCGGGGTAATTCTGAAGCCAGTTGAAGGTGTAGACGGGCTCGTTGTCGCCGAAGGGGTCCCACGCACGCCAGTCCTGCCAGGGGGTCGCCACCACCGAGGGGGTGGTGACCAACAGCAGGAGTGCGAGGGCGCCGGCGACCACACCCACCACGCCGCCCGCCACGATCTCGCGGACGCGCCAGCCGGGGCGTCTGATGCCTCTGGAGAGCACCAAGAGGCAGGCTGCCAGCACGACGAAGAGAAGGGCCGGCCACAGAGAGCGCTCGACGGTATCGACCGTCAAGCCGAAACCGGCCACGACGAGGAGCACCACGACCGCGGCGAGCGGCCGGTGCAGGCTCAGGCCCACGAAGCCGGCGGCGGCCACCAACCAGTAGAGTGTGAAGGCGAACAACAGTTGGACCTGCGGGGATTCCGAGATGGGGAGCGGAAAGAAGGAGCTCTGATAGAAGAGCGTGCCCTCATACAGCTGGTCTACGTAGAAATGGTACTGGCCGGCGATGCCCTCGACCGTTTCAGGCACGGGCGCGATGGTACGGAGGAGGAGGTAGCAGCCCACGGGGACAAGCACGATCGCGAGGGGCCACAGCTTCCGGTAGATGAGCCCCGGAGCGGCACACGCCGCGGCGATGAAGACGGTGCGAGAGAGCGTGGTGGCCATGGAAGGCTCGACGACCCGGTCGAGCGCCAAGGCCGCGACCAGGGCCAGGCCCACGAAGCAGGCGAAGTAGAGGATCCTGGGCACTGCTCTCATGGTGTCCTCACAAGGCGGCCGACCTGGCGCCGTGGCCCGCGCGCCACAGCGACAGGTGGCGGACCAGGTCGTCCCCGCGATTCAGGGTGAGGCTGGGTATGCCCGCCGAAGACAGAGAAAGCAGGAGGGCCCGGGCCTCGGCAGAGAGGGCCGGCGTCTTGTGCCGGGCGTCCGGCGGACCTCCGGCATCCTTGTCGGGAAGGAAGGGCAGCAGCGTGGCGACCTCGTCGGCGGACTCGGCGCTGAAGGAGCTGGTGGTGACGGATACCATCCCACTGCGGGTGGACCGTCAGCGGGACAAGTTCACGGTGCTGTCCACGGCGGAGATCCTGGCGGACACCATCCGTAACGTCTACATGAACGAGTCGGTGAGCGCGCTCTTCCAGGGCGAGAATCAGCTCTTCTAGCCCGGGAAGGCCGGTTCCCACCGGCGCTCGATGCTGACGTGAGCCGCCCTCTTCTCATAGCCGCTCTGGGGAATCCGGGGGCGCAGTATCGTTATCACCGCCACAGCGCCGGTTTCATGGTGGCCGAGGAGTTGTGCCGCCGTCACGGCTGGGGACGCTGGGCCCGCCGTTTCTCCGGTCTGCTGCTGCAGGCGGAGCTTTGCGGTCGGGATGTGGTCATGGTCATGCCCCAGACCTACATGAACCTCTCCGGTGATTCCATCGGCCCGACGGCGCGCCACTTCCGCGTTCCCGTTTCCCGCATCATCGCTCTCCACGACGAAGTGGAGATCCCCTTTGGCGATGTGCGCCTGAAGCAGGGCGGTGGGCTGGGGGGGCACAATGGCCTGCGCAGTATGGAACGCGTGCTGGGCAGCCGAGATTTCTGGCGGGTGCGCGTGGGGGTGGGTCGCCCGGCGGACACTCGGACTGATCTGGCGGACTGGGTCTTGAGCCCGTTCACTGAGCCTGCGGCAGAGGTTGAGGCAATGATCGCCACCGCCGCCTCTCTGGTTGAGGACTGGGTGGAGGAAGAAGGCTGATGGCCCATCTGACGGCGTACCTGGAGCGGCTGGAGCACTTCCGAGAGCTGGCGGAGGCGGCGGCTCGCGGCCGCGGCCGGCTGTCGGCTCCCACCTTTCTCCACCCCTTGCTGACGGCCGGACTTCTCACCGACCGTGGGCTGCGGGAGCGCCCGGCGGTGATCGTGACCCCGTCGGAGCAGGCGGCCGAGGAGCTGACCCGGGAACTCTCTCTCTATCTCGCCGCGCGGGAGGTCCTGCAGCTCCCCTCGCGGGACCTCTG
>ENA-UOUL01001408-UOUL01001408.1-bioreactor-metagenome-genome-assembly--contig:-NODE-1408-length-33533-cov-47.478778_pt1 | contig 33533 bp, 33 predicted proteins | sample MGYA00249838_ERZ747220 | MGnify/ENA primary metagenome ERZ747220 (study PRJEB28778, sample SAMN05720191) | bioreactor metagenome | isolation source: Anaerobic biogas reactor | place: USA:Washington... | reverse complement strand
GGAGTACACGTCCTTCAGGAACGGGTTCTCCTCTTTCAGCGTGACAATCCGTGCTTGTGTCTCCTGCATTGTCAGGGCGGCTCCGTTCTCGCGCGCAGTGGTGCATTCTTCCAGGAGCTTGTTGTAGAGCCACCGACAGGTATCAAGTGCTTCATGCAACCGCGCTTCTCTCGTTGCATCGGGGTATGCTCGATACTTGTAGGAAATAAGCATAGACAATAGAAGAATGAACCTGGGATATGATATACTCGATCCATGCAGGGTGAAAGTGAAGAAGGGCGGCGGAGCGCCCGTCCCCACCCTGAAGGGTGGGGACTTCCCGCTCCGCCCCCTTCACCCCCGCAAGTTAACAACCGGTCCCGGGTCGGCTGGATACCCCGGTTCTCCAGCCGCTTTCTCTTTCTTCTCCCCGACCGGAGCCGACACCGGCGACGTTTCACCGGGTGGACCCGGAAGGATTTCTCACGTCCGGTCCGGGCGGCGTGAAAGAAGACCGGGTCCGGGATCTCCACGGGGGCAAGGGTTCCCAACATTTATCCCTCGTTCAAGAGAGAGTCTACAGGGATGACGGCGTTTGAATGCACGCTCTGCGGGAGGTGCTGCATGCACGCGGGCGGCGAGCTCATCGAGATCGAGAAGAGGCTCACGAGCCGGGACTACCTCTGCCGGCAGAAGATCGTCGGCGGCACGTTCCGCGCCCGGGTCGAGGAGCGGTTCCTCGATGCGTTCAGGGATACCACAACGAGAGATGCGCACCCCGCCTGGTGCCCGTTCCTGCGCCCCCTTCCCGGGGAGAGAGGGAAGTACGTCTGCACCATCCACGAGACCCGGCCCCTGGTCTGCCGGTCCTACATCTGCTGCACCATGCGGATATTCGCCGGCGACGGGCGGGAGGCCGGGAAGGTGAAGGGGAGGCGGAGCCTGACCACCGAGGATGCCGCCCTCCGCCGGTGCTGGGAGGAGTCGGTCGTACCGCTCGCGACCGACGACGATACCGCCTGGAAGAGCGATGTCGCCGCGGTGCTCGAGCGTGCGGGCTACCGGGTCGAGGTTTATGAGTGAGGTCCGGCGCCTTTTAGTCGCCCGGGGCCGGGTGCAGTGCACGCCGCACGCGACCGTGCCCGTCGACCGGTGCGGGTTCTGTGTCCACTCCGCCCGCGTCGTGGTAAAAGGGAGAGAGGTGCCGTCGCCGGCCCGGGCCTACTGCAGCCGGTGCCGTGATACATCTCCCGTCGATATGGCGAAGGTCGAGGAGATCGTCTGCGACGACCTCTCCGGGGAGGGGTTCCGGAGCATCGCAAACATCATCAGCTGACGGACTACTTCCGCCAGAACTCCCAGGGGTGTTTCGTCTGGAACGGGACGCCCTTCGCCTCGTTGTTCCAGTCGGTCTCGATGGTGTGGTGGACCAGACGGACCTCGTTCCTGAGCTCGGTGAGGACCGTCTTGATCTCCTCGATCTCGCGCATGAGCCGGTTCAACTCTTCAAACGAGCGCTGCTGCCGCACGGTCGCCGTCCTGCCGTCGCTCTGGCAGGCAAGACCGGCCTCGATCAACTCCAGTATAGCCTCGTTCCGGTCGTATGCACGATCTCTCGCAAACTGATCGATCTGCTCCATCAGGTCGGGATCGAGTGCAAACGAGCATCTCATCGCCATACCCTCCATTTCTCCAGGTGAATCCAGATAAGGTTTGCTGGTTATACGCAACCGATTTTCTGAGGCGCACCGCCTGCCGGCCGCCTCACCGTCCGGGCGGACGCGACCGTTTCCGGCGCAGTCGTTCCCCGCCCGGCAAAAAAAACACCCCGGTTCTCCGTGGAGAACCGCCCGGGGTCAACTGATATTTTCCATATTGTATCCTTTCTGGGCAAGCAGGTCCTTTACCCGCTCGCGATGGTTGCCCTGCAGCTCGATCGAGGAGTCCTTGACCGTGCCGCCACAGGCCAGTTTCGCTTTCAGGAACTTGGAGAGGTCATCGAGATCGATGTCGTAGGGATCGAGCCCCTCGATGACCGTGACCTCTTTCCCGTACCGCCGCCTGTTTATCTTTACGCTGATTCTCTGCTGTTCCTTTGCAACTTCTTCACAGATACATAACTCTTTTGGCAGTCCGCAGGTCGGACATATCCCACCGTTCATTGCATGTACCTTTCAGCTCTCGTTATATATTATTTGGCATGGTCAATCATCGACGATACAGACGTCGCATCCCCGCGAGAGAACCTGGTCCGGCCGGCTCCGGTAGCGGTAGACGGTGATGCCCTTGCACCCGAGGTCTCGGGCGAGGGAGAAGATGCGGGCGATCTCGCCCGCGGTTGCGGTCTCTTTGAGGTTCACCGTCTTGGAGACGGCGTTGTCCACGTGCCGCTGGAACGCGGCCTGCATCCGGACGTGGTGTTCGGGCGCTATATCGACGGCAGTCCTGAAGAGGTCGCGGGTATGGTCCGCAAGGGGGAGGCCTTCGACGGTCCCGTGCCGGCGGACGTGCTCCGCGACGTCCATCCCGCCGGCGGTCGCGGGCAGGAGTTCCCGGACGAGATCGCTCACGATAGCGACCTGCTGCCCGTCGATCACCCGGCTGTAGGCAAACGAGAAGACCGGTTCGATGCCGCTCGTCGTTCCGGCGATGAGGTGGAGCGAGCCCGTGGGGGCGATGGTCGTGACGGTGGCGTTGCGCATATCGTTGGTGTAGACGGACCCCTCGATCGCGGGAAACGAGCCTTTCGCCGCCCCGAGCTCCTCTGAGCGCTCCCGGGCGAGAGCCTCGATCCCCTCCATCAGCTTCCCGGCAAACCGGAGCGCCTCATCCGACTCGTAGGGTATGCCGAGGCGTATGAGCGTCTCGGCAAACCCCATGACTCCAAGGCCGATCTTTCTGGTGGCAAGGGTCTTTTCCCGGATCACGGGCAGGGGGAAGCGGTTCGCGTCGATGACCGCGTCGAGGAAGTCGATGCCGCACCGGACGACCGTGGCAAGCAGGTCTTCGTCGATGTCGTGGTTTTTGATGCATCGGGCGAGGTTGACGCTCCCGAGGTTGCAGCTCTCGTAGGGGTAGAGCGGTTGCTCGCCGCAGGGGTTGGTCGCCTCGATGGGCCCGAGGTGCGGAGTGGTGCTCTGCCGGTTGATCTCGTCGAGGAAGAGCACCCCGGGCTCGCCGGAGGCGTGGGCCGACGCGGCGATGAGGCGCCAGAGCGACGCCGGATCGATGCTCCGCGAGACGCTGCCGTCGCGGGGGTTCGTGAGGTCGTAGTCCTTCCCCGTCGCAAGGCACCGGAGGAACCGTTCGTCGACGCCGACCGACAGGTTGAAGTTCCGGAGGCCTCCGGCCCGTTTTGCGGTGACGAACTCCTCGATATCGGGGTGGGAGGCCGCGAGCACGCCCATGTTTGCCCCCCGCCGCCGGCCGCCCTGCCGGACCGCGCCGGTCGCGGCGTCAAAGACCCGCATGAACGAGACCGGCCCGCTTGCGGCGCCCACGACCCCGTTGACGGCATCTCCGCGCGGCCGGAGCCGGGAGAACGAGAACCCGGTCCCTCCCCCGGACCGGTGGATGAGCGCCATATGGGCGAGGCTCGTGAATATCCCTTCCAGGGTATCCTCGATCGGGAGGACAAAACAGGCCGAGAGCTGCCCGGCGGGGGTGCCGGCGTTCATCAGGGTCGGGGAGTTCGGGAGGAAGAGGAGCCGGGAGAGGAGCGAGAAGAATTCGCGGGATCTCTCCGGGCCGCCGACGGCTCCGGCGACCCGGGCAAAGAGGGCGTCCGGCGTCTCGCCGGGGAGGAGGTAGCGGCGCTCGAGGAGGAGGCGGGCCGCGGGGGAGAACTCCATACCCGGGATATGGATCCCCGCCCTTAATAATCCGCCGTGTCCAACCCTCCTGCCGGCAATGTCTCTTATCGTCCTTGGAACAGCATCTCACGTGGGAAAGAGCATGACGGTGACGGCGCTCTGCCGTGCGCTCTCCCGCCGCGGTATATCGGTCGCGCCGTTCAAGTCGCAGAACATGAGCCTCAACTCCTACGTCACGGCCGACGGGAGCGAGATCGGTATCGCCCAGGCGGTCCAGGCCTTCGCGGCCGGAGTCGAGCCCGAAGCCGATATGAACCCGGTCCTCCTCAAACCGAAGGGGGACCGGACGTCGCAGGTGGTGCTGCTCGGCCGGCCGTATAAGGATGTGCAGATACAGGACTACTACACGGAGACCGATCTGCTCCTTTCGGAGGCCGTCTCGGCGTTTGAACGGCTGCGGGAGCGCTATGGGCACGTGGTGGTCGAGGGGGCCGGGGGAGCGGCGGAGGTGAACCTCTACGACCGCGACATCGCAAACATAAGGCTTGCCCGCGCCCTCCGCCTCCCGATCGTCCTCGTCGCCGACATCGAACGGGGCGGTGTCTTTGCGCAGGTCTACGGGACGCTTGCCCTCCTCCCGGAGGACATCCGGCCGCTCGTCGCCGGGGTCATCGTCAACAAGTTCAGAGGAGACCCCTGGCTCTTTGCATCGGGGGTCGCGAAACTCGAGGAGCTCACGGGTGTCCCGGTGCTCGGCGTGGTGCCGTACACGGATATCCCCCTCCCGAGCGAGGACTCGCTCTCTCTCGCCGATAAGGGCCGGCAGGCGGCCGGAGGGGCGATACGGATCGCCGTCGTCCGTCTTCCCCGGATAGCGAACTTCACCGACTTCGAGCTCCTCGAACGCCACGCGGCGGTGGACTACGTCCCGCCCGGGGCGCCGCTCTCCGGTTACGACTGCATCATCCTCCCGGGGACGAAGAACACCGTCGAGGACCTCGCCGCCCTGAGTTGCCACGGCACGGGGGAAGAACTCCGTCGTGCCCGCGAACGGGGAGTCCCGGTCATCGGTATATGCGGGGGCTACCAGATGCTCGGGAGCCGGATCGTCGACGCCGGGACCGAGTCGGGGACCCCGGGCGAGCACCCGGGGTTCGGTCTCCTCGATGTCACCACCACCTTCTCCGGCTACCACAAGACGACGGTGCAGGTCCGGCGACGGGCGACCGGCCCCGGCCCCATCCTCTCGCGGATGGGAGAGGTGGCCGGCTACGAGATCCATATGGGCGAGACGGAGCGGGGGAGTACGCTCGAGGCGTTTGCCGGGGAAGGGGCCGTAACCCCCGACGGCCTGGTCTTCGGGACCTACATGCACGGCCTCTTTCAGAACCCTGGCGCCGTCAATGCCCTCCTCGCCTATCTTTCGGAGCGGCGGGGAGTTCCGTTCGAGCCGGCGACGGCGGGCGGCGACGCCGCCTACGACGCCCTCGCCCGGCACTTCGAGGAGCACGTGGATATGGATGCGATCGTGGCCTGGTTTGGGGACGGGGAGGAGTAGGGGGCCGGCGCTCGCATCATCGCCCACTCCTGCACGAGGCTCTGGCATCCTCTATCGCCAACGCGGGAGGCGACTGGTGTGGGTAACGATACAGCCCCACGCGAAGATGCAACGGAGAGAGACCTCAGAGGGGGGCGATCAGGGAGAGCTGCTCGACTATGAGCAGATCCAGGTAATCGGTTACGGGGACGACGTCCCACGCGCAGGCCTCGAACGCGATATGCTCGATATCCACGCCGGGAGGGTGCTCTTCACGGATGATAGAGCCGAGCGCATCCACCTGCCCGGGCTCGCCCTCGTACTGCACCACCACCTGTTCGGCGCCGTTCTGCACCTGGATCTTTGCGTAAAACCTCTGGAATCCGGTATCGAGGGCTCTTTCCAGCAGGTAGAGCCGGTAACCTACATCATGCACTCCCCTGCCGGTGATGATCGCCCGCACCTTCATAGAAGGGCATCTCTCCGGAAAGGTCATATACCCTCCGGAGCGGCTACGAACACCTGCGATCCGGCGCTCCGGCCCGTACGGATCATCACGCCACGAACCGGCCTTCGAAAAAAAGAGACTCTGCCCCGGCTCTTCAGATGAAGAACCGGAACGCTATCCAGGCGATGAGCACCATGATCGCGGAGTACTTCAGCCCCGCAAGGACCCGGCCCTCGCCCATGACGCCCGCCGCGAGCCCCGAGAAGAACCCCTGGATCAGGGCGGAGTGGGAGAAGAGCCGGTTGTAGAGGAAGAGGTCCACGCCGCCCATGAACATCTGGCTCGAGCCCGATTTTGCGACCGCCTCCCCCGCCTCGGCCATCGTGGTGAGGAAGGTGCTCGAGAGCACGCCGATGACGAAGAGGAAGACGAAGAACGACATGACGATGATGATCATGTAGATCATCATGCCGTTCCTCCGCTCCGACTTCAGGTTGAAGAACTCGTAGGCGTCGTGCGCCGCAGCCCGCAGCACCTCGCTCACGTCGCCGCCCGCAGAACTCGCGTGGGCGATCAGGTCCACGCTCCGCTCGGCAAGCGGGGTGTTCACGACCTTCCCGAACCGGCGGATGGCCTCCACGAACGGGACGCCCCAGGACATCTCGGTATCGAGCTTGCGGATATGCGGCGTCAGCGCCCCGTACTCGCCCTCCGAGACGATGTGGATGGCGTGCGGGAGCGTCATGCCCGAGTCGTTCATACCGGCCACGTCGCGGAAGAAGTTCGGGAGCGAGGCCTCGATGCTCGATACCCGGAGCGCCTCCTTCAGGTCGAGGGCCGCAAGCGGGACGATGGCGATGAGGAGAGCAAAGACGAATATGTCGTCGACCATCGTCGTCGTGAGGAGGATGCCGGGACCATACGACATCACCAGGCTCGCGGACCCGCCGATGAGGAGGAAGAGGGCAACCGGGACGGATACGAAGAGGACGGTGACGGGGTCCTCGATCATCACCCGGAGCGGGTGCCGGATGAACCGGTAGAACCCTTCCTGGTACTTCCGCCGGTTCTCGATCCGCGAAAATATCTCCCGTTCCCCAAACGGTTCGTCCGCAAAAGATTCCTCCGCCGCGGGACCCCGGGGTTGGTTCCTGTTCAGGAAATCATCGATGATCTCTTTGAATGCCATATCACACCTCCGGGGTCATGGAACTGATCAGGATGACGAACATGATGCTCCCGAACGGCACGATCAGGTAGATGATGATGTAGAGGAAGAACGGGTTTGCATCGCCCGAGAGGATCGTCATCACCGACTGCAGGATGATCAAAAAGAGCATGCCGGCAACCATCGCGGTGACGTAGGACTCCGCGATCAGGCCGAGCGTCTCAAGGAACGTCTTCTGCTGCTGGTTGTTCTCAAGCGTATACTGTCGGGCCTTGGCGCGGAAGTACTCCGTGAGGTTGCTCCCGCTCGATATGCTTGCGACCGCCCCCTGCAGGAACTCCCGCATCCGCTCGCTCGGCGTCGCCTGCGAGACCGACCGGAGGGCGTCAAGAAGATCCTTGCCGAAGAAATCCGTCTCTCGGGCGACGTAACGCGCCTCGACGGCGCTCTCGCCGTATATCCTGCTCTGGCCGAGCAGCCGGAAGACCTCGTCGGGGGTGATCCCCGCCGAAGACATCGCGGTGACGTAGTTGATGGCGTAGGGCAGGGTGGCGTCGATGTTTCTCCGGCGCTCTCCGGCCCGTATGCCGGGATAGAGGAGGAAGATCAGGTAGGTTATCCCTCCGAATATCAGGAGGGAGAGGAGCGTGATGACGACGGTGCCGATCAGGAGTTTGTAGGCGTTCAACGCGTAGAAGACCTCCGGGACCGCGCCGTGATACGATATCATCTCGGGAACCCGGAGAGCGTAGGTCAGAATCCCGATGAGCGCGGCGGCGACCAGCCCCACGGCGATCGAGGAGACGTAGGCGGTCGCGAGGTAGGCCTCAAACGGCGTATTCATCCGGGCCCCCGTCAGGTCGTTTCGGAGGTCGATGTACTCCCCGCGCCTCGCCTTCAGGTCCCGGCCGAGCAGGTTGAAACAGAACCGTTCATACCCGTTCATGCCGGACTCCCCTCCCCGTAGAGGTCGGTGCGCACACGCTCGATGACCGACTCCGGGTCACGGAAGTAGGAGACCAGGATCTTGCTCACGTCGCGGAAGTGGCGGATCTTCTTGATGCGCATCCATTCAAGCACTTCCTGGCGCCGTTTCAGCTCCTCGCGCATTCGCTCCTCGCTCCAGCCCCGGTCCTCCATGATCTGCTCGAGTATGTAGGACTTCCCGGAGTAGCGGATCTCGTCGGTCGCCGGGTGCCACCTGAAGACCTCGTTCGTGATCAGTTCGTTCGTCCGGGGGTCGATATCCAGTATCTCGATGAGCTGCTTGTTCCTCCGGATCCGCTGGCCGCCCACCCGGGCCTGCACCTGGATGGACACCAGGGAGAGAGCCGAGAGCATGTTCCGCGGCACGTCGATCGGCGGGTTTTCCAGGCGGTGAACGGCGCTTGCGACCGAATCCGCGTGCATCGTCGCGTAGGTGACGTGTCCGGTGCTCATCGCCTGGAAGAGGGTCAGGGCCTCGCGGCCGCGGACCTCGCCGACCAGGATATACTCGGGGCGCTGCCGGAGGGCGGCACGCAGGAGCTCGTACATATCGATCTCGCCCCGCCCGTCCTGCGAGAACGAGTCGCGGGTGATGCTCGGGATCCAGTTCGGGTGAGGAAGTTTCAGCTCGCGGGTATCCTCAAGCGTCACGATCTTTGCAAGCGGCGGGATGAAGAGCGATATGGCGTTTAAGGTCGTCGTCTTCCCCGACGCCGTCCCGCCGGCGAATATGCAGGACTTGGCGTTCTCGACCGCAAGCCAGAGGAAGGCTATCCCGAGCGGCGAGAAGGTGTGCCACTCGATGAGATCTGTGGGCGTGATCGGTTCATCGCGGAACTTGCGGATCGTGAACGTCGAACCGTGAGCGGTCACCTCCGAGCCGAGCGTCATCTGGATACGCGACCCGTCGGTCATCGTGGCATCGAGCATCGGTTCGGCGATCGATATGTACTTTCCGGCCCTCTGCGCGAGTTTCGTGACGAACGAGTCGAGTTCCCCGGCGTTCCGGTAAACGAGGCTCGTCCTCATCGATTCGTAGGTCGTGTGGTAGACGAATATCGGGCTCCCCACGCCGTCGCAGGATATATCCTCGATATACTTGTCGTGCATCACCGGGTCGATCAGGCCGTCGCCGAGGAACTCCTTCTCCACGTGATAGAGGATCTTCTCCCGCCCCGGCGGGGGAAGGCGGATCCCGTAATCGGCGACGATCGTGTTTGCCGCACCCCGGAGCGCCTTTTTCGCCGCATCGCGGGTGAGATCGCGGGTAGCGATGTTGAGCGTCTCAAAGAGGCGTTCTTTGATCTCCGAGAGGAGTTCTTGCTCCCCGGGCGTGAGCACGGGCTCAAGGACGTGGTAGGTGTACTCGTGGGTCGTGCTGTCGTAGGTCACCCGGACGTAGGCATACGGCTCGTTCACCGGATAGAGCTCGATCTCCTCGACTCCCGGTGTCGGCCGCAGAGAGAGATCGACGAGCGGCCCGTGGAGCGTGAGGTTGTATTCCTCGATGATCTCCCCGGCAGTCGGGTAGAACTTTTTGAGGAATCCGAACCGGGACTGTACCTCCGGTTCTGCCGGGACCGCGATCTCTGCCGCGGTGAGCGTGGTGGTGGAGAACGCCCTGGCAAAGAGGTCGTCGAACTCCGATACGACCCGGGCGTTATCGACGAAGTCAAACCGGTGCTCGTGGTGGTTGATGCTCAGCTCATCGACCGTGAACGTCGCGCTCTTCGGGAGGATCAGGTCCGCCAGGTTCCCGAGCTCCTCGACCGAGATTACGCCGGCATCATCGACCGGGTCGGATTCGTCGAGGGGAGGTGCGCCGGCATCATCGACCGGGTCGGGCTCGTCGAGGGGAGGCGCCCCGGCATCCTTTCGCCCCCGCATGCGGCCGAGGATACCGAAGGGTGCCGGCGTGGTTCCGGTCTCTTCCGCCACCGGCGATGGCGGGGATGCAGCCTCTTCTCCCATCCTGCGCCGCTCTATCCGGTCAAGGAGCGCCCTGATCGGATCCTCCCTGTCGGCCGCACGCCGATCCCCGGTATGCCCGGGTCGGGCGAGAATGCGGGTATCCTCGCTCTCTGGCGCCGCTACAGGGGGAAACGCCGCCGTATCATCGGTCTCGCCGGGATCCGGGTCCGTTTCGCCCCGGATCTCCACCTCATCGGGCCACGGTGCCGGAACAGTGCCCTGCGGCTCCGCCAGGGTATCTCCGTTGCCGGAACCCGGGCCCCCGGATTGTGTAAGAAGATTCCTGACTGCTGCTATCAATCCAAGTTCTTCATCCTCATGTGCTCTCATCCTCTGTGCCCCCAATATCAACAAACGTTTCAACCTGAGGCTCATGGAACTCGATGATGCACCGTGTCCGCTCGCCGGTCCGATCCGTGACCACGCACATATAGCGCCCGGCGAGCAGCCGGAAACAGACCCGCCCTTCGGAGTCCGTCACATCGCCCGTGATGACAAGTTTCCCCTTCCGGATAGAGACATGGGCCCCGGCAAGGGGTACCCGGTTGTCCTGTACGGTAAGGCAGAGCACCCCCACCCGCTGGCGGGGAGGGGCACCGATCGTCGGGATCTCGAGGCGGCCGCTCTTCTTCAAGTGGCTCTTCTCAAAGACCCTGCACCGTGCCACCAGTGCATCGGCGATCGGCGGCGCCACCCGGTGGAGGTTGAACTCCTCCTGCCCGGTCAGGTGCAGGACCGCCGTATCACCAAAGAGCGTTCCCTTCTCGTCGATAAAAATAGCGCCGTCCGGTTCGCCCCCAAGGAGAACCAGGAAGAACGCCTGCGTCTGCTCTTTTGAAGCCCCTATTCCGGTCAGGGAGTGAACGCTACCGTGGTGCAGCAACTCGTCAAGAGTAAAACATCCTTCGTACGTCGATTGCAGAAGGATCTCGTTCATCAGGCCGTTTATGTCCATGCAGATCTTCAGGTTTGATATTCAGTGGTTTTTATGTCGGAGAGGGGATTTTACCCCCTGCCACAATATACCTCATTACGATGCTATTATTAATACCTTGTGATGGTCCGATACCGGTTCCGGCGGACGACTCGATGAAAGTATTCGATCAGAAAACCCTGATGCGGCCATATACGGGCGAGAACTCTGCGAACGCTCCTGAATCGCGGCCAGAAGAGCGGTGATCCCGGCCCCGGAGAGACCGCCGGCGGTCTTGCCGCCGTCCCGGGAGGGTCCGCCCGGCGGAAAGAATCGCCAGAAATAAGATATGCAAGGTGGATATCGTACCTGTCCATGATCCTCGCATCCATCCCGCTCATGATTGCAGCGGCCGCGATCGGAGTCACGCTCATATACGCGTCGATCCTCGACGCCAGAGAGCGGCGGGTGCCCCACAGGACCTGGCGCCCCGCACTCGCCATCGCCGTCCCGGCAGCAGCCATCGTATACGGGCTTGCCACCCTCGCAGACTGGCAGGCGGCAGCCGGCTACCTCGTCCTGGTCGTGGTCTTCTGCGGTTTCTTCTACCTCTTTGCGGCACGAAACCTCTTTGGGGGGGCGGACGCGTATGCTCTCATCATCATCACCGCGTGCATACCGTTCTTCCCGGTCGAGCCGTACTTCGGCATCCCGCCCCTTGGGTTCTTTCCGTTCACCGTCCTGACGAACGCCGTGCTCATCAACATCGCCGCACCCGTTGCAATACTTGCAAAGAACCTCGTCGAGGGGAACCGTGCCCCGTTCCCCTGCCTCTTCCTCGGCTTTCCCGTCGACGGGAAGACGATCCAGAACGAGTTCGGCTTTGTCATGGAGGATATCGAGGAAGAGGACGGCAGGCTGGTCAGGCGGTTTGTCGGGTTTGCCGGGTCGCTCGGGCGCATGGTGCGGGGGGAGCAGCGCATCTACACAAAAGACCTCAGGCTGCACCCGGAAGATTACGAGAGAGAACTCGCTCTCTACCGGAAGGCCGGCAGGGTCTGGATATCCTACGGCATCCCGTTCATCATACCGATCGCGGCGGGATTCCTGACGGCGTTATTCATAGGAGATATCCTCTTCGTCATCATGGCGACTTTTGCAGGAGTGTGAATCAATATGGAGATACAATTCAACGATAACGGATTGGTGCCTGTCATCGTGCAGGAGAGACGGACCCGCGATGTCCTGATGCTCGCCTACGCAAACGCTCTGGCACTGGAACTCACCCGGACCACCGGATACGCACATTACTATAGCCGGAGCCGGCAGAAGCTCTGGAAGAAAGGAGAGGAGAGCGGACATGTCCAGCGAGTCTGCCGCATACTCGTCGACTGCGACGCAGACGCAGTCCTCTATGAGGTGGAACAGGTCGGTGCCGCCTGCCATACCGGCCATGCCTCGTGCTTCTACCGGACGGCGGATGGCGAAGAGATCGCCGGAATGGTCTTCGATCCGAAGAAGGTATACGCTAATAAGGGTGAATGACCTCATTACTATGGTGATTTTTTATGAAAATTGTACCCGATACAAGCGTCGTGATAGATGGACGCATAACATCTCTGATAAAAACGGGAGAATATAAAGGCGCAACAATAATCATACCGGAAGCCGTCATCGCCGAACTGGAAGCACAGGCGAACCAGGGGCGGGAGATAGGGTTCTCCGGCCTGACCGAACTCCAGGAGCTCTTCAGGATGTCGGTGGACGGCATCATCGAGCTCCAGTTCTCCGGAGAGCGCCCGAGCCTCGACCAGGTGAAACTCTCAAGCGGCGGCGAGATCGACGCCCTTATACGGAATGTCGCTATCGTATACGGCGCCCGGTTCATCACGAGCGACCTCGTGCAGGCCGAGGTGGCAAAGGCAAAAGGGCTTGACGTCGTCTACCTGCGGCCGCAGATAGGCGATTTCTCGCCGCTCTCGATCGACCAGTTCTTCGATGAGGAGACGATCGCGATCACCTTGAAAGAGCGGGCCCTGCCGGTTGCAAAGGTAGGGGGGCTTCGCGACACACGGCTCGTCACCCTCCGCGATACGCCGATGAGCGAGTACGAACTCCGGTCAATGGCGCAGGAACTCCTTGAGAGGGCAAAACGCGACCCGGACGGGTTCATCGAACTCGAGAAGCGGGGGATCACGGTCGTCCAGATAGGATCGCTCCGGATATCGATCGCCCGGCGGCCGTTTGCGGACGGGATGGAGATCACGGTGGTGCGGCCGCTTGTCGACCTCTCGCTCGACGACTACGATATGGCGCCGGAGATCCGGCAGAGGATCCTCGGGAACCGCCGCGGCGTCCTGATTGCCGGCCCCCCGGGTGCGGGGAAGACCACGCTTGCCCAGGGCCTCGCGACGTTCCTTGCCGACCACGACTTCATCGTGAAGACGATGGAGGCGCCGCGGGACCTGCAGGTGCCCGATCACATCACCCAGTACATGGCGCTCGAGGGGAGCATGGCAAACACCGCCGAAGCCCTCCTGCTCGTCCGGCCCGACTACGTGATATTCGATGAGATCCGGAAGAACGAGGACTTCAACGTCTACGCCGACATGCGCCTTGCCGGTATGGGCATGGTCGGCGTGGTGCACGCGATGGAGGTGCACGACTGCCTTCAGCGGTTCTGCGACCGCGTGGACTACAGCATCCTGCCCCAGATCATCAACACCGTCATATTCGTCGTCCAGGGTGCGATCACGAAGATGTACGACCTTGAACTGACGATCAAGGCGCCGGAGGGCATGCCCGGCGAGACGCACGTCCGCCCGGTGATCGTCGTCCGCGACCACGCCCGGCAGGAGACCGAGATCGAGATCTTCCGTTACGAGGGCGAGACCCTGGTGATGCCGCTCACCCGGGTCGCCGTTGAACCGCCCGCCGTTCTCGAACCGGCGCCGGTCGTCGCCGCCGCCGCGGCAGCACCCGAACCCGGGGAGAACGTCGCCTGGAAGGTTGCCGAGAAAGAGGTCCAGCGAGAGATCGGGCGCTACACGAGCGGCCCGGTCGATGTCCGGATCATCAGCGACAACAAAGCCGTCGTCTACATCGAGGATAAGGATGTCCCGGCGGCGATCGGGAAGGGCGGCAAGAACGTCTCGGCGATCGTGAACAAACTCGGCATCGGGATCGATATCCGGCCGCACAGCGAGCTTGAGGCGAAGAAACCCGTCGAAGAGGAGATGCAGCTTGCCGGCGGCATCAGGATACGCATCGACAAGAAACAGCTGACCATCATCTCACCGGAGAACAAGGGCAAGATCGTCGATGTCTTTGCCGGGAAAGAGTACCTCTTCACGGCAACGGTGAACGAGGAGGGGGATATCCTCCTTGCGAAGAACAGCACGATCGCACAGGAGATGATCAAACGCTACAACGAAGGGGAGACGATCCGGCTGCGGCCGGTATGAGGGGAACAATATGACGAGTGATCCAGACTTTGGAGGCATAGCGTGAGCGGACTGGATATGCAGAGCAACGAGCGGGAGTGTATCGCCCGGTGGGAGCATGCGTTCGAGGCCGACCCGGAGAGAGAGAAGGAGAAGTACTACCTGACCGTAGCATACCCGTACCCGAGCGGGGCGATGCACGTCGGGCACGGGAGGACCTACATCGTCCCGGACGTCCTCGCCCGCTACCAGCGGATGGCGGGGAGGCAGGTCCTCTTCCCGATGGCGTTCCACGTCACCGGCACGCCGGTCATCGGGATCTCAAAGAGGATTGCAAACGGCGACGAGAAGACCGTCGGGCTCTACCGCGACCTCTACCGGGTGCCGCAGGACATCCTCGATCGGTTCATCAACCCGATGGAGATCGTCCGCTACTTCTCGGAGGAGTACCGGCGGGTGATGCAGAAGTCGGGGCTCTCGATCGACTGGCGGCGCCGGTTCATCACCGTCGACCCCCCGTACAGCAAGTTCATCGAGTGGCAGTATAAGCACCTGCGGGAGGACGAGCACGTCGTCAGGGGCGCCCACCCGGTCAAGTACTGTCCCCAGTGCGAGAACCCTGTCGGCGACCACGACCTCCTCGAGGGCGACAAGGCCGAGATCATCCGGTTCACCCTGGTGGTGTTCCGGTGGGGCAACGCCCGGGTCCCGTGCGCCACCCTCCGGCCCGAGACGATCTACGGCGTGACGAACCTCTGGGTGAATCCGGCCGTCACCTACGTGCGGGCGATGATCGACGGCAAGGAGTGGATCGTAAGCTCTGAGGCGGCGGCAAAACTCTCCCTGCAGGATCACACCGTCACCGTGACGGAGAAGATCCCCGGGACCGCGCTCGTCGACCAGACGGTTACCCACCCGCTCTCCGGCGACGTCCCCGTCCTCCCGGCGACGTTCGTGGATCCGGATATGGGGACCGGGATCGTCATGAGCGTTCCCGCCCATGCGCCGTTTGATTACATCGCTCTCCGCGACCTGCAGCAGCAGGGGCAGTACACGTCCGTAGAGCCCATACCGCTCATTGCCGTCGAGGGTTACGGCGATATACCGGCAAAGGATGCGGTCGAGCGTGCGGGCATCCACGACCAGAACGACCCCGGGATGGAGGCGCTCACCCAGGAGGTCTACAGCGCTGAGTTCTCCCGCGGGAAGGTCTTTGAGAAGTACGGCGGCAAACCGGTGCGGGAGGCCCGCGACGACGTGGCGGCCCTGATGATGGAGCGCTACGATTCGGTCCCGATGTACGACTTCGACAACCGCCTGGTGATCTGCCGGTGCGGCGGCAGGGTCTTTGTAAAGATCCTCCACGACCAGTGGTTCCTGGAGTACAGCGACCCGTGCTGGAAGGAACAGGTCAAGACCCAGCTCGAGGAGATGGCGCTCGTCCCCCCCGAGGTCAGGGCGGAGTTCATCCGGACGGTCGACTGGCTGAAGGACTGGGCCTGCACCCGGCGGGTGGGACTCGGCACGAAGCTTCCCTGGGACCCGACCTGGATCATCGAACCGCTCTCGGACTCGACGATCTACATGGCCTACTACACGATCGCCCACCACTTAAAAGCCATACCGCCGGAGAAGCTGACGCCCGCGGTATTTGACTATATCTTCTTTGGGATGGGTTCTCCGGAGACCGTCGACCGGGAGACCCTCGATGCGATCAGGAGCGAGTTCCTCTACTGGTATCCCTACGACTACCGGTTCTCGGCAAAGGACCTCATATCCAACCACCTCACGTTCCAGCTCTTCCACCACCGGGCCATATTCCCCTCGTACCTGCAACCGAAAGGCATGGTGGTCTTCGGGATGGGCCTCCTGAACGGGGCGAAGATGTCCTCAAGCAAGGGGAACGTCTTCCTGCTCGAGGATGCCCTCGAGGAGTTCGGCGCCGATACCGTCAGGATGTTCCTCGTCGGGAGCGCCGAGCCCTGGCAGGACTTCGACTGGAGGAACGAGCTCGTCTCGTCGACGAAGAGACAGATCGAGCGGTTCTGGAACACGGTCTCCGAGGCGATGCAGGCGGAGGGGGCCACGCCCATCGACGCCTGGCTTGCAAGCCGGCTCGAGCGCCGTATCGAGGCCGCCACCGCGGCTCTTGACTCGTTCCAGACCCGGCAGGCGCTCCAGGAGGCGTTCTTCGGCGTGGAGTCCGACCTGAAGTGGTACCGCCGCCGCCTGCCCGAGGGTGCGGGCGGCGGGGCGGTGCTGCAGGACCTCTGCCGCACGTGGGTCCGCCTCCTTGCCCCCTTCATCCCCTTCACCTGCGAAGCGCTCTGGAGCGATCTCGGCGAGAGCGGCATGGTCTCCTTTGCCCCCTGGCCGGAGACGGACGAGAGCCGGATCAACCCCGGAGTGGAGCTCGCCGAGGAGCTCCTCGCGCGGACGGTCGAGGATATCGAGTCGATCGTCAAACTGATACCGATGGAGCCCGCGTCCATCAGCCTCTTCGTCGCCCCGGCCTGGAAGTACGAGGCGTTCCGGATCATAGCCGGTTCGGCGGACAAGACGAGGGTGATGCGGGAGATCATGCAGAACGAGAGTATGCGGAGGCGCGGCCGGGAGGCGACGGACGCGGCAAAGCAGATCACGAAACTCGTCCTGAAGCTGCCGCCCGATATCGTGAAACAGCTTGCGGCGTCGCCCCTCGATGAGCGGGCGGTCCTCGAGGGCGCACGGGCATTCCTGGAGCACGAGTTCGGCGTGCCGGTGACGGTCAAAGATGCCGGGGAGAGCAACCACCCGAAGGCGGCGGCGGCCATGCCCTTCAAGCCGGCGATCATGATCGAGTAGAAACCTCCTCTTTTTTACGGCATAACCGGAGGGATCTCATCCGCACGGTTGTCCCGCGATATCCCGCGCATGCTCACCCCGGGCGGGGTCAGGTATATCTCCCCATCACGAGACCTGAGTATGCCGATGCTCCTCTTCGACGGAGAGTTCGTCGGAACCCGGGAACAGGACAGACGGTTATCCGGCCTGTTTGCGGCAGCGGAGTACCGGCAGGAGCGTATGAGGGTGATCGAGTCGCGGTGCGGTATACTCTGCAGCGGGTGCGGCTACCGGGCATCGATGGGTTGTGGGGGATGTATGGCGATAAAAAGACCGTTCTGGGGCGAAATCTGCCCGCTGAAGACCTGCTGCGAAGCGAGAGGGCTGGAGAACTGCGGCCGGTGCGGCGAGTTCCCCTGCGAGGTTCTCGTGCAGTTCGCGTTCGATGAGCGGCAGGGCGACGGCGGCAGGAGAATCGAGCAGTGCAGGGCGTGGTCTCTGCAGTAGAGGCGATAATGATGGCGTCGAGTTCGGAGTTCGTGGAGTACGTGGCCGGGCAGCTCGCCGGTGCAGGCGATATCACGTACCGGAAGATGTTCGGGGAGTACGGTATCTACTGCGACGGGAAGTTCTTTGCCTGTGCCTGCGACAACCAGTTTCTCGTCAAGATAACGGAGGCGGGAAAGAAGTTCATGCCGGACGGCAGGACCGCATCGCCGTATCCGGGGGCAAAACCCTGCTTCCTGATCGACGACCTGGATGACCGGGAGTTCCTGAGAGAACTGACAGCGATCACCTGTGCCGCACTTCCCGCACCGAGACCAAAGAAGAGGCGGGCGGGGACGGCGGCCCGGCGGCAGGGCGAAGATTAGATAAAAATCCGGTCCCGGAGCCAGAAAGAGGCGCCCGGCCGGAGAACCCGGTTATTCGCTTCCTTTCAAGGCTTGCTGCGCTTTCTTCGCCCGCTCTTTTGCGGTATACCCGGTCACCTGCTGGAGGTAGTTCCTGAACCGGCGGTTGGTATCGATGATCGCCTCGTCCCCGGCATCCCTGTTTGCCTCGGTATCGACGACCAGTGTTTTGCCTCCCGCACCGGACCAGACCTCAAGGCGATGGAGCGCCCCGTAGGCGACGATATAGTGGCCGTCGGCCGCGACTTCGGGTTCGAGCCCGAACTGGTCGCGGAGGCCCTGCACCATGGATTTCGCAAGATCTTTCGTGTATCCACGTTTGATCTGGTATTCCTGCATAATATTTTTAAGGGACTGCCAGCTATGTTAAACTAATCCGGGAGTGGGTGATTGATCCCATGGACGATATAAAGGTCATATCCAGGGCGCTTGCCGGCGCCGAAAAGACGGTGCTGATCGGGTTCCCCGGCAGCGGGCTCGTCGGGAGTATTGCCCTGCAATACCTCGTCGAGCAGATGGATTTCGAGCAGATCGGGGCGATCACGAGCAAATACTTTCCGCCGGTCGCCCTCATGACGCGGGGCGTCATCAACGCACCCGTACGCCTCTACGAGAAGGATAGCCTCGCCGCGATCATATCCGACGTCCCCGTCCATCCCATGATCTGCTATGAGGTGGCAAACGGCATCATGGACTGGCTCACCCAGTTCGGCATCCGCGAGATCGCCACGATCGCGGGGATCATCACAAACGAGCCCGACAAGAGAGTCTTTGGGGTTGCAACCACCAGCACGGTCCTCCAGCGGATCGAGGAGCAGACGATCATCCTCCCCATGGGGAGCATATCCGGCATCGCGGCAAGCATCCTCACGGAGTGCAAAACCCGGGGCATACCGGGGATCGGACTCCTCGGGGAGACGGTGAACACCCCCGACCCGCGGTCCTCCGCGGCCACGATCGAGGTCTTGAACAAGATATACGACCTCGACCTGGACGTTCAGCCGCTCCTCGAGCAGGCGGTGGAGATCGAGGCGGCCATGGCCCAGATCGCCGAGCAGGTGCAGAAGACCGAGGCGCAACCACGAAGAGAGCAGCTGCCGATGTACGGGTGATGAGTGATGAAGTGCGCAGCATTAACCGGGATATCACCGTCGGTCATTGCCGAGCTCAAGACCGGCAGGGCACGCACCCTCGAGCTGAACAGCGCCCACAACATCATCACGCTGACCGAGGCCGCCCCGGGCGAGTGTATCTTCATGACGTCGGTCAACGGGGAAGACCTCTCGCCCGGGGACTCGGGGATCATGGTCGACCTCCTCGCCCTCACCATCAGCATGAAGCGGGTCGAGGTCGTCAACCCGCTCTACTACGAGGAGCGGGAACGGATGTCGGCCCGGGTCAAGGTCCAGTTCCGGGGGACGACCATCGCCCGCGGCGTGGAGGAGCGCAAGTGGGGTGACCCGACCATGGTCGAGATCATCCGGTCGGCGTGTTACCGGGCCGGGTGAGTACGCCCTCCCTTTTTTTGGGGCACCCCGGGGCCTCAAAGGGTTAATATCGCAGGACCGCTAAAATGTATGGGAATACTGAAGGGGTCTGTGGCTTAGCCAGGACATAGCGCCGGGCTTCTAACCCGGATGTCGGGGGTTCGAATCCCTCCAGGCCCGTTAAAAACAGTGCTCTTCTCCAATACACGTAACGTTACCGCCCCTCTACGAAAAAAGGTCGACAGGATCATCGGGCGATCGGAGGATGCGAGGGAGGTGTCGGATTATACACAACGTTTGTAGCGCTGCCGCGCACCGGATTGGACCATCTGCCCGGACCCTGCACCCTCTCCCGGCTCCAGCGGACGGCCCCTGTTGCCGTAACGATTCCGGCCGACGAGGTCAGGACGCCGTTCTCTGCTATTTGATCGACACCGCCCATGTATCGCGTCTGGTAGGAAGATCCATCGTGAATGTGAACGCAATCGTTTCACCCCGAGCGTACTGTCTCCTCTCGGTTCGGAACCACGGATGATTCCAGTGAGTACGCGCAGAGAAGGGGGAGGTATCGAAGTGAATCTCATCGTCAAAGAGCACCCTGAAGTAGAGGCATATACCGTCCATCGAACCGGATCGGACCACCTCTTTTGAGGTCTCTATAGATGTGGGAATCTCGCCCGGATCGGTTATGGCATTCAGGTCGAACGACATGACGGGTTTGGGCTCGCAGAGGAAGTAATCTACGGCCGAGTGTTCGACTGTCAGTTTAGGAGGGCGTGCATAGCCGGCATACTCTTTACTGTCCCTTAAACACCCGAAGTCTATGCCATATACACTGTTCTCCCACAGGTAAGGAACCTTATATCCGCTTTTCAAGCAGATCGGTTCGAGGAATAGTTCGAATCTTCCGGGTAAGATCCTTCCCGTACTCTTCAGTACACGCCGTTTGAGATCGAGTATATTCTCCACCATATTCTCATCGATAAGGTTCGAACCCATCTGTTCGTGAAGAATGACGTCCACCTCTTCATCCGGCTCGAAAGAACGGCTATTCTTCTGCATAAAGGATACGCCGGTTATGCCGTTTCCTTCAGCGATCTTTTTTGCAACGCGGATGAAATCGGAATGATCGATGGCATAGATCTTCTTTGGGTTTCTCCGAGCCGCTAAAAAACAGAGAATTCCGGTTCCTGTCCCCAAATCGACAACGACATCGTCCGAACCGATATAACGATCGATTGCATCGTGATAGCTCTTCATCCGGACGGTATCTGCAACCATCACTTCATGGGTCACAATGTTCTCAAACATCCCTCTGTTATGAACGTTGTAGAGCAATGTTCGACTAAACTCTCCGGACTGCAGGAGATCTACGGCATGCCCACGAAGTGACGTCGCCACTTGAAGCATGGAACTCAGCGTTCGCAGCGTCAGGGTTCGTAGCGACACGGCGGCATATACTTTTTTCCCGAATATATGCTTTTGTACGATTTATTCGAGAATGCGAATAAGCCGTTTCTATGGCCCATGGGAGGCGTAAAACCCGTGTTACAGCGCGCAGGCCTCCCCGGGGCCCGGCCGGATCTCCTCTAATCCGCTCGCCTCGCCCCCGGTGCGGGGCCGCGCCGTATCGGGGTACGGGCATCTCCGCCGTCTTACGAGAGGCCTGAAGGGCGCCCGGCATCTTCTCCGGGGGATGGTTCGTCCGGCATGGTGCCCGGCCGCCGTACGTGCATCCAACTGCAGGTTATTCAACAATCAATGGCTACAGTACAACCAGCAGTGAGACATCTCCGGGAACCATACCATCCGATGAAGGGTGGATGATTCCGGACCCCGAGATCCCTTTCTGCAAGGCGACCGGGGATGCTGTCCGGGGTGCCTGCAGAGATGCATGGAGACCTCAATTGATGGAGAGAACACTATGATCATAGAATCGGTAAAGCTGGTCTACTTCTCGCCCACCGGGACGACGAGGGCGGTTGTCCGGGGTATTGCCCGCGGGCTGGACCCCGGCAACGTTGAGGTGCGGGACATCACGCTGCCGGATGCAAGGATAGAACCGCTCCAGGTCTCGGAGAACGATCTGCTCGTCATCGGCGTGCCGGTGTACAGGGGGCGGGTGCCGGCGCTCCTGGCCGGATGGCTGCATGCGCTCTCTGCCCGGAATACCCCGGCAGTCTGTGTCGTCGTCTACGGCAACCGCATATACGACGACGCGCTCATCGAGCTTGGCGATATCCTGACACAGCGCGGGTGCAGGCCAATTGCCGGTGCGGTCTACATCGGGGAGCACTCGCTCTCCACCGATGACGTGCCGATAGCCCCGGGCCGCCCGGATGCAGGCGACCTCTTCCATGCGGAGTCGTTCGGGCGGAAGATACAGGAGAAGCTCGACGCCATCCCCTCGGCCGACCGGATCACCGATATCGCCCTGCCCGGCTGCCGCCCTTACCGGGGAGATTCGAGGCTGCAGGCTGCTGACTTCATCGCGGTCGGCGATGCGTGCATCCAGTGCGGCATCTGTGCGGAGGTATGCCCGGTCGGCGCCATCGATCCGGAGGAGAGCCGCCGGATCGATACGGCGGCATGCATCACCTGCTGCGCATGCATCAAAAACTGCCCGCAGCATGCCCGGTCGATCAAACCCGGGTCGGTGCACGATATGTCGGTGCGCCTCCACGCACTGTGCGGCGAGCGAAAGGAGCCGGAGTGCTTCCTGTAAGGGAGAGAACCTGAGGCTACACAATATGGAGCACCACCCGTTCTACGCAGTCCGCCCCCTCCTCCCCGTCTACCCGGAGGATCCGTCGCCGCACGAGAGGCGCTGGGTCCTGGTCCGGGACAGTTCCGTCCTCTTCAGGAGCGATCCCGCGGCCGGCACCGTTCTGATGCCCGATCCGCTCCCGGAAGGTCTCTCGTGCGGTGAGCCGGTCTACCTCGGGACCCGCGACGATATCGCCTACTACGCTGCCGGGGTCGCTGCCGGAGCCGAGCCGCCGGCCGGCTGGCAGCCGGCGCCCGTCCGGGAACTCTCCGGGAAGGTCCCGGAGGGCGACATGGCGATCGCCTCCTACGCCGTGCGGATCCTCGACTTCGACCGGTCGACCGCCTTCTGCGGCCGGTGCGGCGCACGAACCCGCCCGCTCACGACCGAGCGGGCACGGGCCTGCACGGCCTGCGGCCGCATCGTCTACCCCCGGATATCCCCCGCCATCATCGTCCTGATCAAGAAGGGCGAAGAGATCCTCCTCGCCCGCTCCCCCCGCTTCACGCCGGGGGTTTTCTCGGTCATCGCCGGCTTCAACGAGCCCGGTGAGAACCTCGAACAGACCGTCCACCGCGAGGTCGGCGAGGAGGTCGGCATCACGGTGAAGAACCTGTGCTACTTCGGGAGCGAACCCTGGCCGTTCCCCGACTCGCTCATGATCGGCTTCGTCGCGGAGCATGCCGGGGGAGAGATCCGGATCGACGGCCGGGAGATCGAGGCCGCCGGCTGGTTTACCCGCGATGCCCTGCCTTCCCTCCCCTCGGGGGCGAGCATATCGCGGGCGCTCATCGAAGCCTGGCGCCGGCGGGAGATCTGATCCGCTCCATGCAGCGCCCCGGTGCGATACGGGAAGAGCACGGAAGGGGGGAATCGCAATATTGATGACGCCAGATGGCCAACCACGCCCTATGCAGCATGAGACGGTCAGGCTGACCGGAAAGGACGCCGACGGCTACGTCATACCCCTCGGCCCGGCAAACCTCGTGGCGGTGGTGACCGATACGGGCATGGTCGGGTGCGGCGCGTTCGACGTCGATGCGCTCGAGAAGTTCGGCTACCCCGCGGCGCGGGTCAAACCCGCGGGAGGCGCATCCTCGATCGCGACCGTCGAGGACCTCCTCCGCGGCGAGATCAAGGGGGCGAACCGGTATGCGCAGGAGCGCGGCGTTGCCGCCGGCATGACCGGGAGAGAGGCGCTCGACCGGCTTTAGGCCTTTATCGGTTCCCCCTTATTTCCGGAGCATATCTCCTCGCTCACCGCTCCACCCATAATTTCAAATACCGGGCGGCACCCTAAGGGTGCTCATGGAGGGGGGGGCCATATCCACGGAGACGGCGACGGTTGCGGCCATCGGGCTTGCCGCGGTGCTGACCATCGCCGTAGCCGCGGTCCTCCTCATACCCGGAGTCTCAGGCCCTGCCCGGCCCTTCTCCGCCCCTCTCCCGGCGGAGATCGTCGACGGCTACGGCGGGGCGCCGGTGATACGCATGGCCGGGACCGGGGTCGACCTTGCGGCCTGCCGGATCTACCTCGTCGACCCGGCCGGTGCCCTGCACGAGGTGCAGACCGCTATCCTCACGAACACGACGCTCGGCGAAGGCATGGCGGCGTATATCTTCTATCTCCCCCTGGACGACCGGCCGGCGGCATCGGGCTACTGGATCACCGACGAGCCCGGCCTGGTCTTCACCGCCGACTACCACGTCGCTGTCCGCCCGTTCTCCCCGGGCGGGCAGTGGCGGCTCGTCGTTTACGATAGGGAATCGATGAAGAACAGGGTCGATCAGGTCCTCCCGATCACCGGACCGGCGTCCCCGGCCTGACCGGCCGGAGGGGGACCAGGAGAGAGGCCTCGTCGCCGGCGGCGAGGATCATTCCCCGGCTCTCGACGCCGAAGATCGTTGCCGGCGCCAGGTTCACGATCATCGCGACGTCTTTGCCCACCAGTTCGCCGGGGGAGTAGAACTGAGCGATGCCGCTGACCACCTGGCGTTTTTCGCCCCCGAGGTCGACGACGAGTTTGTAGAGCTTCTTCGAGCCCTTGATCGGTTCGGCCGAGACGACCCTTGCCACCCGGATCTCGAGTTTCCCGAACTCCTCGATGGAGACGGTGCTCGTCTTCTTCGCGGCCGCCGCATTCGCCGCATCCACCCGCTTGTTGAGGACCTTCTCGAGGTCGTTCACCTGCGCCTCCTCGATCTTTGCAAAGAGGGGGGAGGGTTTTGGAAGCGCCCGCGCCCCGACCGGCGCCGTGGCCTCCGCGATCGGGTGGGCGGCGATATCGTCGCCGTAGCCGAGCATCGTCCAGGCCCGCTGCATCGCGTCCGGCATCAGGGGCTGGAACACCAGGACGAGCGCTTTCACGACCTGGAGGCAGTCGGCGATCACCTGCTGTGCCGCCGCCCGGTCCTCCTTGATCAGTTTCCAGGGGGCGTTGTTCTGGATGTAGGCGTTCCCGAACGACGCCAAAGCCATCATCGAGTCGACGGCGTTCTTGAAGTCGTAGTCCCGCATCGCCGCATCGATGCCGGCAAGGGAGCGCTCGATCTCTTCGAGTATGGCCGGTTGCGGGGCACGGTCGGGCACGCCGGCGAACTCCTTCTCCGCGAAGTACATCGTCCGGTAGAGGAAGTTCCCGAGCGTGCCCACGATCTCCTTGTTCACCCGCTCGGCATAGACCTTCCAGGAAAAGTCGAGCTCTTTGGTGTGGTTTGTGTAGGAGAGGAGGTAGTAGCGGAGGTAGTCGGCCGGGAGGCCCTGATCGAGATAATCATCGTTTGTCCAGACGACGTAGCCGCGGGACTTCGAGAACTTCTTCCCCTCGATCGTGACCATGCCGCTTGCGACCACGGCGCTCGGGAGACCGTAGCCCGCCCCTTTGAGGAGGGCCGGCCAGAATATGCAGTGGTGGTAGATGATATCCCCGCCGATGAAGTGGGCGACGCGGGTATCATCGCCGCACCAGTAGTCCTTCCAGTCGGCTCCCGCGGACTCTGCCCACTCCTTCGTGAACGATATATACCCGATCGGCGCGTCGACCCAGACGTAGACGACGAGGTCGTCGCTCCCCGGGAAGGGAACGCCCCACTCCATCGTCCGGGTGATGCACCAGTCGTGCAGGAGCTCCTTCACCCAGCCGAGGGCGTAGTTCCGGGCGGTCGCGGTGCCGCCGAGGGTCGGGAGGTAGTCGAGGAGGAAGTCGCGGAACGCCGAGAGCTTGAAGAAGTAGTGCTCCTGCTCGCGGTACTCCGCCTTCCCGCCGCAGATCTTACAGATCGCGTCCTTGATCTCGCCGGGCTCGAGGTGCTGCCCGCATCCCTGGTCGCACTCGTCGCCCCGGGCGACGGCGCCGCAGTGGGGGCAGACCCCCTCGACGTAGCGGTCGGGAAGAAACCGCTCGCACTCCGGGCAGTAGCTCTGGCTGATGGTCTTAGAGTAGACGTAGCCGTTTGCGATGAGCCGCTCGACGAGCGAACGGGTGGTATCGCGGTTCATGGCGTCGTCGGTCATGCCGAACCGGTCGAATATGACCTCCATCCGCCGGAACGTCTCGTAGAAGTGCTCGTGGTACCGTTCCGAGAGTTCGCGGGGGGTCGAGCCCTCCCGCTCGGCACTGATCACGATAGGGGTTCCGTGGTTGTCGGAACCGCATACAAAGACGACCTCCTCCCCGGACCGGCGCATGTACCGGACGTAAAAGTCCGCCGGCACGTAGGTCCGCAGGTGCCCGATATGGCAGGGACCGTTCGTGTACGGGAGTCCGCACGTTACCAGCAGCGGCTTACCACTCATCCTTATCTACTCTGGTTGCGATGCTAATAAAGACATCAGCGCATGGCACGACGGATTACGATACCGGTGAGATCGTTCGGCTCCGAGGTCGGAACGCCCGCGATCCCGGAGGTTGCGGAGTGGCTGAAGGGGATGCGGGGAGAGGAAGCGGACCTCGCGACCTACCGGCTCAGCCGCTCGCTTGCCGACCAGGAGAGCGTGGCGGTGCCCGCGGCGGGCGGTATGTTTTACGGCGAGCGGTTGAGCGGGGCCTTCACGGGGATGGTGGACGGGGTGCTCGTCGACGAACCGGGGATCGATCCCTCCGCCCCGGCCGCGGATGCCCGTTACGTCGTGGCGAGGCGGAGAGATGCGTGGTTTGCCCTCCCCGCCCCTCACGCGCTCGGGCTTCGCGACGCCTACATCGATGACGAGGAGGAGTTCGCCGGGGTGATCGTTGCCGGATATGCCCGTCTCGCGCGGGAGATGCGCGATCAGGGCGTGCGGGGGCACGTCCTCGTGGCCGATCAAGCGGACGAGGCCGAGCTCGAGCGGCTGGCCGGCAACAGGTTCCTCTTCTTCCCGAGGGATCCGGGGAGGTTCGACCTTGAGGTCCTGCTCGAGTACCAGGACGACCTCATCCTCCCGGCAGGCGACCTCGACCGGGCGGCGGACCTGATGGAGCGGTTCCGCGTCCGGAAGCTGATCCTCCTTGATGCGGGGGTGGATGACCTTTTAGCCGCCACGGCGCTCGTCGACCCGGATATGCTCGAGGTTGGCGGTTATTGCTCCGGGGAGGACTGCCCGGACTACTGGAAGACCCTCGTCGACCGGGCGTTCATCGCGCGATAGACTCGGCCACGCCCGCAAGGCGGCGGTAGTGGCGGTTTCGCTTTATGAGCCAGAAGAGGATGCGGTCGAGCAGGTTGAACGGGAACGAGCCTCCCGCCGCGTGAGGGTGGCCGCCGCCGGAGAACTCCCGGGCGATGAGATGGCTGATCGGGGGGACGGAGCGGATGGATATCCGGCCGTTTGAAGAGACGACCACCTCGATATCGGTATCGAGCTCATCGCGGATGGTGTGCGCGGTCTCGCTCGGGTAGCCGTAGAGGGGGGTGAAGGCTATCCGGTAGCGCTCCCCCTCGATGATGGTGGTGTGTCGGAGGCTCTTCTTGATATCGCGCTCCATCTCGCGGACGATCCCGGCATACTCGTCTTCTACTTTCTCATCGACGATGATGCCCCGGACGAGGTTGTCGCGGACGTACTCCCGGCAGCCCTTCCGCATCACCACCTGGCCGAGCACCTTCGACCGGGGATCCTGGTGTTTCCAGAGGTCGTAGTCGCAGACGACCCGTGCGATCTCTGTGGCTACCGCGTCGTCGCCGGCAAGGTCGCGCGCGACGATGCCGGTCGCGCAGGTGCCGGTGTCGATCCGGAGGAGGCTCGTCTTCTTCTCGACGGCCCGGACCTCTTCGTCCTTCCAGCGATGGTGATCGCGCCACTCGATCCGCCACCCGTTCGACCGGGCCTTCGCCAGCCGCTGCTCGACGCCCGGCTGGTAGCCTATGTCCGATATGCTGAGGAGGTCGCCCCGGCCCGGGGAGCCGGCCACGGCGTCGAAGTTCGCGAGGAACTTGCCGACCGAGGACCAGACGGTGAAGACGTCCCCGTACTTCCGCCGGTGGATGGCGTCGCTCCCGACGGCGTCGAGATCGTTGTGCGTGAGGTGTACGACGGTCGCCGTCCTCTCAGAGAGCGCCTGCATGAGGTTCGTGCCGCGGGTACCCGACTTCTGATCGCTCCGGCTCATTGGTCATATATCGGCATGCGATGAGATAAACAGGCGGCTCCGGGCCCGGTCGGCCGGGTGCAAAGAGCCGGCGTTCCCCGAGCACAGAATTTATTAGGGACGACGGATAACACTGTAAGGCAGAAAGCCCCTGTAGCTCAGACTGGGAGAGCGCCAGACTGAAGATCTGGTTGTCCCCGGTTCAAATCCGGGCGGGGGCATGTTTTTATCTTTGTTCCAATTTCTGAGCCTGTACAGCGCTTTGTTTTTTTCTCCTATACCGTGCCGATCTAACCTGCAATAGGCCACACCACCTGACCATTTTTCATACCCCGGTCGTGTAGCACCTCTGTCACGGTATCCCGTACGTGGGCTCGTGACAAAACTCCCGGCACCGCAATTACCGCCGCCGGCGACCGGGCGGCGATCGTCGCCCGCCTCAAGGAGAAGGATGCAAACCTTCTTGTCTGCCCTGACGATGCAAACTACCTCATCGCCGCAGGGACCTACAACCTCCTCCTCTACCAGCTCCTCCGGCTCTAAGAGGGGTGGGCCGGCGTCCGGTGCAGTCGGTCTTCCATCCCACCGAGGTCTTCTTCTCCCCCTACACGAAGGCCGAGATCCGGGAGATCCTCGCCGACCGCGTCAGGCAGGGGCTCTACCCCGGGGTGATGCCGGCGCCCCTCCTCGACCGCATCGCCGGCATCGCCGCCGATGAACAGGACATCCGGGTCGGGCTCGACCTGATCGGGATGGCGGTCATGCAGGCGGAGGCGGATGGCCGCCGGCGGGTCGACGCCGGGGATGTGGCGGCCGCAGCCCGGGCGGTCATCGCGCCGTTACTCCGGACCCGGATAGCAGGGCTCTCACCGGGGGAACGCACACTTCTCTGCCGGATCGCGGAGCAGTCCCGGGAGAGGGCCGATATGACTTCCGGGGCGATCTTTGAGGCGACCCGGGAGTACCTCCCGATTGGAAAGTCGACCTACCACGAGCACCTGAACCGTCTCGTAAAGACCGGGATCGTCGACCTCGTGCCCGGACAGGGCCGGGGGCGGGAGATCCGGCTCCGCTACGATCCCGACACGGTGGCCGGGATCTGCAGATTGCCGGACTGAACTTACAGTTCTCCGGACTGAAACCCCGGATCTCCGGACTGAGCCTGAGTTTGCGATCTCTTGATATCAGCCGGGGATTGAACATTCCGGCATTTTTTTCAGGATTTGAGATCCTCCGATAAAGTAACGCTTATATAGGGTTTGTTTGAAATTCCGGGACCATTGGCTCACCCTTTTAAGCAACGGCGCCAGAGAATGATGTATGCGCCGGAGATGAGTCCCGGTGCAGGAGAGAACAAAAATGCAGCACGACACCAGACCCCCGGATGGGGAAGGAACCGAACCGAAGAACAGCGGCGGCAGCCCGGACCCAGAGTGTGACCGCACCGTCGGCCAGACCGCCACAGGTACATCGCCATCAGAAGAGATAAACGTCTCCCCCGTCCCGCTCTTTTTGGTACCGCAGGCCGTGGCCGGCGTTATCCGGCGGCACGGCCGGGCGGTGCGGGAGATCCATGTCAGGAGAACCAGGAACCACCAGTATACCATCGACGTCGAACAGGGGCGGGCCTGATGCCGGAGGCGGGTATGATCTCCTGCACGGCAGCGGGCGGGCTTGTTATCGGCGTGGAGGCCGAGCAGTACCGGATTGCCCCTGAAGACGCGGCAAGCCTGATCTTTTCGGGCCGGCCGGCCCCGGTGACACGCTCGCGGGGGCGGCGGGCAGGCAGCACCATCACCGGCGAGGTGGCGATCGAGGGCTACGCAGCGGTGCACCCGGCAGGCCGCGCGGTGGTGATCCGGACCCGGGAAGGTGCCTGGATCATACCGCTGGTATCCTTCCGGCGCGTCGCCCGCGGGGAGGCGGCAAGCGCCCCCCTCTTTTTGGGGGTGACGGTATGAGCAGCGAGATCCTGAGAACCGTGAAACTCCTCGCCGGCGGCGTGGTCGAGGTCCGGGCGCTCGCCGACGGCGCCACCCACTCCGGCTACTTCGATGACTATAAGGCCCTCGCCCGGGCCGCGGAAGCCCTCGACGCCGACCCGTCGGTCGCCGGGATCTATGTCACCTTAAACGCCGTGAACCCGGCCCTCCTCGCCCGGCGGGCAAACCGGATCAAGCTGCGCCTCTCGCGGAAAGACGCGGCGACGGCCGACGCCGACATCACCCGCCGGCGCTGGCTCCCGGTCGACATCGACCCCGTCCGGCCGAGCGGCGTCTCGTCGACCGACGCCGAGCACGACGCGGCCATCGCCGCCGCGAACCGGATCGCGGCGTATCTTGCGGAGCAGGGGTTCCCGGAACCCATCCGGGCGGACTCCGGGAACGGCGCCCACCTCCTCTACCGGGTAGACCTTCCTAACGACGACGCAGCAACCGCGCTCGTGAAGGGGGTCCTCACCACCCTCGACGCCCTCTTCTCAAACGATTGCGTGACGGTCGACACCGCAAACCACAACGCCGCCCGGATATGGAAACTCTACGGCACCGCATCGCGGAAGGGCGACAACACCCCCGAGCGCCCCCACCGGCGGGCGAAGATCCTCGCCGCTCCCGCGGATGCGATCATCGTCCCGATAGAGCGTCTCCAGCATATCGCCGGGCTCCTCCCCCGGGAGGGGCCATCCCCGCCGAAGAAGGGGGCCGGCATCGACCTTGCCCGCTGGCTCGCGGAGCACGGCATTGGTATCCGGAGCACCCGGCCCTGGCAGGGCGGGACCCTCTACGCCCTCGCAGAGTGCCCGTTCTCGGGAGCCCACAAGGACGGCGCGTTTGCCATCCAGTTTGCGAACGGCGCCCTTTTTGCCGGCTGCCACCACGACTCCTGCGGCGGAGGCGCCCAGCGCTGGCCCGAACTCCGGAGGATGTACGAACCGAAGCGGAGAGAAAAGCAGAAGGAGGAACAACCAAAAGAGGAGGAACCCACCTCCGACGAACACCGCGAACATGCCCTTGCGATCCTCCGGACCGGCGACCCCCTCACCTTCCTGCTCGACACATTCAACCGGACCCACGTCGGCGACCGAACCGTCGCCGAGTGCCTCGCCCTCTCCATCGCCTCCCAATCGGTCGAGAACACAAACGGCCTCCACGTCGCCATATCCGGCAACTCCGGCAAAGGCAAAACCCATGCCTGCGTAACGATGCTCCAGCAGGTCCCGGAAGAGTACCGCCTCGCCGGGACCGTCTCGGATAAAGCGCTCTACTACAATAACAGCCTTCAGCCGGGCACCGTCTTCCTCTTCGACGACGTCTCGCTCTCCGACGACCTCCAGGAGATCCTCAAGGCCGCGACCGCGAACTTCCGCCTGACCATCCAGCACCAGACCGTTACCACCGACCGCAAACTCCAGGTCTGCCGCATCCCCGAGCGGTGTGTCTGGTGGCTCGCAAAAGTCGAGGATGCCGGCGACGACCAGGTGGCGAACCGGATGCTCACCGTCTGGATAGACGACTCCCTCGAGCAAGACGCACGGGTGCTCCACCACATAAAGGAGCGGGAGGCAAGGGAGGACGGCGGTGACGGCGAAGACCCCGACCTCCCCACCTGCCGGGCGATCTGGAGCATCCTCAAGGAAGAGCGCCTCCACATATCCATACCGTATGCAACGAGGGTGCATTTCGCCGCCACCGCCAACCGCCGCAACCCGGGCATCCTCTTTGACCTGATCAAGGCCTCCGCCCTCCTCCACCGCTTCCAGAGAGAGGAGTATGACGGCGGCATCCGGGCAAACCTGGACGATTTTGCGGTAGCGGCCCGGGTATATGAAGCGATCAACGGCGACGCCGGGGGCCAGGAGACGAAGATGACGAAGAACGAGGCCGCGGCGCTCTCGACGGTGGCGACAATGGGCTGGGAGCAGTTCACGATCAAGATGCTCCAGGAGGCGCTCGGGCTCACCTACCACCAGACCTATCGCATCCTCCACGGCTACACGAACCGGGGGACGACCTACTCCGGCCTCCTGGAGAAGTGCCCGGCGGTCAGTTTCTTTGATACGATCTTCACCGAGGATGTGGACGGATGCACGGTGCGGCGGCGGGAACACCTCTTCTCCTTTGACGCCGCCGGCTACCGGCGCTGGATTCATGGCGGTGGGGTGTGGCTGGATGAGGACCGGGATGACGATCCCGGCACTTACACCATTGCAGCAGGTTTATCGCAAATTTCCAGCACCGGCTGCAACGATCAAACGGCCAGAAAAAGCGCCTGTTCTACCAGTACCTGTACAGATAGAGAGAAACCTCTCTCTCCTGGTACTAAAGTACAACAAAATACACACACAGCCCCCAATGCCGGCTCCGGGGTGAGTGAGTGTGCGTGTGTGTGCGAAACCCAGAATGGTGGAAGTGATCCCACAATACTGCCCCCCGGGGGCGGAAACATCGTTCAGGCGCCTCTTAAGCGTCATTTGAGTGACATCGCCTGCTGCAAAACGCTGCAAATAAGTGCAAAGCGGGGGCCCGGGCTGCAAGAGTCCCTCCCTGGCGTGCTCGACCATCGGGCGTTTGAGCGCACAAAAGTGGAACTCGGCCGGTGTGATGTCTGCCGGACAGGGAAGGTAGTCTACCGCTCGCCGGAGGCAAAGATCTGCGAGGGTTGCTACGCCCGGCTGGTGCGGGAGTGGAACGCAAGGGAAGGGGTGCGGTGATGCTTTCGCCTCAAAATGCATTCAGGGCCTTTGCTCCGGCAAAAAGATTCGTGTACCTCTCCGTTACGCCGGATCGTTGATGCCATGTGAGGAACCGGGAGACCGTCATCAGGCAAAACAGAAAACCGGTCGCGGGAGTCCCGGCGATGCCTGATCAGGGAAACGAAATGGATTTATTTATATCAACCCCTGATAAATACTCCCGCACGCCCCTCACCCTCCAGAGGTCCCCCCGGCCTTTTCGCTTCGTACATACAGCCGATCTCCACCCGGGAAGCCGGGTCACGGCCCTCCCGGGGATGAGCCAGAAGGCCGCTGCCGATCTTGCCGATGCGATCTATCGAGCCTGGAAAGAGATAGTCGATCTCTGTATCGAGGAAGTGCGGAGGTCCTCCATGTTCCCGCGGACAAACGAGCGAAGCACGCTCTGCTCCCGATTGCTCGAGAACGCCCGCACCCGCCGTTCGGTGAGCCGGTCGAGCGCCGGGGGGTCGGGATAGGCAGGGAGGTTCTGCTCCAGGTACTGCAGGATCGTCCTCCTGAACCGACCCGGCACCCCGGTACACTCGCGGTAGACGCGCTCGCTGGTGTGCCGCCAAAACCCCTCCTGCTGCATGTAGCGGTGTGCACGATAGTGCTTGCCCATCCCACTCCGTCAGGGAGCCGATGAGAATGTTTGCATCGAGGAAATGGTGGGAAACCATAATCTTCTTCAGGAGAAATAGCCCTCGATCAGCGAGGAGAGGATCTTCGTCGAGCGCCCGCCGGGCTCCCGGGAAGAGGGTTGACGGTTGCACGCCCGGACGTACCTGTTGTACGCGCTCACCTTCGGGGTCAGAGCCAGGAGAGATTCCCGGTACTCCCGCTCCCACTGCCGGAGTCGGTTGTTGTAGTACTTATCGTGACCCCTGTCAGGGATGCGGACCCCTTGAGCAAAGGTATACCAGAGATCCACGGCGCTCGCGTAAGTCGCTTCAACGATCGGGTGCGCATCCGCTTCGTCCTCCCT
>ENA-UOUL01001406-UOUL01001406.1-bioreactor-metagenome-genome-assembly--contig:-NODE-1406-length-33558-cov-4.703085_pt1 | contig 33558 bp, 41 predicted proteins | sample MGYA00249838_ERZ747220 | MGnify/ENA primary metagenome ERZ747220 (study PRJEB28778, sample SAMN05720191) | bioreactor metagenome | isolation source: Anaerobic biogas reactor | place: USA:Washington... | reverse complement strand
TCGTAATCTGGCGTCACATCCCAATAGCTCCGGTCGGTGATGATCTCGGAGGACAGGTCAAAAATGAGCGCCGTCTCCTCGTCACCCATGTACGGAGAATTCACCCGCAAAAGATGCCGGGAGAGCTTCCGTTTGAAGAAGTAGACCGTGTTTGCTGCCTGATAGTTGTAGCTGAAGTATGCCGTATCATTTTGCGGGTCCATCGCGCAGAAATGGCGGTAGGCTGTCGAGATGCGGTTCCAGGCATTTGCCCGGTACATGTGGAATGGCAGATCGCCTGCCCTCGCATGGGTAAGAGCAAGAGCTGCGATCACACCATTGCCCTGACTCGGCAGGAAATTCCACACCGTGGTGTACGTCCCATTTGAATATCCGGATACTGTGTTGTCGATGGTGCCCTGCAGGTTGCTGGCCGGATTGCCGGTACCCCTGCCTGCGCATCCTGTCAGATGGACCCCCATCGGGAAGTGGATATTATCCGCATTCTCCGTAAGCGGACCATCAAACAGGTACAGGCCGCCGAGCCCTTTTGTGCCCAGCGGCATGAGACTATATTCACTGGAGTAAAGGCCAAGGTTATCGTTTGCATCGATCCCGGCCCGGTACGCCAGCGCATTGGTGAGCATGTTGTCACGCTCGATCTGTTTATGCCTTCCGGTCTTATGATCGAAAAGCTCTATCTTCACATGGCCTTTCATCATTCGATTTCTCCTCCTGCATTTTCAGTAATGCTGCCGAATAGCGCCTTCAGTTCAAGATTCACAGATTCTGTGATCTCACAGGCTTCTGATGTTCCGAGAGAAATTGTCGTCTCTGCATCGATCCTGCCGATCATTGCGGCAAGCTCTCCATGTACAAAGTCCTCAACCGTGATCTCGTTTCCGAAGCCCTCCTCGATCTGGCGCACCCGGTTTTCCAGAGAAGCAAGCTGCCTCGCCATAATCGTCAGATCGGATTCCTCTGAAACCTGACAGCTTAAGCTGATTTTTACCTCGTGGATACCTTCATCACCGCGCTGGATCTCAAACGGCGTCGAAACGGTCAGCGTAGTGTTCCCAGACAGCCGCCAGTCCCGGCAGCTATAAATGAGCCGGTCATCCAGATAGACATTTGCCGTCACAAGGCTGGGCTCGTTCAGGGTGTAGGCTCCGGTCCAGATGATTTCGCCTCTGGACTTGTCCGTCTGGATTTCAAACTGCGTGGCCGTGACGACGGTCTCCGTTTCTTCGATCGCCATATCCGAAGGACTGTAGGCGTCCGACATCCAGAAGGTGGAGGTTCCCTCGATGCCCTCGCTCTGGGCCAGCAACCCTTCGATATCCTTTGTGTACCGGCTCTTGGCCTGATTGAGTCTTGGGTTTTCACCGACACACTTGATGCTGTTTTTCCCGTTGATGCGGTAAACGATCTCCGTAATGCAGGCAATCTCACCACGCGCCTGCCCACCGGACAGGCTGAGAACATCCATCGGATCGATTGCCGGGTCTCCCGGAATCTCCGCCTCAAACGGTGTATAGGTCGTGGCAGACAGATGATTGATAATCGCCTGCACGGTCTCGCTGCGCTCCGTGGTGGATGCGATCTGTAGAAACGGATTTGTGCCGATGTTATAAATCAGGCCGTCGTCCGGTTCCACCTTGTAATACTCGGTCAGGCCCCCTGCCCGGTAGGTCGCATAGAGCCCGGTATATTTGGTGATGTAATCCGCGATCTTGGAGGAGTACCGCCACGATGCCGGAATATCCATCACCGGTGTATTGGAAAACGGGATGACCACAAGATTGCCCTGACGGTCAATCTGGCAGACGGCACACAGCACCGTCGATACCTGCGCGATCAGATCCCGATAGGTTTTCACATCATCCGTATTGGTATAGGACAGCCGCTTGGACCCATTTGTCATGGCTGCCACAGCTTCTTCGCTGACACCCAAGGTCACTCCGCAGGCGTTGCAGGCAAACAGCAGCCATTCATACGGCGTTCTGGTATTTCCGCTGTTAACCATGTTCTTCTCGAACTTCAGCATGTAATCATAGGCTTTCAGCTGAAGCACCGTCATCGTCCGCGTTGCCTCGGAGATGACAAACCTGCCCATCGGAATCAGTTCTTCCTCATACTGATGGCCCCAGGTCCTGTCCCGAAGAGAGTCCCAGGTCAAGGGCCGCAGATCATTCCAGATCCGCATGACCCGATGCTGGAACCCAAAGTACAAATCGATCACGGCATCGTACATGCTGTAGCGATCCACGTTCAGAAATAAGGAAATGTCCAGCTCTGCCGCATAGACCGATCCCATCTCCAGCGAGGTGGAACCGGAACAGGACCGGGTGAGGGTCCCGCTGCCTTTCACGATGTCCTTTTCCGTAAAGTGATAGACCCTCCCGGTAGGTGTCGTGATGGTTCCGTACCATTTGAACTTCCGAGTTTGGCTACGGATGGCCTCTTTATATTTCTCAGATACCTCATACATCGTTCAGGTCCTCCAAACTGAAGGAAACCATCCACAGACCGCCAGCACTCGTATCGTGTTTAAGGGATACTTTGAAACCGTCCATATACATGATGCCGGAGGAGAGAACCCCGGTTTCCGGATTCATCCACTCCACATTCAGGTACGGTTCTTTCTTCAGCCTCCTCAGCTTTTTCAGCCAGGTAACCGATACCGGCAGGCTTACAGAAATAGAGGGGACGCCTTCCCGGATCACATCCCGGATGGTCGTCCCCGCTTCCGTCACTCCGCCGCTGTCAGCAATGACATCGCTGTAGTCGACAGAATAGTCATCCTTCTGCACCGGGAGGGCCGTTCCGTTGATCTTCAGATAGGTTTGAAATGTCATGCCCTGCCTCCTGACCGCAGCGCCCTCCGCTGCTGTGCTGTAACGATCATTTCATCAATCAGGTTCCCTCCGATATAAACAGGAATAGTGATATTCCCGCCATCCGCCATCTGCATATTGTTATTGACCGCGCTCTGGATCATGTCCATCAGGGACGATACACCGACTACTGCTTCCGGCCCGGCCTCCCCGCCACCCAGCAGGTGATTCCCGGACGCTCCGAAGATCGTCGGGCTGTTAAGGATCATGCCGTTGTTCATGGCCTTCTTGTACCACTCGACACTGATGTGCGGGATGGAAGGCGGATTCAGGCTGAAGGAGCCGGAAATCGAAAAGTGTGGCAACTTGATGTGCGGCAGGCTCCAGCTGAAATTGAAGATGCTTTTCAGCTTGTTTACGATGCCCTGCACAAAGGACCACACCCCATTGAACACGTTTGTGAAGGTGGATTTGATCCCGTTTAAGATACTGCTCACCGTAGACTTGACCGCGTTCAGTCCGGAGGAGACTCCGGACTTGATGGAATTGATCACCGTGGTGACCGTGGTCTTGATTGCATTCCATGCTGTGGATACCGCCGTTTTTACTGCATTGAATACGGTGGAGGTGATATTCTTCACCTCATTCCAAGCCGTAGATACTGCGGTCTTCACTCCGTTTACCACAGTCGTGACGGCAGTTTTGATGCCGTTCCAGATTGTGGTCACGGTCGTTTTCACGGCATTGAACACCGTGGAAGTCGCGGTTTTGATCGCTTCCCATGCTGTGGTCACAGCCGTTTTGATTCCGTTGATGATCGGGTCCAGCGCAGACTTGATGGCCGTCCATACGGTTGTGATCACGGTTTTCACCGCTTCAAAAACCGTGGAGGTCGTTGTCTTCACGGCCTCCCAAGCCGTAGAGATTCCGGTCTTGATGGCCTCAAGCGCACCGGTAACGATCCCCTTGATCGCCTCCCATGCCGTTAGGATGATCTCTTTGCAGTTTTCCCAGATAAACTGGAAAGGCAGCGTGATGATCGTAAGCGCCGTAGAGAAAAACTCGCCGATCGCCATGATCGCCACTTGCACCACATTTTTGATGGTTTCCCATGCCGTGGACACGATTTCCTTCATGCCCTCCCAGATGCCGGAGAAAAATTCTTTGATCCCTTCCCACAGTCCTTTGAAGAATTCCACAAAGGCATTGAAAGCCTCCGGGATCGTCTGGGTAAAGAAGGTGGCAATCGCCTGTACCACAGTGGATACCGCTGTTTTGATCGCTTCCCACAGGTTAATCCAGAACTGCCGGAATTCCTCCGACGTATTCCAGAAATATATGAAGGCCGCGACCGCCGCAGCGATGGCCGCCACAATCAGTACAATCGGGTTGGCGAGGATCACGCCCCAGAGTGCCTGCAATCCGCCCATGAGTTTACTGCCAATACCCATGATGGAGGTGATCCCGGACTGGATCTTCGGAACCCATGTCATGATCGTACCGATGGAGGTCAGCAGCTTGCCGACAATGACAAGCAGAGGTCCTATGGCCGCCACTACCATCCCAATCTTCACGATGGTTTCCTGCTGGGCAGGCGTCAGGGAATTGAATTTATCCACGAGTCCCTGAATGAACGTGGCAACCTTCTGGATGGTCGGAGCCAGGGCTTCACCGATGGAAGTGACCAGAACATCGATGGAGCTCTTCAGTTTTTCCAAAGAACCGCCAAAGCCGCTCATCATGGCCTCAGCCATTTCATCCGTGGTCCCGGCACAGCTTTGCAGGGACGCGTCCAGTTCTGCAACATCCTCCGGTGCGGTGTTGATCAGGGCCAGCCACGGAGCCATCTGGTTTTTACCGAAGATGGCAGAGGCCGCCGCGATCTGCTCCGACTCGGAGAGCTTACCAAACGCATCGTGCAGTTCTTTCTGGATCTGGATGGAGCTCTTCATCGTGCCATCCGAATTGGTGACGGAGATTCCCAGCTTGTCCATCATCTCCGCGCCTTCTTTCGCAGGAGAGACAAGCCGGGCCAGACCGGTTTTCAGGGAGTTAGCGGCCTTATCCGCGTCGATACCGTTGTTCGCCATCACGCCCATATACAGGGCCGCGTCATTTACGGAATAGCCCGCAGATGAAAAGATCGGAGCTGCCACCGACATGGCATGGGACAGGCTGTCCACATCGAGCGCGGAATTGTTGCAGGCCGCAGCGAACACATCTGCATAATGGCCCGCATCTTCAAAGCTACCGTGAAAGCCGTTGATCGTAGCGACCAGCCCGGCAGACACGGTGTCCAGATCGCCGCCTTCACCAGCAGCCAGATTCATGGCCGGAGCCAGCGCAGATGCAGCCTGCTCCGCATCCAGACCGGCGCGGGCAAAGTTCAGTGTCGCGGTCGCGGCATCCTTCATCCCGAAGGTGGAATTTGCCGCAGCCTCCTTCATGGCCTTATTCAGGAGCTGGGCTTCTTCTTCGGTATTTCCCATCGTCTTGTTGGTAAGCTGCATGGTCTTATCGACCTCGGCAAAACTCGCCGCTCCTGCTGCACCAACAGCGGCAAGTGGAAGCGTGACGTGGGTCGTCAGGGTTTTGCCTGCGCTTTCCATCTTGCTGCCGAGGTCCTTCATCTTCTCACCGGCTGCCGCAATCTGCTGGGCCTGCACCGAGCCGAAATTCTTATATTCCTGTTCCAGACTTTTCAGGCTCTGCTCGGTCTCAGCAATTTCCCTCTGCAGGGCATCATACTGATCCTTGGAGATCGTGCCATCCTTCAGGGCCTGATCCGCCTGCTTGGAGGCTTCCTTCAGGGTATTCAGTTTTTCCTTCGTCGCCTGAATCTCCTGCTGAAGCGTTTTATACTTCTGGGAGAGAAGCTGCGTATTACCAGGGTCCATTTTCAGGAGCTTATTTACATCCTTGAGCTTGGACTCGGTTCCTTTGATTTCCTGATTGACACTTTTGAGGGAGGCTTCCAGCTTAGTGGTATCGCCGCCGATCTCAATTGTTATGCCTTTGATTCTGCCACCCGCCAAAGCTGTCGCCTCCCTTCAAAAATGGTTAAAACGCATCCATCTCGGCCTGCGTCCCGATCTGCGCGTAGTTCTGATCGTCGTTGTCGCTTTCGATATACATGTCGTTCACGAGCCCGACCGTCAGAAGGTCCAGATCCCGGATGGATATTCCGAGCTGGACGCATCTGAGCAGAAAGAGCGGAGTTGTCAGCCTTCGCTCGGTTGCGGGTCGTTTTTTTTAGAGACAGACTGTGTCTGCACATTGAGGCCCCACAAAGAGATGATCTCCGGGAGCACCTGATAGATGGAGAAAACGCTGAATTCATCCAGCCATTCCTCCGCCGTGTCCGGGAGAGACGGGTCCGCATGCTTTGCCATGAGATAGGCGATGTTCTCGAAGGTCTCCAGCGAGAACAGATCGAGATTGCTCTCTTCGGCAGCGTTCTCGTTCAGCGCCTTCTCCAGCTTCATGAGGTCTTTGAAAATGTCGCGTCCGTATTTCACACGGTAGATTCTTGGGATGGCGGCAGATGCCTTAAAGGGCACCTGCTTACCATCGATTTCGATTGTCCTTGTCATGCTCATAGCCCGGTCCTCCTTATCCCACAGCGGAACCATCGTCGATCACCGGATCGGTCGGCAGGTACACAGCGCCATACCAGCCCTGGTACACAGAATCCGTGGTGTCGTCACCGGTCTTGGCCTTCACGACACCGTTCGCCATCGGAGTTGCCTTGATGGAGAGGGTCTCGGTCTGGACTTCGACTTCCTCTTCATTGGTCTTGGACTCCACGCTCGGACGGCTGGCCGCACACTTGTACAGGACGTGGCGGATCTTACGGATGTCACCGTCGAACTCGAAAAGCAGCGCGAAGTTCACCGTTTCGGTGTTCGCGTTTTCGATCAGAACGTTGTTGGCATCCAGCTTTTCGCCCAGCACATCGGTACGGAAAGACTCCGGCACCATCGCCAGTTCCAGGTCGCCCTCGTAGCCCATGTTGTTGCCGATGGTGTAATAGGCGTAGCCGTCCGCATAGAAGTTGGTAGGCTCGCCGTTGGCGTCCAGCGCCAGAGAAACAGCACCCGGCATCGGCACCGGCGTCCCGAAGGAGAATGTCCCGTCATCCGCGATGGTCAGGATCGCGTAGTGGACATTGCAGATATTGAATTTGACCTTATTCTTTTTCTTCGGCATGATTCATACCCTCCATTTCAAATTGGTAGAGGACCTCGTAAAGCCGCTCGGACTCTATCCAGACCTCCGACTTCTGATAAAAAACACCGTGCCCATCCAGCACGGTCTCTACGCTGCTTTCCAGATCCGGGTCCTTCCGGTCGGTGTACAGTTCAATATTGATCTGATCGATCTTGAAGTAATTCCGGCCATCCGCAGCAAAGTTGTCGCTGCCGGAGGTCAGGAAACAGATAAATGGCGGATCGGGTGATTCTCCCTCAGCGAAGTGATGGTAGGCAAAGGGCAGCCCGATCTCCTCCATGATTGCGACAAGTCTTTCCATCACAACCTCCCAAGTTCTCGTTCAATGTTCCGCTCCAAAGACTGGATCGCCGTTTCCTCTGCAGGAGCGATGTGGGGGATGGCGGCCACCCGGCCACCGCCTCGTTTCGCATGGCCGTTCTCCAGCAGGTGTGTCAGCATGTAGCGGTTTTTGGAATGCACCGTGACCTCCAGAGAATTGGAAGTCTCGCTGATCTTTTTCACCGCCCAGCTCTTTGCATACCTACCGGTTTTGCGCGGCGCTGTCTGCGAAATCTGCTGCTTGGCAACCTTGCCCGCTTCCTGTATCTCTTTCTTCAGCACATCGGCAGTCAGCTCGGCGTATTCCTCAAGGCCATTCATGACCTCCTCCGCCAGCTTATCCACCGGGATCGTTTTGCCCATAAGCATCACCTCTCCACAAGCTGCGTGTGCAGTTTCCGGCTGTTGTGCTTAAAGCCCATCTCATCAATCGACAGGATGTTATAAATCCGGTCGCCCAGAAGAACCCGGTACTGCTTGGAATTGATCGCAGCCGTTTCCGAAGAATACCGCACCGTAAGATCCAGCCGGTCTGCCTCCACCGTATGCCCGGCAGCTTCTTCCTCACTGGTGGATAGACCGCTGGTCACCGCCGTGGCCCAGCAGGTGAAATAGTCAGTCCATCCGGAGGTATGATTCCCGATCCGGTCAATGACGGTCGTGTTTTTCTGGATGGTGATCCTAACCCGCATTCCTGCAATGTTCATCACACCACCCCTTCCCGGATACCGAAAAGAAGAGACCTGAGCGTCAGCGTCAGCTCATGATGGTCAGCTTCCTCCCGGTGCTCGAAGAGATAACCCAGCGCATATAGAACAGCCACACGCAAGGTCTCTCTAAGCTCCATCAGTTTCGGTCGGCTGTAATATTTGGAGCAGCATTTATCCGAATCAATATCCCTCCACTGTTGGTCCGAGAGCCTTGCCACATCCCGACAGAGGTTCCCTGCAGCAGAGAGAAGGCTGCCGATGACAGCATCCTCATCCGCAGAATCCACCCGGAGGTACAGTTTGGCTTCTTCCAGCGTGATAAAGGTCATGGCAGCCTCCTTTCTGGTCAGTCAGCAGCAGGCGCGACAACCACGATGGAGATCGCGACCTCTGCATAGCCGTCCGCATTCAGGGTGATGACCTTCGCGGTCTGGGCAAGCTCCTCGGCACGGACATAAAGCACGAACTCGCCGTTCTGGTCGAGTCCGACCGAGACAGCCTCTGCTGCGTCATCTGCAGTCAGTGGAGAACCGTTGTAGGAAACCTCCGTCACGGAGTCAAAGCCGGTGCCAATTCCAAGGCCGATCCACTTGTGGGTGCCCTGACCGGGAGCGGAGCTCTCGGATTCTTCCAGATCATCCACATCGGCAGTGATCGTGATGACCTCGTCCTCGTAGGCGACCGAGGCTTTCGCATTGTTTGCCGCAGCCACGGCATCGGTCAGCGCGGGAGCCAGTCGGACGGAGATATTCCATGCATCAGGCTCCATGACTCCGGCATTCTTCAGCTTGGCCAGAAGTGCGTTGAAGTCATTCTTCAGCGCGGATACCTGGCTGGCGGAGCTTGCCGACTGGTTTTCCACTTTGCCGCCAATCCCGCTCGTTTCCGCGCCTTCTTCCATTACGAGTTTTCCTCCGATGACAAGGGTATCCCCGCCATCGTCGAAGTAGTTTTTTGGTACATGCGTACTCATGATCTTTCCCTCCTGTAGTTAAATCCGGGACCGCCATCAGGCAGCCCCGGAGCTAAGGCTTATCAGTTACCGGTACCGGTGCCCATCGCCATGACCTGCACGGCCTCCGGCAGGATCAGCTTGCCATCCACGCGCTGGGTGCCGATGAAGCCGACCTGATCGGTCACGGCATAAAGCTCGTTCAGGCGCTTGAGGGTGCGATTCTGACGATCGGCGATCCAGTAGTAGCTGAAGTCACCGAACAGAAGCACCTTCTTGTTCTTATCCTGCGTGGCGTTCCCGGTCAGGGCAGGCATATAGCCGCTGGTGTAGATCGGACGGCCCAGAATGGTATCCGGCTTGCCGACCTCAAGGCCCGGCTTCCAGATGTAGTTGCCGTTGCCATCCTTCAGGAGCATCAGCTGCAGCACGAGGGTCTCGTTGCACAGGAAAGAAGCGTTCCTGCGGTACGGAGACTTCAGGCTGTAATACAGCTTGTAGACATTGTCGAAGCCAACGGTCTGGGCATTCGCCGTGACATTACCTGCTGCAGGAGTAAGGCTGGTCAGGATGCCGGTCGGCTGGGAAGGCGTCACCTGCGGATTCGCAGACGGGCCGGTGCCGTTGATGAAGGCATCCTCCTCAGCGTTACCGAAACGCACACCAAAGCGATGCGCGATGTGGGAGGCGATGTCGAAAGCGGAGTCGTTCAGGAGCTCGTTGCTGACCTTGATCATGCAGCCGAGCTTGTACGCAGACAGGGTCTCCTGTGCAAAGCTCATGTCGGATTCCTGAATGGCAGCGCCCTCCTCGATCCAGCTCGCGCTGCCGGAGTCGGTAGCGATCGGGATCGTGCGGGTGCCGGAATTGGTGCGGATGGTCTTGGCCAGAGTACGGAAGATGTTGTTCTCCTCCAGACCCTGAATCAGCTGGCGCTCGAACTCGTCCGGGACGGTGAAGCCGCCGTTCTCGCCGACACCTACGGAAAGCGCATCCCTGACTTCGAGGGAGTTGTTGCCGCGCATCATGTTCCAGAAGGCGTCGTTGTACTCGGCAGTCGCGGTCGGACGGACGTTGCCCTTGCGCTGGCTGGCCTTGGGATCAGCATGGACCGGCGCGGAAGTCGCTGCGGACAGCTTGGCGTCCATCTCCATCTGGTCCTCCAGACGGGTGATCTCATCGCCCAGCGCCTTCACATCGGCAGCCATCTTGTTGTACTGCTCGACGGCATCAGCGGCCACGAGACCGTTCTCATCTCTGTGTTCCTCCAGAAAAGCCTTGGTCTGCTCCCAGAGGGTGTTGCGCTTGTTACGCAGTTCAATGATCTTACTCATGATATTTTTCCTCCATAAATAAAAATTGCCGGATTCCTCAACGGAGGAATTCCAGCTTGTCCCTGAGAATCTGATAGGGCACGGCCCCATCCTCGGTTTTTCCGTCCATCCCGATCACGGGAGCAGGCGGTTGTACATCAGGCGGCTTTTCTGCCGCAGGTTCACTTGTCCGCAGGCGGTTTAAGATCGCCAGCCCCATCTGCCTGGTAGAATAGAGCTGCGCCTCCAGCACCGGTCCATCCTCCGGCTCGGAAGGTTCCTCGTCCGGTTCCTGTTCAGGCTCAGACTTCTTGGCCTCATACAGGATTTCATCGCAGAAGCCAAGGTCCAGCGCCTTCTTTGCGTTCATCCAAGTCTCACTCTCCATGAGCTCCGCCACCTTGTTATGACGCAGGCCGGTTTTTGCAGTGTAGGCGTTGATGATGGATTCCTTCACTTCATTCAGCGTCTCGATGGCCTTTTCCATGTCCTTCGCGTTACCCATCGCAATGGTGGACGGGTCGTGGATCATGAGAAGCGCCGTGGGAGACATCTGTACCTGATCACCCGCCATCGCAATGACGGAAGCTGCCGATGCCGCGATACTTGCGATGCGGACCGTGACCGCACCGGCGTATTCCTTCAGCATCGTGTAGATCTCGGCTGCAGCAAAGACATTCCCGCCCGGAGAATTGATCCAGACCGTCACATCCCCATCCTCAGCTTCGAGGTCTTCGCGGAACATGGCAGGCGTGATTTCATCGCCCCAGAAGTTCTCATTGTCGATTGGCCCTTCGAGGCGAAGGACCCTGCCTCCGCTGTCGTCGTGTATCCAGTTCCAAAATTTCTTCATTTCTTCCTCCTGTTATCTGGCGCGGATTCCGCTGCCGTTTTGATCGCTGCTTTCCCGGCGTCCTCCAGCTTGACATAGCCGCCGTTTAAGTAATAATCGTCGCCGCCCTTCTCTGCCGGTATGAGATCCATGTTTTCGAGGCGATGGATATCATTCGGAGATAAAAAGCCGTTGCTGATGCCGGTGGCGTAGCCCTGCATCCGGGACTGGTAATCGCCGCGCAGCAGCCCGTCCACATTGAACTTCGGGAAATACTCATCCTGCTCATCCGGCAGCAGCAGATCCTTGATAATGGCCTGCTCGAAGCGGACCAGCCAAGGCGTCAGGGTATGGACCACAAAGTCGATGCTCTGGTGCTCGATGTTCGAGAACGTCGCGTGCTCCAAATCCTGCACCATGTGAGGCGGCACCCGGAAGATGCGACAGATCTCGTTGACTCCGAACTGCCTCGTGGAGAGGAACTGGCTGTCCTCCGGAGGCAGGGAGATCGCTTTATACTGCATGCCCTCTTCCAGCACGGCCACCTTGTGAGCATTGTTGGCACCGCCATAAACATCGGACCAGTTCTCGCGGATCTTCTCCGGGTTTTTCAAAACGCCCGGATGCTCCAGAACACCGGACGGCTGTGCGCCGTTTTTGAAGAAGGCGCTGCCGTACTTCTCCACGGCCAGCGTAGTGCCGAGGCTGTTTTTCATCATGGCGATGGGGGAGAAGCCCACCAGTCCATTGAAACCAAGGCCCGGAACATGGAGCACCTCGTCGTAGCGGAAGTAGATGTCCTTGTTTTTCTCGCCGGGTTTCTCATCGGTGTAAGCGTGGTAGATATAATAAATCTGCCCTTTCTCATCACGATCGGTCTCGACGTATTCCGGCAAAAGCGGATACAGCGCCATGATGTTGTTTCTGCCGTCGCGGATGATCTGCGCGTAGCTGTTGCCCCACAGGAGCAGGTGCGTCATCATCGTCTCCCGGAAAGAAAAGCTCGTCATTTCCGGATTGGGCTGCCGGTACAGCAGCTTATACAGCGGATGGTCCGTTGCCCGCTCCTTTGCATTGGAGCCGTCCTTCATGCGGTACAAATGTAGCGGAAGTCCTGCCACCGTCTCGGCAAGCAGCCGGACGCAGGCGTAGACCGTCGCGATCTGCATAGCGGATTTCTCATCCACCCGCTCGCCAGAATCGGCCCGTCCGAATACAAAGGTTTGCCCGGAATCGCGGACGTTATCCGTCACCTCCGGGAGCGCGGGAGCATCCCGTGGGCTGATGCCCAGCCATTCAAAGAATCCCATATTGGTCCCTCCAAACACAAAAAGGACCGCCCGTTAAGCCGGGTGGCCCTCGCACTTTTTCACGATATCAGTATAGAACATTTCTCAAGGAGAATTTTATCCTGTTTTGGACACCTGATCAGAAGACCATGAGGCCGCGCTCGTCATAAACGCTGCTCGTATTTTCATGGCGGATGCACCGGTCCAGCGCCATGATCGCAGCCACGATGCCGTCGATTTTCTCCGGAGACTTGGCCTTGGTGCATTTGATATTTCCGGCAGGGTCTGTGTCCACCACGACGTTTCCGCTCATCCATCGCATGACCGGATGGCCGCCGTGGATGATCCGCCCTTCCATCAGCAGCTTATAGAACTCTTTCGTCGGAGGCGACATGTCCTTGTACCCCTGACCGAAAGGCACGACCGTAAAGCCCATGCCCTCAAGGTCCTGTGTCATCTGCACAGCGCCCCAGCGGTCGAAGGCGATCTCAAGGATGTGGTACTGCGTGCCCAGGTCCTCGATGAACTTTTCGATAAAATCGTAATGGATCACGTTGCCCTCGGTCGCATTCAGGTAGCCTTGGCTTTTCCAGACGTCATAGGGCACCGAGGCCCTGCGGACCCGGATCGGGATGGTGTCCTCCGGAATCCAGAAAAACGGAAGCATCACGTATTTCTCCTCCGGCGTGCGCGGAGGGAACATGAGCACGAAGGCTGTGATGTCCCCGGTGCTGGAAAGGTCCAGTCCGCCATAGCAGTCGCGGCCCTTGAGGGAGTCCATGTCGATCGGCACGTTCCCCAGATCGTAGATCTGCTCCGGGATAAAGCGCGTAAGAGACGACACCCACATGTTGAGCCTGAGCTGCTTGAAGACGTTTTCTTCAGCAGGATTGTCCACGGCCTCCTGAAACATCTCCCGGACGCGGTCGATCTGGATTGTCTGGCCGAGGGATGGATTTGCCTTGTACCAGTTTTTCTCGTCGGTCCAGTCCTCATCATCGGCAAGCCCGTACACAACCGGATAAAATGTATGGTCGATCTTCCGGCCAGCCATGATGTCCAGCGCCTTGGTGTGCAGCTCATAGCAGATGCTTTCCTTATCCGTGCCTGCGGTCGTGATCAGGAAGTACAGCGGCTGCTCCCTGGCATCACCGGAGCCCTTGGTCAGAACGTCGTACAGTTTCCGGTTGGGCTGCGCATGGACCTCGTCCAGCACCAGCCCGGATACGTTCAGGCCGTGCTTGGTCCCGACCTCTGCGGAAAGCACCTGATAGAAACCGGCATTCGTGTAATTCACGATCCGTTTGGTGGCGGCAGCGACCTTTGAGCGCTTGTACAGTGCCGGTGCCTTTTCCACCATGCGTCTGGCCACATCGAAAACAATGGACGCCTGCTGCCGGTCTGCCGCAGCGCCGTAGACCTCTGCCGCAGGCTCCCCATCAGCATAGAGGAGGTAGAGCGCCACCGCTGCCGCCAGCTCGCTCTTTCCATTTTTCTTTCCGATCTCTACATAGGCTGTGCGGAACTGCCGGTGGCCGTTCTCATCCACAACACCGAAAATGTCCCGGATGATCTGTTCCTGCCACGGCAGCAGCCAGAACGGTTTCCCATCCCACTTGCCCTTGGTGTGTTTCAGGTTCTCAATAAATGTGACGGCCCGGTCTGCCTTCGCCTCGTCATAATGCGAGGTTGGAAGCATAAACCGGGTCGGCTCATAGTTTTTCAGTTTCGGGTAGTTCTTCGGTCGCTCCCTCGGCATCACGCATCACCTCCCAGCAGCGCTTCGAGCTCATCCTCTGTGCCGCCGCCGAGAGTGTCCGCAACGATACGGGAGCGGGACGCCGGTGTCAGGCCGAACTGCTCCGCAAAGCGGTTCATGACCTTCAGGTAGGTCTGCGCAATGGATACCTGCGGCACCTGCTGCCAGTACCCGGACGGCGTTTTCACGATCGTCCCGTGCTGGGTGATGAACTCCTCAGCCTCTTTCCATCGGGCATACGCCTGACAGTAACCGGCGAAGGCCGCCATATCCACTTCGGTGAGCACGCCCATGAGCTCCATCTTCTTGGCGAGCCTGCGCCATTCCTTCTTGGCTTCCGGCTCCAGCCACTTCGGACAGGAGGGTGCCTTCTTTTCTGGCCTCGGCTCTTTATCATTCAGTTTCCGTTTTCCCGGATTGCCCTCCAGCTCCTTGATCGCTGTCGGTGTGGGCTTCCTTCCTCTGGTCGCCATATCACTTTCTCCTCCTTCCTCTATTTCTATAGGACAGAGCACAGACGGATCATTCACCATAGCGTCATATGGCAGCTCGTGCCTGTCGATTAAATACTTGACGGCCATATGATCACCTCCATCTGGCATAAAAAATAGACCCTCGCGGATCTTCGGTAGTACGAGATACAGCCCTTTAAGGGCTGCTCCCGCCGATATTCTGATCGGTGTGTTTCTTACTGCTGCATCGCCCAAGCGATCGCGTGGCCGTCATCCTCGAACTCGACCTCGCTGGCTGCGGCCAGCCCGATCGTGCCTTCGCAGGTGTGGTCGTCGCTCAGGAATTCGTAGGTGGCTCCGAAGTAGCAGGGCTTGTTCTTCCCGTTGTAGTAGTGCCCGGCCAGCAGGACCTTGTCTCCAAAGTTCAGGACCTTGCTCCAGCGGCATTCGAGGTCTTCCGGCGTGGTGGGATTCGGCAGTCTGTAGGTTCTCATCGCTTCGTTGATCGTCATGGTTTTGTACCTCCGTGTGTGTTTTCCCCTTCGGGTACTGTATTAATCACTCTAAACCGGAGATATAGCAAGTTATTTATCCCGGATGCGGGCACATATATGTGACAAGAATTGGCGGGTAGAATTGTGCACATTACTACGAGCAAAAGGCCCTTCTTAGGGCCTCCTGCCGGGCAGCTGCCTTACTCGTTCAGCAGGTACCGGTAGGTTCCTTTCGGATTCTGGGTGGTCTGCTCGTCGTCCAGGAGCCGGAGGGTCGCGTCGAAGCGCCGCTTCAGCTCTTTCCGAATCAGGCGCTGGGCCGTCTCCCGGTCTTTCTGGTTGATCCGCTTAGCCTCCCAAGCGTAAGCCTCGATCAGCTCCTCGGTGGTCCAAAGCCTGTAATCGCAAATCCCTTCTAACCTTGCTCTGCTTGCCATGTTCTTGTCCTCCTTTTTTCAAAATGCCTTTGCAATCCAGCGTCCGTGTTTTTTGCTCTTGCTGAAAAGGTATGTGGTTCCGTCGACCTCCAGGTAGCGCTCGTTGACCATACAAACCTTGTGGCCCTTGGCTGCCATGTGGCGGTAAGCCTTGTCCGCCAGCTTTTCTACGCTGATCCCGAATCCGAATCCGTCGAGGAAGTTCTGAAGTTCTGTCATTGTCGTGCCCTCCGTTTTTTATGTGTTTTCCTTTCGGTAGTGTATTAATCACTCTAAACGGAGAATATAGCAAGTTATATCTGCCGGATTTGCAGGCATATTATGAACAAAGAAATGAGGCCGGAATTGTGTACATTACTACGACCAACAGAGCCTTCCGGCTCCGTGGTCGGCTGCGGTTTTCCATTACAGCCGCTCGATCTGGCAGGTCATCCCGTCCACATCGACGATGCGGTAGGTGCGGCCCCGCCATTCAATTTCCCGGATGCGAACTCCGGTGTAGGCGTTGCTGCGCTGGCGGTCGGAAAGGACTCTGCCGTGGGTCTCCATCCAGTCCGCGAGGTTGCTCATCAATCTGGCCTCGCGCTCCATCTTGTCTGCGTAGTTCATCCCGGCATCCCCTTTCAGTTCAGGCTGAAGCGGATGCCCATGATCTCGACCGGCTCCTCGTCGCCCCAGCGGGTCTCCTGCCGGGTGATGGTGCAAAGGCCGGTCATCGAGCAGCCCTGCGCGGCAAAGGCGTGCAGGTTCTCCATCACCGCAGTGCTCTGGTTGGTGTAAACGAAGCTCGTGATCCCGGCGCTGCGGAGCGCGTCAATGAAGTCCGCGACCTCCTTATCCCAAAGGAAATCGTCCATCTCCAGCTCATCCTCTTTGCGGGAAAGGCTCTGCGCCCAAGCGCGGTAGGCTTTGCTGACCCCGGACTCGAAGGGGAACTTTGCGGCAGCGTCTTCCGCGTACCAGGCTTTGAGTTCCTCGCTCTCCCAGCCGTAGGTGTCGATGATCGGCTGCTTGCGGGCCTGCCGCTCGGCGCGGGCCGCCTCCCAATCGTGGCCGATTTTCTTCAGGTTCTCGAAGTAGGTGTTGTTGGCATTCAGCATGGTATGTACCTCCGTGGGTGTGAATTCCGTGGGCCGTGGCCCTTTCGGTAGTGTATTAATCACTCTAAGCCGGAGATATAGCAAGTTAATTCTCCCGGATGCGCGGGTATATTATCGACAAATATGTGCAGACGGAATTGTGTACATTACTACGACCAAAAGAGCCTCGCGGCTCCCTTGGCGCATCCCGATCAGCCTTTGCCGGTCAGGATGAATCGCACGTATTCCTTCTGGTGGTCCTCAAGCCAGCAGACCAGCTCGTAAAAGTCCCGCTCGTAGGCAAGGTGCTGGACCACCGGCAGATCGAACATGTTTGTAAGGCCGGTATCCCGGATCGCCAGGATCTGCTCTTTCACCTTCTCATCCATCAGTCGATCCTCCTGCAGTCGTCTTCTCCGTAGGCGACCCCGAGGCCGCAGCCGTTGTCCCAATCCACATGGATTGTGCCGATCGCGTCGACCCCGATGACGGTCCCGAGCGTCCCGATCGGAGGAGCCTGCGCATCGTCCATCTTCAGGAGCTCCACCCGGCAGCCGACAGGGAAGCCTTCACGCAGGCTTTCGATGATCTCTCGTCTTGGTGTTTTCATGCCGTCTCCACCTCCTCCGTGGCCTCGGCAGTCTTGGCAGCCTTGAGCGCCTCGCGCTTCTCGGCCTGACGTGCTTTCCACTTGGCTTCCTCTGCCGGAGTGCGGAAGGCGCTGTGACCGGTAAGGTTCTCCATCAGGACCTTGCGGCTCTTCTTGAACTCCGGGCCGTTCATCCCGAGGCGGGTCAGCCAGATCCGGAGCGCGTATTTCTCGTTCTCCTCGTTGACCGCCTTGGCCTGAATGCGCTTCTGGTCGATGGCCTGCTTGCTCATCATCCCGCAAAGGATCGTGAAGGTCCGAAGCCTGTCGGCATCGTCGGTCTCGGGCAGACTGGAAAAGGTGATCTCTTCCGGCGTGATGGTCAGGCCGTCGATCGCCTTGCCGTGTTCTGCCTCGAAGTCGCCGACCGCCTTGATCAGGCTCCCGGTGTTCAGGATGCAGGCGTCGTCCTGCAGGGCTTCCGTCAGGGCCTCATCGACCCGGAAGCTGGTGCCGAGCGCCTTGTTTAAGAGGCTCGCTCTGGTGTAAAGCAGGTTGATCAGGTTCCGCAGGCTGGCCCCGGTGTGCTTCGAGGTCGGGATGCCGACCGTCAGCTCTACCGGCTCCGTGGCCGTGTCGGGCTCGGCAGGCGCTTCCGTTTCCGCGCTGGCCGGAGCCTCGGCCTCTTCCCGGATGCCCTCAAAGCCTGCTGCGGCAAGGGCCTCGGTGACCTTCTGGATGGTGGCCTCGTCGGTGCGCTCGTCCCAAACCATCGTGCCGTCCTTCTCGACCGTGATGTTGCTGATGATGTAGTTGCAGGTCGGCATCTTAGCGTAAACCGCCTTCATGCCGATGGTCTCGGAAATGATCCCGACCAGTTCTTTGCGCTGCTCTCCGGTGACGTTGTAGTTGATCTTCATGGTATGTACCTCCGTATGTGTTTTCCCGCGAGCCCTGTGCCCTTCGGGTAGTGTATTAATCACTCTACCGGCCTCATATAGCAAGTTATTTATCCCGGATACCAGGAGGTATTTTCGACAAAATGTGAGCGCCGGAATTGTTCATAATACACCCCCGCAGGATCAGCTTTCTGCGGAGGCGACAGCTTCCTCGAAGGTCAGCTTCTGGCCATCACGGACCACATACACATCGGAGGTGATGCCCTTGTCAAGGCACCAAGCCTGGTACCGTTTCACGATCACATCCACAAACTTCGGGTCGAGCTCAATGCCACGGCAGACCCGGTCGGTTTCGCAGCAGGCAATGAGAGTGCTGCCGCTTCCGAGGAAAGGATCGAGCACGATGCCGTTGGTCATGGTGCTGCACCGGAGCGGGTAGCTCATGAGCGCCACCGGCTTCATGGTCGGATGGTCCTTGGAGGAGCGCGGCTTATCATACTCCCAGACCGTCACCTGCTTCCGATCGGAATACCACTGATGCTTCCCGGTCTGTTTCCAACCGAACAGGCACGGTTCATGAATCCACTGAAATGGGGACCGGCCCAACACCAGCGCATTCTTTTTCCAAATGCAGCAGCCGGACAGATAGAAACCGGCGTCCTTAAACGCCTTACGGAAATTCAGTCCTTCGGTATCTGCGTGCCACACATAGATACTGCCATCGTCGGCAAGGTTGGCATGCATGCAGCGGTAGGCCGAAAGCAGGAAATTGTAAAAATCCTCGTCGGCCATGTTGTCGTTCATGATCTTTCCGGCAGTCTCTTCGACGTCCACATTGTACGGAGGGTCCGTCAGGACAAGGTTTGCCTTCTGGCCGTCCATCAGGCGGGTATAGATTTCCTCGCCGGTGGAATCGCCGCAGATCACCCGGTGCGGACCGAGGCACCACAGGTCTCCGAGCTTAGAAAACACCGGGTTTTCCAGCTCCGCTTCAACATCGAAATTGTCCTCCTGCACGTCCTTGGTATGGACCTTATTGAACAGGGTCTCGATCTCCGGAGGATCAAAGCCGGTTTTCCCGAGATCGAAGTCGGAATCCTGAATGTCCTTCAGAAGATCGGCCAGCAGGTTTTCATCCCACGCGCCGGTGATTTTATTGAGCGCGATGTTGAGCGCTTTTTCGCGGGTCTTGTCAATATCCACCACGGCGCAGGGCACCTCGGTAAACCCCAGGTCCATCGCCACGGTCAGACGCTGGTGCCCGCCGATGATTGTCATGTCTGCGTTGACCACCAGAGGATCGGCAAAGCCAAACTCCTCGATGGACGCTTTGATCTTTTCGTATTCCTTATCGCCGGGCTTGAGCTTTTTGCGCGGATTATATTCAGCCGGTTTCAGTACGGTGACCGGCAGCACCTTAAGTGTTGCGGTTTTCATTGATCCTTGCCTCCATTTCTAATTTCTCGGCCTTGTGCCGTGTCTCGAATTTCCAAAATGCCCAGCGGCACTTATCTGAGCAGAACTTTTTCTTCCGGCCCATATGGTTGGCCACCACCGGCTGTCCGCACCACGGGCAGAACTGCTTCGTGCAGGCGGCAAGGAACTCGCTGATATCAGGATCGTCGTACTCGATTTGCATGCTGTCCCTCCTTGGCACGAAACTTTCCGGGCCTCCGGCTCTTGGCACGAAAGTCCGTCAAAAAAGGCAGCGATGAAATGGCTCCATCACTGCCTGCTGTAAGGTGACTTTCATGCGGAAAAACGGCTGTTTACCGTGCAAAGGTCACCCGGTTTATGAATTTTGCGATTTCGCGCTCATCCCGCTGGACCCCCGGCCTATCAATTTCGCGGATTTTAACGCGAGAGGGGGCGGCGGTCCCCGTGGCGCTTCACTGTAGAGAAGTGACCCCAGCCCCCCCCCTCCGGCGCGGCGCTCAGTAGTGGTAGGTCGGAGTCTGGTCCTCGCGCCTCGTCTTCTGGTCGTGGCAGCGCTTGCACAGAGGTCTCCAGTTGGAGCGGTCCCAGAAGAGAGCCGCGTCGCCTCGGTGAGGAACAATGTGGTCCACCACGGTGGCCCTCACGTACTTGCCCCGCTTCATACACTCCTCGCAGAGTGGATGGGCACGAAGAAACTCCCGGCTTGCTTTCTGCCATGCGCTGCCGTAGCCACGGCTGGCAGCGGACCGCACCTCCTCTGGGTGCAGCGGCTTGTGTACGTCACAGTACTTGGTACCGGACGGGACCAGTGCAGCGCAACCGGGATGCCTGCACGGTACCTTGGGTTTCATCGGCATACCCAGCACCTCCTTCAATCTCCACCGAACTATGTACCAACACTGCTCCAGGTAGCTAACCTTCCTGTACGGCACACGGATCACTGCTCCCACGGGAGGTCGGACTTTCCGAAGTGCCCGTAGCTGGACACCCGGTTGTAATCGACCTCGGTCAGGTGAAGGAACTCACTGATCCCTCTCGGTGTCAGGTTGTAGCTGTCCTTCACGTACTGTTCGATCAGCTTGGGATTCTGGGTCTCCGTACCAAAGCAGTCGATGTTCACGGACACCGGCTCCACAACACCGATGGCATACGCGATCTGGATTTCACAGCGATCGGCATATCCGGAAAGCACGATATCCCTTGCGATCTTCCGGGCCATATACGCACCGGACCGATCCACCTTGGACGGGTCCTTGCCGCTCATGGCACCACCGCCGATTCTGCCGATACCGCCATAGGTGTCGCAGGCCAGTTTCCGGCCAGTCACCCCGCAGTCGGCAAAACTGCCACCGATCACAAATCTACCGGTCGGATTGACCAGTTTTTCAAAATCCACGTTCAGCCCGCACTCAGATGCGGCCTGTGCCATCAGGCTGACCAGAATCGGACGGAAAGTCGCCACATCCGACTCCACGCTATGCTGGACACTGCACAGGAAGGTCGTGATCCTGCCGGTATCGTAATCGAATGATACCTGGGCTTTTGCATCGGCCTTAAACGTCCTGCTCGGATGGCTTTTCAGGATTTGCAGAAATCTCGTCGCCACCACAAAGGGAATCGGAAGAAGTTCCGGCGTTTCATTGGTGGCATAGCCGTACATGATGCCCTGATCTCCGGCACCGCCTTTATCCACGCCCAGCGCGATATCCGGCGACTGCTTTTGCACCATAATGATGAGATTCGGGAGCTCGGGATAGCCGAGGCGCTCCCTGCCGATGCGGTCAAAGACCTCCTCGACCAGTTTCCGGTAATCCGGCGCATGGCTGCTGGTCAACTCACCGGCGATCACCAGCTGGTCGTCTTTCATCAGGCATTCGATGGCCACACGGGAGGCGGGATCGTTCTGCAGGCAATCCGTCACGATGGCATCCGCAATCTGATCACACAGTTTGTCCGGATGGCCATCGGACACCTGCTCACAAGTAAGAATTCGCATATTTTTCCGTCCTTTCATGGCTAAAGCCCCGGAAGGAAAATCCCTCCGAGGCTCCTGCGCGGTTTTTCATGATATAAGGATATCAGATTCCGCAAGGCAGAGTTTATCCCGTTTTGGACACGAAACTCAGCTCTTTCCAAACAGCAGCACGGTCAGCCGGTCCAGTGCGCGGTTCTTCCGCTTATAGGCAGTCGGCTGTTCTACATGCAGGTATTCCGCAATGTAATAAGCCGCGCTGCTGCCGTAGGTGTTGCCGTCACCGTAAAAGGTCTCAAGGCAATACTGATCATCATCGGACAGCTGCTCCCATGCCGGTTTGAACCAGTCCATATACTCGACAGCCTGCCGGTATCGTTCCTTCAGGATGTCGATTTCCGCGATCCCGGCGAGGATGCGCTCTTCACCGGCCTGCGGGTTATGGGTCCTCGGCATGCCGTCCCATTTCGGGCTGCCGACGCTGGTCATCTTCTCATGCACCCTTTTGATCTCATCATCGGTGCTGTTGATGATGAACTGCATGGCGTCGTAGTCCTTGATTGCCGCGATCGTTGCCGACCGCTTGTCCAGATACTTCCACATAATGCTCATGGCGCTTACCTCCGAAAAATAAGTGATAGTTTCTCGGATTGCCATTAGATTGACTCAGATTGTCAGGTGGGCCTTCACAGCCGCGATGAGATTCTGCTGGGTCGTATCCTTGTGCTTCAAAGCATCCAGAACGTCCTCGTCCACAGTATCCCGCGTCACGATATGATGGATCGTCACCACCTCTTTTTGTCCTTGCCGCCAGAGGCGGGCATTGGTCTGCTGATACATTTCGAGTGACCACACCAGCGAAAACCAGATCAGGATGTGACCGCCTCGCTGGATGTTCAGTCCGTGACCGGCGCTGGCCGGTGAGATCAGGCCGATCTGGATTTTGCCCGCATTCCAGTCGGCAATATCCTGATCACTTTTTAAGTCTCTGGGCTTGTACCCCTGCTCGGTCAGGTATTCCCGGATGCGCTCATGGTCGTGCTGATACCAGTACGCCACCAGCACGTTCTGGCCGTTGGCCTGCTCGATGAGGTCAGAAAGCATCAGGAGCTTCTGATCATGGATCACGCGCATCTCCCGGTCGGCATTGTAGATCGCGCCGTTTGCCATCTGCAGGAGCTTCCCGGACAGGACCGCTGCATTGGCGGCATCGATCTTGTCGTCACCGATCTCCACCAGCAGTCCTTTTTTCATCTCGTCGTACAGTTCCCGCTCGACCTCGTCCATATCGACGTAGTGGTTGACGGTCACCTGCTCCGGCATATCGAGGTAGTCCAGCGCTTTCATGGAAACCGCGATGTCCGCGATCCGGCTGTAGATCGCTTCCTCTGCACCGGGCAGCGGCACGTAGTTGAACACCACTCCGGTGTACGGATTCATGCCTGCCGGTTTGAAGTACGCCTCCCGGAACCTGCCGATGAACCTGCCGAGCCGGATGCCTTTGTCGATCAGGAAGGTCTCAGCCCACAGGTCAAGGAGTCCGTTGCTGGCAGGTGTACCTGTCAGGCCCACCATGCGTTTGATCTGGGGACGGACCTTCCGCAGCGCCTTCCATCTCTGGCTCTGGTGATTTTTAAAGCTGGAGAGCTCATCGATCACCACCATGTCGAAGGGCCACGGGATGCCGCGCTTTTCCAGATAGTCGGTCAGCCATTTCAGGTTCTCCCTGTTCACAACATAGATATCTGCCGGTGTCCGCAGGGCTGCCTCGCGCTGCTTGGCGCTGCCTACCATCACGGACATTTTCAGGAAGCGTGCGTGCTCCCAGAGATCTCGCTCCTCCGGCCATACACTGCGGCATACACGTAAGGGTGCGATTATCAGTACCTTGTTCACGTCAAAGCTATCAAACATCAGGTCCAGAATAGCAGTCAAAGCTGATATCGATTTTCCCATACCCATCTCGATGATCAGCATCGCCTCCGGGTGTGTTTTCAGGAACTCCACGCAGTAGTTCTGGTATTCGTGTAAGTCAGTTCTTTTCATATTTCTCATCCATTTCTCTCATGATCCGGTTCAGAAGCGCCGGTCCGTCAATGCTGGTCAGGGCCTGAAAATACTGAGAGCAGAAAAACTGCGTAATCTCCCTGACGGTATCCTGCGCCAGCTTGTCGTTGGGATGGCGCTTCAGCCTCCGGTATGCTGGCCTGAAATCCTTCACCGCCTGCAGGATGATGGCGTTGGCCAGCGCCTGATAGTTGTCTTCATACATTCAGCTCCCTCCACGTGATGCAGCCGATCTGACCCGCTGCCGTGGACAGAGCCTTCCGGTCGATCTCTTTCTCCCGGATGAGGCCCGCGATCGTTTCCGACTGCTGGCGAAGCTGGGCCATCACAGCTTTGTGGTGATCCTTTGCACCGGCGAGCTCCTTTTCCAGATCGTCGATGTAATCGGAAGCGTCATCGTTCTCACCAAGCCATTCTTCCAGCCAGCGCCGCGCCTCCGATCCCATGTGCTCGTCCACCAGATCCAGGAAGCTGCGCTCGTCGAATACGATCTCATTCCGTCCATTTTTCAGTGTGATCACATCTGCCATTCTCGCTTACCTCCCTGATGATGCCTGGTATCTGCTCCGGGTCGTCCAAGACGGAAACCTGAAAACCAAGCTCCCGCAGCTGCTCGTGCCGCCTGACCTGTAATGGTCTGGGCTTCTCGCCGGGAGCCTTCACCTCGACGAATCCGATGTGGGCTTCCGGCAGCAGCACCATGCGGTCCGGCATTCCGTCTGTCCCCGGTGACACCAGCTTAGGGCACATACCGCCTTCAGCCTTAACCGCCTTCACGAGCTTGTGTTCAATCGCTTTTTCTCGCATTGCTCATACTCCTTCCAGCACTCCTCAAAGACATCGAGGCAGGCATCGCATGCCCGACAGCTTTCGAGGTACCCTCGTATGACCCCATGTCCGTCACGATCCTGAATGCCGACGCGGGTCGGGAACTCGGCCTCATCACTTGCCATATCATTTGCGAGGTCGGCTTTGCGGCCTTCCGTTCCAAAGTAGAACTGCATCATATATGCGTAAAATGTCATTGCTTTTTCCGTCCTTTCATCACTTCGAAATTTGCCGTTTATGTACCTCTATGAAGGTCTCTACATAGACCCCCTATATAGATTTTTTTCTGAAAAAATTTCTTATATAGGGCCTTATGCATATGAGGTACATAGAGGTACATAAGGGCCTAAAAACACCGACAAATAAAGGCTTTCTGGCCTTTGCCAGATGTAGCGTCAACCAGCGAACTCACTCTTGATGCGGAGCCCTCTGACCACAACTCCCGACGAGATACGCTTCCGATCAAAGTCCCTCTGAGCCAGAGCACCGTAGAAATCCGTCGTGCTTCTGGTGTACTCGCCCATGCGCAGACAGTAGGCACGGTATTCCTGATACAGCTCACCGGACTTTTCCATAAACGTCGGACCGACCTCGCAGCAATCTTCGAGAAAATCACCCATCCAATCGTTCTGCCCACGATAGGCGTCAATGGCGTCCTGCACCACCTTGGGATTCGTGAGATGGAAGTCCTTAGAGATGATGCGTTTGGCACCTTCGATGATCCACGCCAACACAGCCGGTCCTGCGTTCTGATACAGGTAATCGGCATAGTTCTTCACGTCGCTGCGGCCTTCAAACACCGCATTGAACGGGATTACGATCAGCCTGCGCCAGGTTCCTTCATCGCTCGCGCCGACTCGCGGCAGATGATTTGTGTACAGGACTAAGGTGTGTGACGGCGTGAAGGACGCGGGCTTGCAGAACTTCTTCTCGCCGTAAATGTCATCGGTGGAGGTGAGCTGCTTCACCACGGAGGTGTTCAGGCGCATGCCCTCTTCCAGTTCCTTGGCCAGTGCCAGCCGGACACCTTTGAGCTCTGCCATCTCAGGCTTGACGTTCCTGCGGCAGCCGACCGTCAGGGTGTCCGCCGACACGTTCCCGGCATACCCGCCGAGGACTCTGGCGATGGTATTCCAGAAGGTCGATTTACCATTGCGGCCTTCGCCGTAGGCGATGATCATGGCCTCCATATACACCTTGCCGATGGCGGCCAGACCTACGACCTCCTGCACGTAGTCGATCAGTTCCAGATCCCCGAGAAAGGTTTTGTACAGCGCATCCAGCCAGATCGCCTTGCCCTTATCGCCGGGCTCTACCGCCGTGACCTTCGTGCAGTAATCCTTCCAGTTGTGCTCCTGCATTCCTTCGAGGCCGTCCGACAGACGGTACGATGCCTGCGGCGTATTCAGGAGCAGCGGGTCCGCGTTCAGCTCCTCCAGCTCTACACCGACCATCGGCTTGGCGGCCTCCATCGCGGAGCGGATGTACTTGATGTTCCGTCTGCCCATCACGAATTTGTAGTAGGTAACCGCAGCCAGGTATTCTTCCAGCAGCCGGAGCAGTTCGTCGGACAGACCGGCCAGCGCCTTTTTCCCTCCGGCCAGAACAGCCTCGTCTCCACCGGCATTCAGGAAGGACTGCTTTGTGGTGAACATGAGCAGTTCCGCGTCGGCCAGCTGCTGATCCAGAAACTCCATCGTCGCACCCAGCGCGGCTTCCTTCGATTCAATCCAGTAGGTCCCGTTGTAGCGGAAGAAGTCCGTTGCCGGATTGAAGCAGATCTCATCGCCGTACTCCTTGGACAGGATCTTCGCTTGCCCGATGTCGGAATAGTCCTCCGGCTTCAGGCACCCGGCAGGACCGGCGAGCTTGGCGATGTTGAACTTATCCGGAGGGACATACCCGTCCTGCTGCGTGACGACCCTCTCGAATTTCCTGGCGCTGCGCCAGATCTTCGTAAGCTCCTCGTCCGGCAGCGGAGGCTCGCACTTGGCGGCCTCATCCATGAAAATCTTGTGCGAGGCATCGTTCCAGCCGTAGCGCTTGACCACTCGACCGGCAAACCGGGAGAGCGTCGCATTCCGGCTGCCTTCCTTTATTACATGGCTGCCGTAGCTGCCCTGGTCCATCCCGGCGTCGAAATCCTCCTCGGCAAAGAGCTCGTTCAGGGTCTTGGTGCCGGGAATGAAATCTGTCTGCGGATCTTTGGTTCCAAAGAAGAACCGGGCCGCGTCGAGCGCATTGGGATCGACATAGGGGAACTGAGCGGCTACCTGCTTTTTCATGGCGCTGTAGGCTTTATGATCCGTGATCTCGTCGATCTCCAGAAAAGCATGGAACTTCGGTCTCGCGGGCTTGCCGTTTTTCTCCTTCAGATGATGTCGGCTGTAATGGATGCCGATCGTCACATCCGGGAAGGTGGCCCGCAGGTCCTCCGGCGTCACCCACTCGTCCGGATTCTCGGAGTGGTCGTTATCAAACTCCACAGCGAGGCAGTTGCTCCTTATAAAATTGGCATTGCTGCGGTAACTGTTTTTATACTCGGCGCAGACATAATCATGGCAGACCGCCTGCGCCAATGATGCTGCATCGGTCACGTCAGCCTTGTGGGGATAGAGGCAGTTGCCCTCCCGACCGATGCAGTCGGCATAATAAATATTGAACATAAATTATCCTCCAGACACGTGCAGGCAGACCGGAACCACCCCGGCCTGCCGTTTTTTATTAGTTGTCCACATCACGGCGCTGATCGTCGATAGCCTGCTGGGAAAATGCCAGCGCCTTCATGATGGCGTTCAGTCCATCGTCACCGCAGCAGGCAATGGTGATCCCGGCGATACGGCCTTCGTCGTCCTTGATGGGTCCGAAGAAAAAGTCACCGGAAAGGCAGAGCAGACTGAGATAAGTACGCCCTCCGGCGTTCCGGCAGCAGCCGCCTTTGTAGCCGGTCGTCCCGGCCTCCACTTCAAGATTCGTATTGCCGCAGACGACCTCGCGCTGGAAGGTCTCCACCATCTCGCCGTTGATCTTCTGCAGGCCCTCTTCAATTGCAAACATTGATATCCTCCTCCCTTACATGTCGGATTGGTATTCCGATGTCAGCGGCGTAAGCCATCTCACGTCGCATCCCGTCACTGATTACATTCCCGCAAACCCAGAGCTCCGAGCAGACATCCATCAGACGCAGGTCCAAGCCAATCGCCAGCTCTCGCTCCGTCTCTTCTGATAAGAAAAGCGGCAGCCAGAGGTGCGGCGTGATCGGAACACAGCCCTCATCGACTGCAAACCGGCTGTACCGGCAGGCCATCTCGATGTTGTGCGTCACGTTCCCTGAGTACGGCGAGCAGATGTAGACAATGGGTGAATCCTTGTTTCTGATTTCCATAGGAAAGCATCTCCTTTCGTCGTTCTGCCTTCCCATGCCTGCAAAAGCCCCGTTTTTATAATCCGGAGCGAAAAAATCGGATCGCTTCCTTTAATAAATGAAAAAAGCCACTCCCGGAAAAATCTCCGAGGGTGGCTATAAAAATGTTCGATTTGCAGGCATGGGAGGTTAGCCGGGCAAGCAGCGGTCAGGCTTCCGAAAAAAATCCGGAGCGCCGTTATAAAAAACCGCCGTTTGCAGGCATGGGTAGTTGAGAACGAAAGAAAGGAGGAAACCTCTCATGACAAAGAAAGACAAACAGGTTCTCATTGACGGGCTGAAGAAGCTGTCAGCGGATGTGGCGGAGATCGCCGCGCTGCTGGAAGGCGCTGAGGCCCCGGCAAAGAAGCAGGACGTCCCGGCTGAGGAAACAGCCCCGGCTGCCACGGAGGAGGCACCCGCCAAGGTGTACACCTACGAGGAAGTCAGAGCGATTCTCGCAGAGAAGTCCAGGACCGGGTTCCGGGCAGAGGTCAAAGCGATTCTCACCGCGCACGGTGTGAAGCAGCTTTCCGATGTTCAGACCCCAGAGGAGTTTGCCGCGATCGTCGCGGAAGCGGAGGTGATTGGTAATGGCTAAGCATGCGTACCTCGCCGCCTCTGCCAGTGAACGGTGGCTCAAGTGTCCACCCAGCGCCAAGCTCTGTGCGCAGGAGGAAGATCGCGGCAGTCCCTACGCCAAGCAGGGCACGGACGCTCACGAGCTTGCCGCCTACCTCACCGAGAAGGCGCTGGGCCGGAACAGCCGAGATCCGACCGAAGACCTGACCTGGTACGACGCGGAGATGCAGGAGGCTGCTGAAGGCTATGCATCCTTCGTGATGGAACAGGTCGCTGAGGCCAAGAAGCTGTGCGCCGACCCGCTGGTCTGCATCGAGCAGACGCTGGACTTTTCCAAATGGGTCGAGCACGGTTTCGGGACCGGAGACTGCGTGATCGTGGCAGATGATCTGCTGCACATCGTGGATCTGAAATACGGCCTCGGGATTCTGGTCTCCGCCTCCGGTGAGGATGGCACCGGCAACAGCCAGCTCAAATGTTACGCGCTCGGTGCGCTGGACACCTTCGGAGATTTATATGACATCCGCCGTGTGAAGCTCTCGATCTACCAGCCGCGCAGGGAGAACGTGGACACCTTTGAACTGAGCAGGGAGGACCTGCTGAAGTGGGCCGATGAAGTGCTGGCTCCGATCGCAAAGCTGGCCTACGACGGTCTCGGTGAATTCGCTGCCGGTGACCACTGTCAGTTCTGCAAGGTCAAAGCCAGCTGCCGGAAACGGGCTGAGTACAGCATGGAGCTGGCAAAGTATGAATTTGCTGAAGCGCCGACCCTGGACGCAGATGAGATCGCGGTAATCCTGCCGCAGATCGACAGCCTCGTATCCTGGGCCGAGGACATCAAAGAATACGCTTTGCAGCAAGCGCTGTCCGGCGTCCGGTATCCCGGCTTCAAACTGGTCGAAGGCAGGAGCAACCGTAAGTACACCGATGAGGTGGCAGTCGCACAGGTCGTATCGAATGCCGGGTACGATCCGTATGAGAAAAAGCTGCTGGGCATCACCGCGATGACCAAACAGCTCGGCAAGAAGAAGTTTGATGCGCTCCTGAAAGGGCTCGTCGTAAAACCGCAGGGAAAACCCGTGCTGGCACCGGCAACGGATACCCGTCCGGAATTCAACACAGCACAATCTGATTTTATGGAGGAATAAGAATTATGAGTAATGCAGTCAAAAATCCTACGAAGGTCATCACCGGCAAGCACACTGTCATGTCCTATCTGAACGTCAATGAGCCCAAAACCCCGCTGGGTGGTGGCACTCCGAAGTACAGCGTTTCGCTGATCATTCCGAAGTCCGACACCGCGACCGTCGCCCAGATCCGCGCCGCGATCGAGGCGGCCTACGAGGAGGGCCAGTCCAAGCTCAAGGGTAGCTCCAAGTTCGTACCCGCACTGGAGGATATCAAGACTCCGCTGAGAGATGGCGACAAGGAGCGCAAGGGTGACGACGCCTACAAGAACGCCTACTTCGTGAATGCCAACAGCACCACGAAGCCGGGTGTGGTGGATGCGGACCGTAACCCGATCCTCGACAGCTCCGAGCTGTACTCCGGGATCATCGGCAGGGCCAGCGTGAATTTCTACGCGTTCAACTCGAACGGCAATCGCGGCATCGCCTGCGGCCTGAACAACATTCAGAAGCTCGCGGACGGCACCCCGCTTGGTGGTCACAGCCGCGCTGAGGACGACTTCGCCGATCTGGATGACGACGATGATGAGGACTTCCTGTCCTGATATGACAACTTGGGCAGTGGGCTCCGGCCTGCTGCCCTGACAAAGAAAGTGAGGTTATGAAAATGGAAAAGACAATCACTCTGAGCTATCTGGCGGACCTCATTATCGTATGCGGCTTTGCCGGGATTATCGGCACAGTTGGTGGTACCGCCATCGGGCACCTGGTTCTCTTCATTGGTGGGAAGATCCGTGATGCATGGAGGAAGCGCCATCCGAAGAAGGAACCTGAAACGGCTGAGTAAACATCATGACTTGGCGGCAGGGCTCCAAACCCTGCCGTTTTTTGAAAGGAATCCGATATGGAAATAAAGAATCTGTCTTTAGACCTTGAGACGAAATCAAGTGTCGACATCAGCAAGGCTGGTGCCTATAAATACGCGGAGTCGCCTGACTTCGAGATTTTGCTTTTCGGTGTGTCCGTCAACCACGGCCCCATCACCGTGTACGATCTCGCCTGCGGAGATACCGTCCCGGAGGAGATCATCGCGGCCCTGTCCGATGACCGGGTGACAAAATGGGCCTACAACGCCAGCTTCGAACGCGTCTGCCTGTCCGTCTGGCTGCGCCGGAACTATCCGGAGCACTTCCACACCTACAGTATCCCCGGCGATCCCGTTCAGAATTATCTTGATCCGGCGTCATGGAAATGCACACTGGTCTGGGCTGCCTACAACGGCCTGCCGCTGGGCTTGGAGAAAGTCGGTGCCGTCCTCGGCTTCGAGGAACAGAAGCTCAAAGAAGGCAAGGACCTGATCAAGTATTTCTGCTGCCCCTGCAGGCCGACGAAGAGCAACGGTGGCCGGACCTGGAACCTGCCTCATCACGCACCGGAGAAGTGGGAGCTGTTCAAAAAATATAATGAGCGCGATGTTCAGGTGGAAATGCAGATACAGGAGCGGCTGAAAAACTACCCGGTGCCGGACTTCGTCTGGGACGAGTATCACCTCGATCAGGAGATCAACGATCGCGGCATCATGATCGATCAGGATATGGTGCGGCAGGCTCTCCGGATCGACGAGCTTTCCAAGACGGACCTGACCGCCAGAATGCAAAAAAAGACCGGGCTGGAAAATCCCAACTCGGTCATACAGATGAAGGATTATCTTGCGGAGAACGGCATGGAGGTAGACAGCCTCGGAAAGAAGGACGTCGCCGCCATGATAAAGACTGCGCCGGAGAAGCTGGCGGAGGTGCTGGCCCTGCGGCTGCAGCTCGCCAAGAGCTCCGTCCGGAAATACCAAGCGATGCAGAATGCAGTCTGCGCCGATGGCCGCTGCCACGGGATGTTCCAATTCTACGGAGCCAACCGCAGTGGCCGCTGGGCCGGAAGGTTGATCCAGCTGCAAAATCTGCCTCAAAACCACATGGACGATCTGGAGCAGGCGCGGGAGCTGGTGAAGGCCGGTGACTACGAAATGCTGGATATGCTGTACGACTCCGTCCCCGGTGTACTTTCAGAACTGATCCGGACTGCCTTCATTCCGCGTCCCGGATACAAATTCATCGTCAGTGACTTCAGCGCGATCGAGGCCAGGGTCCTGAGCCACCTTGCACATGAAGAGTGGCGTGCCGAGGTCTTCCGTAAGGGCCGTGATATTTATTGCGAGAGCGCCAGCAGGATGTTTGGTGTTCCGGTTGAGAAGCACGGCCAGAACAGCCACCTCCGTCAAAAAGGCAAGATCGCCGAGCTCGCCCTCGGCTATGGCGGCAGCGTTGGTGCCCTCAAAGCGATGGGCGCTCTCGACATGGGCCTGACCGAAGACGAGCTTCAGCCGCTGGTGGATATGTGGCGTAGCAGCAATCCCAACATCACTGCGTACTGGTGGGCTGTCGATACCGCCGTGAAGGACGCGATCAAGCAGCGGACCCAAACCCAGGTCGGCGACATTACTTTCGTGATGAAAAACGGGATGCTGTTCATCACCCTGCCCTCCGGACGCAGGCTGTCATACGTCAAGCCGCGGCTCGGTGAGAACCGTTTCGGCGGCGAGTCCGTCACCTACATGGGGATCGACGCCACGAAACACTGGTCCCGGATCGAGAGCTACGGCCCGAAGTTCGTGGAGAACATCGTGCAGGCCGTCAGCCGGGACATTCTGGCCTACGCTATGCGGACCCTGAGCTACTGCCAGATCGTCGGGCACGTGCATGACGAACTGATCATAGAATGCAGCCCCGGCGTGTTCCTCGACGCGATCTGTGAGCAGATGGGCCGGACGCCATCGTGGCTCCCAGGCATCGAGCTCCGCGCAGACGGATACGAGTGCGATTATTATATGAAGCAATAAAAAGGGCAGGGCCTACCGTAGTGGTAAGTCCTGCCCATAATCTTAGTTCTTATATCCAAAGTGCTCCCGGACTTTTTTATGCGTGCTCTGATCTGTTAACTGATATGCGACCATCGGAACGGAAATCATGCCTTTTTCCCAATAACCGTCGACCTGCTCTTGGACGAAGCTCTTCCACTCTACACGAATAAAGATTTCTTTATCAACATCCAGTTTAGCCTTGTAGGAAGGTTCAAGCCAAGGCGCATCGGTGATCGGTACTTCAGCGCCATCTACCGTGACAGTGAATTGCTTCATGGGGACCGCTGCGGCGGTGCATTCTCCAATGCCCACAAAGCCAGCCCCGGCAATATGGCAGTAGACGATATCTCTATCCTGAACGTTTCTCAGAAACTTGCCCGTGCCGCCGATATTTGATGAGAGGAAACCATACTTTAATGCATCCGGCCAGCTTCTTTCATAATACTCGACCGTGAATTCTCGTGCCTTTTCACTCTTAAAGAATTCTTTTTCGGTTTCTTCTTCCCAGCCACCAGCAATCTCTTTGATGGAGTCGGGGTCCCAGATATCCACTGCCATCTGCAGGTAGATCTGAGCCCGAGCGGCGATGCTCTCCTTTGTGAATTTAGGAATTGGGGCAAAACCGTACTGCTGGGCAAGAGGTAGGAACTTCGGATTGTTCTGGTAAGCGACAGTATTCAGCGCCTGCGCCAGTATGTTGTCCCCGACGTATTTTCCTACTTTCTCCTGATAATGCATCGCCTGATAGCTACGATTCTTATCCCTCGTCAGGATAATCAGGTTACCGATCATTTGCCTACTCGCCTGGAAATCATCGGCATCAACAAACTCATCTTGATAACTGCTGTAGTCGTCTGGGAGGATGTGTTCAATATCGAAGGTGTTACCTTTGCGCTCGCGATCCACGTAAACATCAAACTGTGAGGGGTTGCCCATCTTTACATTGACATATGAGGTAAAACGAGCAAGCAGATGTACGCTAATTAAGGTTTCTTGTTTGCATTTAGGACAAAACAAGGGGAAATTTTTCAGTTCAGTATCTAACCGCAACTTGAT
>ENA-UOUL01001404-UOUL01001404.1-bioreactor-metagenome-genome-assembly--contig:-NODE-1404-length-33640-cov-5.779936_pt1 | contig 33640 bp, 24 predicted proteins | sample MGYA00249838_ERZ747220 | MGnify/ENA primary metagenome ERZ747220 (study PRJEB28778, sample SAMN05720191) | bioreactor metagenome | isolation source: Anaerobic biogas reactor | place: USA:Washington... | reverse complement strand
AGTTTAACCCGATCATTGCGGAAAAAACTCAGAAGATAGGCTTTTTCCGCCTGGAAAAACTCACCACATAAATGCAGCATTTCCTGGATCTTTTCATCTATATTGCTTTCATTTACATTTACAAAACTGGAGGAAACCTTGGAAACCACTATTTGAAATTTGATCTGGGCTTCATTTTCCTCCAGCCGCTGTATATAGGTTTTGTTAACAAAATCGGCCAGCCATAAGAGTACGCCAAAAATCCCGATACGGGCCAGATGACTGGCACCGCTCACCTGCGGGTGCAGATAAGGCACCTGGTACCATACCCATAATTGGGTAAGTATGATGGCAACACCCAGAACGAGCAGCTTGCTGCGCTTATGGTAAATTATCGACATCAAAATCATAATAGCTGGTATGACCCAGACAGTCACAGAAGCAATATCCAGGAAAGGATAGGTCAAAACAGGTACGGATAGTGCCAAAAGGGGAATAAAGATATTCTCCCTTAATTCATTTTCGGGAGGAATACGGGAAATGATCTGGATAATGCCCCCCATGGCGAACAGTAAAAAACAAAACAGCAAAGAGGGGACTATAGGGCGCTGGGCAAAATGATACAGACTGGCGAAACCCAGTGCACTGCCGCTGATAAAGGCCATGGAACTGTATTGATAGTATTTGACCAGGCTGGCTTCATTGAGTATCCGCCCCGGTTCAGGGGTTTTACTGGGGGCAGTCACCATAAAAGCGGAATGCCGATAGGAAAAATAGACGAATAAAACTGGCAAGAGCATACCGACAGGTGCCATGTGGGCCGCCATTAAAGAAGCGGGGCCGGGAAACAGAACTTCTGCAAACAGAGCAAAGACCAGGATCGCTGCAAAGATCAGCCCCAGCCAGCTGTTGGTATTTTTGGCTTCCGGGCTGACGGCAGCGGGAGAAGTACCCAAGAGCAGCAATGCCGATGCCGCAGTATAAATAACGAAATAACTTACGAAAAACAGATTCCAACCAGCCAGTGGAAACATATTGATCCAGCCGATGGCAGTTGGAACCAGATTATAGATACTCGGAGACAGTGAACCCATTATGGCAAAGGGGAATACTGCTATTAAGCCGGGGAGATAAAAAAGAGCATAAACCCAGGGGTTTTTTTTCAGGAAGGTTTCTTTACCGACCAGGACGGCACTGAAATGAAGCTGCAAACCAAAGAGCATACACCAGCCGACGGATGAGAATCGATAAAAGGCCAGGGCAATTCCATTATCCGGTGCATACATTGCCGCGGAATAACCAAAAGCCCATATGCCCAGGGCCATACAAACTGCGAAGAAAAGCTGGTTAATTGCCTTTCTGGTATTAAGTGAAATGATATAAAAACCCAGCAGCATATAGACGGCATAGGCCAGAAGCATCGAAAATGAGAGCGGGAGCGACATCAGTACACCCCTTTACCATAAGAAAGTATATTATGGGTAAAATTATCAATATAGATCATTTCTACCACAATGAGGAAAACCCTGTTATTATGGCGAATATTTAGAAATATATTTGTACCTTGGGGAAATCCTGCCATAATTCAGCGACGACTCCGCATCACTTTATAATTTTCGCTTCAAGAGATAGCTGAGCGGCATTTATTGTGTTGCCGGCAACAATGGCAGTCCCCGCAAGGGGGGAGCCTTATAATTGCGGCAGATCCCCACTGCCGTGGATTACAATGCCATGCAAAAGCGCCACTAATGAAACCCTCTGCGAGGACTACAATGTGTCGCAAGCGACACAATTAAGGAAGCTTCGCTGCCGCTCAGGATGACATTATATGAAATCAATCTTGAAGGGAAGTTCCCCCCTGATTTTATTTTGCAATTGCTGAGATAGACTTCTGTCACCGGGACCCCAGCCTTTTTTCAGGATCATGCCAAAAGACCAGTTAAGTCCCATGTAGGGCATGATTTTCAGCATAAGGGGATCGCCGGAGGGGTAACGCAAATGGAGCAGCGGGTTTATTCCCAGGGAATTTAACCGGGCGGATAATTCCAGATCATCGATACCTTTATAGGTTTGGTATTCGGCAATATCAGCAAATTCATCTTTGGCCGGCCAGGACTCCCCCCATGTCGTGATATATCTGACCCAGCTTTTGACCACATCCTGTTTATATTCTTTATGGCCGAAAATAAAAGTCACTATTTTAAAACGGGTGGACTTAATGATGGTGGTAGGCTCAGCAATGGTCACGATACAACCATCAGCGGTCAGTTTATCTGCTGCCGCTGATAAGAGTTTCACCGGATCTTTGAAATGATGGATGGCAGAAGAGAATACGATCAGATCAAACTGCTGCCGGGTAGTTTCCAGAAACGAAAAGGCATCGGTTTTGATCAATTCTATGTCCTCCAGACCTTCCTGTTTCATTTTACTCCGGGCTACTGCCAGCATTTTATCGGATAGATCCACCAGTGAAATCTCACTGGCGGGATCACATTGTTTCATTATAAAAGAGGCCTTGCCAGATCCACCGCAAATATCGACGGCTTTCACGCTTCGCCCCAACTTTTCCGCCAGGGCCTCCATTATCGCTTTGAAAATCACCTGATACTCTATATAGGTAAATTTAGGATCGGCTTTTTCTGTATAATATTTGATGATTTCATCATTATCATATTTGGTGATATTGGCTTCCAGTATATCTCTCTCGGTAACATGTGCCCATTTTTTCAATACCTGCATATTTCCCTCCGCCGACAATATTCATTAAACTATTCGAAATAATTCGTCAAATGATGAAATTAACCCTTTTATTTATGGAAAATATTTGTGGGGCGGCAAATAACAGCAGCCCGAAAGGTCAGAAGAATCCTTAACAGCTGGCTTAAATGCAGCTGGTTTTGGTTCCAGGCTGCGGGGCGGGGATAAGAGCCTGTTGGGGCCAGGAAAAAACCCCGACGGCTGTCATTTCATAGAAAATCCTCCGCCGGGGTTGAGTTCTGTCACCAATATGAACCTGGCAGTATCCCAGGACTTTTTAACGGTCCCGGCATTCCTCCAGCAGTTCTTTGAAACCGGGCAGGGCGCCGGCAATGGTATCATAAGCCACACAATAAGCGATGCGGGCATATCCCGGACAGCCAAAGGAAGTGCCGGGAACGATGAGGATATTTTTGTTTTTAGCCAGATGGCAAAATTCGATATCATTGTCCAGGGGAGTTTTGATGAATAGATAAAAAGCTCCCTGGGGTTTGATGCACTCATAACCGCTGGACAGGAGCCCATTGTAAAGCAGCTGGCGGTTGCGGTCATAAACATCGATATCCACTTTGACCTCCAGGCAGCGGGCGATAACATGCTGGAAAAGGGAAGGGGCATTGACAAAGCCCAGGACCCGGGTGGCAATATTGGCTGCCGAAATTATATTTTCATGATCCGCCGCTTCATCAGGTACCACCAGATAACCGATCCGTTCCCCCGGCAGTGACAGGGATTTGCTGAAAGAATAGCCAATGATGGTATTGGGATAAAACCTGGTCAGATAGGGGACTTCCACATTATCATAGACCAGTTCCCGATAAGGTTCATCAGAGATCAGATAAATATCAATGCCCAGTTCCTGTTGTTTCTCTTCCAAAATAGCCGCCATTGCCCTGATGGTGTCCGCCGAATAAACCACCCCGGTGGGATTATTGGGCGAATTGACGATCACTGCCTTGGTCCGGGGGGTGATCCTGGCCCTGAACTCAGTGAGATTGGGCTGAAAATCGACGGTATTGGGAGAAATCACCACCAGCTGACCGTCGTAATTGGCGGTATAGCCCCGGTATTCCCCGAAAAAGGGAGCAAAAGTGATCACTTCATCACCGGGATTGAGCAGGGTTTTAAAAATAACATTGATACCCCCCGCCGCCCCCACTGTCATGATGATATTATCCTGAGAAAAACGGGTCCCGAACTTAGCATTGATGGATGCAGCAATGGCGGCTCTGACATATTCATGGCCGGAGTTATTCATATAACCATGGATCTGCATGGCATCCAGGTTTTCCAGAACCTCGATGACGGCTTCATTTACTGCTGCCGGTGCCGCCACATTGGGATTGCCCAGACTGAAATCGAAGACATTTTCCGCACCGTGGATGGCAGCCAGCCTCTTGCCTTCTTCAAACATGGCCCGGATAACAGAACTGCCCTGGACCAATTCCTTCATTTTCTCCGCTATCATATTATCAAACCTTTCATTATAGAATATAAATGCCCGTCAGAAACCACCCGCTGGCTGTCTGGCCGGTGCATACCCCCGTTTACAGACAAAGCTCCAGGGCCTGACGGACTTTTTCCGGTGTGACATTTTTATTTTCCCCCAGTCTCACCATGTCATGGCTTTCCAGGCTGGCGATTATCTCCGGAATATTATCAGCAGTCAGGCCGAGATCCTGCAGGCAGGTCTTCATTTGCATCAGTTCAAAGAATTCCCGGGTCTTTTCAATGGCGGCAGTGATCCTTTCATCTTCATCACCCTCTGTCAGGCCCCAGATACGATGGGCATATTGCAGCAGGCGCAGCCTTTTCTCCTCCCTGGTGACCTGGAGCATACCCGGCAGGAGCACTGCCAGTGTCGCCGCATGATCGATACCGTACAAGGCAGTAAGTTCATGTCCCACCATATGTGTTGACCAATCAGTGGGCACGCCGGAACTGATGAGCCCGTTCAGGGCCAGGGTGGCGCACAGCATAATATTGGAGCGGACCTCGTAATTGGTGGGATCGGCCAGAGCCCGGGGCCCTTCTTCGATCAATGTCAGCAGGAGGCCTTCAGAAATACGCTCCTGCACCCTGGCATTGACGGGATAGGTCAGATATTGCTCCAGTACATGCATATAAGCATCCACCACCCCATTGCTTATCTGGACTGGCGGCAGGGAATAGGTTGTCACCGGATCCAAAACCGCAAAGCGGGGAAAGAAGAAATCACTGTAAAAAGATATCTTGGCATTCATAGCCTGACGGGTGACAACGGCCCGATAATTGGATTCCGACCCCGTTGCCGGCAGAGTCAGGACTGCCCCCAGGGGCAATGCTCCGCGGGCGGCGGTGCCCCGGCTCAGGACGATCTCCCAGGGATCCCCCGGATGCACTGCCGCAGCAGCAATGAATTTAGTCCCGTCAATGACGGAACCGCCCCCCACTGCCAGGAGAAAATCGATCCCCCGTTCTTTTACCAGGTCAACGGCCTGCATCAGGGTCTCATATACCGGGTTGGGCTCAATGCCGCTGAATTCAATTAGTTCATAGCCCTTTAGGGCTGCCATAACCTGATCATAGACCCCATTGCTTTTTATGCTGCCGCCGCCGTAAGTTATCAATACTTTGGCCCCCGGGGGGATTTCACCGGCTATATCTGCGATCCGGCCCTGCCCGAACATTAATTTGGTGGGATTGTAAAAATCAAAATTAAACATAGCTGTCCTCCGTTTCTGCTAATCGATTGTGAATCGTATTATATAGTTTAATAATTATTTTTCCCGGATCAAACCCCGGCCAGCCTGGCTTTTTTGTCCCGACCCGGTCCAGCTGGCGGGGATTCTTTGCTCCAGAAGCAGCAGAACCTTCCATTATCGATCATTCCCAGGTGTGCTCCTCCGACTCGCTGTATATTCTTCAGCTGCAAGAACCGGCCTTCCCGGTTATGCCCGCCCCCGTTCCGGCAGCAGGGCAGCGATTTGTTCCAGGACCGCCCCGGTGGTGCCGGGTGCGTCTATTTTGACCCGGGCGGCATGGTCCATTGAAGTGGGCCCCTTGTTTAGTATCACCAGATCCTGGGTGAAGGAGTCAAAGGCCCGCACGAATCCCGCCAGGGGATAGACCGTCAGTGATGAACCAATAACGATGAGCAGCTGGGCGGAAAGGATACTATCCTGAGCATCCATGAAATTCTGGATACTTTCACCAAATAAGACCACATCCGGCTTGAGCACACCGCCGCATTTTTCGCAGCGGGGGACCAGTTCCGGGCTGCTCAAAGCCGTGGAGGCATCATAGACCGCCCCGCAATGATATTTCTGACAGACGAAACGGTCCGCTGTCCCATGAACGGGGATCACATTTTTGCTGCCGGCCTTTTGATGCAGGCCGTCAATGTTCTGGGTCACCACACCATGGATATAATTCCGGGCCTCCAATTCGGCCAGGACATAATGGGCTCTGCCCGGTGCCACTTCCGCCAGTTTGAAATGCTCCCGGTAAAACTCGTAGAATAATTCCGGCCGCTGACGAAAAGTATCTATATTGATGATCCGCATCACCTTGTCCTCGCCTAATTTCCGATAAATACCCTCAGGACCGCGGAAATCAGGGATGCCGGCCTCGGTGCTGATACCGGCACCGGTAACCACTGTCGTACTGCGGGAATTAGCCATCAGAGCGGCGATTTGATTAATATTATTCTGCATGGGGATCCCTCCTTGACTTAAGTTTACCTTATTTGGCCTTGAACCTCATCCCTATTCTATCACCGGGCTGAACTTCTGCCCGCCGGGAGGAAAAGTGCCTGAACCTGTTAAAAGTGTCTGGATCCAGGCTGAATTCCTGCCCGCCGGAAGGAAAGAAAAAAGATATTATTTATATCATTTGGATGTCCTGTTAACAAAATCTAATCTGTTGTATTTGCGGAAACAGTAGTATACTATTAACGTTGACCAATGGGTCAGTTTTAAAATAACAGTGAAATTTGGTGAATATAATTATGGACCGCTCTGAAATGATGGGCAGTGAAAACATCGGACGCCTGTTGTGGAACTTTTCTTTACCGGCCATTGTCGGCATGGTGGTAAATGCCTTATATAATATAGTAGCCCGTATATTCGTGGGCCGGGGGGTAGGTTCCCTGGGGCTGGCAGCGGTAGCAGTGGCTTTGCCGGTCATGACCATCATCATGGGTTTATCCATCCTGATAGGTGTCGGTGCCACTGCCCTGATCTCGATTCGACTGGGGGAAAGGAAAAAAGACCAGGCTGAATTGGTAGCCGGCAATGCCATGGTGATGCTGGTCCTGCTGCCGGCTGCTTTTGCCGTTCTCTTCTTCGCTTTTTCCGAGCCCATCCTGACGGCTTTGGGCTCCAGTGCCGCCGTGTTACCATATGCCCGGGATTATCTGTCCATAATCATAGCCGGTGCTTTCATTTCCTCCTTCAGCATGGGAGCCAATAATTTTATCCGGGCCGAAGGCAATCCCCGCATGTCCATGTACACACAGATACTGGGGGGTCTGGTCAATGTCGTTTTAAACTATGTCTTTATATTCAAGTTTGGCTGGGGCATAAAAGGCTCCGCTTTCGCTTCCGTCATTGCCCAGGCAGTGGCTGCCATCTGGGTATTAAGCTATTTCCTCTCCGGCCGCAGTCTGGTGAAGATATATTTAAAAAACCTGGTCCCCAAACTGCCCATTGTCGGCAGCATAATGGCAATTGGATTTGCTCCTTCCGCCCTGCAGCTGGCCAACAGTGTCCAGCAGGTCATATTGAATAAAACCCTGATGGAATACGGGGGTGACATCGCCCTTTCCGCCATCGGGATCGTGATGAGCCTGGGTATGCTGCTCTTCATGCCCATCCTGGGTATAAACCAGGGGGCCCAGCCCCTTATCGGCTATAATTATGGTGCCGGCCAGTATGACCGGGTCCTGGAAGCCTGGAAGAAAGCGGGACTGGTAGCCACCGGCATTGCCCTGGCAGGTTTTCTCGTTATCCGTTTATGGTCAGTACCCATGGCCGGTTTGTTCAGTGAAGGAGATATAGCCCTGACCACCCTTACTTCCCGGGCTATGCTGATCTTTTTCGCCGCCTTCCCGGTAGTAGGGTTCCAGGTGATCGGTGCCACCTATTTTCAGGCCGTGGGCAAACCCATCCAGGCCGCCATTTTAAGCTTATCCCGCCAGGTATTGATTTTCATACCCCTCTTGCTGATCCTGCCCAATTACTGGGGAATAGACGGGGTGTGGAGGACCGCTCCCATTTCCGACTGCCTGGCCGTCATGCTGACAGCTTCCTTTGTCTTCGTTGAAGTTAAGAAACTGAGGGAAAAGGCCGCCCAGCAAGGGCTCGCAGATCCTGATCCCAACAAAAGTTTAGACGACTAAACAAATGCTGGCATTAAATGGAAAGACATTATTGACTATAGAACGGGCAAAAAAGGCCCTGTCAAAAAAGGAAGGAGTCAAGGCCAAACAGCCCCGTATAAATCCTGGTAATCAGATGAAAAAGAAGTTTTAGCGACTGCTGAGGGATAAAAGGGTGGCTGGAAAAGGCCGTCCCCCAAGGCTCACAGACCCTGCTCTAAACAAATGTTTAGAGGTCTAAACATTTGTTGGGATTAAATGGAAGGAGATACAAGCCGGGTTTTGTTCAAAAAATAGTCCTCCTTTATTCCCATTGAAGCCGTCTTAAACCAGAAAATTAAAATCTGCCGGTAAAAATACTTGCCAGCAGATTTTCTATTGTGCTTGATAACAGTTGTACATTTCCATTTTTCCGCCCTGTCAAATTAACTTAACATATCATCATCATCATCGTCGGCTTTGGCGCTGCGGAAATTTTTGATGGCTTTGCCCATGGATTCGGCCAATTTAGGCAGTTTGCCCGGTCCAAAAATGATGAGAACGATGACCAGGATCAAGCCCAATTCCCAGGGACCGAAATTACCGATCACTCCAAACACAGTAAATCCCTCCTTCAAATACTTTCGCGGCGGGTCAGCTAAGCATAACTATGCAGACCCGGCAGCAGATAATTTACCCCAAAGAAAGTAAACAACATCAGTAAAAAACCTATTATTACCAGCAGGCGGGCATTGTTGCCCCTCCAGCCTCTTTGCCGGTGCAGATGCAGATAAATGGCATAAATGATCCAGGTCACCAGTGCCCAGGTCTCTTTCGGATCCCAGGTCCAATACCTGCCCCAGACCTGCTCGGCCCAGACCGCCCCCAGGACGATGGATAGTGATAACATGGCAAAGCCGGCGCTTACGATTTTATATAATGACAGATCATCACCTGGCACTGCATTGCGTAACTGTATTATAGCAAGTCCAGCCGCCAAAGTAAAAGCACTGTAAGCGATAATTGCTGTTATGACATGTACGGTGAGCCAGGGGCTTTGCAAAGCCGGCATCAAAGGTGCCGTATAGCCGATATGCTGCGGCATAAGCAGGACTATGGAAGCTGTCAGCAGACCGTTTAGCAGCATGACAACCCCGCCGGCCCTTTTATTGCCGCTTATAATTTCATACAGCAGATAGAGCAAAACCGTTATAAAAGTGAAGCTGAGCAAAAATTCATAGCCATTGGCCAGAGGCAGCCGGCCGCTGAGTGATACCCGATTGACCAGGGCCAGCAAATTGGCGGCCAGACCCGCCGAGGACAGCCAGAAAGCCGCCCGGGACAGCCCGGCAAAACGCCGGCCGGCAAAATAACCGGCGGCACCGGCCAGATATAAGATCAGGATCAGATCGATGAACAAACGTTCAGTAGAAGGGGTCAAATGTTTAAACCTCCTTTTTCCTGCCCGAGGGACCAAATAAGATCAAACAGACACCCAGCATGGTAAAGAGCCCCCCGGCAGCCACCAGGGGCAGTCCCGGGTCGGTTTTCACCGTCAGAACAGTGTAGGGACAGGCCCGTTGGAATTCGATGAACACCCCATCATCGATGCTGATGGCTTCGCCGAAAGGAGCAGCACCGATTCCCAGCAAAACTTCATCCTCGTAAACAGAATAAATCACCCGGGGATTCAAAGGTTCGTCTGATCTGGCTGCCATACCGGCTTCCGGGTCAAAATCAGGGATATAGCGGAATACTTTAAGTGTCCTGCCGGTATTGTCAAAGGGAATGAAATCACCGTCCTGGGCCAGAAGGGTCCGGGGAGTCTCTTCCCCGTCCCTGACCAGTACCTCGGTCAGATAACCATAACTGCTCTGGTAGAATTTCACCCCATTATATACCAGAGGATAATTCACCTTGATGGTTTTTTCCAGTGCCGTCCTGTCACCTTCTAAAACCTGGAGGTCAGCATAATACTGTGCCGGCGAACCATCATGGTGGAATTCAATATAAAATTTATCCAATTTAAGGGCAAAGGGTTTAGAGACAGGCAGGATACTCTCGATCTGGACCGTGTCCCCCTCCCGGATACTGAGCTGCACACTGTGGCCCAGCCAGGAATAAAGACTGGCCCCCACCAGAATGAAAATGATACCGGCATGAAGCGCTACCAGGCCCAGACTCCTGAGGAGCAATCTCCAATCCCGGCTGATCCTGGCCCGGCGGCGAAAAAACCTCCCACTGGTATTGATGGTGCATAAAACCATATTGATCAGCAGAAGGGCCAATAAAAGACGAAAAGGCCAGGAGCGGAAAAAATACTCCGGCCACAGGCTGGAACCAATGGCAGCGGCCGCCCCCACCAGAGCCAGCAAAACCAGACCGGTGGTCATGGAAGATAAGGACTTGAAAAAGCGCATCAATGTAACCCCGTTTCAGCTAATGTCCCGGCCTTTGTTATTACCCCGGACCGGGACGAAAAGCAGTCAGCCGGATCCTGCCGGGTACTAAACATCCCAGTTTTCATCCAGATCCTTGTACCAACTCCAGACATGGCATTCAGCACAGAAAGGTGTGGACTGCTTGTGCATCTGGTGGCAGACATTACAATCCTGTTCACCATTATGAGAATCATGGGGGTTGGAATCGGTGAAATCAGTGGCCGCCTTGATCTCCTCCCAGGTGGAGCCTTCCCCATCTTCAGAGTGGCAGTCCAGGCACATAGCCCGGTCTCCCGGGGGACCTTCCAGGGGCATATAATAATTACCGGTGATAAAATTTATGCCTTCCATGGCTTTTTCCGGAATGGTCCGGACATGGCAGTCCAGGCACTCAATATCTTCTTCGGCATGTTTATGATCCAGCAGCACACTATCGCTCCAGGATACATAATAGGGTTTTATTATGTGACAGTTAGCACAAAAAGAAGGATTTTCACTGGCCTTCAGCAGTGCCCCCGCTGTTACTCCGCCGATAAGGATTCCGACCCCCACAACGATCAGGATAAACTTTTTGTTCAAATATTTCTCGCGGAAACTCTTTTTTTGCATATTATTATCCTTCATAAAAACCTCCCTGGATATACATTTCGCTATTTATTGCTGCATTGGTAATTCTGCTGTCAGCAGTTTCCATGATTGAACCGGCCCCTATGGGGGACCATTTTTTATAATTATAGACAAAAAACACGAAAAAGTCTTTGGGTAATTACACAGTAATCACCGCTTATTTTTGGACATATGGATCCGGAAGGCAATCGGCGTGATTGGAGGCTGTTCCAATGATACCTCTTTGGCTTCGTAAAAAATTACAATGAAAAAGCCAGGATATATTGCTATACTGTAAGGGAGGAAATTGTCAGTCAATTTTGCGTATTGTGTCGTTTTTTGCGGCAGTTGATAGTACCAGCCGTAGCAAGGTTAATTGGGATGAGGAAAACGTAAAGGTTAAATTAAGAAAGGGGACATACCATGAGTAAAGAAGAAAAACGCTATGAACTATCCAGACGAAGTTTTATCAAAGGTGCGGCAATAAGCACGGTAGCCCTTGGCTCAGCCGGCGCCATTATTGGCTGCAGTCCCAAGGAAAGACAGGAGGAAATTCCGGGTGAGACCCCCGTTGAAGGCGGTTTGCCCAGCTTTTTGCAAGCCCCGGAACCCATCAAGGATGCTGATATCAAAGAAACAATTACCGCTGATGTCATAGTAGTTGGCGGTGGAATGTCAGGATTATGTGCTGCCCGCTCCGCCGCTGAAGAAGGCGCCCGGGTGATCCTGCTGGAAAAAACAGATAATGTAAATTTCCGCGGCAATGACTATGGTGCCATCGGCTCAAAAATGCAAAAACAGATCAATAATGAGATCAACGGCATGGAAGCAGTGCAGGAGATCATGCGCTACAATGCCTATAAAGGCAATCAAAGAATAGTATCATTATGGGCGGACAACAGCGGCATGGTCGCCGACTGGATAATGGAAAAGGCTGAAACTTACGGCTGTAAGCCCAACCCAGTGCCCATTGATGAGACCATGACACCGGGTACTGTCATCCGGGGATTTCCTACCTTGAGTTTCAGGATGGATCCCAGTGAAGCTGCCATTGCTGATGCCCCGACAGGCACCGACCCCTGGACAGCCTCCATGCGCTATACCCTTAAACAGGGATGTATCGACGAAGGTGTTGACATTCGTTTTAAAACCCCCGCCGTTCAATTGGTGCGGGAAGATAAAGGCCGGGTAACGGCGGTTATAGCTGGAGAAGCCGGCGACTACAGGAAATATGTCGGCACCAAAGGCATCATCCTTTGTTCCGGGGACTATAATGCCGACCAGGAAATGCGGGAATACTACATTCCTTCCACCAAGTACATCCACGCCAATATGTTTGAAATGGTCAACGGCCCCATCAACACCGGTGACGGGCAGAAGATGGGCATGTGGATCGGCGCCGCCATGGATGAATTCCCCCATGCACCCATGTATTTTGACTTTGCCGTACCCGGTGCCCCCATCCTGGCCGATGCCTTGATGCGTCAGCCCTGGCTCAGTGTCAATGAAAGAGGCCTGCGCTATGAAAACGAAGAACTGCCTTATTCATATTTATCCAATGCCCAGCGCCAGCAGCCCGGCAATGCCAGATGGACTGTTTGGGATGCCAAATGGCCGGAAGAGGCGCCATCATTTAAGGTAGTGGCCTGTAAGGATATGCGCACTAATTTCCACAACCCGGAAAATGTAGAAGCCTATATTGAAAAAGGTTATATCAAAAGCGCCGACACACTAGAAGAATTAGCCGACCTGATGGGTGTCCCCCGGGATAATTTCTTAAAGACTGTGGAACGCTATAATGAACTGGCGAAAAAAGGTGTTGACGATGATTATGGCAAACGGTCAGCCTGTCTCACCACAATCGAAAAACCCACCTATTATGCAGCACCCCTGGGAACAGCCCTTCTGGTAACACTGGGCGGCTTGAAGATCAACGAAGATCTCCAGGTGCTGGATGAAGAACTGAACGTGATCCCCGGCTTATATGCTGCCGGCAACGCTTCCGGAAGCTATTATGCCAATGACTATTGTGTAAACCTGCCCGGCAACAGCCATGGACGCGCCTTTACTTTCGGCTATCTGGCAGGAAAAAGCATTGCCCGGCTGGGTTAATCCCGACGGGTTTGATAAAATTTAAATTTTGAAATTTAAGATTTACCAGTATAAAAAGCAGAATCGCAGCAGAAACAGCAAAATAATTTACAATATATGCAGAACTACGATCCGGCAATGTACAAGCAATAATCCCATTCATCGCAGCACCATAAGTTAAAAAAGATGCAGCAATTTAAAGAGGGGAGCCACCAGGCTCCCCTCTTTTTACCTGACACGGGGACGGTCCTTTTGTCACCCTTGCAGGGGCCGGGGGAGTGAGGCGTAAGGAGAGAGGCGTGAGGCGAACCCGCGCCTGGCGCGCGGTTGTAGGGGTCGACGCCTCTGTCGGCCCGCGGGGGTTGGGGAAGCAGGAGCAATCGCTTGACCACCGCTCAGCCATTGCTCGACAATCGTTTAACAATTGTTTAACAACTGCTTAACTATCGCTTAACAACCGCTCAGCCATCGCTCAGCCATTGTTCCCCCGCCCCCGGGCCTGGCTATTGTCCCGTCTTGATGCCGTATTCTTTTATTTTGCGATAGAGGGTGGAGCGGCTCATCTGTAAGGATTCTGCTGTTTGCAGGATATTGTTGCCGTTTTGCTGCAAGGCTTCGGCAATAAATATCCTTTCAACCTCCCGCAGTGACAGGCTGTCACTTTCCTTTTTGCTCCGATTGTTTTTGCGGGGGATGGCTGTTTGCATCTCCGGGGGCAGATGTTCTGGCAAAATGATCCCCTCACTGCTGATGTTCAGGGCATAGAGCATGACATTTTCCAGCTGCCGCACATTGCCGGGCCAGGCATAGTTTAAAAGGGCCAGTGTTGTCACATCACTGAGGACCGGCACCTCCACCTTTTGCTGCCGGGCAATCATCTGCAGAAAATGATTGGCCAGCAGGATGATATCATAGCCCCGCTCCCGCAAGGGCGGGATATTCACTTCCAGTACTTTTAAACGGTACAGCAGATCCGTACGGAACTGATCAGTCTCCGCCAGTGCAGTCAGATTTTTATTGGTGGCCGTTATCAGCCGGAAATCCACCGGCAGGTACTGACTGCCCCCCACCCGCATGATCCTTTTTTCATCCAGGACCCGGAGGAGTACCGGCTGCAGATCCAGGGGCATGTCGCCGATCTCGTCCAGGAAAAGGGTCCCGCCGTCCGCCAGTTCGATTTTCCCCGGCCGGCCCTGTCTTTCCGCCCCGGTAAAGGAACCCCCTTCATAGCCGAAGAGTTCACTTTCGATGAGGGCACTGGGGATGGCAGCACAATTGACGGCCACAAAAGGACCATGGGGACGGCTTTTGCCATGGATGGCCTGGGCAAACATTTCCTTGCCGGTACCGCTTTCCCCCTGTAATATCACATTGGCATCCAAATAGGAAAACTTTTCCGCCAGTTTGACCGCCCCGTCCAGTTCCGGCGACTGGCCGATTATATGATTGAATTTGTATTGCAGGGGCAGGCTCCCCGGCTTTTTGCGGGAACGCTCAGCCTTTTTAAAGGTGATGATACAGCCGCCGGAAGGCCCGGCCGCTTCGTTTAAGGGCTGCACTGAAAGTATATTGATGCGCTGGTCCCAGCGTTCCAAAAAAATCCTCCGGTCAGCAGCGGGTTTACCCTCCGCCAGGACCTCTTCGATAAAATCCTGTCTGCCCAGGAGGGAACCATAGTGCATGCCGATGAAATCATGTTCCAGCAGGGGAGCGAAAAAATTACGGGCATGGGCATTGGCATTGGTGATGATCCCGCTGTTATTGATGGTAAAAACACCGTCACCAGAGGAATCCATAGCCACGCTCAGAAGTTTGCTGTTAAGGAGCAGTTGAAATTCCTTTTCCGTAGCCCAGGCCATTGAAACAACCAGGCCCAGTGAATGAGCATTTTGCTGATGGAAGCTGGGACTCACTATTGACAGGGTCCCGGCCAGATTAGCATTGCCGTCAAAGATCGGCGCCGCCGAGCAAAAGATATCATCATATTTCTCGCAATAATGTTCCGGTCCGCAGATCTGCATGGGCACGCCCAGTATCAGACTGATACCATGGGCACAGGTCCCTACTGTTTCTTCATTCCAGACAGAACCGGGCTTCAAACGAAAACGGGCATTCTGGTCCTCCAATCTGCGGCTGCCCTCGATAACCCGCAGCATTGTCCCTCTTTCATCACTGAGGAGGATGATGCACTGGGAATCACCCAGCATGCTTTCCAGCTGATAGATGAACGGCTCGGAAGCTTTTAGAAGCAGGGATTTCTCCTGACAGCGCATTTCCAGTGCTGCCTCATCCAGTGTCGGGGCATAATTGTATTCAAAAACATTCAAGCCGTAATTATACGATCTTATCCAGGAATCGACTATTTCCGGCCGGAGGAGCCGCATTTTTTCCGGATCCATCCGATCATTGACCACATCCATTTTCAAGGCCTTTATTTTTTGTATCAGCTCGATATCATCCTGTTCCAGCGTATCGGCTAGTATGCTGCGATTTCTGATCATCGGGCTCAGGGCATTTTCCAGTTTCATTTTTTACCTCCCCCCGGTTGGGGCTTATTTTTCAATTAATCTCATAATAACACAAATACATCTTCTCTGCCGCCAGAAAAATGTCCTATTATGAGAAATCCTTCGAGACAGCCTCTTGCTTCGATGCCGATAAATCCACCTTATGCTGATGGGGCTGGTCCTGGCATGTTATTTGCTTATATTAAAAAGAAGAATAAAGACTTAGCTGTGAGGTGATATGATGATTACCCCGGTCAAAAGCAGTGAACAATTGTTGGAAGGGGTCCTGGATCACGGCCTGTCCTATGTCGGTGATTACCTGGAGACCCACCTGTACTCCCCGGTCCTGATCGCGGATCATAATGGCTGGATCCATTTCCCCGCCCAGAATAGCCCGGGCCCTGACAGGATGGCAATAGACATACCTGCCCATCGGGAAAAGGATGAATATTTCTACGATCCCCGGCAAGGCACCCTATATTTCTGCATCCCGGCCAACACCGGCCGCATCTATGCAGCGGCAACCGAGATCCCGGCGGCCCGGGTCCCGGAAACCCTTACTGTGATGAGAGCCTGCCAGCTGGCAATTAAATTGTACTTTTCCAAACTGAACACCGGCAATGAACATCTGGAAAAAGAATTGACGGAATTTCTCTTCGCCCCCGGGCGGGCCAATCTGGGGGACATCATCCAGGCCGGCAGCAAGGAAATAGATTTTACCCGCCCCTATTCAGCGTTGATCATGGAAGTGGAAAAAGGGCGGCAAAAATTTGATCCGGCGGCAGTACGCCTCTATATAAATGAATATATGCGCCGGGAAAAACTGCGCACCATAACTTTATTCCGTGATAACCAATTTGCGGTCCTCATCCCTGCCGATGAAAAGGAAGCCGGGCGTCAACCCGATATGCCCCAGCCCCCCATCGATCTGCACCAGCTGCAGGAATCCATTTCCAGAAGCTTTAAAATGGATATTTCCCTGGGAGCCGGCGAAACGCAGCCCTTCAAAAACATCGCCAGCAGTTTTGACCAGGCCCGCATCACCATTATTTTAAACCGTTTGATGGGGCGGAAGAATTTTGCCCGCCGTTTTACCGAAATGGGAATTTACTACGCAGTTTTCTCCCTGGATTTAGCATCCATCCAGGGTTATTGCAGCGGGATACTCAGCAGGTTGATCGAACATGATCATAAGAACGAAGGGGAACTCCTGCCCACATTGAGACAGCTGCTGGATGCCTGCGGCAATATCAAAGCTGCCGCCGACAGCCTGTACATCCATGTCAACACACTATATTACCGCATCAATAAAATTGAACAGATACTGGACCGGGACCTGTCCCAGATGGACACCAGAGTTGAGCTCCACACCGCCATCAAAATCTGGGACACCCTGCAGATACTCTACGGCACCCGCCAGCCCGAGCACCCCGACCGGCTCTCCGCCTTTGCCCAGTAGGACTGATAGGAGTGAGGGGTGAGGAGTGAGGGGTGAGGAGTGAGGCGAACCCGCGCTGGCGCGCGGGGTTGGGGGACGGGCAAGTAGAAAGTAGAAAGTGGAAAGTAGAAAGTTGGAACTATTAGAAATATGGTGCCTTAAGCGTTGGAGGGGTCGAGCCTGGGTCGACTCGGGGTTTTCCTCTCGCCCATCGCTCAACAATTGCTTGGCTATTGCTTGGCCACCGCTTGACCACCGCTTGACCATCGTTCAACAATCGTTTAACCATCGCTTAACCATCGTTCAACAATCGTTCAACAATCGTTCCCCAAAAACTCATTAAAATAATTTCATTTGTCGGCAGTGCAAGAAATCAAATCTTTTCAGCTATAATTATGTATACGTTACGTTCATAAAGGGAGAGAAGGATTTGGCTGCGATAAAAATTGAGGACCTGCGCAAGGTTTACCGGGTCGGCGAATCTAAAGTTGTGGCATTGGACCATATCACAATGGAAATGGAACCGGGGGAAGTCACCAGTATTCTGGGGACATCGGGCTCCGGCAAAACAACTTTGCTGAATATGATCGCTGGTCTGGAAAAGCCCACCAAAGGCAATATCGAAATGTTCGGCTATAATATCGTAAAACTTAATGAAAGGCAGCTGGCCAGGTTCCGGCAGCATTATGTCGGTTTTATTTTTCAATCCTATAATCTGCTGACGGCCCTTACGGCCCTGGAAAATGTGGCCCTCCCCCTGATCTTTCGCGGTGTGGAAAGGAGCAAAAGGGAAAGGATGGCAATGAAAATGCTGGAAGCGGTGGGCCTGAAAAAACATGCCCTGCACAAACCTACTCAGCTCAGCGGCGGACAGCAGCAGCGGGTCGGTATTGCCCGGGCCTTTGTCATCAGACCCAAAGTGATATTTGCCGATGAACCCACCGGCAACCTGGATTCCCGCACCACCAAAGAAGTGATGGAACTGATGATGGAAATAACCAGGGAGAACGGACAAAACCTGGTTCTGGTCACCCATGACAGCAACATTGCCGGTTATGCTGACCGGATCGTCCATATCATGGACGGAAAAATCCAGCAATCACAATTGATTAAAAGGGGTTAAGGAAAATGAAAAGAAAAGGCTTGATACTGCTGCTCACAATTATATTCACCTTTGGTTTGCTCGGCACTGCCGGGGCTGACTGGGATGATCCCTGGCTGTTACCCGATGAGCCCCCCCGGATCCTCATCGGCAAAGATGCCCAGATGCCGGTATTCACCGCCGGAGAAAAAGTAAAACTGCGGATACCTCTGGAAAACACCGGCAGGACCGATGCCCGAGATCTCAGTATCTCACTGTCCGGCGGCGATGCCGATGGTTTTCCCTTTTTGAATGACGGCATGTCCATAACCCAGTACACCAGCATTTTAAGCGGCAAGGCCCGCAATCTCATTATTTTTGATTTGACCGTACCGGCCACCGCCAAGGCCAAAATATATTCTATAAATGTAAATGTTGAGTATCATATCCTGGGCGGCGGCGGCGGCAGTGTCAGCGACACCGTCAGCATCAAGATCGAAAATCCCAACAAACAGCCGGATATTTCCGTTATGGAAGTGGATATCCCCGGTGAAAAACTCCCCAGCGGCGACAGCAGCCCGGTCAGGATCCAGGTGAAAAATGCCGGTGATGTGGCCTTAAAAAACCTGGAGTTTAAATTAAGCGGATTTGACGCCAAAACCATCAACCTGGATAAATGGCCGGCCGTGCAACATCTGGCCCAATTGAGCCCGGGCAAGACTGCCGCTGTCGAATACCGCCTGACAACTGACAGCAAACTGGAAAAAGGCGTTTATCCACTGGAACTGGCCATCAAATACCAGGATGATTACGGCCAGGAATACACCCAGGAAAGCACGGTTTACCTGCCGGCATCCGGCACCTCGGGAAGCGGGGACGAAGATTATACCCCCCGTCTGATAGTTGATAACTATTATTATCCCGGAGAATATGTGCAGCCGGGGACGGCCTTCCCCCTGGACATTTCCTTTTATAATACCAGCACAGCCACCGCCATCGGCAATATAAAAGTGAGCATCAATTCCGACGGCGATGTGTTTTCACCGGTAGGGGGCAGCAATTCCTTCTACATAGAGAAAATGGAAGCCGGCGGGCGCGTGGCCAAAAATTTAACCTTAAAACCCCGCAATGATGCAGAAAACGGCAATTACAACATCAGTGTCGACCTGCAGTACCAGGACAGCCAGGGCAATCAGTACAATGAAAAAGAATTGATCAGCGTCCCCGTCAACCAGAACATCACCCTGGTGGTCACCGAAGTGGAGACCCCTCTGGAAGCCTTTGTCGGCGTCCCCACATCGATATCTGTCGATTTTTACAATACCGGACGCAGTGTCATCCGCAACCTCATCGTCAAAACGGAAGGCAGCTTCCATATCCAGGACGGGCAGTCCTATATGGGCAATCTGGAAGCGGGGAAAGCCAGCTATTTTGACGTTACCATAACACCCCAGGAAGAAGGGGAAGCCGCCGGGAAAATCATCCTGGAATATGAAGACAATATCGGCCAGTCCTTCATGGTAGAAAGACCCTTTACCATCAATGCTGCCCTGCAGCCTAGTTTCGACGAAAACTTCGAGGGCATGTTCCCGGAAGAAAATATGCCGGGCCAGGCCTTCCCTAAAAAGTGGATGATCGCCGCAGGCGCTGGAGTTTTGCTCCTTATAATCGCAGTAGTTGTTATCAGACGGCGCCGGCGCCGCTTAAGCGAGGAACTGGAATTCGATGAATAGGATAGATTTATTCCGCATGAGCGCCCAGAATCTCCTGCGGCGCAAAACCAGAAGCATATTGACAATCATCGGCGTCATGATCGGCACCGCCTCCATTGTCATCATGCTGTCACTGGGTATTGCCATGGACCGCCAGTTTCAGGAACAGATAGAATCCATGGGTAGTTTAAACATCATCGAAGTCATGTCCAATTATTACGGCGGATACATGGAAAAGGGCGACAGCAGAAGCAGTAACCAGCAGGTCTTTTTAAACGATCAGGCCGTGGCCCAGTTTGAAAAGATAAGCGGGGTCAAAGCCGTCATGCCGCAAAAGACCAGTTATTATAAATTTGGTGCCGGTAAGATGGTGGGTCATGTGGGGGTCATCGGCGTCAAACCGGAAAACCTGGAAGCCTTCGATTTCGAGGTGGAAGAAGGACGCCTGCTCCTGGCCGGTGACAAAGAAGCCATCCTCTTCGGCTCCCAGGTGGCCTATAATTTTTACAATCCCCGGCTCAATAATAATTATTACTGGGGCGGCATGGGCATGAACGACAATCCCCCCCCCGTCAACCTCATCAGTGATAAACTCATAATGACAACCGACTGGTCCTACGGCGAAAGGGTCCCCGCCGGGGAAATACCGGATTCCAAACCCCCCAAGCTCCATGAAATCAAAGGGGTGGGGATCCTCAAACAGAGCAATGATGAAAAAGATTATAATGCCTATATGAATATCACCTACCTGGAAAAGATCATTGCCGAAGACCTCAAAAACGAGCGCAATAATAATAATGACCGCACCCAGGAAGTGAATCAGAACCAGTATGACAGCATCAAGGTAAAATGCGAAAACATCGAAGTAGTGGCCGCCGTCCAGGACAAGATCAAATCCCTGGGCTATATGACCTTCAGTCTGACGGAAATACTGGAATCAATGAAGAAAACCTCCCGCACCCTGCAGGCCATTTTAGGCGGGATCGGGGCAGTAAGCCTCCTGGTAGCCGCCATCGGCATAACCAATACCATGATAATGAGCATTTATGAGCGCACCAAAGAGATCGGCATAATAAAAGTCCTGGGTGCCGATATCGCCGACATAAAAAGACTCTTCCTGCTGGAAGCCGCCCTCATCGGGCTGATAGGGGGGGTGATCGGTCTGGCGCTCAGCTATTCGGTCTCCTGGGTCTTAAACACCATTGTCCCCGATATGATGGGTGGCATGTCCGGCACCGGGATATCTTATATACCGCCGATCCTGGCCATCGGCGCCCTGGTATTCTCCACTGTGATAGGAATTGTTTCCGGTTACTCACCAGCCCGCCGGGCCATGAATCTCAGCGCACTGGATGCCATCCGCAGCGAATAGCTGACCGGCTGACAGGCCGTGAATCACCGGGCAGTGGATGCTTTCGCAGCAGAGCGTTGAGCGCCTGTCGGAGCATGTGCACCTGCTCGCTGGATGCTCTCTGTCGTGAATAGCTGACCGGCCGTGAATCCCGGCACACCGGATGCCATCCACAGTGAAGCATTGACCAGCCGTCGGAGCATGTGCACCTGTGCACCGGATGCCCTCCCCAGTGAAGCACTGTCAGGCTGCTGCAAAAGAATATTTTACTATATATAATGTAGGAACTCCTCGCCGGACATCACCAGCGGGGAGTTTATTTATTCCGCCAGCAAAAAATATCGCAGCAAAGTTCAATTAATAAAATATAGATGGAGGGGGAATTTATTAATCAGGGGTCGAATTAAACCACATTAATGAAGATTTTAGTTTGCAGGAGTGAATTTAAAAGTATATAGTTAAAATGGCGGAAATATTAGTCTTTTTGTTTTGATGCAGCATCGCTAACGGCCGACGTGGCGGTTATTTAATAAAGCAAAAGCCAATATGATATGAACGAAAAAAAGAGTGCTTTTAAAAAAATGAATATAATCAGCAGTAGTTGTTTAGATATATTTGCAGTAAAGATTTTTAGCAGGAGGTTCACTTGTGATTGATTATCAAGCGATAATATTCGCTTTTGTGGGCGGTTTAGGATTATTTCTCTTCGGTTTAAAATTCATGTCCGGCGCCCTGCAGGAAGTAACCGGTGATAAAATGCGCAGTCTTCTGGAAAAAGGGACAAAAAATCCCGTCAGAGGCGTTTTCACCGGGGTCATTGTTACCGGCCTGATCCAGAGCAGTACTGCTACAACCATATTAACAGTGGGTCTGGTCAATGCCGGGCTCTTGACATTCAGACAGGCCATCGGCATAATCATGGGGGCCAATATCGGCACAACCGCTACCGTTTATCTCATCGGCTTCAACCTGCGGGACTATGTCCTTCCCATCATTGCTGTCGGTGTTCTTGTCCATATGTTCTCCTCCAATAAAAAAGCCAAATTGATCGGCCAGGCCATACTGGGCTTTGGTATTTTATTCTTCGGCCTGGGCATCATGGGCGATGGGATGTACCCCCTGAAAGACATGCCCTTTTTCGCCAATGCGATGACCGGCATCGAAAACAACGCCCTTATAGGCGTTTTAATCGGAATCATCTTCACCGGAATGGTCCAGGCCAGCAGTGCCACCATCGGGGTCATGCAGGAACTGGCCTTTCAGGGAGCCATGACCTATCATCAATGCGTTCCCATCCTCTTTGGTGATAATATTGGCACGACCGTCACCGCATTGTTGGCAGCTATCGGCACCGGCGTAGCCGCCCGGCGCGCAGCATTCACCCACTTTTTATTCAATGTGATCGGGACCATTATATTTCTGCCCCTTTTTGTGGCAGGTATTTTTGAAAAAATGGTGATAGGTTTCACCAATTATCTCTTTATATTGATCCCCGGCAATGTAGGCTGGGACATGCTAAATGTGAAACTGCAGATCGCCCAGACCCATCTGGTCTTCAATGCCGCCAATACATTGATACAGCTGCCCTTTGTCGCTGTACTGGCCTATATTGTCACCAAGCTGATCCCGGACCGCAAAGAGGAAGGGGAGGAAATCTTCCAGGCCAAATACATCGACAAACGCTTCCTGGCCAACCCCTCAGTGGCCCTGTCCCAGGCCACCCGGGAAACCCTGCGCATGGGTGAACTGACCGCCGAAGCCTTTGATAATGCCCTGCTGTATTTTGACAAAAGGGAGCGGCAGATGCGGAAAAAGGGCGAGCAGATGGAGGAATTCATCAATTATCTGGAGCGGGAAATCACCGATTACATCGTCCTGGCATCGGAAAAAAGGCTTTCCCGGGAGGATTCCTATCAATCCTTTGCCTTGCTGCAATGCATCAATGACACGGAAAGCATTGCCGATATATGCATGAGCCTCATCGAATTGTCTGATTATGCCGACCGGCATGGGGTAAGTTTTTCCGGCGAAGCCTGGGAAGAACTGGACCACATGATCCGCCTCACCCGGGAAACAATTGATCTGACGCTGCAGGTCTCCCGCAAAAGAGACCGGGCAGCAGCATTACAGGTAAATAGAAACGAAGAAAGAATGGACGAATTGCAGCGTCAATACCGCAGCAACCACATCCGAAGGCTCAATGACCATATCTGCAACGGCAACAACGGCGCCGTTTTCCTCGATGTTTTAGGCAATCTGGAAAGAATCAGCGATTTGTGCCGCAATATAGTTGCCTACGCCATCGGCGATGTGCCCTAGGGGCCAGGGGTCAGGGTGACACGGGGACGGTCCTTTTGTCACCCTGATAAGGAGCCTTGGGGACTGAACCTTTGTCCGCAGCGAAGCGAAAAAAGTGAGGAGTGAGGCGTGAGGCGTGAGGCGGACCCGCGCTGGCGCGCGGTTGTAGGGGTCGACGCCTCTGTCGACCCGGGGGGCTGGGGACTAGTTGGTTAGTTGGTTGGTTAGTTAGTTGGTTAGGGGAGAACGGCCGGGGGCCGAGGAAGCGGGAGCCCTGGGGACTGAACCTTTGTCCGCAGCGAAGCGAAAAAAGTGAGGAGTGAGGGGTGAGGCGAACCCGCGCTGGTGCGCGGTCCTGTGGCAGGAAACAGGAGCCTTGGGGACTGAACCTTTGTCCGCAGCGAAGCGGAGCCGAAGGGGAGACAAGGGGTCTGTCCCCATGGCGAGGGGATCCACGGGAGCAATCGCTCAACAATCGTTTAACAACTGCTTAACCATCGCTCAACAACTGCTTAACCATTGCTCAACAACCGCTTAACCATCGCTCAACAACTGCTTAACCATCGCTCAACAACTGCTTCACCATTGCTCGGCCATCGCTCGGCCATCGCTCGGCCATTGCTTGGCCATCGTTCAACGCCCAACCCTCCCATCAATTGGCCGGTAGAAAAATGAAATACTCCATAAGCATGAGGAAATGGGCCTATCGCGGATTATAACCGTGGAGGAGACCGGAGAGAAGGCGAAAAAAACATTTGCCCGCAGCGGAACATATATTATAATTAAATGACCACCACAACAGGTGGATGCCGAATCTCACTGCCCAGTGAGAACGGGGGAACCAATTATGGGGTGAATCCGGTTTTACCGGTAGGGTTATCCTTAGCCCGAATCCGTCAGCTAACCTCGCAGGCAAAATAAGGAGGGTTAACCTGATAATATTGAAATAGCCCTCTGTTGCAACGGTCGTTTGGTAGTATATGTAAGCAAGGGGGTTTTTTTGTGCTCAATTTTTATGATCATCAGACCAAAAGAGATATTTCTCTGCAGCGCGCCGCTTCCCTGAAAGAATCCATCCGGGAATATCTGGCTGATATAAATAATATTGAAACCGGTTTTCAGCAGGAAGCCAGGACAGCAGCTAACCAGGCCCGGATCCAGGAATATTTTGGCGCCAGTCAGGACGATTGGAACAGTTTTAAATGGCAGATGAAAAACCGCATCAGCGATCCGGATACACTGGCAGCCTTCCTGCCCCTGTCCGAATTGGAGCTGTGGCGGCTTAAATTTGCCTCTGCCAAGGTGAGATGGGCCATTTCACCATATTATTTAAGCTTGATCGATTTCAACAATTTTCGCTATTCGCCCATTTATGCCCAGGCCGTCCCCAGTCTCCTGGAACTCCAGGACCAGGCCGGCCAGGATGATCCCATGGCAGAAGAGTATACCAATCCGGCACCCCGCATCACCCGGCGTTATCCCGACCGGCTCATTATCAATGCCACCAACCAGTGCGGCATGTACTGCCGTCATTGCCAGCGGCGCCGCAATTTCGGCGAGACCGACCAGCACGCCGTAAAAAGCGATCTGGAAGCAGCTGTGCAGTATATAAGGGAAAATGAAGAAATAAGAGATGTGCTCATAACCGGCGGCGATGCCCTGATGCTGAGCAATAAAATACTGGATTGGCTTCTGGGTGAGCTGGATGCCATCGAACATGTAGAGATCAAAAGGCTGGGGACCAGAGCCCCCGTCACACTGCCCCAGCGCATCACACCCGAATTATGTGAGATATTGAAAAAACATCCGCCCATTTATATCAATACCCAGTTCAACCATCCCCTGGAGGTTACAGCCGAAGCCCGAGCAGCCTGTGACCGCCTGGTGGAGGCCGGAGTGGTTTTAGGCAATCAGGCCGTTTTGCTGCGGAATATAAATGATCATCCCCATATAATGAAAAAAATGAACCAGGAGCTTTTGAAGATCCGGGTGCGGCCCTACTATATTTTCCATGCCAAGCAGGTCAAAGGCACTGCCCATTTCATGACCCCGGTGCAGGCCGGTATGGACATAATGAAGGAATTGCGGGGTTATACTTCCGGCCTGGCCGTCCCCACCTATATCATCAACGCCCCGGAAGGCCGCGGCAAGACCCCGGTCACCCCGGAATACATGCTTTCCATCAATGAAAGCGAAGTAGTGATGAAAACCTGGCAGGGGCATGTTTTCCATTACCCCAACCATCCGGACAGCTGATCAAGGGGGTAAGGGGGCTCACCGGCCATCATTGACCGCCACAAATTACCATGGCCCCAGGTGGCCGCACCCCCAGCTGCAGGCAATAGAATGAAAAGCCGACGTCAAGGGAGTTATGCTCCCTTTTTTTCTACAAAAATTTTGCTGGTAATATATCTAAACACCATATATAATGTGAGCAGTTGACTAAAAATTGTGTAAATTTATTTGGGATGGGGAGAGAAAAATGTATTTAATAGCGAAACTATACTTCTGGCTGGCCGGCTGGAAGACTGTCGGCACCATACCGCCGGAAATAAATAAGGCCATAATTGTAGCGGCACCCCATACCAGTAATATGGATTTTCCGCTAGCCAGGGCCTTTTTCTACATCAAGAAGATCCAGGTCCGTTATGTGATAAAAAAGGAATGGATGAAACTTTTTTTGAAGGACTTTTTTATGTCAACTGGCGCCCTGCCGGTAGACCGGGCCAATGCCGCCCGAATGGTGGAACATATGGCCGACCTGTTGAAAGAGGCGGAAAGGATGTATATACTGATCTCCCCGGAAGGCACCCGCAGTTCGGTTAAGAAATGGAAGAGCGGCTTTTATCGCACCGCCGTACTGGCTGAAGTGCCGTTGATCCTGGCATATCTGGATTACGGCAAAAAAGAAGCCGGCATCGGCCCGGTATTTCACCCCACCGGTGATTACGAAGACGACATGAAATACATCCACAATTTTTACAGCCGTGTCATCCCTCGCAACCCCGAACAGTACGAAAATTTGGCCTAAGTAGTGAGGCGTCAGGCGTGAGGCGTGAGGCGAACCCGCGCTGCCGCGTGTTTGTAGGGGTCGGGGAAAACAAGAGCCTTGGGGACTGAACCATTTGTCCGCAGTGAAGCGGAGCCTTCGGGGTCGGGAAAACAAGAGCCGCGGGGACGGACCATTTGTCCGGAGCGAAGCGAAAAAAGTGAGGTGTGAGGAGTGAGGTGTGAGGCGAACCCGCGCTGGCGCGCGGGGCTAGGGGTCAGGGGCCGGGGGCCAGGATAGTGAGGTGTGAGGCGGACCCGCATCAGCAGGAGCCTTGGGGACTGAACCTTTGTCCGCAGCGAAGCGGAGCCGAAGGGAAGACGAAGGGCCCGTCCCTGTGGCGGGCCGAGCAGCAACCCGGAGCCGAAGATGCCTGTCCTATGGCGTGCACATCTGTTGCAGGAGCAATCATTGTATTCCGGAAAAGCCCGGTCTTCTGCTGGTGATAAGGAGAGAGGCAGGACTCTGACAGAAGGCTTTTATTATTGTGGAATCTGGTGGATAGACCTTCGCCTTTACCTCTTTTCCTCCACATAAAGATCTGCTCCTGCTGTGGGGAAGTACGTCCCGGATAATTGCAGGGGCGGGAGCGGAGGACGTAAAGTTAAGCCGGGTAACTATTCACCCGGCTCTTTTGATTAATCTTGAAGCCCTAATTGTTGTTTTAAAGCTTTTTGCAGCGTTTGGGAAAAATTGATTCCTGCTTTTTCAGCTTTGGCATTTAACCAATTTGGAATAGTAAGAGTCTTTTTTATTGCCCGGTTATCGTTTTCACGGCGGTATATGCCGGTATCAACGTCGATATAATTAACAATACTGTTAGGATCACAATCAACATTGCTTGTGTAGCTGGGCGAAGGAATTAGTTCGCCTTTGTCTTCTGCGTCGCATAACCACATTGCCATAGCGTCACGGGCCATTTCAACGGCATCAAGTAATGAAACGCCAAAAGTAAAGCAACCGGGCAAATCAGGAACGGAAACATTATAATTGTCACCTTCCGGGGTGAAAACTACGGGGTAAAGGTATTTCATAGTTTAACAACTCCTTTACTTTATATTTTTATTTTAGTAACACCCTGGGCCGGAGCTTTGTTTCAGCCCCGCTGCCTTTAGGATGTTATTCAGGGTTCCTTTTGGGATGTCCCCTTTGTGTCTTGGTATCGGAATCTTGGTTCCGGGTTTCTTGGGGTTGGTGGCTAGATGATGTTTGGAGCCTTCGTCTATGTACCAACCATTCTGCTTTAGTAGTTTGAGTAATTCTCGTTCAGTCAACTGACCACCTTCTTATGTTTGTATTATAATACGTGCTAATACGTATATCAATAGATTAGTAAAAAATAAATTATTAGCCTGGCATAATGTTGGGTTAGAAAAGCAGAAAGAGGAAAGAGAAAAGAGGAAAGTTGGAACCAGGAAGGGCAGGTTCGGCCCATGGTATCCTCATTGAAAAATCCTCTTTTTAGCTTCCTCATGAGAAATGATCTGGCCTTCTTTTATGGCTTCAAGACCTTTGTCTATTTTTTTGCGAATGTATAGTTGGTACATTATATCATCCCATGTGGCCTGCTCCGGTAATTGGTCAATTAGTTTCCTCGCTTCATCTTTAACAATTCCCATATAAATAATTCCTTTCTCTGTGTGATAAAGCACAAAGTGTGAATCAGAATATTTTTATTATTCTTATTCAAATTAACTGAGTGTTGTTGCTTTTAATGAGTAACCGGCCCCTACATCGCCTGCACACAAACGCTCAGTCCCCGCAGTTCTTCAACAACTGCTTAACCATCACTCAACCACTGCTCGGCCACCGCTTGGCCATTGCTCAACCACCGTTTAACCACCGTCCAACAACTGCTTAACGACTGCTCAACAATCGCTTGGCCACCGCTCGGCTATTGCTCAGCCACCGCTTGGCCATCGCTCAGCCCCTTACCCCTTTCCCCTTTCCCCTTTCCACTTTCGACTTTCCCCTTTTATCCCCTTTATACCGCCTATATTCCGGAGAAAAGTAGGATAGTTTGTAGGCCAGGGCTGTCAAAGGATTATGAGGTTTTTCCAGCAGGGTTTTCATATGGAGAAAAACTTCCGCCGGATCGTCGGTTATGATGGTACTGCCGTGGGCCAGTACGATGGTATTGGCATCCAGCTCCGCCAGACGGTCGAAGGAGTCCGCCATTTTATCCGGGAAAACAATGGGGACCGGCAGCAGCAGCTTCCCGGCCACATCCATCACACAGTCGCCGGGGTACAGAGTTTTTTCCTCCTCATTATATAAGGCCACATCATTAATGGTATGTCCGGGGATATGCAGGACCTGCCAGTCCGGAAAATATGGCAGTTCCGCTTGATCCTCCAGGACATGATCCGGCCTGATCCGGGGGTTAAACAGGATCGGCTCCAGTTTGATCTTTTTGCGGTGGGCAACCCAGCTGGCCAGATAACAGTCGATTTTATGCTGCAGCAATCCCCCCGCGCCGTAATACCATTTATCGATGCGGGGATGGGCGGCAATGGGAATTTTATGTTTATTGCGCCAAACAGAAGCACCGCCGGCATGGTCGGGATGACTGTGGGAGACCACCACCAGTTTTATATCATTTACCGGTCTTTTGAGCACATTTTGACAGTAATCTTCGACTCTTTTCACATCAGCGATGGAACCCGAGTCCAGCAGCAACATCCCCCCATCATATTCCGCCAGGAATAAATTGCAGATATAGCCCGGTATTTCGTGGATTTTAAAAGATCCCTTCATTTTCTCCCCCATTTAAAAACAAAACAGATACAACCACTGCCGACTAATAAATGTAACTAATTGGCAGCATTACAGTTAAAGTAAACCGAAAACAGAATATTGTCAATGACAGTATTTAGAGATTTTACGCGTATGGACAGGTAGATACACAATTTTAAGGAGTTGTTTTAAATGAAACGCAAACAAGGTAAAATACTCAGCAGCCTGGTGGTTTTCATGTTTTTATTCACCCTGTTTCCCGCCCCGGCTGACGCACAGGAGGGGATAACCGTGGAAAAAGCTATTGGCATCGTCAAAAACGTTTTCGATGTGCCGGATACATACAGTAAATTCACCTCCGGGATCAGTGACGAGGGCGGCATGAAACGCCTCACCCTCTCCTGGGAAGAACCCGGTGATCTGGGCGGCCATTTTCAGGCCCAGGTCGATGCCGGCAGCGGCGATATAGTATCGATGTACCGCTGGGACCAGGACAGCCCGTCCAGCCAGCTTCCTACCCTGACCGTCGATGAAGCCGCCGCAACAGCCCGGGAATTATTGCAGAAAGTTGCCCCGGCCAAGGCAGGGCATTTTCGTTTCCAGGCAGATAATCAGATAGTCCCATTGAGCGGTTACGGCGGCAGCCTTTACCTGCGCTTTCTGCGCTTTGAAAACAATATCCCGGTGGAAAACGACATAGCCTCAGTGGAGATTAACATGGCTGACGGGCAGATTAGTTCCTATAATATGAGCTGGTCAGACTACGAACTGCCATCCCCCCAGGGCCTCATCACCCCGGAAGAAGCCGCCGAAGTATTCAAGAGTGGAAAAATGTTGGAACAACAGTATTTCCTGCGTCAGGAGCAGCCCCGTAAAATCCAGCCCCTCCTGGTCTATGCATTAAAACATCCCTCCGGCGGGGTAATCGATGCAGTGACCGGTGAGCCCGTCGTCATCCAGGGAGGCACCTGGCGGGGGTTAAATGAAGTGGCGTCCAAAGATATGGCCGTCGGAGGAATGGGATCCAGTGCTCCGATGGCTCTGACCCCGGAAGAGATCAGTGAAATAGAAAAACTGGAAAATCTCATTTCCCGGGAAGATGCGGATAAAACCATCCGGGAACTCACCGGGATACCGGCAGCGGCAGAACTGAATTCTGCTTCACTAAACCCCGATTATATGGACCCGGAAGTAAAGATCTGGCGGCTCAATTACCAGATCAAATCGGAAACGGAGCCTGCTGACTTCGGAGCTTCTATCAATGCCGAAACCGAGGAACTCCTGTCCTATTATGCCTATGATAATTATAACCAGGACCAAAAACCGGACATGACCAGGGAAGCGGGCCAGAAAATAGTCGAAGCCTGGCTGCCAGAGGTGTCCGACAAAATGTCCTCGGTCAGATTGGAGCCTGTTGAGGAAGAAATAAATCCCCGTTACGAGCCCCAGGAATGGTCTTTCAGCTATCAGCGGGTGGTAAAAGGCGTCCTGTGTCCCGGCAATGGGATAAATATCTCTGTGAACCGGGTCAGCGGCAAAATCTCCTATTATAATCTGAGATGGAACAATGTTTCCTTCCCCGATGTGACAGGACTGGGGACTGCTGAAGCCCATGCAGCTTACCTGCAGCATATGCCCATGAGCCTGGTTTATCTTACCGATCACGACAAAAATGGGAAGGCCGCCTTTCGTCTGGTCTACATGCCCCGTCCCATCCCTCCGGCACAGTCTGCCCGAATGATCGATGCCGTCACCGGAGCCAAACTGGACTGGGAAGGCAAAGAAATAAAGGACAGGACTGTTACCGCTTATGATGATATAGAAGGGCATTTTGCTCAGGAACAGATCCAGCTGCTGGCCGCCTCCGGGATCATGACCGAATACGGCAGCAGCTTCCGTCCCCAGGAAGAAGTCAAACTGGTCACGGTGCTCCGGGCCATGATCCTGGCCAATGACGGCTTCTACAATCAGAACTTAAGTGACGAAGAAATTATGCAAAGGGCCCTTAGCCGCAAATGGATCAGCAAGGAAGAAAAAGCCCAAGACCAGGTAGACCGCGGCCGGATAGCCCGCCTGATGGTCAGCAGTCTGGGGCTGGACTTTGTAGCCCAAAAAAGTGAAATGTTCGTCATCCCCTATAGCGACGCCGAATCCATCCCGGCAGAAGTAAAAGGCGCCGCCGGCCTGACCCACGGCCTGGGGATAATCCACGGCGAAGGCACCGCCTTCAACACCAGCCACCTCATCACCCGCGGAGAAACCGCCGCCATCCTGGTCCGCACCCTGGGAGCACGATGAGATAGGGGCCAGGGGCCGGGATAGTGAGGCGTGAGGAGTGAGGCGTGAGGCGACGAACCCGCGCTGAAGCGCGGTGTAGGGGCCGACGCCTCTGTCGGTCTGTGGCGGGCCTAGCAGCAAACAGGAGCCTTGGGGACGGACCATTTGTCCGGAGCGAAGCGGAGCCGAAGGGAAGACGAAGGGCCCGTCCCCATGGCGGGGGGATCAGCGTAGCGGAGCCGAAGGGGAGACAAGGGCTCAACCATTGTTTAACCATCGTTTAACCATCGTTTAACGATTGCTTGTCCATCGCTCGGCCATCGCTTAGCCATCGCTCGGCCATCGCTTAGCCACCGCTCGGCCACCGCTTGGCAATTGCTCAACCATCGTTTAACCATCGTTTAACTATTGTTCAACAATTGCTTAACAATTGTTCGGCTATCGCTTGGCCACTGCTTAACCATCGTTTAACTATTGTTCAACCATCGTTCAACTTAATACAATTTATTGCTTCTCCGCCATATCCCTTGTTTTTCTGCTGCTTTGACCAGCTCGTCACGGGCGTCGGGGTGGGCGATGCCGATGAGGCCTTCTGCTCTTTGCCAGGCTGCCATGCCTTTAAGGGAGAACTTCCCGTATTCGGTTACGACAAAATGAGCGGTGGAACGGGGGTCGGTGACGATTCCTCCCGGCGTTATAATGGGAACGATGCGGGTCTTCAGTTTTCCGTCCTTGCCGATATTGGCTGCCGGCAGACAGACAAATGATTTGCCGCCCCGGGATTTATATCCAGCCAGGACAAAATCCAACTGTCCGCCGGTGCCGCTGATCATCCGGGTGCCGGAGGATTCTGAACAGACCTGCCCGTATAAATCGACTTCTATGGCACCGTTAACGGTGATGAGATTGTCATTTAATGCCGCTATTGACGGATCATTGGTGTAATTCACCGGAAAAGAAGCACAAACCGGATTATCATCGATGAAATCATATAATTTCTGGGTCCCCAGGGCAAAGGCGTAAGACATTTTGCCGGGGTCCACCCCTTTGCGGAGGCCGGTGATACGCCCGGCATTATACATATCCACATAGGAATCGTGGAGCATTTCGGTATGACAGCCCAGGTCCTTTAAATCAGATGCCGCGATCATCTCCCCTGTGGCACTGGCGGAGCCGCCGATCCCCAGCTGGATGCAGGCCCCGTCGGATATTTCCTCCAGTATGAAGGCGGCGGCCTTTTTATCTGCTTCTGTGGCCGGATTGGCCGTGTAATTGACCATGGAAGGGTTTTCCCCTTCAACAATATAGTCGACCTGGGAAATATGGACGGCTTCCTCAAACCCGCCCAGGCAGCGGGGCATTTTTTCATTGACTTCCACGACGACAATCCGGGCCCGTTCGCAGATGGCTTTACTATGGGAATTCTGGGGGCCAAAATTGAAAAAACCATGCTTATCCATGGGTCCCGTCTGCATCATGGCCACATCGATGGGTTCTATATGTTCGCGGACATAGCGAGGCAGTTCGGAATAACGGATGGAAGAATAATATACCGGCCGCTCCCCCGATATCTGGCGGTCCATCCCTGAATAATGCCAGCTGTGCCAGATAAAAGCCTCATTGTTTTTGTCCGCTTTGAGGATCTCCGGATATCTGAGGCTTAAAATACTCCACATCTTCACATCTTTTAATTCATCCACCCGCTCGGCCAGGGCTCTGTCCAGAAGATGGATCTGTCCGTTTAATGCACCAAAATCCACCCAGTCACCGGATTTTACCAGTGCAGCAGCTTCCGCTGCTGTAATCAGCTTGTTCTTATATTCCGTCATAAAACTCACCATATATCCCCCTGTCAACAAATAATTCAATCCATTTATAGAATATTACGTCATTTTAAAATTATTTCCTGCTTTTTTTCAGAGTTTGTCGGGGAGACAGGGGGGAGACAGGGGGACGTTTTGGGGAGACAGGGGGACGTT
>ENA-UOUL01001399-UOUL01001399.1-bioreactor-metagenome-genome-assembly--contig:-NODE-1399-length-33740-cov-90.816000_pt1 | contig 33740 bp, 35 predicted proteins | sample MGYA00249838_ERZ747220 | MGnify/ENA primary metagenome ERZ747220 (study PRJEB28778, sample SAMN05720191) | bioreactor metagenome | isolation source: Anaerobic biogas reactor | place: USA:Washington... | reverse complement strand
TCACGCTCAGCCCGCATCTGTTTTTCCATGGCATTTTGAATATCCTGGGGCGGCAGGATGTTTTTCAATTCAACCCGATTAACTTTAATGCCCCATTTATCAGTAGCTTCGTCCAATATGGCACGTAATTTGGTGTTTACCAGATCACGGGAAGTCAGGGTTTCATCCAATTCCAGATCACCTACAATATTTCTCAGGGTGGTAGCCGTCAGGTTTTCTATGGCCAAAATTGGAGCAGCAATTTCATAGGTATAACTAAAGGGGTCAGTTATCTGATAATAGACTACGGTATCTATCATCATAGTGACATTATCCTTGGTAATAACTGGCTGAGGCGGAAAATCTACTACCTGTTCACGCAAATCCAATACTACCCGGAAACGATCAATAAAAGGAATTATCACATTTATTCCCTGTTCGGCACTCTTGTGATACTTGCCCAGTCTTTCTACAATCCCCACTGTAGACTGTTTAATGATTTTAATTGAGGAAAGCGCGATTATAAATATGAATAATACCAGAATAAAATTAAAGATTGCATTCAAAAAACCCATTAATTAAACACTCCCGTCTATAATTTATTGACTAAAAACTATTCAACAGTTTTTTCTACTGCCAACTTAACTCCATTTATTCCAGTTACGGTAACCCTTGTATCAACTTCAATTTCTTCATTGGCAAAAGCAGTCCAAACTTCACCTCTGACTTTTACCTGTCCGTATTCCAACGGCCCCAGGTTGCTTAAGGTTACTCCATGTTGTCCAACCAGTGCCTGTACATTACTTACGTAATCCTCCGTTTTAAACAGGCGCAAAGCCAGCGGACGCGTAAAAATAATCAAAATCAGGGTGGCAAAAGCGAAAATCAGCAACTGGCTCTCCAGTGTTGATAAAATCCCCAGACTGACCAGGAGAGCAATAAAAGCAGCGGAAATAGCCAGCCATAAAAACCATAAACCCAATGAAAATATCTCTATGGTTCCGCAAACTATCGCAACTAAAATCCATTCCAATGTTGTCATTTTAATTCCTCCTCTCCGGTAACCCTATAGCATTATAATTATATCCTATTATCTTTGTCCCTATCTCAAATAAAATAATAACATAAGCGAAGCAGATTTATGTTTTTTGTATACTTGTTTGTAAGCGAAAAAAGTGTAATAATTTGTTGAAAGGCTATTATTTAAATAAAGGTTGATAAATTAATAGACTCCGATTACTGATATCTAAGGTTAACACTACGATTTCAGTAACGTTAGGGTATAGGGAGAAATCCTTATGCCTCCCGTTTGTGGAAAGGAGTTATAGTGTTCTGTAACGCCCTTTTTGGGTGCATTTTTTTGTATGGGGGGGGGTTATTTAATGTCGGAAAAAGAAACAATTTTGGAAAAGGTTAAGGAGTTAAGCAAAGAGGGAAGACTAAGCTGTACAGATGCCCGAAAATTAGCTATGGAACATGAGATTCCACTTAATAAAATGGCTGATTTATGCAATGAGACAGGGATAAAAATAAATGCCTGTGAACTGGGTTGCTTTTAGCAAACAAGCAGTTAGACCAGGGTCTCAGGAGAGGGTGTAGTTTTATGATTGATGCATTTGGCCGAGATATAAATTACCTGCGTATTTCTATTACCGACCGCTGCAATTTACGCTGTAAATATTGTATGCCGGAAACCGGGGTAAAAAACCTGGGACATGGTACTATTCTGAAACTGGAAGATTTTGCACGTCTGGTAAAGGTTGGGACGCAAGTTGGCATCCGTAAGGTGAGGATAACCGGTGGTGAACCGTTGGTAAGAAAAAATGTTGTTAAACTGGTAGCCGATATTGCTGAACTGGATAAAATAGATGATATTGCCATAACGACTAACGGCGTGTTATATGCTGACATGGCTGAGGATTTAAAACGGGCCGGGCTTAACCGGATTAATTTTAGTCTGGATACTTTGGACAGGAGCAAGTTTAATTTTATCAGCCGTCGGGATAACCTCGCTCAGGTAAAAAAGGCCATATTTAAAGCTTTGGAATTGGACATGCATCCAGTTAAGATTAACACGGTACTTATAAAGGGATTTAATGATGATGAAATAATGGATTTTATTGCTTTATCCAGGGATTATCCGCTGCATATTCGCTTTATTGAGTTTATGCCCGTAGGGGATCTTTTGTTTTGGGATAAAGATAAAATGATGACCAGTAAACAGATAGTAGAGATTATTGAAACTGAAAATCAACTGATTTCAATAAAAAGTATTAAAGGAAACGGACCGGCCAAATATTATCAGGTAGCTGGCGGCAAAGGGACAGTTGGTTTTATTAGTCCGATGAGTAACCATTTTTGTTCAGAATGTAACCGTCTGCGTATGACTGCAGATGGTAAACTTCGAGGCTGTCTGTATGCAAAGCAGGAAATTGACCTGAAAGCAGCCCTGGCCAGAGGAGCCAATGATGAGGAATTGAGAGACCTGTTCCGGCAAGCGATTGATAAAAAACCGGAGCGACATCATTTTGATGAGGGATGGGGCGAAGAAAACCGGCGTAAAATGTTTCAAATAGGGGGTTAGTATGGATTTTACTCATATTAATGACCAGGGACGGGCCAGGATGGTCGATGTTACGGTTAAAGATGATACAGAGAGGGTAGCTCGTGCCCGGGCTGCAGTTATCATGCAGCCGGAAACCCTGCAGCTTATTTTTTCCGGTGGAATTAAAAAGGGGGATGTATTGGGTGTTGCCCAGGTAGCAGGTATAATGGGGGCCAAGCAGACTGCCAGCCTGATACCCATGTGTCATCCCTTATTAATTACTTCGGTAGATATATCCTTTGAAACGGATAAATCAAATAATAAAATAATTATTAACTCGGAAGTCAAAACTACTGGTAAAACCGGAGTAGAGATGGAAGCATTAAGTGCTGTATCGATAGCAGCCTTAACGGTTTATGATATGTGTAAATCAGTAGACCGCTGGATGAAAATTGAAAGCATAGAGTTAATAGAAAAACTAGGCGGCAAAAGCGGTCATGTAAAGAGGGAGGATTAAGTTATGAACAAAGGAACTTTAAGAGCAATTTGTATCAGCCCGGAAAGAGGACAGTTAAAGACCCCGGTTTTAGAGGCACGGATTATAGAAAATTGTGGGATTGAAAATGATGGTCATGCCGGTGACTGGGGACGGCAGGTTACCTGCCTGAATTATGCCAGTGTGGAAAAAGTCAGCAAGGAACTGGGTAAAGAAATACATCCGGGAGAATTTGCAGAAAATCTTTTAATTGAAGGAATTGATTTAGCCGGACGGATGGAAGCAGGTAAGCGGTTAAAAATTGGGGAAGAGGCTGTGTTGGAGGTTTCGCAGATAGGAAAAGAAGATCATCCCAGTGTAGTAACCCGTACCATGGGAGTAAGCTTATTACCCAGTGAAGGCTTATTCTGCCGGGTTATTGCCGGAGGAGTAATTCGTACCGGAGATATGGTTGAGGTGATATAGGTGTATAAAACCGGCATATTAATTTTAAGTGATAAAGGGTCTCAAGGTGAACGGGAAGATTTAAGCGGTAATGAAATCCGGCGGGTTCTGGGTGCGGATTATCAAATTGATTATTATAAAATAATTCCGGATGAAATTGAAATAATAGTTGATGAAATGTTAATGGTATGTAATGAATTAAAGCTTGATTTATTACTTACTTCAGGTGGAACCGGGTTCTCATTACGTGATGTTACTCCGGAAGCAACCAACCAGGTAATTGAACGCCCGGCCCCAGGAATAGCAGAAGCCATACGCTTCTACGGACTGCAAAAAACCCCCAAAGCCATGCTCTCGAGAGGAGTGGCTGGTATAAAGGGCAAAACATTAATCATTAATCTTCCCGGCAGCGTCAAGGGGGTAAGGGAGTCACTGGAAGCCATATTACCTGCACTTGACCACGGGTTGGACATTCTAATTGGTTCGGCTGTCGAGTGTGGATTGGAATAAAAAAATGAAAATTAATGAAATTTAAAGGTATAATCCGAAAAAAAGAGGAGTATACTATAAATCGAAAAATATAGGCCAGATTAGCACCTAATACCGATTGAATACTGGGGCAGTCTTGCCTAATATTTATTACAGGTAATGTTAGCACTCACAAACGATGAGTGCTAATAATATACTTAAAAGAGATTATATTTTTAGAAGGGGGTATACACTTGAGGATCCAACCTTTATCAGATCGTATGGTAGTAAAAGTTGCAGAGGTTAAAGAAGAAAAAACTAAGAGCGGGCTGTATGTACCGGATACTGCCAAAGAAAAACCGCAGGAGGGAGAAGTCCTGGCCGTAGGTCCTGGCGCACGCAATGAAGATGGTGAAAGAATCGCTATGGATGTTAAGGTAGGAGATAAGGTTATTTTCTCCAAATATGCCGGAACTGAAATCAAGGTTGATGGAGATGAATACCTGGTTCTGTCTGAAAGAGACATTCTGGCAATTTTAAAATAAGTGGAAGTGAAGAAGGAGGTACATAGATGATTTCCAAAGAGATCAAGTTTGGTGAAGAAGCGAGAAGAGCACTGGAGAAGGGTGTAGATTCTCTGGCTAATGCTGTAAAAGTTACCTTGGGGCCTAAAGGCCGTAATGTGGTATTGGACCGCAAATTTGGTTCTCCTACCATCACCAATGATGGTGTTACCATAGCCAGAGATATTGATCTGGAAGACCCGTGGGAAAACCTGGGTTGTCAGCTGGTTAAAGAAGTTGCCATCAAAACTAATGATGTAGCCGGTGATGGAACTACCACTGCAACAGTTCTGGCTCAAGCCATGATTAAAGAAGGTCTTAAGAATGTTGCTGCCGGTGCTAATCCCATGATAATGAGAAGGGGTATTGAAAAGGCGGTTACTGCTATAGTTGATGAAATTCAAGCCATAAGCAAACCGGTTGAATCCAAGGAAGCCATTTCTCAGGTAGCTGCGATTTCTGCTGATGACCCTGAAATTGGTATACTGATTGCTGATGCTATGGAAAAAGTCGGCCGTGACGGTGTTATCACGGTTGAGGAATCCCAGTCAGTAGGTACTTCTCTGGAAGTAGTAGAAGGTATGAGCTTTGATCGTGGTTATATTTCTCCCTATATGATTACCAATCCGGAAAAAATGGAAGCCGTTCTGGATGAACCCTATATTTTAATCAGTGATAAGAAGTTATCTTCCATTCAGGAAGTTTTGCCGGTTCTCGAAAAGGTAGTACAAACTGGCAAGCCGTTATTGTTAGTTGCTGAAGAAGTAGAGGGAGAAGCTCTGGCTACTCTGGTAGTTAATAAATTAAGAGGAACTTTTACCTGTGTTGCAGTTAAGGCTCCTGCATTTGGCGAGAGAAGAAAAGCCATGCTGGAGGATATTGCCATCCTGACCAAAGGCCAGGTAGCTTCCGAAGATCTGGGCGTAAAGATGGAAAATGTTTCTCTGGAAATGCTGGGCCGGGCTCGTCAGATTGTAGTTAAAAAAGAAGAAACCATTATTATTGACGGAGCTGGAAGTGAACAGGAGATCAAGGACCGTATTACCAATATCAAGCTGCAATTGGAAGAAAGCGATTCCGAATATGACAAGGAAAAACTACAGGAAAGAATGGCTAAATTATCCGGCGGCGTAGCTGTAATTCAAGTCGGTGCTGCTACCGAGACTGAATTGAAAGAGAAGAAGCATCGTATAGAAGATGCCCTGGCAGCCACTAAAGCAGCAGTGGAAGAAGGTATAGTATCTGGTGGTGGAGTAGCACTTATTAATGTTATTCCGGCAATCGATAAGATTGATGCCACTGGTGATGAAATGACCGGAGTAAACCTGGTAAAGAAGGCTCTGGAAGAGCCCCTGCGCCAGATTGCAAATAATGCAGGTGTAGAAGGTTCGGTGGTAGTTGAAAAGGTTAAAGAAGCAACCTCCGGTGTTGGTTACAATGCCATGAGCGGTACCTATGAGAACATGATTACTGCCGGTATTATTGACCCGGCCAAGGTAGCCCGCTCAGCAGTTCAAAATGCTGCCAGCATCGCTTCCATGGTTCTGACTACCGAAGCAGTAGTAACCGAATTACCAAAGGAAGATCCAATGAAGGGTATGGGTGGCCCCGGCGGAATGCCGATGATGTAGTATAACCTTTAAAGCCTGCTGATATTTTATGATCAGCAGGCTTTTTTCATATTTGTCAAGTTAGAGTATATTCTTTATATTTACAGCTTCTTTTTGAGGAATATGCCGGATCATTAATCGCAGTTCGGATAGTTGCCCCTGGGCCATTGACTTATCTTTACAGTTTACATACTCCTTAAATCGAGCCAGGGAAAACTCTATATTGTCTATCTCCTGATGTTCCAACATAATCGGCCACCATTTGGCTTTCTTCTGCCAGATCTTTTCAAGTTTATCAGTTTGCGCCTGAGCTGCTTCCCAGTGCTGGTTCCCGATTGAGACGCTGATTTGATCAATACTGCGAGTAAGTTCGTCAGTCGAAGCCTGCAATGAATAGTTGCTCCAAAAACCCAAAGCTAAAACCATGCTTAGAGTTATTACTAAAGAAATCAGTAGTCGCATAAATAACTCCTTTTAAATCCGTAGATTACTTCGTTCCTTTCATCTGGAAAAATAGTTGCCCCTGGGAGTCAAGGGTAGCGAAGAGAACCTCTTTAAAACTTTTTATCCCGACTTTGTTTAACTCAGTTTCCAGCCAGCTGATATCTTTTTTAGCCTTGTTCAGGTTTTGTTGAATCACCCGACCGTCAATTATCAGCGTGTTGGGCAGGTCTTCAGTTGGTGGCTTAACACTCAAATCCCGTGGTTGCACAGGCCGTTTATCTGATTTTAGAATAACACTCAACTGCCCGCTGGTTTCTAAAATGGCATACTCCACATCAGCAATATCGGTTACATTATTTAAGCGCAGCTGCTCCAATAAATCATTTATGTTATAGCGTAATCTCCTTAATTCTTCTTCCATAATCCGGGATTTATCAATCAGAATACTGGGCTTGCCGCAGATTATTCCACGGGCCCGCTCACTTTTCAACGAAATAAAAGATAGGGTAACGGCAGAAGTAACCAGAATAAAAATGGGAATTAGTCCATTAATAAGAGGGATGCCGGTATTCTCCATGGGGATGGCTGCCAACTCGGAAATCATAATAATTACGGCTAATTCATAGGGCTGCAGCTGACCTATTTGCCTTTTTCCCATAATTCTTAGAAATACCAGTACAGTACCAAATAGAATTAATGTGCGAATTAGTACCAGGATCATTTAAATCTCCTTTTAAGACAGATGTTGGTTTATTGTCTGCAAATAGCCGGTCTATTATGTAAATTTCGAAAAGAAGATTAAACCCGGAAAGTTTGTGTTTGTTATACTTATCTCCGATAAAGCTGGTAAATGGTAAAAGCCTGCCGATTTTACAGGTCTGGCAGGCTTTTTATATATGATGAGTTTGGTAAGTAATTACAGGTCATAATACATTTCAAATTCCAGCGGATGAGGCTGATCATTAATTCTGCGGGCTTCTTTGCGTTTGTTATCAATCCAAATATCAATTAATCGCTGTGGGAATACTCCGCCGGCCAGTAAAAAGTCATGATCTTTTTCCAGGGCATCTAAGGCTTCATCCAAATTTCCAGGTAGAGATTTAATTTTTGCTTGTTCTTCAGGAGTCAGATTATATAAATTAATATCATAAGGGCCAAAGCCTTCGGCAGTTGGATCAATCTGATTGATAATGCCATCAATTCCGGCCATTAATATAGCAGCAAAAGCCAGGTAAGGGTTACAGGTAGCGTCAGCCGAACGGAACTCAAAGCGTTTTTGGGCCGGCGATTTGGCATAAGCAGGTACTCGTATTACCGCGCTGCGGTTGGCGGTTGCAAAACATACGCTTACCGGTGCCTCATATCCGGGAACCAGTCGTTTGTAGGAATTGGTACTGGGGCTGGTGAAAGCCAGAACAGCTGAGGCATGTTTCAGCAATCCGCCTATAAAAAACAAAGCTTCTTTACTTAAACAGGAATAGCCGGTTTCATCATAGAAAAGCGGTTCTCCGTTTTTAAACAGGTGCATATGTACATGCATACCATTGCCAGCTTCTCCATACAGCGGTTTGGGCATAAAGGTTACGGTTTTGCCTTCCTGGAAAGCCAGATTTTTAATTAAATACTTGGCCAGCATGGTCTTGTCAGCCATATCGCACAAAGTTCCAAATTCCACTTCAATTTCAATCTGCCCTGGTCCGCCGACTTCATGATGATGATATTTGACCGGAATATTATTGGACTCCAGTAAAACACACATACGCGCCCGCAGGTCATAAAGAATATCCTGTGGTGGAGCTATATGATATCCGCCTTTAACCGGTATTTTATAACCCTGGTTATGATACTTGTTATCACCGCTGTTCCAGTGGGCCTGTTCAGCATCAATTTCCAGGCTCATTCTATGGGGCAGGCATTCATAGCTTATATGGTCAAAGACATGAAATTCATATTCAGGGCCAACCCGTATTTCATCAGCAATACCGGAAGTTTTGAGGAACTCCTCGGCTCTTTTGGCAATATTACGGGGATACTGATCAAAATGATAATTTTCCGGTTGGGCAATTACAAAAACATCACAAATCATGCTTAATGTAGGTACTTCGGTAAAGGGATCGCAGACTGTGGTACTTATATCCGGTATAAATACCATATCACTATTTTCTACCGGTGCAAATCCATAATTGGAACCGTCAAATCCAATACCAAATTTAAGCGTATCAGGGGTAAACCTGGCAATAGGAATACTCAGATGACGCCACCTGCCGGTCAAATCAATTACTTTGAAGTCAATCATCTTAATCTCTTTAGCCCTGCAAAAATCCATGACTTCTTCATAATTATTAAACATTATATAAGATAAGCCTCCTTTTGCCTTACATTACCGTGCAAATTATAACAGAATGTAATTGGAGCGTAAAGTAGTTCAAATAAATGCAGGTAATCCTGTCCGTGGAAGATTATTCTATTGAAGCGGGGGAATATGTTATAAACCCTTCTAATACAATATAGTACCTCCATCAAATAACTGGAGGCAGGAGGGATTATTATTAAAAAAATAGCTATATCAATTCTGGTTATCATTAGTTTATTGGCAGTGGGTCTGGCATTTTCAGCCAATATGATTCGTGAATATTATACCAGAAGCAAATTGGAACCCCGGGTGGAATTGAATGAATCGCTTAAAAACATGGCTGCGGTCAAAAATTATAGATATTCTTTGACCTCAGAATTCAGTGTTGATGGTCGTAAGGAGGTGATAAGCAAAGTAAGCGGTGAAAAACAGGGTAGCAATACCCATATAAAGGGGGAGATGGTAAACACACCTGTTGATATTTTTTTTATCGACCGTACCATCTACAACTATGATCAGTTTTCTAACAAATGGCTGATAATAGATACAGGCAAAACCAATTCTGAAGAGCTGCTGATTTCAGAATTAAAGCCTTTATCCAATCTGCAATATGAAACGGTTTCCGATGTACAAAAAGTCGGTTTTGAAGTGCTGGACGGTACGGATTATCTGATTGTAAACTGCCGGCCAATGTTAGCCAGTAATTGGCTGACCAGCATGTGGCAGGATTTTGAATGTCAGATTTGGATTGACTATCAGCGGGATCTGATTAAAAAAGCGGTTCTCAAAGCGACTAACCGGACAGTATCAACTACCAGGTTAAACATCAAGGTAGATTTTAAGGATATCAATGACAGTATATTAATTAACCCGCCTGATTTAAGTAATTAATCACGGGTAGTTTTCAGGAAGGCAGTTTGCCGGGGGCGCTGCCTTCCTGTTAGTTTCTGATTATATATATTAGCCTGTTCAATTGCATGAATAACAATTTTATAAAAATAGTCATATCATGATATTATATGACTATAGCGTATCGGTAATATAATTATTAAGTTATTGGAATGAGGTGAGTGAAACCATGGAAGCAGCAATCAGACCATCGGCAGATTTAAGAAATCATTACAATGAAATTTCCAGGCAGTGCAAAGAATCAAGAGAAGCTGTTATTATTACTGTAAATGGACGCGGTGATACAGCAATTCTTGGTTTACAGGATTACTATCAGATGAAATCGGAACTGGAACTACTTAGAACACTTGCAGAGGCTGAAGATGATGTTAAAAATGGGAGAATGTCCCAAATGCAGGATTCGTTCGATGATCTTCGTACATCTTTAATGGAAAGGAAGAATGGATGAAGTACAAAATATTACGAACGGATAAAGCGGAAGAACAGCTCCGTGAAATAATTTTTTATATTGCCGATGATTCCGGTGATATTGATATTGCACTTGGATATTTGGACAAGATTGAAACAGCAATTAATCGTCTTCAGGAGTTTCCGGAGTCGGGAAGTGTTCCTCGATATTCAATTTTGAAAAAGCAAGGGTTTAGAGTAGTGATTGTTGAAAAGCATCTGGTTTTTTATAAGATAAATAAGGCAGATAGATTAGTAATTATATATGCCATTATAGATGGAAGAAGAGAATATCGTAATTTGATGTAAAAATTGAACTAAGCATTCGGGTTTAATATGGATGCAAGTCAACATCGCTTTAGTTTTTGCAAGGGTTTAAAATGTAATACCCCCACCTCCATTTACATAAAAGATTATGTAAACCCGCTTAAAACCTTTTAACGCTTATGAATATAGCGGTAATCTATTATTTATTGCTACTCAGGAAGGCAGTTTGCCGGGGGCGCTGCCTTCCTGTTAGTTTCTGATTATATATATTAGCCGGTTAATTGCACCTTAACACATTTTATTGCTATAATCCTTTCTATAAGGGAGGGATACCGGTTGAATCTAAACGAGGTAGAGATTTTATATGACCAGGATGTGTTAAGGGACAAGGTTCGGGAATTAGGCAAGAGAATCAGTGCAGATTATCAGGGTAAAGATTTATTGGTATTGGGAATTCTAAAAGGTGCCTTTGTATTTATGGCCGATCTGGTCAGAGAAATGGATATTCCTCTGGAATTGGATTTCATGGATGTATCAAGCTATGGAGATTCAACAGTTTCTTCCGGTGATGTGCGTATTATAAAGGATCTGGATTATTCTATCCGTGATAAGGATGTACTCATAATTGAAGATATTATTGATACCGGGCTTACACTGAAATATATAGTTGATATTTTACAGCAGCGGGGGACAAGTAGTATAAAAATATGTGCCCTGTTGGATAAAATATCCCGGCGCCAGGCGGAAATTTATCCGGAATATATTGGATTTACGATACCGGACGAATTTATAGTCGGTTATGGATTGGACTATCGGGAAAATTACCGCCATTATCCGGCGGTTTGCATATTAAAACCATCAGTATATAAGAAGTAGAGGTGCAAACAATGGAAAAAGAACGAGTTCTGGTATTGGATTTTGGTGGACAATATAACCAGTTAATTGCCCGCCGTATAAGAGAGCTTTCCGTATATAGTGAAATGGTTCCCTATAATATAAGCCTGGAAGAAATCAAGGCCATAAACCCCCGCGGGATTATTTTTACCGGAGGCCCGGCCAGTGTGCATGAAAAAGATGCTCCCGCATCTGATCCGGGAATTTTCTCACTGGGTATTCCGGTATTGGGTATCTGTTACGGTATGCAGCTTATGGCTCATCAACTGGGGGGGGACGTATATTCCAGCCAATTACGCGAGTATGGACGTTCTATCCTGAAGGTCACAGCGGATGATTTACTGTTCCGGGAACTGGAACCGGAAATGCAGGTATGGATGAGTCATGGTGATTCCATAAAGCAATTGCCACCTGGTTTTCAGGTTACCGCCCAGACTGATAATTGCCCTTTTGCAGCTATATCTGATACTAATCGCCAAATTTACGGGGTTCAATTTCATCCCGAAGTCAGACACACTCATTTCGGAAATGAAATTCTGAGGAATTTCCTGTTTAATGTCTGTGGTTGTTCCGGTGACTGGGACTTATCTGATTTGATTACCGAAAGTATCACTGAAATCCGCCAGAAAGTTGGCGATAAAAAAGTTTTATGTGCTTTGAGTGGAGGGGTTGATTCATCTGTCGCTGCAACGCTGGTGCATCGTGCAGTAGGCGACCGGCTGGTTTGCGTATATGTGGATAATGGACTGATGCGTAAAAACGAATCGCAACAGGTAGTTGCTACTTTTAAAGAAAAAATGGGTATGAATCTGATTGCAGTTGACGCTCAGGATCGATTCCTGGGAAAATTAGCCGGGGTTACTGATCCGGAACGCAAACGAAAAATAATTGGCGAAGAATTTATTCGCGTTTTTGAAGAAGAAAAATCCCGCCTGGGAGAGATTGATTATCTGGTACAGGGAACTATTTATCCGGATATTATTGAGAGTGGAACCGGTACTGCCCAGACCATAAAGAGCCATCATAATGTAGGTGGTTTACCCGAAGATATGGACTTTGAACTGTTGGAGCCTTTGCGATTGCTGTTCAAGGACGAAGTCCGTATTATTGGCGAAAAATTGGGTATACCTGGAGAGATTCTCTGGCGTCAGCCTTTCCCCGGACCAGGTCTGGGGGTTAGAGTTCTGGAAGAAGTAACTCGCGAGAAACTGGAAGCTTTACGCGAAGCAGATGCTATAGTGCGCGAAGAAATAGAAAAAGCTGGCCTGAGTAAGGAAATATGGCAGGCATTTGCGGTATTGCCACCGGTACGCAGTGTTGGAGTAATGGGAGATGCCCGTACTTATGCCCATCCCATTATTATCCGGGCGGTTATCAGTGATGATGCCATGACTGCGGAAATAGCCCGTTTACCCTGGGATATGCTGGAGCATATGGCGCGGCGTATAGTAAACGAAGTACCGGATATAAACCGGGTAGCCTATGATATAACCAGCAAACCCCCCGGCACCATTGAGTGGGAATAATTCGTGAATTGCTTTAAGCCTTAATAAAAACGCGTTATCTGGACTTAAATAAATCCAGTGACAACGTTTTGTAGCAGTACAAATTATGTTTATCCATAGAAAAGGGCTGACTGACATCAAAAGTCATATAGCCCTTTTTATTTGTCACTAAACAAAAATGACAGATATATAACCTAAAAAATGTTGACTATGCCTGCTGAATATGTTAATATCCTCTCAGGACATGAAAAAGCTTCCAAAAACAGCGGCAACTGTTACTGGAAGCTCTCCCGTTTACATACTTATAAAGCAAAGCTATTATCGCACAAAGCGGTTGGTTTGTCAACGGGGGCCGGTCACTCTGGTGGAAGGAGGATAACCAATGCGCTTTTACGTGAATAAAAGTGCTCAGAGCAATGGCGATCATGAAGTCCATCGTGCAACATGCAGTTGGCTCCCAAAACCTGAAAATCGCCAATATCTGGGGGACTTTGCGACATCACAACAGGCGGTTCGGGAAGCGACGAAATACTACAATAAGGTAAATGGTTGTTATTACTGCTGCCCGGAGACCCATACTTCTTAATCGAAGTGAAATAAGGTCCGTCACATTTCCGGACGGACCTTTCTCTAATATAGAGGTGACACATATGCGATATAAAAAACTTTCTGATATTGCGGAAGTTCAAAGCGGGTTGGTTCTTAGTCGAAAAGAGGCAAAATATAATCCCGAACAGTCAGTAGAATATATGAGACTCAATTTGCGTTCCATTAACGATGACGGAAGCATCAGCAAAGAGTCTTTGGATCGGTATTGTGCCAATGAAAAACTTGAAGAACAGTTTATAACCAACAAAAATGACATTATTGTTCGCCTGTTTCCTCCCTTCTGTCCGGCATTAATAACAGATACTTTTATTAACCTGGTGGTACCTTCGCAGTTTGCAATTATTCGGCTTAAGTCAGATAGTGTTATCCCAGAGTTTCTATGTTGTTATCTTTTTCATCACAATATGTTGGAAGCTCTGGCGATTAGGGAGAGCGGACAGTATTATAACGGAATCAAAATATCAACGCTATCCAGGTTAGAAATACCTTTACTTCCTTTACATACGCAGAAAACCATTGCTGCTTATGGTGAGATGCATATGAAGCGAAAACAGCTTTACTTGGACCTTATACAACAGTATGACATAAAAATGGACGCTGTTTTAAATAGAGCAATTGGAGGAAAACGACATGGGAACAACCAAAAGAGATATTGAAAATACTTTGATGAAATGTGCAGACACGCTGCGCGACACCATTGATGCGGCTAACTATAAGGATTATATCTTGCCGTTAATGTTTTTAAAATATTTGAGTGATAATTATTTAGAGGCTCTGGAAAAACTAGAATTTGAATATAAACAAAAGCCAACTAAAGTGCCAAAAGAAGCATGGATAGAGCGTCAAAAACGCTATCTGCCTTTTACGGTTGCATCCGATAGTAATTACCAAACACTATATGAACAGCGACACGCTGAAAATATTGGGCAGTTAATCAATCAGGCTATGCGTCAGATTGAAAATGATAATAACCAGCAATTTGGTGGTGTGCTCTGTACGGTTGATTATAATAGCGAAAACGCGCTCGGAACCAGAGAACACAAGAATGCGCTCCTTCGCACGTTGCTTGAAGACCTTATTTCATTAGATTTAAGGCCGAAGAGTATTGAAACTAAGGAAGACCAGGTTCCTGCTGATGTAATTGGCGATGCCTACGAATATATGATAGGGCAGTTTGCAAGCATGGCCGGAAAGAAGGCAGGAAGCTTCTATACTCCTGCCGCTGTATCCGAAATAATGGCCCGATTAGTAGATGTGCAGCCGGGAGACCGAGTGTATGACCCAACCTGCGGATCGGGCTCCTTGCTGATTAAAGCGGCGAAGAAGCAAATCGATCCCAAAATTGGCACCAATAATGTCTCTATATTCGGGCAGGAAGTAAATGGTTCCTCGGTAGCAATGGCGCGCATGAATATGTACATTCATGAAATCCGTGATGCTAATATTGCGTGGGGTGATACACTTGCCAATCCGATGTTCAGAGATAATGATGGCAACCTGTTGCTGTTTGATGCTATCGTTGCTAATATGCCTTTCTCCAAAGATAAATGGGCCGCGGGATTTAACCCTGGCGGTGAATCAACTGGGAGGGGTAAAAAAGAATTTAAGATGGAAGCAAAACTTGATAAGTTCCATCGCTTTGACTGGGGGGTACCTCCTGCCAGCAAGGGCGACTGGGCATTTTTGCTCCATATGATCCACAGCCTTGCGGTAGGCGGCAGAATTGCTGCGATTGCTCCGCATGGCGTTTTATTCCGTGGCGCTTCTGAGGGATTGGTCAGAAAAAGAGTGATTGAAGAAAACCTGCTTGATGCAGTAATTGGATTGCCTGAAAATATATTCTATGGTACAAGCATTCCGGCATGCATTCTGGTATTTAAAAAGAATCGCAAAAATAGTAATGTGCTGTTTATTGATGCGAGTAAAAAGGATGCAAACGGTAACTCCCGCTATATCAAGGGCACTAACCAAAACGAGCTGACCGAAAAGCATATTCAGGATATTGTGACAGCTTATAAAAACCGGCAGGACATAGAAAAGTTTGCACATGTTGCGTCTATGGATGAGATAAAGAGAAACGATTACAATCTCAATATTCCGCGCTATGTTGACACCTTTGAGGAAGAGCCGCTTGTAGATATTGAACAGGTGAACGTAAACATTGCCCGATTGAAAACAGAAATTGCAGAGGCCGAAAAGAAAATGGATAACTATTTGAAGGAGCTGGGCTTATGAGCGGTATTGCAAAATACAGCGACCAGACATTTGAGAGCATCAAGCATATCAACGAATTAGAGCAGGAGTTTTGGTTCGCGCGGGAATTGCAGGGTATTTTGGAATATGCTCAATGGCGTCGATTTCATGAAGCAATTGAACGTGCAAAATCAGCATGTATGAACAGTGGTTACGCTGTAGAAGACCATTTTGCCGACGTTGGCAAAATGGTTGAGATTGGTTCGGGTGCAGAGCGTGAAATTGATGATATAATGCTCTCTCGTTATGCATGTTATTTAATTGTAATGAATGGTGATCCCCGCAAGGAAGTTATTGCGGTTGGACAAACCTATTTTGCTGTAAAAACAAGGCAGCAGGAATTAATTGAAAATTATGAGCAACTGAGCGAAGAACAAAAACGCTTGGCGATCCGCAATGAAATGATTGCCCATAACAAGTCTTTGGCTGAAGCTGCGCAGATGGCCGGCGTGGAGACACAGCGGGAATATGCCATTTTTCAAAACAAAGGATATCAGGGATTATACGGTGGCCTTGGTGTACGGGAAATACACGCCCGCAAAGGACTGAAGAAAAACCAAAAAATCCTTGACCATATGGGAAGTACAGAATTAGCGGCTAATCTGTTCCGGGCAACTCAAACGGATGAAAAACTCCGACGCGAAAACATAACCGGAAAGCAGGCCGCTTATGAAACGCACTATGAGGTGGGCGCAAAGGTTCGCCAAACAATCGATGAACTGGGCGGTACCATGCCTGAGGATCTTCCCACACCGGAAAAGAGCATAAAACAGATTGAGCGTGAAATGGAGAAAAAGCGGCTGACTTATGGTAAAACCTTAAGTGATGAAGAGTAGACATAAATTGGATGTGACAAAATGCGTGAAGATATAAGAGAAAGAATAGTACAAATCCAGCAAGGTAAAATACCAACCGGATACCAGCAAACAAAAGCGGGATTGATGCCTAATGATTGGGGTCCTATGCGAGCAGCCAGCGAAATATTTACTAACTATTCTGATAAAAAACACGATGGAATAGGTGTCGTTTTGTCTGCCACTCAAGATCGAGGGATCATGCCTCGCTCAGAAGTGGAAATTTATATTAAATATGATGAAGATAATCTTTATGGATACAAGAAAGTGCAGCCGGGTAGCTTTATAATCAGTCTTCGCTCTTTTCAAGGTGGAATTGAGTACTCTACCTATGAAGGGTTAGTCAGTCCTGCGTATACTGTTCTAAAAAGTATTCTGCCAATTGCAGATAATTATTACCGAAACTATTTCAAGACTACTGATTTTGTAAACAGGCTTAATTCTGCTACTTATGGTATTCGCGATGGCAAACAAATAGGGTATCAGGATTTTAAAACCTTAATACTTCACTATCCACCTTTACCTGAACAACAAAAAATTGCCGAGATACTAAGTCATTGTGACAAAGTGATTGACCTAAAAAAACAGCTTATTGAAGAAGAGCGCAACCGCAAAAAATGGCTGATGCAGAATTTGCTTAATCCAGACAGTGGAATTAGGTTGCCGGGGTTTAAGGGCAAGTGGAAAGAATCAAAGCTTGGAGACATTTTTGAATTTGGCCCATCACTTTCGGCTTCCCGTGCCGAATTGGGGGATAAAGGCATCTGCTATTTGCATTATGGAGATATACACGGTAATTCGTCCACTGCAGTTGATGTAGGTGCTGAGTTTGATACGCTCCCCAAGATATCTTTAGCTAACCCTGGAATCGAAATGTTGCATCATGGAGATGTAGTGTTCGTTGATGCATCTGAGGATTATGATGGTGCAAGTAAATATATAGTTGTCATCAATCCCAATAATATTCCGTTTTTGCCAGGGTTACACACAATCCCTGCAAAGAGCAAAATAGACGCACTGGATATAAACTTTAAGAAATATTGCTTCCAAGTATATGCTTTCAAAAAACAAGTATCATTTTATGTATCGGGAATGAAAGTGTACGGGCTCAATAAGAATAATCTTGCGAAAATTATAATTGTGTACCCTGACAAAAAAGAGCAAAAAGCCATTGCCATGCTATTTATTACTACGGATGCTAAAATAACTCTGTTGGAACAAGAACTTGCTCAATGGCAGCAAAAGAAAAAAGCACTGATGCAGCTATTATTAAATGGTATCGTGCGAGTTTCAGTTTAAGGAGGTACCACAATGCCAAGCCACACTATATTTAACGAGCGCCCTGAATCTCAGGAGAGAGCTCTGAAAGTGCTGGAGAAACTTGGATATACCAGAGTATCCAGGGGCGATGCGGAGCAAAAACGTGGCTCCCGAAAAGCTGTGCTGTTTGAAGGGGAACTGGAAGCATTCCTGAGCAAGTGCACTTATCCCTATGGCAGAGAACAGCGCTTTTTCTCCGGCGGCTCCATTGCAAGCGCCATTCACTCTATGCATGTACAAAATGCCTCCGGGCTTTATGCCGCCAACAAAGAAATCTACGAGATGCTTTGCTACGGAAAAAGTCTGCAAGAATCCCTGCCAGACAGCACAAAGCAATCATTTGATATCGACTATATTGATTTTGAGCACCCGGAAAACAACATTTTTCAGGTAACAGATGAATTTGAGGTGGAGCGTCCGAATGGGAAGTTTGCCCGTCCGGATATTGTGGTTTTGGTGAATGGCATTCCCCTTGTTGTGATTGAATGTAAAAAGTCCAGCGTAGATGTAATGGAGGGCGTTACTCAAAATATTCGTAATTGGGGCAATGACTATATTCCCCGGTTGTTTCAATACATACAGCTTGTAATGGCTATGAATCCCGATAAGGTACTGTATGGTACCTGTGGCACGACAGCCAAGTATTTTGTTTCCTGGCATGAGGATAAAGACAGTAAAGACTGGCAGCAGGATTGGTGCCGCAAGTGCTCCCCTGATGGGCAGATTAAAGAACAGGATCGCGCATTGGTATCACTGCTTCACCCCCAAAGACTGCTGGATTTAGTCCGCAACTTCATCATCTATGATAATAATGTCAAGAAAATCGCTCGTTACAAGCAGTATTTCGCCGTAAAAAAATGCATGAAGCGCATTTTGTTGCAAGACGATGCAGGTACACGAAACGGTGTGATTTGGCATACACAGGGTTCGGGCAAGACACTCACAATGATTATGCTCACCAAAATTATCCTGCGGGAGAGTGCCTGCAAAGACAGTATTATTCTTAATCCACGCTTTATCATGGTGACAGATCGTATTAATCTGGATAAACAGATACGGGATAACTTCATAAATACAAAAATGAGCCCCCACCGTGCCAAAACTGGCAAAGGGCTGATTGAACTGCTGGACGATGAAGGAAATACTGTTATTACAGCGCTGGTGAATAAGTTTGAGGCAGCCATCAAACAGAACTACCGTAACGAAAATGAAAACCTGTTTCTGTTCATTGATGAAGGACACAGAACGCAATATGGAAAACTCAATACCTATATGAACCGGGTTTTGCCCAATGCCGTCAAAATTGCGTTTACCGGGACACCATTGCTGAGGAAAGCAAAACAAAACGGAAAAGAGACGATAGAGAGTGCCAAAAACACATATGCTAAATTTGGACCGTTGATTGACCGGTACAGTTTGCAGGATGCCATCGATGATAAAGTTACCGTTCCCATTATTTATGAAGGGCGCGTCATACCTCAGAAAGTTACCAGTGGGCAAATCAATGCGCATCTTAAATACATTACTGTTGGGATGACAGAGGATGAGCGAAAAGATTTAGAAAGGAAATATAGTCGATTTATTGCCATTTCCCAGACTCAACAGCGTTTAAGGATGGTTGCGTTTGATTTGCATGATCATTTTATCAATTATGTTAAACCGAAGGGCTTTAAGGCGATGCTGACCTGCTCGTCCCGGGCAGCGGCGGTCGAAACCTTCTATTTGCTAAAAAACTTAGGAGGATTGAATCCGGCGGTTGTCATCACTCCAAACACTCAAAAAGAGGGGGACGACGAAGAAAACACGAAAGAGACCGACAGGATAATTAATAACTTTTTCAGGAAAGAAGTCGATCCGCTCTATAAAAATAATTATGAAACCTATGAAGACGCCGTAATTGGTGCCTTTATAGAAGAAGATGGCGATGTAGATTTGATTATTGTTAAGGATAAACTGCTCACCGGCTTTGACGCACCGATTGCCTCGGTTTTATATGTAGATAAACAGCTGAAAGACCATACTCTGCTTCAGGCTATTGCGCGGGTAAACCGGGTGTATGAAGACAAGGACTTTGGATTGATTGTAGATTATATCGGTATTTTCAAAAAACTTAATTCGGCACTGGACTTATATAGTGACGAAAAATCCGGCATGGACGGATTTGACAAAGCTGATATTGGAACGGCTATATCAGCTGTATCAGAACAACAAACGAGGCTCAAGGAATACCATAAAGTATTATGGCAGATCTTTGATGGCATTGATAAGAACGAAACCAGTGCCAATGTATGGCAGGAGCAGTTACGGGAATACGATACGCGAAAACATTTTTACACAAGGCTTGCCGCTTTTGCCAAGATGATGGACTTTTTATATTCCAGTTACGATTTGTTTGAAGCGGTTGGATATGAGCAAAGCGAGGAGTTCAGGAAAGATTATCTGTTTTTCAAGAAGCTGAAAGACAGTGCTTCATTACGTTTTAACGATAGCGTGGCTTTTTCCAAGTATGAAGGTGGCATTCGTCAACTTCTTAATACCTATGTCAATGCCGAAGATGCAAAGATTATTATTGAGCCTTTGGATATTCTTAACAAGGATAAGATGGAAGAACAGCTTGTGCAATTAGGGCCAAAAGAAGCAAAGGCTGAGGCTATACAAACCAGACAGGTGGAAGTTCTTGAAAGCAGAAGGTATGATGACCCCGTTCAATACATGACTTTTATGGACCGTATCAATGAGACGATTAGCGAATATATGGCTGAGCGCAACAGCGAAAAATATCTTTCCGAGATGGATAGAATTGCGGAAGACTACCGGGAAGGCCGCAGTACAATTGATTATCCGGAACATATTGTGGATGATGGAGCGGCAAAGACTTTTTATGGTTCGATTAATAGCGGAGTGAAAAAGGCAATAGGAACATCGCCAGATGTCAGTTTAAAGGAATCTCTTGGCCAATTAGCTCTTGAGGTAAAGGCGATCATCGCAGAAAACGCGAAACGTGACTGGCGGGATAATGTGGTTGTGCACCGGAATATTAAGAAATATTTAGATGATTTGCTATTTGACTTTATTGAAGACAATAAGCTTGACTGGTCATTAGATACCATTGATATTGTAATTGATGAGATTATGATGGCTGCAAAGAAGGTGTATTAAGCATGGAAATATATGATGTCCTCTTACCGGAATTAAAAACTACAATTCCTGTATTAATTGAGCGTAAAAAGATGAAAACCTGTCGCCTGAAGGTTTTCCCTGATAAAACGGTTAAGTTCTCTGTGCCTGAGAGTACTCCGCAAATATGGATTGAAAAATATCTCGATAGTAAAAATCAATGGCTGAGTAAAAAAATACAGGTTTTTGAGCAAACCAAAGGATATGCTGCGACAGATGAAATCCGCAGTGGTATTTCTATCCGCTACTTAGGAGAAGACTTAATTTTCGTTGTTTCTCAAAGTAATAGAAATGTGGTGTATAAAGAGGGAAAAATTCTTCATATCTGTGTGCCTGATATAAATGATCGGGATAGAATATTTGCACAGTTTGATAAATGGTGGCGAAGAGAATCCCTGAAGGTTCTCCATGCTCAAGTTGAAAAGCTGTACCCGATTATAGAGAAGTATAAGGTCGACAGGCCAAGAGTAATGCTTCGGAAAATGAAGACTTTGTGGGGAAGTTGCAGTCCGCAAAGAGGCGTAATTACATTTAATCAATACCTCACAAAAGCAACTCCTGCTTGCATTGAATACGTGGTTCTTCATGAGCTTATACACTTTTTATACCCAAATCACAGTAAACAGTTTTATGATTTTCTCAGCAGTTACATGCCAGATTGGAAAGAACGTAAGAGAATACTTGATCAATATGTGGTTCATGGCCTATAACAAATTAGTGGCAATATAATATCAACAAAGGATTATATAGTTCCAAAGATATTGATAACAGATACAATAAAAATACCACAATATTCCTTAGCTACAATTCTGCAAAGATTGAAAATAACTTGCAAGGATAACCTGATGGGAATATAAACCATATATAACAGCGAAAATCCATAAAATTCAGCGTTATCTGCGTCTATTTAATTACTAAGGGAATTTATGCTTGCAGGATACTTTTAGTTGCATAGCGAATACTAATGTATAACTCGACCGTGTAACCGGTAATACTTTTGGTAAATATATTTACAGGGAGCGATATACATTGTCGGTAGATAGTACACCCATCCCTATTCGTCGTGCAAAAAAATTACCCAGGCTGAAAAACAGCTATGAGGACAGGCATACGCTGGAAGATTTGCTGGCCGGTTTTATTACCAGTATTGTAGAAAAACTCAGTGATATTGAAAAATACAGTTTACAAGCCCAAACGGATAATTTATCGCCGGATAGTTTAAGGGAAGAAATGAAGCAGTTACAGGATCAAATAAGCAGTCTTAAAAAAAAACTAACTGAAATCGAACTTAAAGGTTAATGGATTATAACCTTCATAAGTTGACAGTAATACCTTGCTTTGTTAATATCATGGTGTAAATGAATACACGAAAACTTCGAAAGTGTGTCTAGGGTTCCGCATGGCTTTTATGGACTGGACCAAGTGACACAGGTGTTCACTTTATGAACACTACACCGTATAGGGATAAAAGCCCAGGCGGACAGGTTTCGTTCAGAAGCCTATCTGTCTGGGCATTATTTTATTTTATAAATGTATTTTGTGATTAGGAGGGGCTTTATGGTTAAAGTTGGAATTATTATGGGAAGTGATTCTGATCTGCCGGTTATGAAGGAAGCCGGAGACATGTTGGAGAAATTCGGGGTTTCCTATGAATATAAAGTATGTTCAGCACATCGTTTGCCTTATCAGACGGCTGAATTTGCTTCCGGTGCTATTGAACGGGGTATGCAGGTAATAATTGCCGGAGCAGGCGGAGCTGCTCATTTACCGGGAGTAGTGGCTGCATATACTATTTTGCCGGTTATAGGTATACCCATAAAGACCAGTACCCTGTCCGGAGTGGATTCTCTTTATTCAATAGTACAGATGCCCAAAGGTATCCCGGTCGCTACGGTAGCTATTAACGGCAGTGCCAATGCAGCATTGCTGGCCTTGCAAATACTGGCACTTCAGGATGATACAATTAAAGCTCAATTAAACCAATACCGTTCAGATATGGCAAATGAAGTTCTGGCCAAAGATAAACATTTACAGGAAGTTGGTGTGCAGGTTTACCTTAACGAAAAAGGGCAGAATAAATAAAACGATAGAACGCGTAAAAGGGCAGCGATAAAGATAAGCGATTATTGCTGAGAAAGAATTGGGAGGAGGACAACAGGATGAATTATGCACCGGAGGATAAATTCAGGGACGAATGCGGAGTTTTTGGAATTTATATTAATAATCCCGAAAATCTCAGTGATGCTGCCCGTACAACTTTTTATGGCTTATATGCACTACAGCATCGGGGTCAGGAAAGTGCCGGTATTGCAGTTTCTGATGGTACAAAGATTGAATTACACAAGGGGGTTGGTCTGGTATCAGAAGTTATGAACCCTGAGCATATAGATAAACTTCAGGGACACATAGCCATGGGCCATGTGCGTTATTCGTCCACGGAAGAAAGTGGACTAATCAATGCCCAACCTCTGGTTTTTCACTATTTGCATGGTATGATTGCCCTGGCTCACAACGGTAATCTGGTTAATACCACTGAGCTGCGCAAACGGCTGGCAACTTATGGCTCAGTTTTTCAGACCACAACGGATACAGAAATTGTAGCCAATCTGCTGGCACGCTATTCTCAGGATAAATTGGAAGATTCTCTGGCTAAATGTCTGATTGATATGAAAGGCGCTTTTGCACTTATTATCATGACGGAGAATGCACTGATAGGAGTCCGTGATCAGTTAGGAATCAGGCCGTTATGTCTGGGAGAATTAAATGGAAATTATGTATTATCTTCCGAATCAGCAGCCCTGGATACTGTTGGGGCCGATTATATTCGTGATATCGAACCCGGGGAAATAGTAGTTATAAGCGAAAATGGATTAAATTCCATGAAGGTAATGAAGTCTGCCGGCAGAGCGCACTGCATTTTTGAATACATCTATTTTGCCCGTCCGGACAGTACCATTGATGGTATAAATGTTTACCGCTCCCGGCGAGAAATTGGTATGCAACTGGCTCGTGAATACAACAATCTGGATGCGGATCTGGTCATATCGGTACCTGATTCCGGAACTGCTGCTGCACTGGGTTTTGCTGAACAGGCGGGGTTGCCATTTGAAGAAGGATTAATGAAAAACCGCTATATAGGTAGAACTTTTATCCAGCCTACTCAGAAGATGAGAGAACTGGGAGTGCGGTTAAAACTAAATGCTATCCCTAAAATTGTTAAAGGCAAAAGAATTATTATGGTAGATGATTCTATCGTGCGTGGTACTACCAGCAAGCAGATAATACAGATGTTACACACAGCCGGTGCCTCGGAGGTGCATATGGCAGTTGCCTCCCCGCCAACCTGTTATCCTTGTTATTATGGCATTGATACCTCCCGTCAGGATGAACTGATTGCCAACCAGATGACTACGGAAGAAATTCGTAAATATATCGGGGCAGATAGTCTGCAATACATCAGCATGGAAGGAATGTTATCCGCCTTGAAACAGGATGAACCTTTCTTTTGTGCAGCTTGTTTCACCGGGGATTATCCAATAATACCTGAAGACTAAGTTTTCGGATGGGATTACTGCAATATTTAAATTATTATCTGCAGAATTCAGCTATTAAAAATAGGAAGGCTGAGGAGGGTTTAAATATGGAAAAGGGACTTACTTACCGACAGGCAGGGGTGGATATAGATGCTGCCAACCAATCAGTTGAACAAATAAAAAAATGGGTGCAAAAGACCAGGCGAACGGAAGTATTGGCTGGTATTGGTTCTTTTGGCGGATTTTTTGCGCTGGACAACAGTCGCTACCGGGAACCGGTTCTGGTATCCGGTACCGATGGAGTAGGCACTAAAGTCAGCATTGCCCAGAAAATGGGTGTGCATGATACGGTAGGTATCGATTTGGTAGCCATGTGTGTTAACGATATTCTGGCTCATGGTGCAGAACCGTTGTTTTTCCTGGATTATATTGCTCTGGGTAAACTGGAACCTGATCTGGTGGAGGCTTTAGTCAAAGGAGTAAGTCAGGGTTGTATTGAAGCCGGGTGTGCTCTTGTCGGCGGAGAAACTGCTGAAATGCCTGGGTTGTATGCTGCCGATGAGTATGATTTGGCCGGTTTTACGGTCGGAGTAGTAGAACGTTCTCTTTTAATTAATGGGGATGATGTAAAAGCTGGAGACACGGTTATCGGGCTGCCTTCATCGGGAATACACTCCAACGGATACTCTTTAGCCCGCAAAGTTTTATTGGAAAAGGCCGGTCTGGATTTAGGTCAATATATAGATGAGCTGGGCAAAACCCTGGGTGAAGAATTACTTACCCCTACTCAGATTTATGTAAAACCGATTTTGGACCTGATACAACAAGGAGTAAAAATTGCCGGTATGGCTCATATAACCGGTGGAGGAATTCCTGAGAATTTACAGAGATGCATACCTGAAGGATTGGGGGTACTAATTGATAGCAAATCCATTAAAACGCCGGTTATTTTTAAAATGATTGCCCGACTGGGGCAGGTGGAAACCGAAGAAATGTACCGTACTTTTAACATGGGTATTGGGTTTATTTTAATAACTTCACCAGAGCAACAAGACAACGCGTTAAAGTGCTTGCGTAATAAAGGACAATACCCTATAGTAATAGGGAAGGTTACTGATTCATTTGAAGGGATAACGATTGAATGAAACAGATAAGGCCGGCGGGACAGCTTAATATGGCCGTACTGGCATCGGGACGGGGCAGTAACTTTGACGCTATTTGCGAGGCTATAGAACGACATGAATTGGATGCCGGAATTAAGCTTTTATTAAGTGATAAACCTGCTGCTCCGGCTCTGGAAAAAGCAAAAAACAGGGGTATTATAGCTCAGGCTGTTGAACCGCACAATTTTATCAATCGCAGTGCCTATGAAAACGAATTAGTACGATTAATGAAAGAACAACAGGTTGATATGGTAGTACTGGCCGGTTACATGCGGCTGGTGGGAGCGGTGATTTTAGACAATTATCCCAACCGGGTTTTAAATATTCATCCGGCATTATTACCCGCCTTTCCTGGCCTGAATGCTCAGAAGCAAGCCCTTGACTATGGAGTTAAATATAGTGGTTGTACTGTACATATTGTGGATACAGGTATGGACAGCGGACCAATTATTCGCCAGGCGGTTGTGCCGGTACTGGATAATGATGATGAGGAAACTTTAAGCAGGCGTATTTTGGAACAGGAGCACCGGATTTACTGGCAGAGCCTGCAGTTATTTGCCGAAGGCCGTGTATATCTTGACGGCCGTCGGATAGTGATAAAGACTGATGTGTAGAGTGTTAATGGACACAGATTTCAGATTTAATGGATTTACACAGATATTTTCTATAAGGATTTGCCTTTTATTCTCCACAATTAATGTCGCAGGTTTAATATAAAAAGGCTTACTTCAAAATATAATCTAACTTATATAAATAAGAGTTTTGCATAATTCTCTTTTCTTTAATTATCATATTACTTTTAAAATGTCATCCTGAGCGGCAGTGAAGGATCTATGGCACTTACGAGACTCCCCCTGAGGGACTACACTCTTGGGTACTACTGATACACCCTTCCGGGTGTGATTAATGTTGCTGATACATCCTACCGGATGTAATTAATGTTCTCAGAGTGACAGTATTGAAGGATTTATTTGATTATGCAAAACTCTCAAATACCTGAAGCAAATATAGCCAATAAAAGAATCCGTGATAATCTGTGCCCGAAGGGTCTGTGTTATCTGTGTCTAAATAAAATATCAATCGAAAACCAGGGAGGATTAACAAATGAAAAGAGCATTGATTAGTGTATCGGACAAAACCGGAGTAGCGGATTTTGCCCGGGGGTTGTCAGCATTGGGGTTTGAGATTATATCTACCGGGGGCACCTATAATACTTTGCAGGAAGCCGGTGTAGATGTGCGTAAAGTAGCTGATATTACCGGGTTTCCCGAAATTCTGGATGGTAGGGTTAAAACTTTACACCCCCGAATTCATGGAGGGATTTTGGCCAGACGCACTGCAGACCATCTGTCTCAATTAGCCGAACATGATATTACCGCCATTGATCTGGTCGCAGTAAACTTATATCCGTTCAGACAAACGGTAGCTAAACCAGGAGTGACTTTGGAGGAGGCTATTGAAAATATTGATATAGGCGGACCTTCGATGGTAAGGTCAGCTGCTAAAAACCATGCCGATGTAATCGTGGTAGTCAAGCCGGAAAGATATGGCGATATTCTTAAAGCTTTGCAGGATAACGGCAATATTGATTTGGATTTTAGGCGTCAGCTGGCCCTGGAGGCTTTTGGGCATACAGCTGCTTATGATGCCATGATAAGCAACTATCTGGCAGGTATAACTGACACTCCATTCCCGGATAATTTTGTGCTGGCAGGAGAAAAGGTATATGAGTTGCGTTATGGGGAAAACCCCCATCAGAAAGCCTGCTTTTATCGGGATATGTCAACATCAGCCGGCCTGGCAGATGCCCGCCGGTTAAACGGCAAGGAACTGTCATATAACAACATTATTGATACGCAGGCTGCCTGGCAATTGGCAAAGGAATTTAAACAGCCTGCCTGTGTAATTATAAAGCACACCAATCCCTGTGGAACTGCGGTGGCTGACACAGTGGAAGAAGCTTATGACAAGGCTTTTGGGGCGGATCCGGTATCAGCGTATGGGGGTATAATTGCTTTTAATCATGAATTGGATGAAAAGACGGCCGCAAAAGTTGCAGAGCCTTTTATGGAAGTCATCATTGCCCCGTCTTACTCACCAGGGGCACTGGAAATTTTAAAGGCCAAAAAGAACTTAAGATTACTTGAGTTACCTTTAAATTGTAATCAGGATCTTCAGGTGCGTACAGTTGAAGGTGGTCTGGCAGTACAGGGTTCCGATTGGGAAGAGCTGGATATTAATAAGCTGCAGGTAGTAGCCGGGCCTCAACCAGGTGAAGAGGTGATGGCAGACTTGTTGTTTGCCTGGAAAGTTGTAAAACATGTAAAATCCAATGCCATTGTATTGGCTGGTAAACAGGTTACTCTGGGGGTTGGTGCCGGACAAATGAACCGGGTTGGTTCGGCTAAAATAGCTTTGGAGCAAGCAGGTGATAAGGCGCGGGGAGCAGTTTTGGCTTCGGATGCTTTCTTTCCTTTTAAGGATACGGTGGAACTGGCAGCTCAATATGGTGTGACCGCCATAATACAACCGGGAGGTTCAGTGCGTGATGAGGAAAGCATTCAAGCTTGTCAGGAACATAATATTACCATGATATTTACCGGAGTTCGCCATTTCAAACACTAAAAGTGATTATGTTTAGACCAGGGAGGTATTTATGGGGAAGAAAGTTCTCGTAATTGGTCAGGGTGGACGGGAAAATGCGCTGGTATGGAAACTGGCGCAGAGTCCTGAAATCGAAAAACTATATGCAGCACCGGGCAATCCTGGTATGGCCCGTTATGCTGAGTGTATTCCTATGGCTGTACAGGAAGAGGAAAAATTATTGGAGTTTGCTGTAAAAGAGGGCATTGATTTGACGGTGGTAGGTCCGGAGGACCCGTTAATGGCAGGTATGGTTGATTTATTCAATGAACACGGCCTCCTGGTTTTTGGCCCAACTGCAGCAGCAGCCCGTTTGGAAGGCAGTAAGGTTTTTTCCAAAAATTTAATGAAAAAATATAACATTCCTACCGCTGCCTATGAAGTATTTACTGATTATAATTCCGCCTGTGCTTTTGCCCGCAGTTTTACTGATAACGGACGCAAGGTAGTGATTAAAGTTGATGGTTTAGCCGCCGGCAAGGGTGTAGTAGTGGCTGAAAACCGGGAAGACGCTGAACAGGCTATTTCGGCTGCCATGTTGGAAAAAACTTTTGGTGAGGCGGGACAGGCGATTGTTATTGAGGAATGTTTGCAGGGTGAAGAAGTAAGTGTATTCTCCCTTAGTGACGGACAGCGCACTATGTTTTTAGTTTCTGCTCAGGATCATAAAAGAGTCTTTGACAACGATGAAGGGCCTAATACCGGAGGTATGGGGGCATACATAAATCCGCCTGTTTACACTGCCGAGCTGCAGCGCCGGGTGGAAGAGACCATAATCACCCCTACTATTAAAGCAATGGCCAGTGAAGGATGTCCTTTCCGGGGAGTCCTGTATACCGGTCTCATGATTACTGATGAGGGACCCCAGGTACTTGAATATAATGCCCGTTTTGGTGATCCGGAAACCCAGGTAATTATGCCGGTTATTCAGGGAGATATTCTGCCGCTTTTTGAAGGTGTGGCCCGCGGTAATATTGAGGGACAAAAGGTAACAGTAGAATCTGGTGCCTGTGTATGTGTAGTGCTGGCTTCAGGTGGTTACCCGGGAAATTATGAAAAAGGAAAAGTTATAAGCGGATTGGAAGCTCTGGATGATAATACGATGGTATTTCATTCCGGTACTGCTATGCTGGATGGGCAACTGGTAACGGCAGGTGGCCGGGTTATGGCTCTCAGTCGAAAAGCGCCTTCGATGAGTGAAGCATTGGAACAGGTTTATAAAGAAATTAATAAAATTAGTTTTAAAAATATGCATTTTCGTAAAGATATTGGCAAAAGAGCGTTAAATCGGGAGGAAGGGTAATGATGGTTAATATCTGATTTAGTATTATTACAGGGATATGAGGTCAATTAATTATAAGAAGCTGGCAATAAGGAGGGGGCAGGTTTGGTTACACTGGAAACGGTAAAAGCAAGTCCTATGGTAGAACAATTTATGTTAATGGGTAATGATTATATAGGTAATATTGGTGCCATAGAACATAATTTAAATCATGCTGAGTTAACTGCCAACTTATGTTATGAAATACTAAACACGCTGGGTTATCCGGAAAGAGAAGCGGAGTTGGGCAGAATAGCCGGTTATCTTCATGATATAGGTAATCTGGTTAATCGTTACGGTCATGGTATGTCAGGAGCAGTAATAGCTTTTTACATCCTCATTGATCTGGGTATGGATCCGGTTGAAGTTGCTACGATTATGGGGGCTATTGGTAATCATGATGAATATGCCCACGGCAAGTGCGTAAATAATGTGGCAGCAGCACTTATTCTGGCTGATAAATCAGATGTACATCGATCGAGGGTGCGTAAAACCGATCTGGGGTCTTTTACTCCCCGGGACCGGGTTAATTATGCGGTTACCCATTCGGAACTATTATTAAATCCCGAAGAAAAAATTATAACTCTGAAAATAGAGATTGATACTGAGGTTTGTTCAGTAATGGAGTACTTCGAAATATTTATGACCAAGATGTTAATGAGCCGAAGGTCAGCTGAATATTTAGGCTGTGAATTTGAACTGGTGATCAACGAAAATAGATTGTTATAGAGTAATGATTTGAATAGGGGGGACGATATTTTGGTATTTTCACCAAACTGGAGAGATGAGAACACAGATTTACTCGTTAAAGCTATTATTACTCTGAAGAATGAGGATGATGCCTATCGTCTGCTGGATGATTTATGTACCATCAGCGAGGTGAAAGCCTTGGCGCAACGCATACAAGTGGCCAGATTATTACACTCTGATATCACTTACAACTCGATCGCCAGTACAACCGGAGCCAGTACAGCTACCATAAGCAGAGTAAAGCGTTGCCTGAATTATGGAGCCGACGGCTATAAAAGAGTATTAACCTATTTGGATGAGGAGAGAACATAATGAAAAAACGAGAAATCCCTAAGGGATTAAGAGATTTTCTGCCTGAAGAAGTGAAAGCCAGAAGAAACATGGAAAATAAGGCTTCCCGTTTATTCAACAGCTATGGCTATCAGGAAGTGGCTACCCCAACTTTTGAGTATTTGGAAGTCATTGAGTCCGGAGCCGGTCATCATATAAGAGAAGATTTATTCCTGTTTATGGACCGGGATGGGGGGATTGTATCTTTACGACCGGAGATGACGGTATCACTGGCTCGTCTGGCTGCTACTCATCTGCGTGACCGGAGAACTCCCCAACGCTTATATTATATGGCTAATATGTTTCGCCAGGTTCAGCCCCAGAAGGCGCAATATCGTGAGTTTTGGCAATTAGGCGTAGAATTACTGGGTGCTTCCGGAGTCTGGTCTGATGCGGAAGTTATTACTGTAGCAGCCAATTCACTGCTCGAATTGGGATTAAAAGATTTTAAGATTAGCCTAAACCAGATTGATATTTTTAATGGTTTATTGGAGCAGAGCAATCTGGCAGACGACGAACAGGAACTAATACGCTATTTCGTAGAAAGCAAAGATCTGGTGGATTTATCAAATCTATTGGAAAAACTTCCCATGGATGATCAATTAAAAGAAAGCATTGCCTTATTGCCGGTGTTACATGGGGGGCTGGAGGTTCTGAAACGAATACCGGCGGCAGAGAAAAATCGTAAGACGGCCGAAGCCATAGATGATTTAATAAAGGTTTATGAAGCTTTACAGGTGTTTGGGATTAATGAACATATTGTTGTTGATATGGGAGTTTTAAGAAACCTTGATTATTATACCGGAATTGTATTTGAAGGGTATTCACCTGATTTGGGTTACGGATTATTAGGGGGAGGACGCTACGATAATCTGTTGGGGCATTTCGGTTACGATTGTCCGGCTACCGGTTTTGCCCTGGGTATGGATCGGCTGGCTTTGGTGCTGCGTAAACAGCCAGGCAAAAAAGAGGAACTGCGATATATAGTCGGGGGAACTGATCTTAGTAAAATGGTAGTAGAAGCGGACCGCTTACGCGCTCAAGGTTTCATAACCGAATTGGATGTGGAAGGCTGTTCCCGGGAAGAGTTAAAGCAGAGATTAGCTAATTACCATGCGGAGCAAGAGTATAATCTGATATTTATTGATTAAATGTAAAGGGGATTAATATGAAAGAAAGATTAACCATTGCTTTGTCCAAGGGGACTTTGCTGGAACCAACCATAGATCTTTTCCGTCAGATTGGTTTACCCACCGAAGGACTAAGTGCTGATAGCCGTAACATGGTATTTACATATGATAACCCTGAAGTCACCTATATTATGTGCCGGCCTACCGATGTGCCCACTTATGTCGAGCAGGGAGCGGCCGATTTAGGTTTGGTGGGTAAGGATATAATTGTTGAACAGGGTAAAGATGTATTTGAATTAGTGGATTTAAAGTATGGCTACTGCAGATTTGTGGTAGCAGTTCCAGGTGAACGCCAGGGTATTGCTTTAAAGGATTTGAATTATAAACGGGCAGCTACCAAGTTCCCGGTAGTGGCGGAACAGTTTTTCCGCAGTCAGGGTTTACAGGTGGAAATCATTAAACTGCATGGCAATATTGAACTGGCTCCGATTATGGGTTTATCCGATATGATTGTTGATATTGTTTCCACCGGGCGGACTCTGCGGGAAAATAACCTGGTGGAGCTGGTTAAAATAATGGATTCTACTACCAGATTAATTGGCAATCGGGTTAGTTATCGTACCAAACATGAGCTTATTCAACCTATGGTGGAAACTATTCAGGATTATATGAAAGGTGGAATGTTAAGTGATAATTAAACGGTTTCAAGCCTTTAGTCAGGAATTATTGGATTTTTTACAAAGTAATTACGAGGACATGAAAACCTTTGAGCAACAGGTAGCAGTTATCGCCGAACAGGTAAGGACCAGGGGAAACCAGGCACTTTTTGATCTGACTAATCGTTACGATGGAGCCAATATTACTGCGGAGAATTTTCTGGTATCTGACGAAGAAATTGAGGAAGCATTTGAACGGGTTGACATTGATTATATTTTTGCTTTGCGGCAGGCTATTGATAATATCGCCCTGTTTCATGAACGACAGATGAGAACCTCATGGATGGAGACTGATGAGTATGGCAATGTAACCGGACAAATGTTTCGTCCTTTACAGAGAGCCGGGATCTATGTTCCCGGCGGAACAGCAGCTTATCCTTCTTCAGTATTGATGAATGCGATTCCTGCTCAGGTAGCCGGAGTAGAAGAGATTGTTATGGTTAGCCCCCCGGGCAGGGATGGTAAAATGAATCCTTACACCCTGGTGGCAGCAGCAGAGTTAGGTATCGAGGAAATCTATAAAGTAGGGGGAGCCCAGGCAGTGTTTGCGCTGGCCTGGGGTACAGAAACCATAAAACCGGTAGATTTAATCAGTGGACCGGGTAATATCTATGTTACCCTAGCGAAAAAAATGGTTTATGGAGATGTGAATATTGATATGCTGGCCGGACCCAGTGAAATACTCATCGTGGCTGACCGTAATGCAAATCCGGAATTTGTAGCGGCTGATATGATGTCCCAGGCAGAACATGATGTATTGGCTCGTAGTATTCTGGTAACTGATGATGTACGGTTAATCGATAAAGTGGAAAAAGAACTGGAGCGGCAGATGCAGCAACTGGAACGCCGGAATATAATTGAAAAATCACTTAATACTTATGGCGCATTTGTTATAGCTGAAGATATGGAGGAAGCCTGCCGGGTAGCTAATTTGATAGCTCCGGAGCATTTGGAATTAATCGTAGAGAATCCTTTTGAATGGTTAAGCCGGATTCATAATGCCGGAGCTATATTTAT
>ENA-UOUL01001398-UOUL01001398.1-bioreactor-metagenome-genome-assembly--contig:-NODE-1398-length-33773-cov-8.478514_pt1 | contig 33773 bp, 21 predicted proteins | sample MGYA00249838_ERZ747220 | MGnify/ENA primary metagenome ERZ747220 (study PRJEB28778, sample SAMN05720191) | bioreactor metagenome | isolation source: Anaerobic biogas reactor | place: USA:Washington... | reverse complement strand
CGCTTGGGCGTGCTGGCCATGAGCGAGCCGGTGTCGGCGCGGACGTTCGGGCGGGCATCGGCCCAGCGTTCCACCTCTTCGACGCTCCAGTGCGGATTCTGCGCCCGAAGGCCGGCGATGTGCTCCTCGCGGCTCTTCTCTCGCGCCGCCTCGGCGCCCTTGCGGCTGTTGGCCGCCCACTGCAGCCGCTCCTCCAGGGGGCGGTCGAAGATGGTGAGAGCCGGATCCTCCAGCACCACCGCGCGAACTAGCTCGGGGTGGTAGGCGGCCAAGTAGGTGGCGGTGAGGCCGCCCATGGAGTGCCCGATGACGTGCACCGGGGCGACCTCCAGGGCGCGGATCAGCCCGGCGGTGTCGTCCACCAGGGCGTCCAGGCTCAGGTCGATGCCGTCGCCGCCGGAGAGGCCGTGGCCGCGGGCGTCGGCCATGATGACGTCGTAGTCGGCGGCTAGGCTGCGGGCGAACTCGGCCCAGCAGAGGCCCTGGTCGGTGATGCCGTGGAGGAGCAGGAGCGGCGGCTTGTCCCCGCCGGTGCGGGTATAGTGCAGGCGCAAGTCGTTGACGGTGACGTAACCGTCGGGCCAGTCGGTCACGGGACTCCTCCTTGAGTGGGCGCGCTCGTCGCTGATGGGGGATTGTACGCCGGATAGGGGGAGAGTGCACGGTGTGGAGGCTCTATCCCTCACCCCCGGCCCCTCTCCCACCCGTGGGAGAGGGGAGAGTAAGCGCACGGGTGGAGATGGGGACGGGCGCACGGCTGTCATATGGTCCAACTAGGCGGCCTCCAGACCCCGGTTCCGGACGCCTCCGGAGTTCACCTAACCCCCCGAAGCGGGAAATGGCCCGCCAAACGCGAACTGGTTGGAGCAGATGGCACGGCTGTGCGCCCCCACGGAGGGGCGGGTCGGACCTTTGGCTCTCTGCGCCTTGGCGTGAGCCCTCCCCCTTTCCCGCCGAAACCCAAACTTGACCCTGACGTTACGTCATAGTGTACGCTCTCCTCGGAGGTGAGGAGTGACGTACACCGTCAAGGCAGTGGCGGACCTGGCCCACGTGACCGTCCGCACGCTGCACCACTACGACCGCATCGGCCTGCTTTCGCCCGAGTCCGTCAGCCACGCCGGCTACCGGCTCTACTCCGACGCCGACCTGGAGCGGCTGCAGCAGATCCTCTTCTTCCGCGAGCTGGGCTTCAGCCTGCGGGAGATCGGAGAGATCGTGAACAGCCCCGACTTCGACCGGCGGGAGGCGCTGCGCGAGCATAGGCGCCTACTGGAGCAGCGCATCGAGCGGCTGGAGCGGCTGATCGAGGTGGTGGACCACACCCTCCAGAACCTGGATGGAGAAGACAACATGGACAAGCGCGGTATGTTCTCCGCCTTCGACGACCCGCAGCAGCAGGAATACCGCAAGGAGGCCCGCGCCCGTTGGGGCAAGAAGGTGGACGACTCCTATGAAGGGCTTGCCAAGATGAGCGAGGAGCAGCGGGCCGCCGTCTGGGCCGAATCGCAGGCTATCACCCAGGGCATGGCCGAACTCGTCGGCCGCGACCCCGGCGACGCCGAGGTACAGGCGCTGGTGGATCGCTGGTACAAGCTGATGAACCGGCACTTCTGGTCCTGCTCCCTGGAGGCCTTCCGCTGCCTGGGAGAGAGCTACGTGCAGGACGCCCGCTTCACCGCCTTCTACGAGAACGTCAAGCCGGGCCTGGCTGTCTTCATGCGAGACGCGATGAAGGCATACAGCGACCGTCTGGAAGCTCAGGCCTAGAACCGGCGCGGCCTCCGCTCGCCGAGCGGGGGCCGCATGTTTCCTCGAACGATCGTGACACGCTCTACCCCTTCCATCGCCTCGGAGAGAGGGCGGCCCGAAGGCGCCGAGGCCTCAGTCGGCGGCCAGCGCCAAGTCCCTCAGCCGGCGGTCGATCTCCAGCAGCAACTCGGTCGTCACACGCTCCTCGCGCTGGAACTGCTCCCGCACCAGGTCATCAATAAAGACCTCAAGCTGCACCCTCACCGATGTGGGCGTAGCCTCCACGAGATTGGCGGAAGGCACTTGCCAGCGGCCCACGCGCAGCAGGAAGGTATCGGAGAAGTGGCGTTCGAGAGTGGCGATCTTGTCATCCAGGCGGTACTCGTTCTCGCCCTCGATGCCGTCCAGGTCCTGCAAGGCCAGGAGCCCGCGGTAGACATGGAGGATGTTGCGGTGCCAGATTGACCAGAGGCGCCAGTAGTCCATGTAGTTGGCCCGGTCCACGAAGTGGGCGCGCAGCACCGCCTTGTCCGCCTCGGTGTCGGAGGAATGGACGCGAGACACGTCCTCTCGGCGGGCCAGCGGGGCGAGCGAACCGCCGTTGGTGGGGCAGGCGGCGACCAGGTCCAGATCGAGGACGTAGGTCTGGTCGAGCCGGGAGCGGACGGCACAGATGGGGCAGTTTCGGCACCCCTCGGCGGATAGCTCGTATTGGGTGATCTTGAGCCAGTACATCCAGGCGGTGATCTGTTCCACCAGGGTGTCATACTGATCCAGGAGCTCACCGGCCTTGGATCTGATGCCCTCCCGCTCACTGTCGTTCAGGCCGCCGTCCTCAAGATCGGCCGTCCGCTTCATTAGCATGAGGAGTTCGTGGCTGAAGCTCTCCGATGAGTATCGCAGGTGGTGCTCCGTCTCCAGGCGAAGCATCTCTCCTTCCAGCCTCTCCGCCTTGTGGCGCAGATGCTCGCTTTCCTCCAGCGCCGCCGGGCCGGCATCGCCCATCGCCGGAACGCGGGCGCTCTCCCGCCGTATCTCCCCCAGCCGGCGGGTCATAGCTGCCTTCTTGACCGACCACAGCCCCAGGATGTTGGGGTGGGCGTTGCAGACTTCCTCGATGGCGGCCAGGGCGGCGGAGAGGTCAATCCGGCGGTCCAGGCTGAGGGGCAGGACCAGGCGCAGCTCGAGGCTGGGCTTGGTCATGTTGACGATGTTGGTGGCGGCCAACTTGGCGTTGGGGATGTAGATGAGCACATGCCGCTTGACGTCGTAGAGCTGCGTGACGCGGATGCCGACCCGGCGTACCTGGCAGATCTTGCCATCGTCCAGCAGGAGAAGGTCGTCCTGGCGGAAGGGGTTGTCCAGCACCATGTAGGTGCCGCTGAATAGGCCCTGCAACGGCTCCTGAAAGAGATAGCCGATGACCAAGCCGAGCAGCCCGAGGCCGGTCAGGAGGGAGGCCAGGTTGCCGCCCAGGGTGGCCACCACAGCATTGGCCAGGGCGACGATGATGATCACCGGCCCAATGCGGCCCAGGATGGGGATGATAATGTCGTCGGCTTGGCTATCGGACTCGAGCACCTTCGGCCGCAAGTAGGCGATGACGACGTCGTAGAGGACGCGCCAGCCCACATAGGCCAGCGACATGATGGCCACGCCCCGGTACAAGCGCTGCAGGGTGTCGCTGGTAGGAGAGGCGCCGAAGGCCAACTCCCAGGAATGGAGCAGCCCGTAGGCCACCACCAGCGCCACCGCCGGCTTGCGCACGATCCCCACCAGGATGTCGTCCCAGAGAGTGCGGCTGCGGCGCGACAGGCGCATGACCGCCAACCGGCCCAAGGCAAACACCGCGAAGGCAACCAGCAGCCACACGAGGAGATTCACGAGGAAGGTGGGCAGCGGTCGGCCGAGCCACTGTAGCGGCTCGGGCAGGGCAAGGTAGCTTCCGAGGATATTAAGCAACCGATCCTCCTCGACTATCGCGGTTGGCCTATGGCCGAGCAGCTTGTCCCAGAACGGCGTCACTTGGCAAGCGCGTCAGTCCGCCGCGAGCGGGCCGACGATCCGACTCCGGAAACCATCGCCCCGCCGACAAGTGCCTCGCACCGAGCGTTCATGCCCAATCTTCGGCCGCAGAGAGCCTGGGCCTTAGCGGCCGTTCTTTGGCAGCGTCCGCCCTAGAGCGCCACTACCCCCGGCACCGACCGCACCAGCCCGTACGCGATGGCCCACATGATCACGCCTATCAGCAGGTCGAGGATGCGCCAGGTGCGCGGGTCGCGGAAGAGCGGCGCCAGCAACCCTGCTCCGTACGCCAGACCGAAGAACCACAGCAGCGAGGCGGTGGCGGCACCGGCGGCGAAGGCCGGCCGGTCGGCGGGGAGGTGGCGGGAGCCGATGCCGCCCAGCATGACCACCGTATCCAGGTAGACGTGCGGGTTGAGCAGGCTGAAGCCGAGGGCGGCCAGCACCGTGGCTTGAAGCGTAGCGCCGCCACTGGCGACGGCGTCCTCAGCTCGCAGCGAGGAGGGGCGCAGGGCGGAGCGGAACGAGCGAAGCCCGAAGACGAAGAGGAAGGTGGCCCCGCCCCAAGTAGCCAGGCTGAGGAGGGCCGGAGCCTGCGCCATCAGCGCGCCCATACCCGCCACGCCCAGGGCGATGAGGACGGCGTCGCAAGTGGTGCTGATCGCCGCGGTGGCGAAGACATGCCGGCGGAGCAGGCCCTGTCGCAGGACGAAAGCGTTTTGGGCCCCGATGGCGATGATGAGGCCGGCTCCCAGGCCGAGCCCCTCAAGGTAGGGTGCGATGGCTGCGCCTCCGTGAACGCGCCGACCTAGCCGGCAGGATCGTCCTGGGCCAAGGGGCGATAGCGGTGCTCGACAAAGCGGTTCCAGCCGTCCTTACGGCGAGACTCAACGATCCAGTAGAAGCCGCCTTCGCCATCGGGCCAGTAGACCTGGCGCGCCAGTCCGGCGTCCATCTGCGCCTCGAACCCCACCGCCTCCGGGTGAATGTCAGTGGCGTCTGCGAGGACGCCGGTGGACTGCTTCCCGTCCGAGGTAAAGGACCAGAAGCGGACCTCCTTGTCGTGATCGCGCCCGAACAGGGCCAGTTCCTCGTAGACGGTATCGCCGAAGGTCCAGACGGCCTCAAGCCGGACGTAGGTGCCCGCCAACGCCCGGCTGAAAGTGCGCACGCAGCGTACCGGCCCCTGTGGGGAATCGGCCTCGGCCACCCAGGCGCCCAAGAGAGGCGCGAAGATGCCCAGCTTGCCCCGTCCCTTCTTCCATAGCGTCGGCTTGGCCATGCCTTTCTCCCATGCCCGACATGACGCGAGCATAGGAGGGAGAGGCGGCGCCGGCAAGGACGCGGCCTCTCCCCGCGGGGTAGGCTTAGCGGGCTGCCCTGACGCCGTGCCGGCGCGAGCGGGCCACTACTCCTCCCCGTCGCCGCTCCAGTCCTCCAACTGGTCCATGGCCAGCCTCGCCTCGAGCGCCTCCTCCGACGTGCGGTCGCCCACGTGCCGGAGCCAGATCTCCTCCGCTAGGGCGTCCGCGTCGCAGTCGACCCCCTGCCCGGCAAAGTACTGGCAGACACGCGCGACGTCGCGGCCGAAGATGAAGCGGGCCCGGCGGTTGGCCTCCGCATAGGTGACCTGGGGCCAGTCAATGACGCTCAGGCGACCCTGCCAGTAGAGCAGGTTGTATGCGGACAGGTCGCCATGGATCAGGCCGTGGCTCAGAGTCAGATTGATGTTGTCCACCACCTGGGCGAAGAGGCGTTCCGGCTCGTCCGGGCTCAGGTCTACCTCGCTCAGAGTGGGTGCCGCCCGCTCTTCGTCTCCCAGGTATCCCATGAGCACGGCGTTGTCACCGGCCGCCAACGGCCGGGGCACATCGGCGCCCCAGCGGTGCAGCCGCTGCATGGTGGTGAACTCGTACATCAGCCAGGATGTGTGCGCCACCTGCACGCCGAAGGCGGTCTTCTTACCCAGGGCGCGCATGACGCGCGTGTCCGTCTTCTTCACCGGCTTGCCGTCGGCGGTAAGCGTCTCCCGGCCCTCGCGGTACATCTTGTCGTTGCGCAGGTTGCGGAACTTGCGCGGCCGGTAGACCTTGGCCGCCAGCAGCGTCTCCCCGGTGGAGGGATGGGCGCGGCAGCGATAGACGCTCGCCTCCTTGCCGCCCTTCACCATGGCCAGGACGTCGGTGATGAAGTCCTGCTCGAAGAAGCCGCGCAGGGAGTCGAACAGCCAGCCGGCCTCGTAGCGCGAAGGCTGGTAGGTGATGTTGAACCCGCCGTCCAGGGCCCCTGGTTCAGCGATTTCGGCCAGGATCTCCTCGGTCGTCTTGCGCCGCCGGTGGTCCGGGCGGGCCCGCAATAGGCGCTGCTCTCCCGCTAGGTCGGGGTCGTGCCGGGCCTCGTAGAGCTCGAATGCGTCTTCGTACTCGAAATGGCTCTGATGCAACTCTGGTCTCCCTGAATCGGAGGGAGCGGGCCGGGATGAACCCAGACGCCCGCATGGTGCGGCCGTGCCAGGGGGCGGAGCGCCGTCGCCGGGGCAAAGCAAAACGACCCACAGGCAAACGCTACCGCTCCCGCTTACAGATAGGGCGCGGGACACGCCTGGGGCCGTCTAGGTTGTAGCCGAAGCTGAGGAGCGAGGACTACCGACCGGGGCGGTAAGCAGGCGTATCCGCGGCCACCGATGCTGTGTTCTTGACTTGGGCCATTGTCACGCCTCCTTCTGGTCAGTCACTGGGGCAGAGTGTAGAGCCATCGCGCCGGCAATGCAAGCGGGGGCCAGCCGTTGCACCGGCGCGGGCCCGTCGCGGAGTGGGTTTGAGGCGAGCCGTCGCGGCACGCTATACTGAGCGCCATCCGACGACCGACGGAGGCTCGCGACCGTGACCCAGCCGCAGGACATCCTCTTCCTCACTGACAGGCCTAACGGCGGACCGGCCGCCGACCTAGACATACTCTATCCGCGACGCGTCGTGCGGCTGGACTTCACCAGCGAGGCGCATGACCTATCCGTGCTCGCGCGCTACGCCACGGTCATCACCATGGTCAGCGCGGGCGCCAATGTGGCCAAGCTGGACTACGCTGCCATCACAGAGTACGCCCGCGGGGGCGGCCGGGTGCTGTCCTGCCTGCTGGAGTACGCCCACAACCGCGGCCTGCACTTCAGCAAGACGCACGTGTTGGACCGCATGCTGCCCGGCATGCGCATCGAGGTCGCCAACGACATCACCCGCGGTTACGCCGTGGGAGACACCCTCTGGTGGTACGGGACCGTCTCCGGGGCGCCGGAGGAGATCTACGACAACCAAGCCCTCCAGCGGCAGGTGATGGGAGTCTGGGAGGGCAGCGGCGTCACCATCCTGAGCACCTCGACGGTCAACGGCGGAGCGGTAATGGTGGAGGAGCGCGTCGGCGAAGGCCGTATCCTGGCTCTGGACCTGCTCTCCCTCAACCGGCCCTACTTCAACTCCAAAGGCGCCACCAACAAGTACCTCTTCCTCGGCAACCTCATGGGCCAGGGAGTGCGCTACGGCCGGCACTTCCCCGAGCGCCTGACCTACGACAGCTTCGTGGACCTTATGCGGGCCACCGCCGCACGCTACGAAGAGCTCCGGCTAGTGGAAGAGGGGCCGGCATCGGACGGCCGCCCGATGTGGTCGCTGCGCCTGGGCGACCCCACGCGTCCGACGGTGTACCTCGGCGCCGCCGTCCACGGGTGGGAGTGGGAGAATGCTTACGGGTTGCTGCGCCTGGCGGAGGTGCTCTGCGAGGAGCCGAACGTCGAGGGGCTGGATACGCGCCGCTTCCACTACATCATCGTGCCGGTGCAGAACCCCTGGGGCTTCGACCACTTCACCCGCCAGAACGGCCACGGCGTGGACCTGAACCGGAACTTCGACTGCGCCTGGGAGCCGGCCACTGCCGGCCAGGACGTGCTGGTGCCCTGGGACTACAACTACAACGGCAGCCGCCCCGCCTCGGAGCGGGAGACGCAGGTGATGCAGGGGCTCATCGATCGCTACCGGCCGGTGTGCCTGATAGACTTCCACACGGCCGACTACATCATGTTGCGCGCCCATCGGGGCGACCGGGCGCTGTTCGACGCGATTCAGGCTGACGTCAAGGCGCGGATGAAGGATCGTCACCTGGTGCAACAGCCCTATGGCGGGGCCTACCAGCAGGTGAACCTGGAGCGAGCCACCGACACCACCCCGGCTCAGCCGTACCTGATCTGCTACGCCGCCGAAAGGGGGTGCGCCACTGCCTTCCTGCTGGAGATGTCGGGCAACCGCACCGACATGCACGCCATAGTCATCAACACCGACACGGTGGTGGAGATCTGCCTGGCGGCAGTGAAGCAGACCCTGGCCGGACTGGGGGAGGACCGCTCCTAGGTTCGAGTCCGCTACTGTTTGCGGCCGTCGAGGGCGGAGCGCACTCGGGACAAGAGCTCACCGGACGTGTACGGTTTGGCTAGGAACTCCATCCCTGTCGCCAACACACCGTGTCGCGCAACGGCCTGCTCAGCGAAGCCGGAGATGTAGAGCACGGCCAGATCGGGACGGTCGGCCCGCAGGACGGCGGCCAAGTCGGGACCGCTCATCCGCGGCATCACCACGTCGGTAAGCAAAAGGTCAAAGTGTCCGCCGGAACGTTCCACCGCCGAGATGGCCTCGGGGCCCGACGCAGCCTGGATGACGGTGTAGCCTTGGCTCTCCAGGATGCGCGAGGTTATGTCGCGCACCGAGGCCTCGTCCTCGACCAGCAGGACCTTTTCATCGCCGCCGAGGATCGCTGCCGTCAAGGGCTCCCGGCCGGATACGGCCTCCTCGACGCCTACTGCGCGGGGGAAGTAGATATTGAACGTCGTGCCCTGGCCGGGCTCGCTGTACACCCAGACGCTGCCCCCGTACTGGTGCACGATGCCGTAGACGACGGCTAGGCCCAACCCCGTGCCGCGGTCCGGTTCCTTGGTGGTGAAGAAGGGCTCGAAGAGGCGCTCCTTCACGGTGGCGTCCATACCCACACCGGTGTCGCTGACGGTGAGGGACACATACTCCCCGGGCTGAAGGTCCAGGTGGTTGGCGGCGTACTTCTCGTCCAGGCTAACGTTGGCCACCTGGATCGCCAGATTCCCCCCATCGGGCATGGCGTCGCGGGCGTTGACTACCAGGTTCACCAGCACCTGCTCGAGCTGGGAGGCATCGGCGGCGATCACCGCCGGCTCCGCTTCCACCGAGATGACGATGGAGATGTCCTCGCTGATCAGCCGGCGCAGCAGCTTCTGCAGGCCCAGCACCAGGCGATTCACATCCACCGGCTTCGGTTCGCCGGGCGCCTGACGGGCGAAGGCCAGCAGCCGGTGGGTCAGTTGTGACCCACGATCGGCGGCGGCCAGGATCTCCATGACGTCTTCACGCAGCTCGGGCTGGTCGGCCGCCTCGCTCAGGGCGAGGGAGGCGTAGCCGACGACGGCGGTGAGCAGGTTGTTGAAGTCGTGGGCCACTCCGCCGGCCAGCCTACCGACGGACTCCAGCTTCTGAGACTGAGCGAGTTGCCGCTGCAGGGCCCGAAGCTGGGTGACGTCTTCACCGATGCTGGCCGCGCCCTCTAACTGGCCACGCGCGTCCAGCAGCCAGGTGCGGTTCCAGCGCACCAGTCGCCGCTCGCCCGTCCGGGTGAGGATGTCGTACTCCTTCCGGCGCAACCCATGACCTTGCGTGACATGCTCCACCCAGCGCCGCCGGCGCGCTTCTCGCTCTTCCTCGGGGATGAAGTGGTCGAACCAGTCGATCCCGATGGCCTCTTCGGCCGTCCAGCCGGTTAGCTCCAGGAAGTGATCGTTGCAGAAGACCAGCTTGCCCTCTCGGTTGATCTGGACGGCGAGCAAATCAGCGCTCTGGAGCAGGTCTCGGAAGCGACGGTCAGACTCGCGCCAGCCGTCCTCCAGGTGCTTACGCTCGGTGATGTCCACGTAGGTGACCATCGCGCCTGGGGGGGAGTCGGCCTCGAAGACGTGGTTGGGCTCGGCGTTGACGAGGAGCCATCGCACTGATTCGTCGTGATTCTGGACGCCGACGACCAGATCGCTCACCGCCTTGCCCTCGCGCAGGGCGCGGGCGCAGGGCCATTCATCCTGCGACAGGGCTTGGCCGTCCTCGCTGATCAGGCGGAGCTTACCGATATCGGCGGTGCTGCACCCCAGCATCTCCGGCAAGGTCACTCCGAGGAGGCGCTGCGCCTCGGTATTGGCGTCCACCACCCGGCCCTCAGCGTCGTAGGTTACCACGCCGGCATGCACCGATTGGTACAGGTTGCGGTAGCGCTGCTCGCTGGCAGCCAGGGCCTGCTCTGCCTTCGTCCGCTCGGTGACGTCGCGCGCCACGCCCTCGAGGCCGATGTAGCGGCTCCGGGCATCGAAGACCGGGCTGAGGCGTGCCTCGGCGAACACCAGCTGTCCGTCGCGATGCTGCCAGCGCGTTACGACGGTGGTCCCGGGAGCCGGGGGCTCCCTCAGCAGTGCGGAGAGCAGCTGCCTGTCATCGGGATGCGCGATCTTGGAGAGAAGGTCCGGGTCGGTGTATAGCTCCTCGGGCGCATAGCCCAACATGGCCGTAGCAGTGGGACTGAGGTACTGGAATCCGGGCTCGGGAAGAAGCCGATAGTGGAAGAGCAGGTCGGAGGCGTTCTCGGCCAGGAGCTGGAACCGATTCTCGCTGGCGTGCAACCGCCGCAGGGCGCGATCCAGGTAGGCCACCACCACGCCGGCCGCCACCACAATACCGAGGGCGGTGGCGATGCCGTAGCCCCAGACGGCGGCGTAGGGAATGGGGGCCAGGAGGGGGAAGTCCACCTTGTGGATGCCCCAGAGAATCATCCCCCAGCCGACCAGGTGGCGGGCGGGGCCGCCGGACTCAGGCCAGCGAAGGAAGGCGATGCCGGTCCAGATGAAGGCGGCGGCGAGCACGACGTAGGTGGGGAGGTTGGACCAGAGGAAGGAGTAACCTCGCCCAGTGGCGAACAGGGGCCACATGGCCGCCGCCAGGATGCCTATCCAGATGAACTTGACGTATCTCGGCGTGCGTCCGGCCACGAATACGGCCGTCCCCCAGACGAGGAAGCCGCCGGCCGCGAGCGAGAACCACTGTACCGTCACCGGGAGGAGGAGCGATTCGGGGCGGACGAGGACGAGCAGCGACGATATGTAGCGCAGGCTCTGGCCGAGCCAACTCAAGCTCCATAGGAGCAGGTGACCTTCGCGACTGCGGTGATAGAGAAAGGCGAAGATGGCGGCGAGCGATAGAACGTTGGTCAGCGCCATCACTATCGCGAGTGGCAAGAGGGGCAACTACAGGCCTCCGCTATGAAGTCGTTGGGAGACGACGCGGTTCCGCCGTCTTCTTCGCGTCGGCGCGGGGCTACGTGCTGACAACGCCCACAAGCTCGCACTGCATACCGTGCAAGCCCTCTCTACTATCGATCCGTCGGCAGGGCTACGGCTCAACCTTAGCTCACAACCGGACTCGCGGCCCACGCTCGGGGACCGTCCCGACGACGCGCCCACACCAGGACTGTGCCTCGCGGCCGCTAACAGGGAACCTGCCGTGCCCGAGAGGCTCCAACATTATACGAACTCCGTCAAGCTCTCGCCGTCAGGTGAGGGGCGGGCCGGACGGCAGTTGCTCGGGGGGCGCCCCCGTAAGTATCATGGGACTGCGTCCCCCCGTAGCTCAGGTGGATAGAGCAGCGGTTTCCTAAACCGCGTGTCGTGCGTTCGAGTCGCGCCGGGGGGACTTCTCCCCGCCCGCGCGCCCCCTACCTCTGAGTTATCTCTCCTTCGTGGAACGCGCTCAGTAGCACTTCGCCCGTGCCACTCCGGTCGCAGTCGTGCACGGCGTAGATGGTACCATCGGGCGACTGTACTGCATCCGGATAGGACACGCGCTCCCGCTCGTCCAGCTCCAGCTCGCCCACGAAAGTGGTCTCGTCCCTACGGTCGCTGAGGTAGGCGCACAGGCGCCGGCGGCGCTTGGCGTCGGGCGTGTTGATCAGCAGGAGACGCCCGGAGCGGAGCCGGCCGATGTAGAAGCGCGATCCCGGGTTCACGATGCCGGCGGAGTCGCCGTCGCTCCACCTCTCTCCCCCGTCCTCGGAGAAGCTCTGCCAGAGCACGCCGCTTCCCGTCCGAATCAGCATCCACAGCCGCGCGTCGCGCAGCTCGACCACCATGTTCTCCAGCGCCCAAGGTGGCGCCTCGACCTCCCCCCGCAACAACCAGGTCTGGCCCTGGTCGGCAGAGATAGCGACGCCCTGCAGCTGCCCGGCCAGCAGTGGCCACTCCGGCGACGCCTCGCGCGACCACGTGACGGGCAGAAGCCACTCGCCGCTGCTGAGAACTATGGGCTTGTTGAGGCGGAAGGCGAATGGGGCGCCGGTGTCGAGTGGCTTGGGAGGCTCCCAGGTAGGGGCGGCGCTGTCCGGGTTCGGGGCGACCATGGCCCAGAGGGTGTAGGAGCGGGTCTCGGTGTCGGCCAGGTTGTAGATGAGCCAGAGCCGGCCCCCCGGATCGATCCAGAGGGCGGGGTCGAAGGCGCGCGTGGGTGGCGGCGGATCGACCACGACCTGCGGAGGCGACCAGGTGGCGCCGTCATCGCCGCTGCTGGTGAGCAGTAGGTGGTTATCCGGATGGGGCTCTCTGGGGCCTCCGCTGTAGAAGGCGCACCAAAGGCGGCCGCTCGGGCTGCGCTCGATGGCGGGGATGCCTTGCCAGGGGCGGTTGCCCTTGGCTGAGATCAGTGTGGTCCGCATGGGGCCAGCCTCCCTTATCCGTCCCAAACGCTAGTGACCTCTCGCCGGGCCGTCAAGGGTGGTATCGGATTGACTGGGTGGCCGGGCGGATTTACCGGCAGAGAGGGCCCGTTCGCGGTTGACGGGCTTGTGAAGGTGTGTACAATAACGGTGGAGCATGTGGAGAATCGTCACGGAGCCGACGCGGCCGGAGGGTCGCGAGGTAGTCGTGCCCTTGTTGCGCCTGTTGGCGGCAATGGAGCTGCTTAGGAGGTTGGAGCACAAGGCGGACACGCGCCGGAGACGGCAGTGTCTGAGCGCTTGCCCGGGTCCCCTACGTGCGCTCGGTAGAGTGCGCCGGCGGCCAAGATTGTCCGCCTGGCGCCCGAGGTGAGACCAACTTGGCAAGGAGGTGATGAAGAGGCTCTCACGTGGGTCGAGAGCCACCCGGAGAGAGGAAGCCAGTAGTACCCCTGCACAGCACTACTGTCGACGAGCATTCAGCGCAGAGACTCAGAGGAGCACAAGATGGCTAAGAAGAACACCGGCAAGCTGTCGAGACGGCAGTTCACTAAGGGAGCCGCAGTGGGTGCCGCCGGCGCCGCGGCCGCTTCCTTCGGCAGCACCGCTTCGGCCGCGGGCGTAGTCGCCGCGACCCCTTGGGATCCTGGAAGATGGGACTTCGAGGCCGACGTGGTCGTGTGCGGTATGGGCTTTGCCGGCCAGACGGCCGCCATCGAAGCCTTCCGCGCCGGCGCTTCGGTCATCGTCTTGGAGAAGGGCGACGAAGCTCACTGCGGCGGCAACAGCCGCGTCTGCGGTCAGGGTTTCGTTGCTCCGTCGCCGGCCATCTGGGACGGATACACCGAGTACCTCAAGCGTGCCACCACCGGCGAGGGTTTCCCTCAGACGGATGAGTGGATCCAGTTCTTCCTGGAAGAGGGCTACAAGAACATCGAGTGGTTCCAGGAGCTGGGTGCGGAGCCGATGAGCGCGCCGGCACCGTTCGGCGTGGGCGGCTGGATTCCGTTCTTCCCCCACTTCCCGGGGGCGGAAGCCGTCGCTTCCGAGCCTTCGTTCTACTGGCTCGACCCGTCGCTTGGACCGGGCCAGAACTGGTACTTCCTGGACAGCTACATCAAGGAGCAGACCGAGGTCGAGGTAATGTACGAGACCCCGGTGAAGCGCCTGGTCCAGGTCCCGGTGACGCGCGAGATCCTTGGCGTGGTAGGGGAGCAGAACGGCGAGGAAGTGTTCATCAAGGCGAAGAAGGCCGTCGTGATGTGCACGGGCGGGTACGAGTTCAACCAGGACATGATTCGGGAGTACATACATCTGCCCGTCTTCACCACCAAGGGTAGCCCCCTGAACACCGGCGAAGGCATCAAGATGTGCATGGCCGCGGGCGCTGACCTGCGCAACATGGGCGCCTATGCCGCCCCGACGTACCTGGCCACCATGTTCCCCGACTATGAGTCGGCTATCCAGATCGCTCTGCCGAGGGCGGGCGCCGTCATCCAGATCGGTGCTAACAACCGTCGCTGGCGCGATGAGTACCGTTCCGCCAAGACCGGCATCCAGAACGCCGAGGTATCTTGGAAGGAAGGCACCTACAACGGCGTCGGCTCGATCATCGAGGGCGGCCGGTACGTGCGCGACAAGTACCCCATGCCCATGCACGTCATCTTCGATGAGGAAGCTCGCCTCAGTGGCCCGCTCTTCGGCAACACCATGAGCTGGTCGAACAACATCGAAGGCTACGTGTGCAGCGAGAACAACGAGGTCGAGATCGAGAACGGCTGGGTCATGAAGGCCGACACCATCGCCGAACTGGCCGAGATGATGGGCCGCGATCCGGAGCAGCTCCAGGAGACCATCGATCGCTGGAACGCCTCCTGCGAAGAGGGCAAGGACCTGGAGTTCGATCTGGGCGACCCGAACTACACCTCGTACGACCGTCCCGCCGACCGCCTGGTGCCCTTCACCGAGGGCCCGTTCTATGCCGTCGAGACCTTCCCTTGCTGCCTGAACACGCAGGGCGGTATGGTCCGCGACACCAGTGGGCACGTGCTGGACGTAGAGGGCAACGTCATCCCGAGGCTGTACGCCGCGGGCGAGAACGGTGGGTTCTGGAACCACCTGTATCAGTGCATGTCGAACGTCGGCTCCGACTGCTACGCCATGGGTCGCGTGTCCGGCCAGAATGCCGCCGCCGAGGAAGCCTGGGACTAGCGTCCCGGCGCTAAGATGGCTGCGTGGGGGAGCCCGAGCAATCGGGCTCCCCCTTTGTCTTTGTGGTGGTTCGGCGAATGCCCATCGTGCTCAGGCCCCCGTAAGGGCGCAGCTTCGTCCGGAGATGGTTGACGCACTCCAGCTCCGGAAGTACCATGTGCATGCTGGATGATGCCAGGCGGTATACCGACTCTCCCAGCGGCCTGCTGGGGCGATGCCCGACACCCGGGCGGTCGCTGTACAGACTATCCGGCTTCGCGAGCCACCCAACGACTCCCTTCCCGGTGGAGAGAGCCTTCGGGTGAAGCTCGGAGCCGCAGAGAGGCGCAGATGACAGCCAAGACAACGTGGTTCGGGGGCAGCAGTCGGCTCAGAAGCGAGGCCCTCTGGTCCTACGCTCTGATCTCACCTTGGATCATTGGGTTTCTTATCTGGATCCTCTACCCGATGCTGGCCTCCGTCTACTACAGCCTGACGCAGTACAGCCTGATGAAGCCGCCGACGTTCATCGGCACCGACAACTTCAGCAACCTCTTCGCCGATCGTCTCTTCTGGCAGTCTCTCAAGGTCACCACTCTCTTCGCAGTGTCCTACGTGCCGTTGTCGCTGACATTCGCCCTGACGCTGGCCCTGCTGCTGAACCAGCGCATTAAGGGGCTCACCGTGTTCCGCGCCGCCTTCTACCTTCCGTCGGTGGTGTCGGGTGTATCCATCTCCATGCTCTGGATGTGGGCCTTCAGCAACTACGGCTTCGTGAACGGCCTGCTGCGGAGGCTCGGCTTTCAGCTCACCTCGTGGTGGACCAACCAGGACCTGGCCCTTCCCGCCATGGTGATCTACAGCGTCTGGTTGGTCGGTAGCACCATGATCATCTTCCTGGCCGGCCTGCAGGCCATACCGCGGCATCTGTACGAGGCCGCCGAAATAGACGGAGCGAACAGCGTGAGCCAGTTCCGTCACGTCACCTTACCGATGCTGAGCGGCACCATGTTCTTCAACCTGGTCATGGGGCTTATCGCCGCCTTCCAGACTTTCACCGGCGGCTACGTCATCACTAAGGGCGGGCCGAACTACGCCACCCTGTTCTACAACCTATACCTCTACGAGAACGCCTTCACCAAGCTCAAGATGGGGTACGCCTCGGCTCAAGCCTGGGTCCTCTTCGCCATCATCTTAGTGCTGACGCTGGTGGTCTTCCGCTCCTCCGCTGTCTGGGTTTACTATGAGGGGGAGATGAAGAAGTGAGCGCTATCACTGACTCCGCCACCCGCGTGAGTGTCCGTGGCTCTAGCTCTACCCCGGGGCGTGTCCTTAGGTGGCTTCGGTCCCGGGGAATGATCTACCTCCTCGTGGTGTTCTTCGCCGTCATCCAGATGTTGCCGCTCGCCTGGATGCTCACCACCGCCCTTAAGCCGGACGGCGAGATCGTCTCCATCCCTCCCACCTTCGTCCCGACCACGTGGAAGTGGGAGAACTTCGGCACCGCGCTCGATGCTATGAAGTTCCCCATTCTCCTCAGAAACACCGTGACCATCACCGGCCTGTCGCTGATCGGCACGGTCGCCTCGGCCTCGCTGGTGGCCTATCCGTTCGCCAGGCTCCGGTTTCCGGGCAAGACGTGGCTCTTCCTCCTGGTGCTGAGCACGACCATGCTGCCCTACGCCGTGACGATGATCCCCGTCTACATCGTGTTCGCCAAGATCGGCTGGATAGACACGTTCAAGCCCCTCATCATCCCCTCGTTCTTTGGCGGGGGCGCTTTCAACATATTCCTTCTGCGCCAGTTCTACATGACCATCCCCCGAGAGCTGGACGAAGCCGCCACCATGGACGGCTCCGGCGTTCTGGGCGTCTTTCGGAACGTCATCCTTCCTTTGGCCAAACCCGGCCTCACGGCCGTGGCGATATTCACCTTCATCGGTCACTGGAATGAGTTTCTGATTCCGCTGTTGTATCTGAACTCGCGCGACAAGATGACTCTGGCCGTGGGCCTGAACCTGTTCCGAGACCAGTACGCGACCCAGTGGAACTACCTGATGGCAGCGTCGCTGGTAGTGATGTTGCCATGCGCCATCATCTTCATCGTCGCCCAGCGGTACTTTGTCGAAGGCATCGCGCTGACGGGCATCAAGGGCTAGGCGTCCATGCAGCGCCCGGCTCGGGCGCTACGCTGGACTGAGAGCGGGCCGCCGGTGAGATGAGCGGGCATGGGCGAATCTCACACAACTCACGGAGGAGTCAGAAGATGTCTACCAGAATCACGCGCCGTCACCTGTTTGGGCAACTGGGAGTAGTCGGAGCCGGAGCCGCTCTTGCCGCCTGCGCCGGCGCTCCCGCCGCCACTACCGCCCCCGCAGCGGAGCCCGCCGCCACCACGGCGCCCGCCGCTGCCGCACCGAAGGGGCAGGTCAGCCTCATGTACTACACCTCCACCACCCCCGCGATTGCGCGGATGGAGAAGCAGGAGGCGGGCTTCAAGGAGAAGTACCCCGACATAGAGCTGACCATCATCCAGGAGCCGAGCTCTCCTGCCGAGAAGCTCAAGGTCATGTTCCCGGCCGGCACCGAACCCAACGTCATCTGGTCCGGCGTGGCCTGCAACAACTTCGCGCTGCAGGGCGTCTTCGCCCCGCTCGACGACCTGGTGGCGAACGATGACGCCATCAACCTGGAGGAGTACTACCCGGTCGTGGTGGACGGGTTCACACTTGAGGGCAAGCTCTACGCCCTACCCTACGGCTCTACCACCAGCGTCTGGTTCATCAACAAGGACATGTTCAACGCCAAGGGCGTCCCGCTACCCACCGATGACTGGGCCCTGGCCGACTTCCGTAGCGCCGCCGTGGCTCTCACCGAGGGCGACGTCTACGGCGTGGGCGATCTGGGCGCTTACATCGGCAACTTCATGGCCGGCGGCCGCACCTGGAACGATACCTTCACCGAGATCGTACTCAACTCCCCCGAGACCATCGCCGCGCTGCAGTGGAACCGGGATATCCGGGTGGAGGACAAGGCCATCCCGATGCCGGACGTGCTTCAGGAGCAGGGCGCCATCGCCATGTTCCAGAACCAGAAGGCGGGCATGATCACCCTCGGCCGCTGGGGCTTCCCGGTCGGTCTCGCCATCGAGGACTTCGACTGGGACGTCGTGGCCTATCCGATCCCGGAGCAGGGCAAGCGCGGCACCTGGTCGTCCTTCGAGGGCTTCTCCATCACCAGCCGTACCGAGGACATGGACTCCGCCTGGGCGATGGTGAAGTACCTGTGCGACGAAGAGGCTCAGAGCACCTTCTACGTGCAGGAAGGCAGCGCCATCCCGGCGATCATCTCGGTGGCCGAGTCGGAGGCGTTCCGCGCCTCGGCTCCGGACAAGAACCACGACGCCTATCTCAAGTCGCTCGCCTTCTCCGTCCCTGTCGGCAAGAGCCCGGCGGACTCTCGCCTCTCAGGCGAGCCCTGGCAGGCTTGGCAGCAGGTTCTCGATGGCGGCATGACGGTAGAAGAGTTCTGCGAGCAGGCTCAAGAGATGGCGGAGACCATCCTCAAGGAGACTGCCGAGCTGTAGAGGCAGCGCCTCGGCGCTTTTCGAGACAACCGACAGCGAGGCCCAAGCGGGCCTCGCTTCTCCTTACTATAGGAGGGAACGAATGGCCCGGTTGGCCGCTCTGCAGCCCCGGTGTATGGAGGAGACCTTCCTCCTGTGGGCGAGCACGGAATCCCGAAACGCGGCGGCGGCAAGAGATGCCCTCGACCCTGCCGGTGCGCACTATGATGAGAGCCTCTTTCGCGCCTGGCTGGCCTTCTACCAGAGCTACCTGCTGTCCCAGATCGCCCGGGCCGGGGAGATGGGAGTGGACCTCCTGCTCCTGCCGGAGAACACACTGCCGACCGGCGCCTTCAAGAAGGCCGGCCTGAAGGACCAGGCACTAGAGGTGTTCCGCTGGTCCTCGGAGGGCTACCTGGCGGAGGCGGCGGCGATGGCTCGCCGGTACCAGATGATCATCGCCGCCTGCCTCAACTACGTTCACGAAGGTCGCCTCGTCAACGCCGGGGTGCTGACGGACGATAGGGGCGAGATCGCCGGCGTCTACGCCAAGACGCACCTGCCTTCACCCGAAGACACGGACGGCCGTAGCGAGGCAGCCTCCCTCTCCGCCGGCAGCGATTACCCGGTGTTCGAGACGAGAGTCGGACGTATCGGCTTCCAGATCTGCTACGACATCGTCTTCCCCGAGCCGTCGCGCATACTGGCCCTGCAGGGCGCCGACGTGATCCTGCATCCCTCGGCGGGCTACAACTTCCCCGACGAGGAGGAGCTCGTGGGCGAGGCGAGGTTGCGCGTGCGAGCGGCCGAGAATTCGGTCGCGCTGGTCTACTCCAACTTCGCTGTCCCCCGGCTGACCTACTCCGGCGGCGGCCGGAGCTGCGTCGTTGACCCGCGAGGGGCGATGGTCGCCTGCGCCGGGAGAGGCGAGGGCCTGGCCATGGCGGATGTGGAGCTGCGGGCGCCGCGGCTCAGCGGGTGGGTGCGGCCGGGGTACGAGCACCGGGAGCACATCTGGCGCAAGCGTCGTCCGGACACGTACGGGCTGCTGACGGAGCCGCATCCGCCGGTGCTGGACGAACTGCACGAGCCCCAGGAGCAGCCGCTCTACCACTACCGCAAGGAAGTCGGGCTGCCCTAGGGCGCGGGGGCGGAAGGCCGGGCGCGGAGGCCCAGCGCTGCCAGCAGCGCCCGGCCCGCCGCGTCCAGGTCACCCTCCAGCGGGAACGACGCCGACCGCACGCGGATGTCGTCCACCCACACGCTTACCTCGGCGGGGAGCGTCCTGGGGTAGACCAGCACTGCCTCCCGGCAGCCGAGCGCCTGGGCGTAGAAGACCGCCTGGGCGACGTCGTCGCTAGAGGGCTGGTCGTGGAGCTTGTACTTAGTGTCCAGCACCATCAGCGGGCTGTCCTGGCTCGAATCGAGAAGCACCAGGTCGGGACGCGCCGTCAGCCAGGCGCTACCCTCGAAGGTGAGCGGGTACTGGGCGCTTAGGCTGAATCGCGGCGGCAGGCGGTGCCGCAGCCACTCGGCCACGAACTTCTCGAACAGGGCGTTCATGTCAACGAGAAAGGGCAGCATGCCGTGGTCGCCGGCGCGGTGTGTCGGCCCACTGCCGGCGAGGAAGAAGTGGCAGAGGGCGTGCAGCGACTGGTAGTCCTGGTTGAGGCGGTGGTACAGGCGGCCGAGGCACTGCTGGGGGGAGAACGGCGCCAGGTCCGCCACCTGAGCCAGGTGACGATAGGCCCGCCGCACGGTGGGGCGGGCGTGCTCGGTGCAGAGGCCGCTGCGGGCGATGGTGAAGAGCGTCCACAGCAGCAGCTGGTTGTCTTCGATGTCGGCGGTGTGCTCCTGGTAGCGGCAGAGCAGCCGTGGGTCCCAAGCCGCCGTCGAGAGCCGGCGCGCGTCCAGCCGCCCGCGGACGAAGGGGGTCTGCTCCTGGTGCGCCAAGTAGGTTCGGTGTAGGCCCTTGCGCTCCCGGTCGAGCACGCGCCTGGCCAGTATCAACGCCAGCCGCTCGTAGAACTCGTGCATGGACTGACACTGGGCCAGGTCGTTCCAGAACCGGCCCAGGCCGTAGGCGTACTCCAGCATCTGGAACACGTTGGCGATGGGGGCCTTGGGCTGGAGCGAGAGATGCAGGTCGGCGGAGAGCGGGATGTGGCCGACGAAGCCCTGCGAGGTCAGCACCCACTCGCGGTTCGTCTGGGGAGTCGGCCACGACACTGACACGACGGAGCCGTAGTCACGCCAGAGTGACTCGGCCGCCTCCTCGGCGAGGTCCGCGGCGGGAATGCGCTTCGGCTCGTACTCCCGCAACTCCAACGGCGGACGGCTAGCCACGGTTGCCCAGTATGCTCTCGCTCACCTTGCTCCAGCGGAACTCGGCCACCTTCGCCGGCTGGTCGAAGAAGTACTCCTCCAGGTAAGGCTCGATCTCCATCCGCCAGACGTCTTCCAGTTGCTCGCGCGGCCTCTCCACCAGGAAGAAGGAGATGCCTACCTCGTAGTTGGGATCCGCGATGGCGGCGTTCACCCTCTCGAGGACGCGGATCAGGCCGGCAGGATCGAAGCCGGTGTCCCGCCCGGCATGCCAAGAGCGGATGATCTGGTATTGGGGCCGCAAGGCGAGGAAGGCGAAGCGGCGGCGCAGGGCGTGATCCACCAGGGCGATGGAGCGGTCGGCGGTGTTCATGGTGCCGATGAGGCGAACGTTCCTGGGGATCCGGAATGGCCGGCCGTCCACCGACAGCGGCACCTGGGCGTCGCGGTACTCGAGGAGGTACATCAGCTCGCCGAAGACGCGCGCCAGGTTGGCCCGGTTGATCTCGTCCAGGATGAGGACGCAGGGGCCGTCGTGGCCGGCGGCGCGGTCACAGAAGTCGAGGAAGCGGCCGCGCACAACGGGGTAGGAAAGCGCCTCCTTTCCCCCCCCCTTTGGGCGGATGCCGAGCATGAAGTCCTCGTAGGCGTAGGCGGGGTGGAACTGCACCAGCTCGCTGAAGCCGTCCGTGCCGCCAATCAGGTGCTGCGCCAGCTTCTGGGCCACGAACGTCTTGCCCGTGCCAGGTGGGCCGTAGAGGATGGCCTGGCCCTTGCGCTCCAGGGCCCGCTTCCAGCGCTCCAGCTGCGGCACATCCAGGCCGGTGTCGGTGGACATCTGGGCGAGGGGGTAGAGCGGCTGCGGTTCGTCCTCGTCATCATCAAGGCCCAGGTACTTGCGGATGGCCGGGCCCGGGTTGGGGTCGCTGGCCAGGAGCACCAGGGGGAAGACGGACTCGAATGCGCGAAGGATACGGTCGAGCATCTCCGCCCTAGGAACACTCAGGACTTCATCTGGCGTGAGGTGGACGACAACCCTCGGGGTGGCTAACGGCATGGCGAGCCATTCGGCAAGCGATGCCACTGACTCATCGTCCTCGCCGAACGAGAGAGTCTCGTACCCTGCCAGCTCCTCCAGCGCCTGTCGCACCTGCGCATGGCTATCGGCCAAAGCCCTCTGGAACTGCTCCCCGCCTCCCGGAGAGTGCTCTCCTAAGTCGAAGCCAAAGCGGAAATCGTCGGCCTGGGCGAGAACGAAGAGCTGAGCGCCTTCGATGCGCTTCCCACCCTTCGGGTAGAACGCGCCCCAGTAGTGCGGCCAAGCGCCGCCGCGACCGTAGTCGTTCTTGGGAATGCGCCCAAAGAGGCCTTTCTCCGTCTCCAGGTAGTCGCGCATCGGTTGGGGCATCCGCTCCGCCAGTTCGGCGAACAGGTCGCGGAAGGGTTGCTCCAGGTGCTCGGCGAAGGCGTCCTTCTCACTGTCGTAGAAGGCCTTGGTGGGGTTATCGCGCAGGCGCTCAAGGAGGCCGAAGGCCTCCTCATCGAGCAGGCCCGCTACCGACGGCCGGGGCACTATTCCCTTGCTGAGTAGTTGCTCCAACTTGTCGCGATCGAAGAGCGCTTCGCCAAAGGCCTCTTGGTGCACGGCCCTGACTTTGCACCTGTCCCAGTGCTGGAAGAAGCCGCCTATCAGATCGACCGCCTTCCAGTAGGCGTCCATCAGCGGCCCATCTGCCTCGCGAGTCGTCTCGTAGTCAAGCGGGTAGTAGAAGTTGACCTTGGGCTCATCGGCACGCTGGCTGTAGCGGTAGTTTTCCTGCGCCTTCCACGGACTGGCCTCAGCCTCCGGCAGGCAGAGGCCCACTGAGCGCTGACCCGATCCCCGCGCGTAGAGACCGAGCACCACCCAGGCACCGTACACCAACCGAATGTTGTTGCCGCGCAACGAGATCGAGTAGCGCTGGTCCTCCGCCGACTGCACTCCTAGCCGCTTCACCGTCTCGGCCATCAGGTCGAAGGCCCAGACGGCATCATCCCAGTTGGCGAAGATGGTGCGAAACGGCTCGGCTAGTTCCACCTGGGGAGGCGGCACCAGTCCGTGTGATAGTACTCGGGCGAGGTCGTGAGGGTCGAGCAGCGCCTTGGCTAACTCAGGGTGGTTGGACGGCCAGTAGTTGCTCTTGGTCCAGTTGGCGTAGATGTCGGCGATGACGTCAACGGTCTCCCAGTAGAGTGCAAGTAGCTCCGTTTCGTCCTCGCGCACCTTGTCAATCGGGATGAGGTAGTTGCTCACACCGGGCTTGCCTTCGACCGGGGCGAAGGTCTGCCGGACATACTGGCCCCACTGCCCGGCTCTGTCGGTCAGCAGGTCCAGTCCGATGAACCGCTGGCCAGGAACCTGAGCCCTGGCCTCGATGACCTGCCAACCGGCGAAGCTGAGGCGAATGCGCCGCCCAGAACCTCGCAGCGATATGGAGAAGCGCATGTCATCCGGGCGCTCTACGCCAAGGCGTTCCAGTGTCTGGACCATGAGCCCCAACGCCCATTCCGCCTCCTCACGGTCGGCGAAGATCGTGCGGAAGGGCTCGGCGAGGCCACCACTCGTAGGCGCCGGATCCGCAACAGACAGCCGCCACGTGATGGTGTCAACCGCCTGCGGGGCCAGGTCGTGCTCGCGGGCAAAGGCCTGAAGCGCCCGGTTGTACGCCCGGTAGGAGGCAGCCGTTCGGCGGCCGTCAAGCTCGAGGCTGACCACCTTGCGCAAGCCCCGCTCCATGAACGGCAGCCAGATCCCGTACCGCTGCGGATCGCGTAAGTACAGGATCACGGTGGGGAGTGAGGTGCCGGCGCCGTTGATCGGGTCGGACCTCCAGAAGTCGTCCAGCACTGCGTCGAGATCGACGTCGCCCGCTTGCCACAGCCGTGGAACCCACTCGTTGAAGGCATCGGCCTGGGAGGCTACGCCTCGAGCGTTCGCGCCAACTAGGACAGGAGTGAACCGCCCGTGGGTGACTTTGCCTTGGCTTAGGTCAGAACTGACGGCGCTCAGGAATTCGCTGATGTCGCTCTCCGTCATCTCCCCTAGCTTCGCCTCGAGCAGTGCCCTCGCCTTGGCCTCGCCCTGAAGGCGGGCCTCAAAACGTTCCGGTGGCATGTCTGCGGCTAGCCACTGCTCGATCTTGGCGGCCCAGGTCTCATCCATGTCGTCCTCGTCTGACAGCTCGTCGGGCGAAGGTGCTCCCTTACGGTACGCATGGGCGACGTACACCAGGCTTTGGATATCCACCATGTCGCGCGCCCCATATGGCCGCATCCGCTCCAGCAGCTGCGCCGAGACATCCTTGATGGCCGCGTAAGTCTTGCCGTTGGGCGTGCCGCTCCAGGTGTCTCCGGCGCCGCATTCCTTGAGCAGCCAAGCAGCGCGTGAGGGCTTGACGAACATCTCTGTCTCAGGATGGCAGAGGAACAAAAAGTACGTAGGGAAGGTCCACTTGTTGGGTAGTTCCCGGGACGTGACGTACTCCAAGTAGCGGTCCAGACGGGCCGGGGACGGGCCCTCGCCATAGAGCAGATCATAGAACGCTCGACAGAACGATGGCGGGTCAAGCGTCTCCTGCATTATCACGTTGAGGTCACCCTGGCGAGGAACGCGCAAGAAGAGCAGGTTGCTGGCGGAAGCCCTGATGCGCTGGTCAATCTCAGCGTAGTCCTCGGCGTCCAGCAGCGCCTTGAGGGCCGCTTCGCTCAGGGACTCCCTGGCGCCCGCGACCGCCTGCTGCTTGTACTCCGTCTCTTCGGAAACGAACTTCGGGTGGTCGAAGCCTGCCCAGTCTGCGAAGCGCCTCCGGACCAGCGAGACAAGTCTTTCGGCAACGTTGGCGTCGATCTGAACCATGGTATCTCCTCGACTCGGTCGTGCACCTAACAGACCGCTAGGCTCACGCATCCTTTGTGTCCATCGCTAGTCAGGGGAGTATATCTGCTCGCATCCTATCGGTCACCCCTTGACACCACACCCCTTCCCAACCCACACTTCCCCCACGCCCACCCCGGGGAGGACCGTCATGGACCGCACCTTGCAGGACATCCACGACCACATAAACTCCCTCGAGATCATCGATACCCACGAGCACCTGCCCGGCACCGAGGCCGCCCGCCCTCGCCCCACCGACGTCCTGACCGAGTACCTCTCCCACTACTTCAACCGCGACCTCATCTCCGCCGGCCTGCCGGAGGCCGACTTCCGCCGCGTCATTGACCACACCCAGCCGCTCGCCGAGCGTTGGGCCCTGGTCGAGCCCTATTGGGAGCACGCCCGCCACACCGGCTACGGCCTGAGCCTGGAGACTACCGTCCAGGGGCTCTACGGCATCGAGCGCATCGACGGCAGCACCATCGAGCCCCTGAACGAGGCCTTCCAGCGCAGCCTGGAGCCGGGCGCCTACCGGCGCGTCCTCAAGGACAAGTGCCGCATCCGCGTCTCCCTCAACAACGAGGAAGGCGAGATGGACCCTGAGTTCTTCCTGCGCGCCTACCACGTCGACGACTTCATCCTGCCCCGCACCTGGAACGACATTCGCACCGTGGAGCAGGAGAGCGGCGTGCTGATCCGTGGCTTTGACGACTGGCTCGAGGCCGCCGAGGCCGTCTTCGAGCGCCTGCCCCAGATGCGCGTCGGCTGCCTCAAGAGTGCCCTCGCCTACGAGCGGCCGCTGCGCTACGACCGCGTCACCCGATCTGAGGCCGAAGCAGGCTTCAACCAGGGCTTCGCCGGGCTACACCTGCCCGACTGGGGCGAACGACCCTTCGCGGTGCCGAAGGCCTTCCAGGACTACATGATGCACTTCATCCTGCGCCTGGCCGGCAAGCGCGAGTACACCTTCCAGTTCCACACCGGCCTCCAGGAAGGCAACGGCAACCTCATCTACCACAGCGACCCGACGCTGCTCTCCAACCTGTTCCTGGAGTACCCGGACGTCCGCTTCGACCTCTTCCACATGAGCTATCCCTACGAGCACGCCCTGTCAGCGCTGGCCAAGAACTTCCCCAACGTCTACATAGACATGTGCTGGGGCCACATCGTCTCGCCTGCGGCCGCCGTCAACGCGCTGGTGGAGTGGCTGGATGCCGTCCCCGCCAACAAGATCAGCGCCTTCGGGGGCGACTACTGCTTCGTGGACGCCGTCTACGGCCACCAGCTGCTGGCGCGCGAGAACGTCGCCCGGGCGCTGGCCATCAAGGTGGAGCAGGGCGTGTTCGGGGTGGACCGCGCCTGCCGGATCGGTGAGATGCTGTTCATAGACAACCCCATGGCCATCTTCCGGCTCGAGGGGAAGCTGTGAGTAGGGCGAACCTAACCCCCCCCGCCCCCTTCCCTACAAAGGAAGGGGGAGCCGGAGGGTGTCGCGTATCGAGCCCCTGGCATCGGAATCTCCCACCCCCCTTCCTCTGCAGGGAAGGGGTACAGTGCTTTCGCGGAGCGAAAGCACGAGGGGGTTAGGTTAAGGAGCCAACGACATGACATCACGCGAACGACTGCAGGCCGCCCTGAGCCACCGCCAGCCCGACCGCGTCCCCCTGGACCTGGGCGCCAGCGCCGTCACCGGCATCCACGCCTCCAGCCTCTATCGCCTCCGGCAGGCCTTGGAGATGGACGCACCCGGCACCCCCGTCAAGGTCAACGAGCCCTACCAGATGCTGGGCGAGGTGGAGCCGGACCTGATGGACACCCTCGGCGTGGACGTGGTCGGCCTCCTGGGGCCGCGCACCATGTTCGGCTTCGCCAACGAGGGCTGGAAGGAGTGGCGCCTCTTCGACGGCACTCCCGTCCTCGTGCCCGCTGGCTTCAACACCGACCCCGAGCCCGACGGCAGCCTGCTCATGTACCCCGAGGGCGACAAGTCCGTCCCGCCCAGTGGCCGCATGCCCGCCGGCGGCTTCTACTTCGACTCCATCCCGCGGCAAGAGCCCATCGACGAAGACAAGCTCGACCCCGAGGACAACCTGGAGGAGTTCGAGCCCATCAGCGATGAAGACCTGGAGTACTTCGCCAATGAGGCCGCGCGGCTCCGCCGCGAGAGCGATCGCGGCATCCTGGCCAGCTTCGGTGGCACCGCCTTCGGCGATATCGCGCTCGTGCCCGCCCCCTGGCTAAAGCATCCCAAGGGCATCCGCGACGTGGCCGAGTGGTACATGAGCACGGCCATGCGCCGCGATTATGTCTATAAGATCTTCGAGCGCCAGTGCGAGATCGGCGTCGCCAACCTGGAGCGGCTCCACGCCCGCATCGGCGACGCGGTGGACGCCGTCTTCGTCACCGGCACCGACTTTGGGATGCAGCAGGGCCCCTTCATCTCGCCCGCTGCCTATCGCGACCTGTTCATGCCCTTCCACCGCGCCGTCAACGACTGGGTGCATCAGCACACGACCTGGAAGACGTTCATCCACTCCTGCGGCTCCCTCCAGCCGTTGCTGCCCGACATGATCGCGGCCGGCTTCGACATCCTGAACCCGGTGCAGTGCTCCGCCTACGATATGGACCCGCGCGACCTGAAGGCACGGTACGGGGACCAGCTGACCTTCTGGGGCGGCGGGGTGGACACGCAGAATACCTTGCCCTTCGGCTCGCCGGCCGAGGTGCGCGCCGAGGTGCGGGAACGGATCGAGGTCCTCGGGCAGGGCGGCGGTTTCGTCTTCAACACCGTGCACAACATCCAGGCCAACGTGCCGGTGGAGAACCTGCTGGCGCTGTTCGAGGCCGTGCGGCAGTAGCCGCTGCCTCGCTCGAGTCTAGCCCGGCCTGCCCATAGACGCGGCGGTTGTCCGGTGCTATCCTGATTGCGGGGGACCGGCACTGAGCGCGTCCGGTGGAGGGATCCAGTGGCTGGATCGGGAGAGTGCGGAGACCTACGGGAAGGCAGCCCGACCGCCGGAGCCGGCAGCGAGGCCGGCCGGGACGATCCCACCGGCTCGCTTACACTGGAGTGCGCCATCGCGCTGGTGACCCTGATGCCGGCGGAAGCCTGCCTAACGAACTCCGAAGGACGGTACCTCGCCGTCAGCGACGGGTACTGCCGTACCTACGGCTACGACCGAGAGGAGTTGATCGGGCAGGACTACCTCATCCTGTACCCACCCGAGGAACACGCGGAGGCGATCTCGCGGCGTCGCCAATGCTACCAGGGAGAACCTCTGAGCACCCGGTCGACGATTCTCCTGCGCAAGGACGGCAGCACGTTGCAGGTCCGCCCCGAGCATCGGATGCTCACCCTGGCCGACGGACAGAAGGTGCTGCTTTCGCTGACGCAGGACGTGTCCAGCGCCGAGGAGGCGCGTTCAGACCTGGAGGTCACGCGGGCTCAGCTAGAGGCTCTGGTGGACCAGTCTCTCGATGCTGTGGTGATGACCGACCGCGACGGCACGGTGGTGACCTGGAGCCAGGGGGCCGAGCGCATCTACGGCATACCGCGAGACAAAGTCCTCGGCCGGCATATGAGCGAGGCCTTCTTCCGGGTCATGCCGCGCGGCCAGATGGCGGCATATACCCCTGAACGCTTGCGGACAACCCTCGATGAGTTTCTGAACAGCGACCCCAGCGCGTGGTCCGACATCCATGACCGACTGGTGGAAAGGCCGGACGGTCAGCTGCGCCTCGTCCAGGAGATCGTCTTTCCGGTCGAGGCGGAGGGGGCCACTTTCGTGGGCAGCATCTCCCGCGACGTCACCGACCTGCGGACGGCGGCGGAAGCGGCTAGGGAGTCGGAACGGTTCGCTGCCAGACTGATAGGCAACCTCCGGGGCGTGGTGTACCGCTGCAGCAACGACGACCAGTGGACCATGAGGTACCTGAGCGAGGGCATCCAGGCTCTGACCGGCTACTCCCCGGACGAGCTCGTCGATAATCGCGTCGTTGCCTATGGGGACCTGATCCATCCTCACGACCGAGCCCGAGTGGCCGAGACCGTGGCTTCCCGTCGTGGCGCCGACGATCACTTCGAGCTGGAGTACCGCATCATCACCCGTTCGGGCGAGGAGAAGTGGGTGTGGGAACGGGGACTGGTTGCCTCCGGCCCCGGTTCCGAGACACTGCTGGAGGGCTTCCTCGCCGACGTCACCGAGGAGAAGCGCGGTCAGCTTGCCCAGAACGCCATGAACGTCATCGCCCGCGAGGCGCTGACGGCGCCGTCGCTGGAAGCGCTCTGCCGAGCCATCCATCATAGCGTGGAGGCGCTGTTTCCCGCGCCTAACTTCTACGTCGCCCTCCACGAGCGCGAGTCCGACATCGTGAGATTCCCGTACTACGTGGACGAGATTGAGCCGGCAGCGCCCGGCTACCAGCGACGACGGCAGCGCGGCGTTACGGAATACATCGTGCGCACCGGGCGGCCCGCACTGCTCGACAGGTCCGCCGTCGAGGCGTTGAACGCCACCGGCGAGATATACGTGCTGGGGGGCATCCCCCACAGCTACCTGGGCCTCCCGCTGTTTGATCCCGACGGAGAGACTGTGGGTGTGGTGGCAGTACAGAGCTACGACCCGCGCGTGACCTATGGCGAGCGGGAGCTCCAGCTGCTGTCCTTCGTCGGCAACCAGATCTCCTTGGTGCTGCGCCGGCGCCGGGCGGAAGAGGAGGTGATTCGCGAGCGAGACTTTGCTCAGAGCCTGGTGGACGGCGCCCAGTTGGTGGTACTCGTGCTGGATGAGCTTGGTCGGGTACTCACCTTCAACCCCTTCACCGAGAGGCTCGTCGGTCGCCCCCTCCAGGAGGCCATCGGCAAGGACTGGTTCGCGGGCTTCGTGCCGGAGCGCGAGCGCGACGCCGCCCGGGCGGCATTCCAGGGAGCGCTGCAGGTGGGCATGGTTTCGGGCAGCACCAACCATGTCATCGCTGCCGGGAACCAAGAGCGCCTCCTCGAGTGGCACGGCTCCATTCTGGCCGGTCCGGACCCGGGAGAGTCGAGCTTCCTTGCCATCGGGCACGACATCACCGAGCGCACTCGCCTGCAGGAGCAACTCCTTCAGTCCCAGCGGTTGGAGGTCGTCGGCCAGCTCGCAGGCGGAGTCGCCCACGACTTCAACAACATCCTCACCGCCATCACCGGGCATGTGCAGTTCGCCCTAGACGATCTACACCCGGCGGACAAGGTCCGAGACGACCTCGCCCAGGCTCTGCAGGCCGCCGACCGGGCCGCCGATCTCACCCGTCAACTGCTCGCCTTCGCCAGACGCCAGATGCTCGAGCGCCGCCGCGTCGACCTCAACCTCGTCGTGGTGCAGGCCGAGAGGATGCTCAAGCGGCTCATCGGCGAGAATATCGAGCTCAACGCCGAACCATGCTCCGAACCGCATGTGGTCCTGGCCGATCCGGTGCAGTTGGAGCAGGCGCTGGTGAACTTGGTCGTCAATGCCCGGGACGCCATGCCCGAGGGTGGCCGGCTCACCATCGGCTGCACCTCCGTCAGCCTGGACGAGACGCGCCACGGGCCGCTCGCCGACCTGCCTCCGGGCCGCTATGCCGTTCTGAGCGTGTCCGATACGGGGCACGGGATTGCCGAGGGGATTCGCGATCACATCTTTGAGCCGTTCTACAGCACCAAGAGCACGCTGGAAGGGACCGGCCTCGGCTTAGCCACCGTCGAAGCCATCGTTGGCAGGCATGGTGGAGCGGTTGGCTTCCAGACCGAGGTCGGCTCCGGTACCACGTTTTCGGTCTACCTGCCAATGTTGTCCGACTCCGCCGAGCAACTCCCCGCTCGGGACAAATCGGGCTTCTTGCCGCGCGGTCACGAGACGATCCTCATCGCCGAGGACGAGCGGGCGGTTCGAGCCGTTTCTCGGCGCATACTTGCCGGCCAGGGCTATGCGGTGCTGGTGGCAGAGAACGGCGAACATGCCCTTGAGTTGTCGGCCGAGCACGAGGGGGACATCCATCTCCTGGTCACCGACGTGATCATGCCGGGCATGAGTGGGCGCGAGCTCGCCAAGGCGCTCCGGGTGGATCGCCCGGATATGTCCGTGCTGTATGTATCGGGCTATGCGGGCGGCATGATCGGCCAACCCGGGCTGCTGGAGGACGGAAGCGGGTATCTCCAGAAGCCCTTCACGGTGGCGACGCTCGCCCGAAAGGTTCGCCAGGTGCTCGACGCCCGCCGCTAGTTCCACGGACGCTACCGGGAGGTGCACATGACCACGCGACTGCCTGCCGTCCTATCCCTCCGCGAGCAAGCTCGAGTCGTCAACTCCACACTCGCTCGGCGCCTGGACACCCTCTTGCCCCTGGCCATGCGCGAGGCCGGGCTCGATATGTGGCTGGTCATCTGCCACGAGGATCACCTGGACCCCATCCTGCGCACGATGATCCCCTGGCAATCCTGGACGCCCATCCTCCACATCCTGCTCTTCTTCGATCGGGGTGGTGAAGCCGGTGTGGAGCGTCTCAACCTTTCCATGATCGACATGCAGGGGCTGATGGAGACGGGCTGGACGCGCGCCTCCGGCGAGAGCCAGTGGGAGACGCTTCGCCGCCTGGTGGAGGAGCGGAGCCCGCGTCGCGTCGGAGTCAACCGCTCCGACGTCATCTGGGGCGCCGATGGCCTCACGGCCAGTCTGGAACGGCAGCTCCTGGCCGCCCTGGGGCCCGATCTGTCCCAGCGGGTGGTCTCCGCCGAGGCGGCCTGCATCCGTTGGCTGGAGACTCGCCTGCCGGAGGAACTGGACCTGTATGCCCAAGCGGTTGCTCTCTCTCGCGCGATCATCGCCGAGACCTTTTCCCGCGCGGTGATCACCCCGGGCGTGACCACGTGCGAGGACCTGCGCTGGCACTACTGGGAGCGTGTGCGCGGGCTGGGACTGGAGGTGTCGTTCACGCCCTACTACCGCTTCTTCCGATCGGCGGCGGAGCGCGAGCGCTGGGGCGAGGACGACCGGGTGATCCGGCCGGGAGACATGCTCCACTGCGACGTCGGGCTGCAGTACCTGCGCCTGCTCACCGACCACCAAGAGCTGGCCTACGTCTTGCGACCGGGCGAATCCGAAGCACCGGCCGGCCTCCGAGCGGGCATGGCCGAAGCCAACCGGCTGCAGGAGGTGTTCCTGTCCGCCTGGCAGGAGGGCTGGAGCGGCAACCGGATCCTGGCGGCGGCTCTGGCCCGGGCGCATGCGGACGGCCTCAGCAAGCCCATGATCTACTCCCACTCCCTCGGCCACTACCTGCACGAGCCCGGCCCGCTGATGGGCCTTCCCTGGGAGCAAGGGGACATCCCCGGCCGTGGGGACGTGGTCATGCGGCCGAACACTGTGTACACGGTGGAGCTGAATGTGACCTGCCCGGTGCCCGAGTGGGGCGGCGCGGAGGTGACTTTCATGCTGGAACAGGATGCCGCCTATGCCGCCGCTGGAGCGCGCTTCATCGGCGGCCGCCAGACGTCCTTCCATCTCGTATGAGGCCGAGCGAACCCTCCATGACAGCGAGACAACGGGTCGAGACTGCGCTCTCCCACCGAGAACCGGACCACGTGCCGCTGGACGTCGGCTCCAGCACCGTCACCGGCATGCACGTCAGCTCGGTCTACCGGCTGCGCCAGGCGCTGGCGCTGGATCCGCCCGGCACGCCCGTCAAGGTCATCGAGCCCTACCTCATGCTGGGCGAGGTGGCCACCGATCTCCTTGACGCCCTGGGCGCCGACGTCGCCGGGATCTGGGCTCCGCGCACCTTCTTCGGCTATGCGAACCGCAACTGGAAGGAGTGGCGCCTCTTCGACGGCACGCCGGTGCTGGTATCAGAGCACTTCAACACCGATCCGGAGCCGGACGGCAGCATCCTCATGTACCCCCAGGGCGATCGGAGCGCTCCTCCCAGCGGGCACATGCCGGCGGGCGGCTTCTACTTCGACACCATCATCCGCCAAGACCCCATCGACGATGCCGCCCTCGACCCGGCCGACAACCTGGAGGAGTTCGGCCCCATCAGCGACGAGGACCTCGCTTACTGGGAGCAGGAGTCGCGGCGTGTCTTCGAGGGCAGCAACCGGGCCACCATCGCCAACTTCGGCGGCACCGGCTTCGGGGACATCGCCCTGGTACCGGCGCCCTGGCTCAAGCATCCGCGCGGCATCCGTGATGTGGCCGACTGGTACATGAGCATGGCTCTGCGCCGAGACTACGTCTACCGCGTTTTTGAGCGTCAGTGCGAGATCGGCATCGCCAACCTGGAGCGCATTCATCGTGTGGTGGGCGAGCGAGTCACTGCCGTGCGCATCACCGGCACCGACTTCGGCGCCCAACAGGGCCCGTTCCTCTCCCCCCAGACCTATCGCGACCTGTTCCTCCCCTTCCACCGGGCCGTCAACGACTGGGTGCACCGGCACACCACCTGGAAGACCTTCATCCACTCCTGTGGCTCGGTACGGCGCCTCATCCCGGACTTCATCGAGGCCGGCTTCGACATCCTCAACCCGGTACAGTGCTCGGCGGCGGAGATGGACCCGGCCGCGCTGAAGCGGCGGTACGGAGATCGGCTGGTCCTTTGGGGCGGCGGAGTGGACACGCAGCGCACCCTGCCCTTCGGCACGCCCGCCGAGGTGCGAGAGGAGGTGCGGTCCCGGATGCGCATCTTCTCGCCCGGCGGGGGGTTCGTATTCGCGGCCGTGCACAACATCCAGGCGGGCGTGCCGATAGAGAACCTGGTAGCGCTGTTCGAGGCGGTGCGGGAGCACCGCTGAGGGCGCGTCGCTGGCCCAGGGTCGGGGCAGCAGCGGTATAATGGGCGCGGCCTGATCGCGCTGATACGAAGGTGTGACTGGCACACCGCAGCTGGGGAGAGCCCATGGTCGCCGCTTCGCCTTCTCCACTTCTGGTTCCCATCGCCCGCCTTGAGGGTCGGGTGAGAGAGCAGTTCCGCGCCATCCTCCATCAGAGCTTTCCGCCCAACGAGCGCGAGAGCCTGGAGAGCATAGATCGCCGCCTGGCCGACAACGCCACTCTCCACGGTGCCTTCATCGGCGAGGACCTGGTGGGTTTCGCCCTCATACTGGCGCTGGACGTGGATGGCGTGGTGCTGCTGGACTACCTGGCCGTGGCCGACGAACACCGGAACCGGGGACTGGGTCGG
>ENA-UOUL01001397-UOUL01001397.1-bioreactor-metagenome-genome-assembly--contig:-NODE-1397-length-33848-cov-4.654319_pt1 | contig 33848 bp, 25 predicted proteins | sample MGYA00249838_ERZ747220 | MGnify/ENA primary metagenome ERZ747220 (study PRJEB28778, sample SAMN05720191) | bioreactor metagenome | isolation source: Anaerobic biogas reactor | place: USA:Washington... | reverse complement strand
GGCGTACCCTTCAAGGACGGCTACAAGCGCTTCAGAATCAAGACGGTCGAGGGCATGGACGATTACGCCATGCTGCGCGAGGTGCTGTTCCGCCGCTATCGCCACGTGGCACAGGGGGAAGAGCTGTTTCCCGACCTGGTGCTGATCGACGGTGGCCTGGGCCAGCTTCACGCCGCCCGCGAGGCCATCGCCGCCCTCGACCTCGACCCGCCGCGAATCATCTCGCTGGCCAAGCGCGAAGAGGAGATCTACGTCGATCGGACCGAACAGCCGGTCAAGCTCCCCCGCAACGACCCGGCCCTCAAGATCCTCCAGTACGTCCGCGACGAAGCCCACCGCTTCGCCCAGCACTACCACCATATCCTCCGCCGCAAGAAGGTCATCGGCGAGTAGGCCGGCCTTCAACGCACGGGGCAATCAGCTTCCTTCCGGGTAGACTGTCCGTTCCAGACCGGTCAGCAGGGCGTCGATGATGCTGTTGAAACCGTCGCAGGTCTCGCTGAACACGTCATCCGCCACCTGGTTGAGCCCTGTAAACAGCTCCGGGGTGACCGCCTTGCGGAAGGTGTCATCGCAGCCGCCCGAAACCAGTAGCACGACCGCCAAGACCAGCCCCGCTGCGATCCCGGTTCGCCTCAAGTTCATCGGATGCTCCCGTTTCACGTTGAATCGTCTCCGTGCCTCACCTATTATCGGACAGACCGACAGGAGCCCATTAAGCCCATGACCGACCCTCAGCCCGAGTCCCTGGTCAAACGTCTGGCCCGCTACGGCATCCATCCGGCCAAGCCGTACGGCCAGCACTTTCTGCTGGACCGGCACTACCTGGGCAAGCTGATTGAGCCGCCCGAGTTGGCTGAGGTGCGAACGATCCTGGAGGTCGGGCCTGGGCCGGGCAACCTGACGGAACTGTTGGTTAATACCGGTACTAACGTCATTTCGGTTGAGATTGACGAGCGGTTCGCCCGCCTGCTGACCGATCGTTTCGGCCAAGCCGCCAACTTCCGGCTGTTCCAGGGCGACATCCTGGCCAAGGGCGGGTTGAACCCCGAGGTGACCGCCCTGCTGCGCGAGCGCTGGGATCGCCCGTGGGCGTTGGTCTCAAACCTGCCCTACCAGGTGGGCACGGTGGTGATCGTCGAGGTCTTGCACCTGCCGGTCCGCCCAGCGGTGGTGTGCGTCATGGTCCAGAGGGAGGTGGCGGCCCGCTTGGCCGCCAAGGCTGGCGGCAAGGATTACTCCGCCCTTTCGGTGCTGGCCCAGGCGTACATGGAGGTCCGGCGGCTGGCCGTGGTGCCGCCGGGGGCATTCTGGCCGCCGCCGAAGGTGGATTCGGCGATCGTCAAAATGACGGCGAGGCCCGAGGCGGCCGTCCGCGACCCTGCCGGCTTCCGCGACATGGTCAACCTGATGTTCCAGCACCGCCGCAAGACGCTCCGCTCGGGATTTCTGGGGCGGCTGGGTACTGACCTTCGCCGCCGGTACGAACAGGCCTTCGAGGAGATGGGTATCGACCCGGCAAAACGGGCCGAACAGCTTGATATCTATGATTTTATCGGACTTGGCAACCGGATCGCGGCCCTGGGCGGCGGTGGATGCAGCGATGCCGAACCGCAATAAATCGGCGTCCTGGCCGTTGGAATACGTAGAGTTCTCCTGGTAATGAGCGATGGCGACCTTCAAGCACTGGTGCGGCGGGCCCGGGACGGGTCGGCCCAGGCGTGGCAGGAGTTGATCCGGCGTTACTCGCCGGGCCTCCTGGGCTACCTGGTCCGTTCGGTGGGCAACCGCACCGACGCCGAGGAATTGCTGCAGGAGACGTTTCTGAGGGTGGTTCGGGGGCTGCGGAACTACCGCGAGCAGGAACGATTCGAGGTCTGGCTGTTTCGGCTGGCGAGAAATCTGGTGATTGACCATTGGCGGAAGAACCGGCCGGTGCTCGATGCCGAACTGGCCGGAGACGAGAATGGCGGTCCGATCGACCGGACGCCCGGCGACGAGCCCGACCCGGCGGATGCCGCCGACATGCGGGAGCAGGAGGACTGGTTGACCGCCGCGATGGTCGCACTGCCGCCGGAACAACGGGATGCGATCCTGATGCGGTATCACGGCGGGCTGAGCTTCGACGAGATCGTCAAGGAAACCGGCAGCCCGCTGGGCACCGTGCTGGCCCGGGTGCACAGGGGTCTGGGAAAGCTGCGAAAGATGCTCAAGGACGAAGGCGATGAACCGGAAGCATGATGAGAACCTGACGGCTGAGCAGGTCGATCGCGAACTGCGGCTGCTGGATGCGTTTGCGTCGCCGGCGGTCGACGAGACCCTGGTGGGGAAGGTCTGCTCAGCGGTGGAGGTCGAGTTGTGGCGTCGGCGGCTGGACCGCCGGCTCATCCAGGTGCTGGTCCCGATTGCCGCAGCGGCGTGCATCGTGCTGGCGTTGGCCGTCGCGTGGCTCTATCTGGACGGGACGACCGCCGCGACCACCGCCGCCAACGGCTATGCCCAGGTGGAGGTTACGGAGGACTCGGAACCGATCGACCTGGAACTCGACGCCCTGGCCGAGCAGGTCCTGGCGGCCAACCGGATCGGACTCAATGGTGCCGATGGGCTCTGGTATGATGCAGCCTATGGCGAACTGGAATACATGGACCGCGATTTTTGAAACGGCTGAACCGACGATTAGGCGGAGACTGACCGATGCGCGTGTTGCTGGTGATTGTGGTAATCCTGTCCGTGGTGAACCTTTTGGGTCTGGCCGTGGTGGCGGGCCGCATGGCGAGGCTTGGCCCGCCCGGCCCGATCGGACCCGAAGGTCTGGTTGACCCGATGCCGCCGTCAGCGGGCGGCGCCGAGGTGGACGGCCAGGGACGGCCGGGTGGGCGACATGGCGAGTGGCCGGGTCCGGAGCACTGGCGCGAGGTCCGGCGGGTGGTCGAGAAGTACTTCCCCGAACTCCAGGAGTCGATGCAGGGGCCGGGCGCCGGGCGCCGGATGGGGCCGCATCTCCGCCGGCACTGGCGGGCGATCTCAGAGCTGGTCGAAGCCGACCGCACCGACCCCGAACTGGCGGGCCGGCTCGCCGACAGCTACCGCAAGGAGCGGGAGCTTGACCGGCTCCGATGGGACTACGACCATGCCACAGGCGACGACCGCCAGGCCGTCCGCCAGGAAATGCGCAAGCTGCTGGAAGAGCAGTTCGAACTGCGCCAGTGGATCCGCCAGCGGAAGCTCGAGGAACTCGCCCGTCAGATCGACCAGTTCCGCCGCGAGCTTGCGGAACGGGCTGAGCGGCGCGAAGACCTGATCGCCCGCGAACTCGACCGCCGCCTCGAAGCCCCGGGCCAGGAGCAGTTGCCCGAATGGTGATGCATCAGGCCAGTACCCGCTGATAGAGACTTGCACCGGGCAGTGGCTTCGGCCACAATGGCGGCAACTGGTGAACAGGACCGCAGCCGTATTGATGGAGCCGACGCACCAAACGGACCGTTCAATCCGGGCAACTCGCCGCTGACGAGCCCGCCGACCTTGCCACTACATCAGACCGGCTACCGTGTGGACCGGTCGAATCCCGTTTGTTGAGGAACGTTTCCATGAACGAGTCCGTGCAGCGGATGTATGTCGAGGAGCCCGCCAAGCGCGTTCCGGTCCTCTACGACGTCGACGTCGTGGTGGCCGGCAGCGGTATCGCGGGCAGCATGGCCGCCATCGCCGCCGGACGGCACGGGGCCAGGACCGTGGTGGTCGATCGGTTCGGCCAACTCGGCGGCAACATGGGGCCGGGACTGTGGGGCGGAGGCACCCTTCACCTGTCCCTGACCAAGGGGGAAAAGGACGACCTGGCCGACCTGGTCTGCCGCAACGGCATGGGCGGAATCCCCGATGAGTTCCATCGCCGGGCCGTCTTCGCCCGACCCAACGCCGACGCCATCACCGACGACCAGCGCCGCGAACTGGAAGAGGCCCACATGAACGTGCCGGACCTCCGCCTCGGCACCGGCGGCGGGCTGTCGGGCTATATCGTCGATTCGTTCGTCGCCTCGCACGTGCTGCTCGAAATGATGGACGAGGCGGGAGTCGAGACGCTGACCTCAGCCTACGCCGCCGACCCGATCATGGAGGGCCGCACCGTCAAGGGCCTGTACGTCGAGACAAAGTCCGGCCGGGTCGCGGTCAAGGCCAAGGTCGTGATCGACGCGACCGGGCAGGCCGACGTCGCCTGCCGCGCCGGGGCAGCCGTGATCAACATCACGCGGCCGAACCTGGGCCTCTACTTCGCCCTCAACCGGGTCGACGCGGAGAAGTACTTCCGGTTCCGCGACGCCAACGCCGAAGCCGATCCGGCGGACCTGGAGTGGGCCAAGCGGACCTTCACCTCGGAAAAGAACGAAGCCGACCCCTACGCCTGCCCGCCGCACATGCTCAAAGCCGCCCGCAAGGCCTACGAAGCGGGCGAGTTCGAGTTCGCCCGGAAGGTCGGCACGTGCGTGATCTCGCTGGTCCTCAAGGACGACCACTTCCGCGACGGTCTGGCGGCGGGGAGAACCGGCACCGTCGGCGAGATCGACTTCGCTGACGCCAAGGGCGTGGCCCTCATGGAGCGCGAGCACCGCGAGCACGTCTACCGGTTCGCGACCTTCGCCCGGAACTACATCCCCGGCTTCGAGGACAGCTACCTGCTGCTGACCTCCCCGTTCCTCGGCGCCCGCGGCGGACGATACCTCCAGGGCATCCGCCCCATCACCGGCGACGACGTGCGGGCCGGACGGCGTTTCGACGACGCGATCTATCCCTTCAGCAATGGTTCGGCCAAGGACAGTTGCGACGTGCCCTATCGGTCGCTGGTGCCGAAGGAGACCGATGGCCTGCTCGCCGCCGGTCGATCGGCCTTCGTCTACGGCCCGAACTTCCGATCCCGCTACTCGGCCATGCTCAACGGCCAGGCCGCCGGCGTCGCCGCTGCGATCTGCGCGAAGGACAACGTCCAGCCGCGGAACCTGGACATCAAGAAACTCCAGAAGGCCCTCCTGGCCCTCCGCTGCCCGCTGGGCACCCCGGAACGCCTCAAGGAGCTCGGCCTGGCCTGAGGGCCGCGACGACAAATCGTTCCCGCAGAACAACAAACGCCGAGGCCCATCCGCCTCGGCGTTTGCTTTTGTATCTGCGGAAGTGAGCGGTGGTTACCGCTGCGGCGCTGCCGGTCGCGTCGAAGCCGGCACGGGAACCGGTGTGGCGGGCGAGGACTCGTTTGCCGGTACTACCGGTTCGATGGCGGTCGAGGTTTCGAGCAGGTCCTCACCGTCCGCCGTCTGGGCCGAGGGCCGCACGCGAAGAGCCAGACTGGTGAAACTCACGTAGAAGTACCCGCAGGCGAAGAGCACCAGGAACGGCATCGACATCGGGGCTCGGCCGTAGTAAACGCACATGCACAGACACGCGATCATGTAGAAACCCAGGCCCATCTCCAGGAACGGCAGGCAGCTCTTGCGCCAGTGCTTGAATTCCTTGAGCCGATAGCGCCACTGGGTGTCGGCCGAGGCCCCCATCCCGAATTTCGGCGTCCGGACGAACTCGCCGCCGCGGCGGAAGAACCCTTCGATCGCAGCCAGGGCGTTGCTCGGCGAGATGCCGATGCCCAGCGCCATCAGGAACGGCAGGTATTTGATCTTATCGTGCCACCGGCTGAAGATCTCCCGCTGCGAACAGAGGTAGAACGCGCTGGCCGAGCAGGTGGCCAGCAGGAACAGCGAGACGTCGAACAGGATCCGACTGGCCACGCTGTGGGGGAAGATCATGATCCGCAGATACAGAGCCGGGAACAGCATCAGCGTCAGGGCGACTATGTACAGGTACACCGTGCAACTGGTCAGATGGAAGAACGCCTCGAGTTTGATCTTCCGGTTGACCGGAGCGGCCAGGATCGTCGGCAGCAGTTTACGGCAGGTCTGAGCCCCGCCCTTGGTCCAGCGGTACTGCTGCTGCTTGAAGGCGTTGATCTCCGGCGGCAGCTCGGCCGGCGAGATGATGTCCGGCACGTAGACGAACCGCCAGCCGCGCAACTGGGCCCGGTACGACAGGTCGAGATCCTCGGTGACGGTGTCGTGCTGCCAGCCGCCCGCGTCGTCGATGCACGACCGCCGCCACATGCCCGCCGTCCCGTTGAAACTCATGAACCGGCCCGATCGGTTGCGGGCGGTGTGCTCGATCATGAAATGCCCGTCCAGCAGGATCGCCTGCGACTGGGTCAGCAGCGACGAGTCGCGGTTCAGGTGGTCCCATCGGGCCTGGACCATGCCGACTTTCGGGTCGGCGAAGTAATGGATGGCCCGCTGCAGCACGTCCGGCTGGGGAATGAAATCGGCGTCGAAAATCGCGATAAACTCAGCGTCAGTGAACTTCAGCCCGTTCTCCAACGCCCCGGCCTTAAAGCCCACCCGGTCCTTGCGGTGGACGTAGTCGATGTGAAAACCCTTGGCCCGGTACTGCTCAACGATCGCCGAGGCGATCTGCACGGTCTCATCCGTGCTGTCGTCGAGCACCTGGATGTGCAGCCGGTCGCGCGGGTAGTCGAGCATGCATGCATGCTCGATGATCCGCTTGGCCACGAAGCGCTCGTTGTACATCGGCAGTTGCACGCACACCGTGGGCAGCTCGTCGAACCGGGCGGCGCACTTCGGGCGGTTCTTTTTGTACTTGTAGTATAAATAGACCAGAATGTACCGGTGCGTGCCGTAGAACGAGAGGGTGATCAGCGTCGCCACATAGATGCATAAAAACGACACGTAGGCCGTGTAGGCCCATCCCGTGTACGCGGGTACCGGCTCACTCATGTTGAACGTATCCTGCCCGATGAAGGCTAACATCGAATTAACGCCCTTCCATCCGCATCGGCTGAAGCTTCAGGGCGGCGGATCGTGGACCACCAAACCGCATGCTCGTCCCGCAGACCGGCATGCCCCTACTTTGGCTACAAAAAACTAAGCCGTATTGTACTTGATCCCGCTTTCCCGTTCAACACAAATCCCTGCCAATGAGGATCTCGGGATGGCAAGCCCCGGCCAAGGCTGTAGACGATGGCAAAAAGGTAATTTTGCAACCGCCGAAAGTCAAGGAAATACAATCTTTCAAACCCCGTCGCCCGACGGGTCTGAGGGAACGGGTTTGGAGGTAGAAAAACCACGTCGAACGGATGCGACGTGGATGGTTATTTGGAGTGTTAGGGAGGCATTGCTATGATTAAGAAACGTGCATTTACGCTGATCGAACTGTTGGTGGTGGTGGCGATTATCGCCATCCTGGTATCCATCCTGCTTCCGGCCCTTTCTCACGGGCGTTCTATGGCGGCCAAGGCCAGCTGCGCCGCCAACCTGCAGACCATCATCAAGGCGATGCAGTTTTACGCGGAGGACCACTACGACCTGTACCCGCTGGCGTGGAACATGCAGACGTGGGAGCAGACGGACGGCCCGGGCCTCTACGAGAAAGCCGGCTGGATGCGCCGCCTGTTCACCTACATCTACAACCCGCGGCCGGGGCTCTACGAGGACAACGAGGCCCGCGAGGTCTACAAGTGCCCCGGTTTCTACGCCCGCGACCACGATCCGTTCAACTACTTCCTGGGGGCCCGAGCCGCGCACACGCAACGCGTGCGCGAGCTGCCGGCCTCGAAGCGGTGCGCCCCCTACTGGTGGGTGCCGGTCAAGCGCTCGTATATCGTCTACCCGTCCGCGTTCATCATGGGCGGCGACTGCAACCGCCAGTTCGACCTTCAGGACTGCGACCGGGACGACTACACGCAGGAATGCCTGGCCTGGGAGGGCAACGGCGGCAACCCGTTCTGGGATCCGTTCCACAACGGCGGCCTGAACGTGATGTTCGCCGACTCCCACGTCAACTGGTTCACGCGGTTCGAGCCAAACCAGATGACCTACTCCTATGAGGATTACACGACGTGGGAAGGCGCGGCCTACGGCACAACCGGCGTCGCCAGTGCCGACTAACCTCCACTTTTACTATATAAGCAGCAGTGATAAGCACCAAAGACCAGATAGCCCAAGACTCCTCCTTGTGACTTCGGCACCTACAGTGAATGCCTCGGACGAAGACAGAGCGGCCAGCCGGTCGCTCTGTCTTTTTTGTGGCCGCTGAAGGTTCCGACCGCCCCTGCTTGCCCTAAGTCGAGGTCGCGGTACGGGGTGCGCTCGAAAATACGGGTTTTTTCCTTGACAATCCCCGCCGGGAAATTAACCTTGACTGGTGTAAGTGGCTACTTCAACAGGCTTTAACCAAAGTAAACCTGTGACCTTGCCCAAGCTCGCTCACAGTGAACAGATGCCGTCTCGATAAGTCTGCACTATTGCATCGCCGAGAAGGAGGCCTTATGTTCCGCAACGCTATCTCCCGGACGCTGGCGGCCGTTTTTGTCTGCGGCCTGGTGACCGGCTGTCAGTCGGTCCATCAGCTCGGTCACAAGCCCGCCAGAGGCTACCATGACCTGAGCCGCGTTCAGCTTCAGTTCTATGCACCGCCCGGCGCGTACGTTCAGATCGGCCAGCGATCCGAGCAGGTCAGCACCTACGGCGACGGCGAGCACCGCCTCGAATTGACTCCCGAGCAGTTCGCCATCTTCAACCTCAAGCCCGGCAAGCACGAGTTCAAGTACGACGCGATGGGCTGGGAAGGCGTAAGCCTTTACGGACAGATCGAGATTCCCAGCGTCTGCGGTCTGTTCGATCCGATGACCAAGACCATGCTGGACCGCACGTTCATCCCGATCGCCCTGCCCGGACCGCGGACCCTCGATGTGCTCTCGCCGCTGGACGATCGCTTCCCCTATCAGTCCACCGCCCATCGCCTGCGGATCTCGTACAGCGAGGTCGAGCGCCTGGCCCTGGGCGATATGGTGACCAAGGTGGTGTTCGTGGCCGATCTGGCCAAGGTCGAGGCGATGCGCGACGCGATCCAGATCGAACTGGTGGAGATGGAAGGCAAGCGTCAGCGGATGCTGGCCCTGATCAACGAGGCCAGGCTGGACTGGATCGACGATCCCGACTCGAAGGAGTTCATCCGGCGGCAGACGAAGCTGGCCCGCATGGATCAGGAGATCGTGGACCTGCAGGAGCAGCGGGTTCGCCTCGAGGCGCTGCTGCGGGCGGACACGGTCCTGACCCGCCGCGGCATGCTCGTGCTGGCGACCGATGAGATTCTGCCTCCGCATCAGGACCCGGTGGCGATGGCTGAGGAACTCGGCACCGTGGTGATGGTGATGCGGATCGGCGGACGGCACATGCACTGGGGCATTGCTCCGATGGAGCCGGCGGTGTTCGTCCCGTAGAACCAGGAATACAACCAATCCGGTCGGGCCGGTGGGCCCAGCCATCAGGTGGAGGCAAAGTTAGCGATGAAACAACTCAGGTTGGCGATGGTCGTTCTGATGCTTGGCGCGCTGGCGATTAGCGGCTGTACCTGCGGCACCTGTGACCGCAGTGAAGGGGCAGAGGAAGTCGCCCTGCTGCCCAAAGGCTTCTGCGTGTTGACCGGGCTGGGCGAGGCCGACTACGACGAGATGGGCTGGCCCCGCTACATCGTCGATCAGAAGGACGGCTCGGTCATGGTGCTGGTGACGCCGGACCGTTACATCATGGGCTCGCGGCGTGAGCCGGCTGAAATGCCGCCCCATCCGGTCCAGGTCGACCGCTTCTACATCGACCTCTACGAGACGAACAACATTCAGTTCGCCCGGTTCGTCAAGGACTGCCCCCAGATCCGCAAGGACGGATTCTGGAACATCGAGATGAACCACTGGAACTTCCGGAAATCGATGAACCCGTTTGTCAAGCCGTGTCAGGGTCTCTGCGGCAAGCTCGACAATCCCGCGCTGGCCGACCATCGCCTGACCAATCCGGAAGTGGATTGCCTGAACTGCCGCTGGAAGCAGCCGGCGTGCATGGCCGCCCGGTCCGGGGCCTACAAGCACTTCGTGTTCCTCGAACCGAGCTATTTCACCGAGTATTGGGCGCCCGGAGTCAATGACAGCCATCCGGCCCGCGCGGTCAGTTTCTGGGAGGCGTGGTACTACTGCCGTTGGGCCGGCAAGGACCTGCCGACCGAGGCCGAGTGGGAACTGGCGGCCGGCGGCGGCCGGACCCAGCTCTATCCGTGGGGCAATCTGGAGCCCGACGCCCAGCGGATGATGTGCAACTACGGCGGCGCCCGTCCCGGCGAGGACGGCTACGAGTACACCGCTCCGGTCAGCATGTTCGACGCCGGGCGCAGCCCGTTTGGCGTCTACAACATGGCCGGCAACGTCTGGGAGTGGTGCAAGGACAACTACTCGGCGACCGCGTACACCGCCGGCGACTTCGCCAAGGGCCAGGCCCGCCAGAGCGAGCTCGATCGGGCCCGCGTCAATCCGCTCGGCCCGCAGTTCGGCGACAAGCGGGTCATCCGCGGCGGCGCCTACACCAGCACGATCTACGACTGCCGCGTGACCGCCCGCGAGGCCTACGAGCCGAACTTCCATCCCATGAACGTGGGCTTCCGCGGAGTCCTGCGGGTCCAGTAGTTCGGCAACGCAAGACGGCGCAAACCATCGGCCGGCCCTCTGGGTCGGCCGATTTCTTGCGCGAATGGTGAGGCGCCCTTTCGATCAACCTTGCCGCGAATTCGGCAGCGGCCCCAGTTCCGTGGTCGCCACCTGGCGGATCGGCGGATGCGACTTACGCAACTGCTCGATGGCCTCCGGCGGGGCCGGCGCGTCGATCTTGAAGACCATCATGGCCCGGTCCTTGCGGCGCGAGAGGGTCAGGTCGGCGATGTTGATCCCGTGCTGGCCGAACGTCGTGCCGACCAGACCGATCGCGCCCGGCTGATCGTCGTTGACGATCACGATCATGATCCCTTCCGGCGTCATCTGCATGCGGTACCCGTCGATGTTGAGCACCAGCGGTTCGCCGTGGCCGCTGAGCGTCCCGGTGATCGAGTGCTCGCCGTCCTCCGCGGTCACTTCGATCCGCAGGCGGTCAGGCTCGGACGGCGAACGGCTCTTGGCCGACCAGGCCAGCTTGATCCCGCTGGAGCAGGCCAGCAGTTCGGCGTTGACCACGTTGATCGAAGTCTCCAGGTACGGCCGAAGCAGTTCAACCAGGGCTGAGCGAAGCAGCAGCGGCAGCACCGCTTCGGCCTCGGCGTTGGTCGTGGTCACGTTGACCGACCGGATGCCGCCCTCGCCGATCAGTCCCAACAGCACCGCCATCCGGCGGGCCAGGTCGATGTAACCCTGCTGGACCGAACTCACCGTCGCGGGCACGCCCGTGACGTTTACCGCCGACTGGATCGAACCGTGCAGCAGGTAGTCGAGCAGACCGGCCATCGCGTCGCGCGAGACGGCAAGCTGGGCCTCGTGCGTCGAGGCGCCCAGGTGGCACGTCGTCACCACGTTCTCCAGCTCGAACAGCGGCAGCTTGCCCGGCGGTTCGGACGAATAGACGTCCAACGCCGCGCCGGCGATCCGGCCCTCCCTGACCGCTTCGTACAGCGCATCCTCGTTGATGATCCCGCCGCGCGCGTCGTTGACGATCACCGCGGTCGGCTTCATCACGGCCAGTTCCTCGGTTCCGATCAGGTCGCGCGTCTTGTCGGTCAGGCTTGCGTGAACCGACAGCACATCGATGGTGCGGAGCATGTCCGTCAGGTCGTGGACGAGGCGCACCCGGCCGTCCAACGCGCTGTCGCCGGGGAACAGCGGATCGTAGGCGCAGACGCTCATCTTGAACGCCAGCGCCCGCTCGGCCACCGCCCGGCCGACCCGGCCCAGCCCGATCAGTCCCAGGGTTTTGCCCGCCAGTTGCCGTCCGACGAACCGGCTGCGATTCCAGTTGCCCGCCTTGGTGTCGACGCACGCGGGCACCACGTTGCGCATCAGCGCCAGCAGCAGGGCGAAGGCGTGCTCCGCCGTGGCCACCGTGTTGGCGTCCGGCGTGTTGATCACCAGCACGCCCGCGCGGGTGGCCGCGTCAAGATCGACGTTGTCCACGCCGACTCCGGCCCGCGCCACCGCCCGCAGCCGACCGGGATTCGCCAGCACCTTCGCTGTGACCTTCACGCCCGACCGGATAATCATGCCGTCATAACCGCCGACAATCTCCGCAAGCTGCTCTTCCGAAAGGCCCGTCTTGACATCCAGTTCCACGTTCTCGCGGGCCTTGGCCTCCTGGACCACGCTGGAATCGAGCTTGTCGGCGACCAGAATCTTGACCATCGTACGCTCCCGTATTCGAAAACACTTGCCCGCCGCCATTCTACGATCCGGTCCCCGGACCGATCAAGCAAAAGCTCCAGCCGGCGCCATCGGGGCCGTTTTCGCTGGCCGTCCGCCGGACGGGAACGTAAAATCGTAAGTTCCATAATTCAACGCGGAGGCGGACGATGGCGGATCTGGTGACGTTTGGCGAAATGCTCCTGCGGCTCGGAGCGCCGGGCTTTCAGAAGATCGAGCAGGCAACCTCGTTCGAGGTGGTGGTGACCGGAGCGGAGATGAACTCAGCGGTGGTCGCCTCACGGTTCGGCCTCAAGGCCGCCCACGTCACCCGGTTGCCGCGCAGCCCACTGGGACGGATGGTCGAAAACCGAATTCGCGAGCACGGCATCGACACCTCGCACATCGTCTGGACCGATGAGGGCCGGGTCGGCTTGTTCTTTCTCGAACAGGGCGCGATGCCGCGGCCCAGCGCGGTCGTCTACGATCGGGCCGACTCGACGATGAGCCGCATCGGGCCGGGCGAGGTGGATTGGGACGCGGTGTTGCCGGGGGCGAGGTTCTTCCACGTCTGCGGCACGGCGCCCGCGTTGAGTTCCTCATCGGCTGAGGCGGTGCGTGAGGCGATGGCCGCCGCCAAGCGCCATCGCGTGACGGTCAGTTTCGACCTGAACTACCGGGCCAAGCTCTGGTCGATCGAGCAGGCCCGCAAGACCTTCCGCGAGTTGCTCGCGTTCTGCGATATCCTGGTCCTCGGCGAAGGCGATCCGGGAAGGATTTTCGGAATCGACGGCGACGCCCGGCAGGCGGCCGCCCGGATGCGAGAGACGTTCGATCTGAAGGTCGTGGCGGCAACGATGCGGGAGGATCTGAGCGTTTTGCGGAACCGCTGGACGGCGATCGCCTGCACCGACGGCCAGGTCTACGACGACGTGACCTACGAAATGGAGATCATCGACCGCGTGGGCGGCGGCGACGCCTTCACCGGGGCGTTTCTCTACGCCTATGCCGCCTTTGACGGCGATATCCGCAAGTGTCTCCAGTACGGCAACGCCGCCTGCGCCCTGAAGCACACGATCCCCGGCGACCTGAACTGGTGCACTCGTCAGGACGTCGAGGACCTGATCACCCGAGGCCCCGGCGCGGGCGCCAATCTGCGGATCAAGCGATAGGACCCTCAGCCGCCAACCGACGAAACGGCCGAGCTGTTCCACGCTTGGCCGGTGACCGTGTAGCGGGCAGGAAACGGCGCATTCGCCTCCATCGTGCGGAAGCGTACGATCTGAGCTTCGCCCGGCAACAGCGAGAAGCAGTTCTCATCGGGAGAAAGACCCGTTTCGCCCGCAGCCGCCTCGATGGCGACGAACAGGGCCGGAACGCCGCCGACATTGACAACCCTCACCGCCGCGACATCGACCCGCTCCATTCGAAGCTCTGCAGCGGGTGGATGAAGCATCGAGGCCAGCGGCGGCGACTCCTGCTCGCGGCTGGTGATCCCGAAGGTATAGAGATGCCGCGAACGCACCCGTCCGTCGCGGTCGCAGAGCTTCAGGAAGCACAGCACGACCTGGCCCGCCAGCTCGGACGACAGCGACAACCGGCCGCATCCGATGCGCTGGGCGGCGTCCGGCTTAACCGATACAACGTCCGACTGTGTTTCGAGCGGTCGCCCATCGAGCGTGCAAAACGAACAGCTCCAACGGGCGTCAGACAGCGATTCTGAGACGAGACTCGACACCCACAACTCCAGATCGAGCGTCGATCCGACCGGCCAGATGATCTGGTCATACCGGGCGCTGAGGTCGATCGGCGCGAACGACCGCCGAACGTAGTAGTACGCCATCTTGGGCCGGCCGCCGTACTCGACGAAGCATCCATGGGCCGCGTTGGGCCACGGTTCGTTGTACGACCAGATGGCGCAGGCGCTGCGATGCCAAATGGCCCGCCGCATCGCCTGATTGGCGTAGCGCAACGCCTCGGCCTGGACGAACTGGCTGCACCGGACCTCGGTCTTCAGGTCGGGCGGTTCGCCGAAGAGGGCGACGTACTGCCCGCGGCCAAGCCAGTGCTCCTCGCCCAGGGCGTCAAAGGCCTTGTGCCATCGCCAGACCTCATCGTCCGACCGGATCGGCCACAGCCGGTCGGATGGGATGATCCGACGAAGCGTTTCGACCGATGAGGCGCCCGCCGCCCCGTATTCGGTCCATTCGATCGGATTGTCCGGCCCGACCGAGAGCGGCTCGCCCGTGTTGCAGACCTGATAGTGACTCTCGCGATCGTACCAGTGCGGGCCGTGACGCTGGCCCTCGCAGACCGGGTCCGGGCCGTAGCACGGCCGCGTCGGATCGAGTTGGCGACAGAGTTCCACGAACTGCACCATCTGCCGGCTGTTCCCGGTCGTCACGTACAACTCGTTGCCGAACGTGTAGCGGACGATGCACGGATGGTTGATAAGCCGCGGCAGAACGCTGCGCATCTCGTCCGCGGCGCACGCCAGTGCTGCATCGGTTTCCTGCGGTCGACAGCCGGCGTTCGGAAAATCCTGGAAGACCATCAGCCCGTACCGATCGCACAGATCGTAAAAGACCGGCTTTTCGATCAATCCGCCTCCCCAAAGCCGCAGCAGCGTGAAATTCGCCTCCGCCGCCAACCGGATCAACCGCTCGTAGTCCGAGTCGTGAGCCCTGCCGTAGAGCAGATCGCAGGGCACCCAGTTGCCGCCCTGGGCGAAGACCTTCCGGCCGTTGATCGAGATCAGATACCGCTGCGGCGACGACACCGACGATGCATCCTTAAGCTCTCTTTTGCCCGTCGTGTAGTCGGAGTAGCGGCGGAAATCCTCAGCTCCGGGATTCTCCAGGATCTGCAGATCGCGGATGCCGAAGGTCGTCTGGGCCGAATCCAGCGGCTCACCGGTGTCCGCATCCTTGGCCGTCACGGTCAGGCGATAGAGGTTCTGCTCGCCGTAGCCGCAAGGCCACCAGAGCGCCGGCGCGCTCACGCGTAGACTGTGTCGAACGACCGTATTGTCCTCACCGCACTCAACCTTAACAGAACTGCGGGAAACCGGCCCGTCTGCGGTGATGCACTCGGCGGAACAGATCAGCTCGACCGTCCTCGGCTTGGTCGTCCGAACGTCGGCTGTCAAATGCAGCATCGCCCGGTCGTACGGCGCCGTCAACTCGGGCTTGATGGTGATTTGCGAGATCGTCGCCCCGTTCGTCGCGACGAGATTCACGTCCTGCCAGATGCCCAGCGTAAAGACCGGCGTGCCCCAATCCCAACCCGTCGCCGTCCGGCATTTCCAGTACGGCAACTGCCGGACCATCGCTTCGAATGCGTGGTAGTGGGGCCAGCCGTAGCCGGTCTGGCTGAACAGCTTCTCGAGCACCTCCGGCGACGCCGGCTCGATTTGAATCACCAGGACATTCTCATCGCCCGGCTTCGCGATCCGCGTCACGTCGAATTCGAACGTCGTGAACTGCCCTTCGTGCCGGCCCAGCTCCACGTCGTTGAGCCGCACGCGGCAGGCGTAGTCCACCCCGTCAAACCGCAGCCGCATCGTCTTGCCACGCCACGACTCCGGCACGACGAACCGCTTGCGATACCACCACGGCTTGGCGGGAACGTCGCGGCCCTCTCGGCTGTTCAGGCCGTAGTGGATATCCGCCAGCCGTCCGGCCCGCTCCAGATCGGCGTGAACGTCGCCCGGCACGCTCGCGGCAATGCTCTGGTCACTCGACCACTGCGGGTCGCAAGACAATTCCCAGTCTTCGCCGCTCAGGCATAGAGTCTGACGGGCGGAAGGCAAGACAACGTCGCTGTTCATCGCGGAGGCCCTCTATGGTGGTTCGAACCGGCCACAAAGGTAACGGTGCGGCTGGAACCGGTCAAGGGGCCTCCGCCGCCGATAGGAAATCGAAATGCCTTGCACATCCGCCCGCTGAGCCTATAATCCGCCAAAGGCCTCGAGCCACGAAAGCACGGACCGGACGCAGAGGAAAGCCGCCATGGCCCAACTGGAGTTCCTCGAGAACGGCTACTACAGCCTCGTCGTCTGCCCGCGCAGCCGAGACTGCCCGCGCACCTCGCCGGACAACGTCGTGAAACTCAACGACGGCTCGCTTCTGCTGCCCTATTGCCACAAGACCGGCCGGGCCGACGAAGCGACCGAGATCACCAAGGGCAAGCGCTCGACAGACGGCGGGCGGACGTGGGGACGGTCGTTCACCATCTTTCCCAACGAGGCGAAGATGCACTGCGGCACCGGCGGCTGGCTGCGCCTCGGCTCGGGCGAACTGGCCGTCGCCTTCTACCGCATGGAAGCCTACGACAACATGCAGATCTACCTGCTCCGTTCGTCCGACGAGGGCAAGACCTTCGGCGAGCCCGCCCGCATCACGCCGCGCGAGGGTTACAACTGCCCGTGCAACGGCCGGCTGGTCCAGCTCGACGGCGGCCGGCTAATCTACCCGATCGCCTACACCTCCCGCAGCCGGGCTGCCGACGAGAACTACTCGACCATCGTCTGCTACAGCGACGACGGCGGGGCGACCTGGCGCGAGAGTCGCAGCGAGCTCCGCGCCGCCAAGCGAGGGTTGATGGAACCGGTGATCGCCGAGATCGCCGACGGGCGATGCCTGATGCTGATGCGCACCCAGTTGGGCTCACAGTACCAGTCGTTCTCGGACGACGGCGGCGAGACATGGTCGGCAGTTGAGCCGTCGGCGTTGGTCTGCCCCGAAGCCGGCGCTCATCTGGCGAGGGTCCCGAACACGCGAGACCTCCTGGCCTGCTGGAACTACGACTACAAGCCGCACTGGCATCGCCGCCACTACGGCCTGCGCTGCCCGCTGACCGTCGCGATCTCGCGCGACGGCGGCCGAACCTGGGAGAACATCAAGGACCTCGAGGACGACCACCGCTACGCCTACATGAACCCCTCGATCGGCTTCATCGACGGCTACGCCTACGTCACCTACGCCCGCGGCCACTGGATCAGCCAGTGGGGCATCATGGACGCCAAGCTGACCATCGTGCCGATCGACTTCTTCTACAACGACCACAGGCTCGACCGGGCCTTCCGCGAAATGCCCCAGCCGAAGGCCCCGCTGGGGATCGACATCAACGCCCAGAAGAAATAGAAGGAGCCCCCATGAACGCCCGATCGCCGCGCCGACTGTTTGTGGACGACTTCCACGTAGCTCAAATGTCCGGCCTGACCCGCCGGATGCACGCCGCCGACAAGCACCCGGCCAACCCGGTGATCCGGCCGGACAAGCCATGGGAAAGACGCAACGTCTCGGTCAACTGCAGCACGATCTACGACCCGGCCGACCGCCTGTTCAAGATGTGGTACTTCACCGGCGAGGTCAGGTCCTGCTACGCCGTGTCCTCGGACGGCGTTCGCTGGGAAAAGCCTCCATTAGGCCTGGTCGAATGCGACGGTTCGAAGGACAACAACCTCGTCGACGGCAAGGTGTTCTATATCGTCGCGGGCGATGACGACTTCTCGCCGCTCGGGCCGGATCACCGCTACCAGACCATCGCCTACGCGGGCGATAAGGGTCTGATCGTCCAGAGCTCCGCCGATGGCGTCAAATGGACCGATCGCGGGCCGTGCAAGGTACTCGGAGCGGGCGACACGTTCATCCCGGTCAAATCCACCAGGCCGTTTTGCGGCCCGGATGATCCGCCGGGCTACCCGAAACCGCAAAACCTCCCGCGATACCTGGGCGTCGCCCGATGGTGTCAGCCGGTCGGCCGATTCGACGGATCGGGCCCCCTTCAGCCGACCCGGCGCGTCCAGGCCCTCGTCGAGGCTGACGACCTGCGCCAGTGGCGAAACCCCATCCGCATCCTGACTCCCGACGAGCAGGACGACACGATGGCCCACCAGCGGATCGAAGCGGCCGTGGCCGACGGATCGCTGATCCACGACTGCCGCGAAGACCGCCGCTGCGAGTTCTATACCATGCTGATCGTGCCCTACGAGGAACTCTACATCGGCCTGCTGCTGATCTTCGATCCGTCGTACGAGTTCGGCCGGATCGGGAAGAACAACCAACCCGGACCCGGCCACCTGCAGCTTGTGGCCAGCCGCGACCTTATCGACTGGCAGCGCCTCGGCGGCCGCCAACCGTTCATCGACCGCGGCGAACCCGGCCAGTTCGATTGGGCGATGGCCTGGTATCCCTGCCTGCCCATCGTCAAGGACAGTCGGCTCTGGTTCTACTACAGCGGCAACTGCACCACGCACGCCGGCACCCGCGATCCGCAGTACTGGGAGAACCTGACCGCCCGCGTCGACCGCGGCGAGCTGCCGGGCATCGGCTCGGTGGGCCTGGCCACGCTCCGCCGCGACGGCTTCGTCTCGCTCGACGCCGACGACCGCGGCGGCTGCCTGCTGACCAGGGTCTTCGACTGGCCCGAAGGGGCTCTCCACCTGAATACCGACGCCCGCGGCGGCGAGGTGCGGATCAGCCTCTGCCAGCCGGACGGCACGCCGTACCTCGGCTGCGAGCTCTCGGACCCGATCGTCGGCGACCAGCTCGATGCAGCCGTCCGCTGGCCGCAATCCGCCTCGTCGCAGGCCGGCCCGCTTCACACCCACGGAACCGCCACCGAAGCCGGCGTCCTCGACGGCGACGAGTACCGCCGCCTCCGCCCGGGCAAGAAGGTCCGCCTCAAGATCCATGCCCGCTGCGCCCGGCTCTACTCCTACTGGTTCGTCTAGCAGCCGACCGCCGGATCGCGCAATGCGAGCCGCAGACCCTGGGGTTGTGGGACACCGCGGTCAGGGGTATACTTTCCTGGGCGCGCCGCGGTTGTTGTTCCCGCTCTTAAGGAGATCGCCATGCTCGCTGTCGATTGGACCTCCAACGAGATGATCGCCCTCTACATCGCCCTGGCCCTGGTCGTGGGCGTGGTGGTGGCGGTGCTGGTGTTGCGGAACACGGTGCGGACGCGGATGCGGACCGAACGCCAGATCCGCGACGATCCGGATATCAACGAGTGGCTGGTCGTCTTCGACTGGACGCCGAAGGTTCTCTACACTCCGACCATCCTCGCCTCGCTGCTGGCCGCGGGCATGATGGTCCTGCACAATCGCGGCTGGCTGCCGGAGCGGATCACGCCGGAGATGATCGGCGGCGTCTGGTTCCTGGTCGTGCTGGTCAACTTCCTGGTCGAGGAGTACGAGATCAACCTGCGCATCCTGCTGATCGGCATGCTCGTGGTCGCCTTCGGGCTGCTCTGGCTTCACCTGGTCGGCTCGGTCGCCTCGACGCTGCGGCTCTTCGGCCACCTGGCGATCTCGCTCAGCGCCACCGCGTACCTGTTGGTCGCGATCATCGGGCTGGTCACCATCGCCGTCTCATGGATCAAGGGCCTGTTCTACTACGTGGCCCTCACGCCCAACTACATGAACGTCCAGGAAGGGCCCACCGAAAGCGGCGAGCAGGTCAGCCGCGAGGACTACAACACCCGCGTCAACACCGGTGACTTCCTCGAACGCCTCCTGGGTTTCGGACGGATCGTCATCACCTTCAAGGACAACAGGCGGTTGCCCATCGTCCTGCTGGTCTGGCGGATCGATCGCAAAGCCCAGCTTCTCGAGGAAGTCCGCGGCAGCATCGCCATCGACAAGTCCGTCGCCTGACCGCCGCCGTCAGCGCGGCAGCTTGATCAGCTCGAACCCGGTCACCTCGAACGCCAGATCGTCGCCCTCGCGTCCGATCTTGATCCCGGCGATCCGGTCCAGGTCAAGCCGGTGGTTCGGGTCGCCGGTGAACCACAGCGCCCACGGCATGTGCTCGAACACCGCGGTCACCCGCTGCGGCTGATCGCCAGCCAGCGAGATCGTGCGGTAGTAGTAGCAGCCGTTGGGTTCACGGAACATCAGCCGCACCATTCCCGCGCCTTTGATCGGCGTGATCTGAAGCGAGACACCGTCCCACTCCGACAGGTCGAGCGGCGGATCGAACCGCGTCACCGCGTAGGAGAAATAGTCGATCGCTCCGGCGTCTTCCCGCTTCGGCTCCGACTCGTAACGGAAGCCCGACTCGCCGGCCGCCGCGACTTTCGCCGGAGCGTTGCGGGCGCCGTCGTCGTACCGCACGTCGTCCGGCCGCCAGTTCTCGGCCTTCGCCCAGTCCACCGCCTGCCGCTGCGTCGGCACGAGCGCCGTCTCGCCAAACCCGAGCAGGCTCACCGCCGGTGAAGTCTCTCGGCCGTCAAACTCGCCTCGCACGACGATCTTGCCCGTCAAATCCGCCACCGTCCGCGGCTGCTTCGGCGCGATCGTGAAGGTCAGCACCTCGCGACCCATCGGATCGAGGCGAACGTCCGCCCGCTCCGGCGCCACCTGCCAGCCGGCTGGAACCGACACCTCAACGTGCCCTTCCGCCGGCTTCTCTTCGTTGAAGTTGTACACTTCCAGCGTGTAGGCCACTGCTTGCGGATCGGCCGCCGCCTGCGCGTCGTAGCACGACCGCTCCGGCAGCAGCGGCAGATCGCAGTAGCCCATCAGCACCACCTTCGACGGATCGTTCCTGGGAAGCTTGCCCGCCGGACGCACCTTGCCCGACAGCTCCGGTTTGATCTTCTCGCCCAGGTCGACCAGGTAGATCGGGTCCGGTCCCAACTCGACCGTCACCCGCCCGTCGGCCGCCGGCAGTTCGTCCATCGCACCGAACAGGTTCGCCCGCCGAACGCTGCTTTTATCCGTCGGGACCGAAAGCGACCGCGCCTCATCCGACCACGCCGCCAGCACCACGCCCGCCGGCGTCGAAAACGCGCGGGCCTCGACCGCGGCGTCATCGCCCGCGTACCGGCCCAGATACGTGCTCTGCCCCAGCAGGTTCGCCGCCGCCGCGTAGCTCATCATCACCGGATACGGCGAGTGATCCGCCCGCAGCAGCCCGAACTCCAAACCGCGCTCCAGGTAGTGCGGCATGCAGAAGAAGAAGTACCGGTCCACCCCCGCCGCCAGCGCCATCGTCACGTTCTTGGCCGTCAGCGGGCAGCGCCGCCGCTGGTTCGCATCGCTCATGTGCGGGTCCTCGCCCTCCGTCGCCTCGAACGGCGCTCCGCCCTCGCTGATCCAGTTCGGCCGCTCCGCCGCCCCGTACTCAGCCATCATCTCGGTGTATGCATCCACGTTCCACGCATACTGCTCCGGCTTGCCGTAAAAGTGCCAGTTGAACACCTCGCTGTACTCGCCCAGTCCCGACTCCAGCAGCACCCGCAGGAACGGCGTCGCCCCCCAGCAGATCGAACCGTTGGTCACGATCGCGTTCGGATCGCCCGCCTTCAGGCCCAGGTACGCCGCCTTCTCGTACGCCGCGTACTTGTCCGGCGCATGGCCCATCGCCGCATCCCACTCGTTGCCCGTCTCCCACGCCTTGTACAATCCCGCGAATTTCGCAGCCGCCGTCTTCGAGAACGTGTACAAATCTCGCAAATCGTCCGGAATCAGCTCCTGCGGGTTGGCCGGCGTTGTCCACGGCGGCGAATCGTGCCAGACCTGGGAAATGTTGACGCCCGCCGACGCCAGCTTTTCCGCCGCCTGCGGATACTCCTTCCAGTCGATCGGCCCCTGACTCCACTGCACCGCGCTCCACCAGAGCCGCTCGCGCACCCACGGAATGTTCGCCCGCCCAAGCGCCTCGACCAACCCTCCGCCCGCTCCGATCGTGTCCGCCGCCACCCGGCCCTCCCGCGGCATCGATTCGCCGATCCGCGCCATCAACACGCCCAGCGTCACCATCTGCTCCGCCGCCTCGTCGCGGCACACAAGGCGGTACCAGCCCGGCGACAGCTCGCCCAACTCGATCGTCGTCTGCCCGTCGCTCACCGCCGCTGCACCCTCGGCGACCGTCTTGCCGAAAAAGTCCGTGACGGCGTACGTCGCCTGCCCTTTGACTTCCTTGGCCCCGAGCGTCACCGGCTCGCCCGCCGCGAACAGATTCGCCGGAACCTGCGTCTCAATCACCATCGCCGCACTCCACGCACCAAAAACCGTCGATACCAACACCGCCGCCAAACCCGTCGCTCGCATGGATTTGTCCTTTCGCTTGGTGTAACGTCGCGGGCGGACCGTCGGGAACCGCCCGAACCACTGCTTACTCGTCTACCGTCAACTCGATCAGCCGCACGCCGCCGTTTTCCAACTCGAAACTCAACTTCACTTCCTGGCCGCCCTCGACCCGCCGATCAGCCAGTTCCTCGAGTCCCGGCCGCTCCGGATTCGCCGTCAGGTTGCTGTGCCGGCTGTCGATCAGCCACGACCGCTCACGCAGGCTTCGCCCGGCCAGCGGCGTCCCCTCAAGATCGACCTCCACCATCACCCGCCGCGCCGCCGCCAACGCATCGCTTCGGCTGAACTGCCACACCAGCACCCGCAGCGTCTCACCGTCCCGCGCCGCCAGCCCGCCGACCCGATCGTCCGACGTCGTCACCGCCGCCTGATCGCCCGCCAACCGCGCGTACGCCTCGAGCAGGTTGTACACCGGCTTGGGCTTGTTGGTGTGCGTGATCGCCCCGAACCACCCGGTCAACTCCCGCTCCGCCGATGGGTCCTTCGGCATGAAGAAGTACGAGTGTGAGAGCCCCTGCTGGTGCAGCACTCCCAGCGTCGCCGCTGCGCTGCCCGCGTTGTAGAAGCTGTCGTTCTCCGGGCTGATGCGGCCGTTGAGATTCCACTCGCTGTAGGCCAGCTCGATCTCGTCGCCGAAGCCCAGCTCCGCAAGCGTCCGGCGGACCGTCGCGATCTGCGAGGCGTAGTCCGCCACGTCGTAGCCGCAGTTGTACCAGTGCCACGTAACAAAGTCGATCTTCGCCCCGCTCTCCTTGACCCGCTGGAGAAACTGCACGATCCACGCCCCAACCGCGCTGGCCGGACCGCCCACCTTCGCCGTCGGATCCGCCTCCAGCACCCCTTCCACCGCCGTCCGATAGAGTTTGGCGTACGTCTCCGCATCCGCCGTCAGAAACCCGCCGCCGTCCGGCTCGTTCCAGACCTCATAGTGGAGTCCCGCGAGCTTACGGTCCTCCGCCAGATGCCGGGCCAACTCGCGGCACACCGCCTGCCACTGCCCATAGTCCCTTGGCGGAGCGTACGGCGTGCCGTCAACGCTGAGCGCCGGCGGCATGTAGCTCAGGCAGACAAACGGTTCGGCGCCGACCGCGCCGATCTGCTCGATCACCCGGTCCAGCCGGCTCCAGTCGTACGAAATCCTGCCCGCCTCGTCCCGCTTCACCGCGTCGTAATAGTCGAACACGTGGTCGATTCGAATCCGTTCGATCCCGAGCTTCCGCAACAGCGGCGACATCGACGACCAGAACTCCGGATTGACCACGTCGCCGATCCCGCCCTGAGAAAAGTCGGTGATCGGATCGAACGGGCCAAGCTCGTCGCCCGATTTGACCGACAGTTTCGCCGGCCCGCCCGCCGCCACCCGCCGCGGATCGCGTCGCACCAACGCCAGTGCGTCGGCGATCAGGTTGTAGGCGTGGTCCTCGTGAGGCCGCCGCCCACCGACTCGCAGCACGACCTCGCACGGCCCCTTCTCAAGCCGCACCGGCCCGCCCACGTGCGGAACCACGCTCTCGCCGTACCGGAAGTAATACTCCGGAAGGCCCGCCCGCTCCACCGTGAACGCCACCTTTTGCCCGGCCGCCTCCACGCTGAAGGGCGAGGTGCACGAGGTATCCAGCCCCTGCGCCCAAACCACCACGTAGTACGCCCCTCGCCTGGGGACTTCGACTGCATACCGGGCCATGTAACCGCCCGCCGGCGGGTCCGACGGGTTGTACAGATTGATCATCGCCTCGCTCGAACACGCCGCGGCGCGTCCACCCGACTGCACGATCGGCCCGCGCAGCTCCACAGCGGCTTCCGCTTCGACGAAAACGTCATACTCTGCCGCCCGCGGTCGGGCCTCGACCGTTGCCGGAGCGCACAGACACAGCACCGTAAACAGGGAGACTCCGATCCGGATCGTCATGTGGCAAAGACCCCTAAAAACCCCGGTAGGGAATGTACAGGCCCATACCGTCGTAGCCCGGACTCCAGTGTTGTGGGAATTGATACCACGTCACGTGGCCGTCGGCGTGAAGCACGTTGCCGCCGCGCGACGGCGGCTGGCCCGCCGGGTGGGCGTTGCACTGGTTGGTCCATGACGCGCCGACGTCGCTGACGATGTCGAATGCGTACGCCGCCTGCGAAGGTGTGGCCGCTATCTTGCTGACGTCGGTGAACCGGTCCGGCCCGCGCGTGATGATCCCATTGCCCAGCATCGAATACGTCGGCCACGGATCGGTGGTAAACTCCGCCGGAGTCGAATCCGGACCCACCCCTTTCCGCGGATTGCCGATGTACAGGTAACCCGCAAAGCCGTATCCGGAATTCCACGCGCTCGACGACGTCGGAAAAGCCATGTTGCTGTACGGCTCGCAGAAAAACAGATGGTGGTCCGGCACGTAACCGGGCGTCAGCAGCCCGAACCCCTGCGGATACCCGCCGTAGATGTGCTGCATCCGCGCCCACGCGTTCCCAACCGCGTCATAAGACGGCGGATACCAGTCCCGCTCGTCACCCGCGTACATCGTGCACGCCGTCCCGATCTGCCGAAGCTGCGTGCCGCACGAAGTGACCCGCGCCTGCTCCCTGGCCGACTGCAGCGCCGGAAGCAGAATCGCCACCAGCACCGCGATGATCGCCACCACCACCAGCAGTTCGATCAGCGTGAAGCCCGAGACTCTTCGCGTCCTGCGCTGCATGACCCTCTCGATCAGTCGTTAAACGCCCTTTTATACCCGATCCACGGCTCGTTGGTGCTGGCGCCCACCCACTCGAAATCCGCGTATGGTCGCCAGATCACGTGGCCGTCAAGCCGCAGAATGTTCACCCCTTCGCCGCCGTGCCCGCTGGGGACATACGGCAGCGACGCATACGGATTGCCGCCCGCCATGAACACGTCGCACACGCCCATCGCCGTGCCGGAGGGATTGTCCTGGTAGTTCGCCGTCGGGTTGGGCCACGTCGACGTGTACGTCGTCGGTCCCCATGGCGGCGCGCTGTCGGAACATGTAAAGACCAGAATGTACATCACGTTCAGGAAGTTGCCGGGCCCCACGCCCGGTATCCCCGCCGGGTCGCTGAATATCCCACGCCCCATCGCGTTCTGAGGATCGTAGTCCGGTTTGAAGTCAACCCACTCCGCCGGTACGTACCCGCGGAAACACCCGAACCCCGCATCCCGATTGTAGTTAAAGTCATAGAGACCGTAAGGGTAGAAACCATCCGTCCGGAGATACGGCATCCGGTCCTGATGGTCAGCCTGATAACTCGCCGCCAACAGCCCGATCTGGTGCCAGTTGGCTTGGCACTGCGTCCGCCGGGCCTCCTCGCGGGCCTGCTGCAGCGCCGGCAACAGCATCGCCACCAACACGGCAATGATCGCCACCACCACCAGCAACTCGATCAACGTGAACGATTTCGAATCTCGAATTTCGAATTTCGAATTGGTCGAAGAGGCCGTGTGGCGATTCATATCCGCATCCATCCCAAATCAACAATCAACAATCAGCCATCAACAATTCCCCACCCCTCCCGTGCTCTTACGCGTCACCAGGTCGCACCGCAGCTTGTCCCGCGTCTCATCGGTCAGCAGCACCTCCAGCCCGCGGCAAAGCCGGTGGACCTGCCGCGCCGCCTCATAGCCGAACTCCAGGTACGGAATCCGCACCGTGGTCAACGGCGGACACGTGTACGCCGTCTCCGGAAAATCGTCGAAACCCACCAGCGATATCCGATCCGGCACCGCCACACCGTGATCGTACAGCCACGCCAACGCCCCGCGGGCGATGTACTCGCTCGTGGCGAATGCCGCCGTCATGTCGGGAAACCGGGCGAGCAGCTCTTCAATCGCGCTGGCCCCGAACACCAGGTCACCCCGATGGCGAGTCGCGTCGGCCGTCGCAGCCAGCCGGTCATCCTCCTCGATCCCGTGCTCGCGCAACGCACGCCGGTAACCCTCCCAGCGGCTTCGCCCGGTGTGCCGGTCGGCCGTGCTGACCATGATCCCGATCCGCCGATGCCCCAGCCCGATCAGATGCTCGACCGCCCGATACGCCAACTGCTCGTCGTCGATCAACAGCACCCGCTCCGACGGCCGGTCATCGTTGTTGAACAGGCAGAAATACGGAAACCGCTGCCCGTCGAACTGAACGAGGTACTCGCTCTGGTTGCTGGCCCGCAGCACCACCGCCCCATCCGCGTTCCGCCGCCGCAACTCCCGCACCAGGTCGCACTCGTTCAGCTCGTGAATCCCCGAACTGTAGAGACTCATCTCCACGTCCTCGTGCCGGCAGTACTGGGCAATCCCCTCCAGCGTCTGCGACAGGAACGCCCCGAAATCCAGCGGATGCTCGTCATACTGCTGAATCAGCACGCAAATATTAGTGACTTTATTACTTACAAATCGTGGCTTGTACTTGTACCGGTCGGCGACCTGCTGCACCTTGGCCCGGACCGTGGCGCTGACCGCCGGATGGTTGTTCAGCGCCCGCGAAACCGTGGCCGGCGAGAGCCCCAACTCTTCGCTGAGCGTGTAGATCGAAGTCTTCTTGCTCCGGACATTCGCCATAGCCACTTGGCCCAAAGGTTGCAGGAAATGTTGCACTTTGTTGCATTCAGCATAACCGATCCCCGAATTCATGTCAATATGGTTCTTTCGCTTCTTTTCCCCGCCCCCCGTAGCGGCTCGCCCGGGGCGACCTACCGCCGGTTCCGGCTCTCCCCGACCTCCCGGGCGATCCGGGTCCAAGTCCGTAGTTTTTCCGGATTGCCGCCCACCGTCTCGATGTCCTGCAGACAGAAATCGTAGATCGTATCGCCGGCGACGTTCGCCTTGCCCTCCAGGTCCTTGCGCATCTGCTCCTCGTCGAACGTCATCAACACCTCGGTCGGCGAGGGGCGGATCTGCATCACCACCTCCCGCCCGCACTGCTGGGCTGAGTAGGCCAGATCCGACCACGGCGAGACCGTCACCCGCCGCAGATTCGGCAGCCGCCGCCGCAGAATCTCCAGTTTGCCCACCAGCGACTCGCAACACCCGTAGGCCACCAACCCGTGCCTCGCGAAGATCGGCAACTGGTATTCCAGCAGAAACTCCTCCCACTGCCCCGGCGAGACCAGGCAGAACTCCTGAGAATCCGCTTCGCACCAAAGGTCCTTCAGCCCCATACTCCCGCCGTCACCGCCGCTCTCCGGCAGGTCCTCGCAAACCAGGGGCGCCTTATTCAGTCCACCCACCGCATTGGCGGTCAGATGTCCATCCGCCTCCAGACCCTCCAGATGCTCAACGTGGGCCTCCCCAATGAACCTCATGAACCGCCCGAACCACTCCGGCCGATCGATACAGTCGTACATCATCTGCTCGAGCCCGCGAAGATACGCTCCCCAGTACGCCAGCGGAGCCCCCGAAAGCCGCCCGTAAACCACCCGAACCCCCAACGTCCCCTCCAGCAGCTCTTCCGCCCGGTCCCGGCGATCCCGCGTCGCCGCCTCGTCAATCTGCCACTGCGGCACGCGGAGCTTCTCGATGTCCGCCTCATCCCGGATCTCCGGCTTGAACTCAAACGCACCGTGCCGGTCGCCCGTTCGCTTGGTCTCGATATTCACTCCCCACATCGTCGGCCGGTCCGGCCCGGCATGCACCGCTTCGACCTCCACCCACGGCTCGAACACCTCGTCGTCGCCCACCCAGTGCTTCAAAAGCCGCATCCGCAGTTGTCGCTCGACGTGCCGCTCCAGCGGATCGACCGCCTGCAGGCTCTCTTCGGGCACCAGTTCGACCCATGCTCCGCACGGCCGGCACATCACCGGCGCCCGCTCGACCTTCCGCAGGCTGTTATGCGCCCGCCACAGCCGTCGCCGCTGTGCGTTGGCCTCACCCGCCGCGATCTCCGCCACCCGCCTCGCCAGTTCTCGAACGCCTTCGCCTGCCATCACCATCCGTCTCCTCGAATCGCGCTCATTCGCAGGAGACATTCTTCCCGATCCACCGGCAACGGCAAGTGTTTCTTCAGGAATCGGAACGACTCGCGCCTCTACCGCGACACCTTGATGATCCGCACCGCGATGGGCGCCAAAGCCGCCCAGATGCTGCTGGCCAAAATGGCCCAGCCGCACCAACAGCTTCCTCCCGCGATCCTCCACGGCCACATCGTCGAACGCGACAGCGTCGCGATCTTGACGTGAACCTTCGTTGGCTGTTGTGGTGCGTCGGGACAACGCGCCCTACATCGGCTTGACGAGGTATTCTCGTCCCGCTTCCGCCCCAAAGCGGACCTCGTCATCCTTATGCGTCGTCTTGATCCGACCTTCGAGACCGAGCACTTGCAGCCGCTGGCCGGTGAAACACTTGACGCGGCAGATTCCGCCGCGAGCACATCGCAGCCGCGCCTCCACCAGCCTGCCTTCCCGCCAGGTCAGGTCCACCTCAAAGCCATTCCGCGTCCGCAGCCCGCTCACCTGCCCTTCCGGCCATGCCGAAGGCAACGCCGGCAGCAGCCGGATCAGATCCCGCCGATCCTGCAGCAGCATCTCCGTGATCGCCGCCATCGCCCCGAGCCCCGCCTCGATCTGGTAGATCTTCTTCTCGCCGAACCACCGCAGTCCGCCGTCTTCCCGCCACTGGCAGAGGCATACCAGCAGATTGCCCAGCGCGTGATTGGCAAAGAACGTCTTGAGCAATTCCATCGCCTTGCCCGGATCGTACAGCCGCGCGAACATCTGAATGTCCCACGCCAGATCGATTGAACAGCTCGTAGTCGAGCCCGCGGCGTGACGCTTTTCGATCGCCTTGCGAACGCCCGCGCTGTACTCCGGCGTGTCCTCCGCCGTGATCCGATCGCCCGGACAGAAGCCCACGCAGTGCGACCGGTGCCGATGGCCCGGATCGGTCACCTCGTAGTCCTCCAGCCACTCCAGCAACCGCCCTTCCTCGTTAATCACCGGCATCGGCAGCCGATCGAGTATCTTCGACCACGCCTCTCGTTTGTGCCGATCGACGTCCAACACCTCCGTCGACGCTATCAGGTTCTCGAACAACTCCCGGATCAGCTCCAAATCGAACGTCGACGGGACCGACAGCATCGTCACGTACTCCCGATCGGCCGGGCATATCTCCGGCGAACCGCTGGGGACCGGCACCAATCGTCCCTGATCGTCCTCAACGAGGAACCGTTCGTAGAACCGTCCTATCTCCCGCAGAATCGGATAGATTCGATGGCGAAGCTGGACCTCGTCGTGATGATACCGCCACGCCATCCACAGCATCTGACCGAGCCACGCGGTGACTCCGGTGGCCAGCATGCCCAGATCGTCCACGTTGCCGACGTTCTCGGCGTCGCACGTGCCGCTATAGTACGCGCCATCGACGCCGTAGATGTCGCGGGCCGCCCGCTGCGCCTGCGGCAACAGCGCCCACGCCCAATCCACCATCGGCTCGAAAAACTCCGCCAACCCCACCATGCCCAGCGGCCAATAGCACATCTCGATGTTCAGATCGAGATGATAGTCGCAATCCCATGCCGGCCGCGGATCCTCGTTCCAGAGGCCCTGTAAATTGATCGGCGCCTTGTACGGCTCGTGCCGCGCCGCCGGCCGCCCGCACGCAATCGCCAGGTAGCGGTACGTGTTAAAAAGCTGCTCGAACAGCACCGGCGGCATCTCGCCATGCTGGCGAACCCGATCGACCAACCGCGGCGTCGGCGTCTCGGCTGGGCGATTCGAACCCAGTGACAGCGAAACCCGCCGATACAGCTTGCGATGGTCCTGAACGTGCTGATCCAAAAGCAGATCGAAGTCCGCCGGCGTCCGATCCAGAATCCCGCGGCACCGCCCGATCGGATCGGCGTCTTCTTGCTCCGTCGCCATCGCGGTCAGAATCAACACCTCGTCAGCCGCGTCAACGCATGTCGAAACGCCCGTCGCCCCTTCTTCCCACTTCTCCTGGCGAAAACCGAACTTAAAGCCGTTCAGTTCCTCTTCCTTCCGCGGAACAAACGCCTGCTCGTAATGACGCACGCCGCCGGTCAACCGCCCGCCGCGATGAACCAACCGCACCACCGCCGCGAAACTCAACCCCTCCTCGAACCGCCCGAGAAGCACCAACTCGTCCAACCCGGCATCGGCGACGACCTCGCACTCCCCGTCCACCATCCGCGTCAGCCACACCGTTCCCGCCGTCCGCGCCGCACGGTCCGCCCGCAGCCGCGTGACCGCCACGCCGGCCGGCCACGACACGAAACTCTCACGCACGTGCCGCACCGCCCCCAACCGATAGCTCACCTCGACCACCGCCCGGTCCAGATCCAGCACCCGCCGATAGTCCTCGACCCGGTCCTCCGTCCGATGGTGCGGACGGATGTACAAGTCGCCCAGCGGCACGAACGGATTGACGTAGATCGCCTCGCCGCTGATCGCGATCCGATCCTTCATCAGCCGATACGCCTCATCCCACCGCTTCTCCAGGCAGAGCCGTCGGTACGCCGCCATATCCGCCCCGGTGTTCCGATCGCCGTACCGCCAGTACCGCCGCCACAGCCGGTCGTGATTCAGCGCATGCCGATCGCACCGCACGCCGCCCAGCACCATCACGCCAAGCCGCCCGTTGCCGATCGGATACCCCTCCGCCCACTCGCAAGCCGCCTCGTTCGACCAAACCCGATCACTCGAAAAACCCGCACTGTCCTGCCAAGCCATACCTCACCTCATCCCGTAGGGAATTCTCCAACACCGTCCAGCCTCGCGGGATTATGGCCCCTTCCCACCCCAAACGTCAACCCACTCCCATAAAGAGCCGCGACCGCCGGCGAGCCGCCCTTCCGCCAATGCACCAATCACACGATCTAACCGATTTAAACGTCAATTGTCTTGACTCTCACCCACCAAAGCACTAGACTGTGAACCTTTCACGGCCACTCTCGGCCGCGAAATCAGATGGAGCCTGGACATGAACACTTCGACCTTGACGGTCCGCGACCTGACCGGCCTCAGGTCGCCCCGACCGGTCACCGGCGGCGTGCCACTCGCCGAAGGAACCGCCCCTCGCGGCGCCCGTTTCACCCTCACCGACGCCCGCGGACGGCCAGTGCCGCTGCAAACCGCCGTCCTGGTCCGATGGCCCGACGCCAGCGCCAAGTGGGTGCTCCTGGATTTCTCAGCCGACCCGCCCGCCGGCAAATCCGCCACGTACCGCCTGACCTGGTCCAAATCAACCAAACCAATTCCACCCGATGATCCCGTCCGCGCCTCGACCAAACCGCCGGTGCGGCTGGCCACCGATCGCGTCCGCGTGGAGACCGACGACCAGGTCCTGCTCGCCGTCAACCGGCAATTCGAAGTGCGAATGACCCTGAGCGACGGCAAAGGCCGGCGCTATCAGGCCCGCACCGACGCCGCATCCATCGAGACCCGCGGCCCCCTCCGCGGAACCATGCAACTGCGCGGCGATTTTCGCGACGCCGATGGCGAACGCGCCTTCTCCTTCCGCCTGCGCGTCTCCGTCTTCGCCGGTTTACAGCGCATTCGCCTGGAACCGATGATCATCATCGATCCGGACCACGGCGTCATTCAGCCGATCCGCGAACTGGCGATCGAACTGCGCCCGCTCAGCGGCCTGAAAACCGCCAAGATCGACGGCGCCGGTCCATGGACGCCCAACGACCCGCCAAGACGCCTCTTCCAGATCGACGACCAACAATTCACCGTCGAAGGAACCAAAGGCAAAGGCCGACGCGCCGCCGGATGGGCCCGGCTCGAAGACAACGCCGGAAACACCGCCGCCGTCGCCCTCCGAGACTTCTGGCAGCAATGGCCCAAGAGCATCGAACTCGACCGCGATTCGGTCAGCATCGGCCTGCTGCCGCGATTCCGCGCCGGCACGTTCGACCACATGCAGCCGTGGTACAAACACCAGTACCTCTTCAAGGGTTCATCCTACTGCCTCCGCACCGGCCAGGCCCGCCGATGGGATCTGTGGCTCGACCTCGCCGGCGACGGACAGACGCTGGCCGCCGCTGCCAATGCGCCGCTCGTGCCCGCCGCCGATCCCGCTGAAGCGATCGCCACCGGCGTCTGGGGACCGATCGCCCCCGTCGGCGCCGCCATGCGCGACTACGACCGATGGGCCGACCGGATCTTCGAACTCTACCGGCGCAGCATCGAAATCAACCGCGACTACGGCGCGATGAACTGGGGCGACTGGTGGGGCGAACGCGGCTGCAACTGGGGCAACCACGAGTACGACACGCCCAGGCACATGCTCATCCAGTTCGCCCGCACCGGCGATCCGAAGTACTTCCACGCCGCCGACGCCGCTGCTCGCCACATGAGCGAAGTTGATATCGTCCACTGCCTCAACGACGACCTGAAGGAGTATTTCCACCAGTGGCCGTGCAAGGGCTTTCCACCCCGACCGGGCATGGTCCACGAGCATTGCGTCGGCCACGTCGGCGGCTTCGATCCGATCCAACGCATCCGCCGACTCTTCGTCTCGCTCGGCGTCGGCCGCAGCAAGAACCCATACCTCTGCCTCGACCCCTACAACCTCGGCCACCTCTGGACCGAGGGCATGGTCCAACACCACTTCCTGACCGGCGACCCGTGGCTCAGAGACACCGTCGAACTCGTGGCCGCCAGCCTCCTCAAACTGGTCGATGACGGCCAGTACGCCTTCGCCGGACACGCCCACAGCGGCCGGACCACCGGCTGGCCCATGACCGCCCTCGCCGCCGCCTACGAGCTTCGACCCGATCGCCGCTACCTCCGGGCCCTGCGAAAACTCGCCGACGGCGCCCTCGCCGAGCAGGACCCCAACTGCGGCGGTTGGCTCTACGAACTGCCCTGGGGCCATTGCTTCTGCCGCACCCGCAAGCACGTCGGCGAAGCCGGATTCCTCACCTCCGTCCGCGTCAACGGCCTGGCCCGATACCACGACCTGGCCGGCGACCGCCGAATCCCCGAAGCCATCCGCCGCGCCGTCACGCACATCAACAACGACACCTGGCTGGACCACCGAAGCGACTGGCGATACACCTCCTGCCCCGCCACCAAACCCTTCGGCCAGATCGGCGTGACCGTCATGGCCCTGGTCAACAGCGTGCGCCTCACCGGCGACGTTGAACACCTGCGAATCCTCAGAAAGGCCTGGCACGCTCGCTTCCAGCAGCTCATCTCCGAACGCAATCTCAAGAAAGGCCACGGCAAAACCTACGCCCTGACCATGCTCGGCGCGCCCGAAGCCGCCGGTCTCCTGGCCAATCTCGCGAAAGGCTGAATCATGCCTCAAAGCCCCCTCGAAAGACTCCAAGCCTTCACCAGCCAACGGCCCGACGGCCGCCACGCCAACACCCTCGCCTCCGTCTACCACCGGCTCAAACACAACGAGCCCAAACTCGCCTTCAACCCAACCGTCGCGCCCGCCCAGTTCGCCCGCTGGAAAACCAAGGTCCGCGCCAAACTCCGTGAACTGATGCACTTTCCCAAAACCGCGACTCAACCCAAGCCCCGAATGATCTTCTCCCA
>ENA-UOUL01001394-UOUL01001394.1-bioreactor-metagenome-genome-assembly--contig:-NODE-1394-length-33887-cov-4.056196_pt1 | contig 33887 bp, 30 predicted proteins | sample MGYA00249838_ERZ747220 | MGnify/ENA primary metagenome ERZ747220 (study PRJEB28778, sample SAMN05720191) | bioreactor metagenome | isolation source: Anaerobic biogas reactor | place: USA:Washington... | reverse complement strand
AGCAACTCCATCTGCTCAATCGCCTCCTCCACCGTCATGGGGCGGGTGCGGAAGCGCTTGGTGCGCACCACCTCGGCCTCAGCCTCCCCCTCCGCGAGCGGCTCCTCTTCGAGGAGTGTCTCGGGCTGCGCCGCCTGCATGCGGTTCTTGGAGCGATAGTGCTTGCCCTTGTAGCGCTCGATCTGCCGCGTAATCTTGTCCATCACGGCGTCGATGGAGGACTGCATATCCGCCGAGCGCTCTTCGGAGCGAAGGATCGCGCCGTTGGCGCGCAGTGTCAGCTGCACCACCTGGCTATCGCCGACGCTCTTGGTCTTGAAAACAGATAGTTCTACCCTCGCCTCATCGATCGTGGGCAGATAACGGTCGAGCTTTCCCACCTTTTTCTCTACATACGACTTGAGCCAGTCGGACAGCTCGACGTTCTTGGAAGTGACGATGATCTGCATCTCTAGCTCCTTTCCCCGAGGTGAGAGCGGCCCGAGACGGTTGGGGCGAGCGCAGAGGCACTCGGGTGTCGGCTGCGGCCTCCCACCGCGCACCCGAGAGGTCATCATTGACCCGGCCGCTTACTGCCATGGTAACATGGATTGGGGGGCATGTCAACGAGTGCACCATTCTAGAACATAAAAAACAGGTAAACCATAAAACGCGAGCATTCGCCGGGCTTCGTGCCACGATGCACGGGGAAAGCCTTTTCGTGCCCCGCTCCGCTTGACACGCGGCGGCCGTCCATGGTATATTCCTATAGGCATAGTATAGATTAGGTGAGTGCGATGAAACTGGGAACCAAAGTGCGCTACGGCACCCGCGCCATGCTCGACCTGGCGCTACAGCCTCACGACGAGATGACGAGTCTCAAAGAGATCGCCGAGAGACAGGACGTATCGCAGAAATACCTCGAGCATCTCTTCTCGTCGCTGCAAGCGGCTGGCCTGGTGCGTTCGGCACGCGGCCCGCGGGGCGGCTATACCCTGGCGAGGCCGCCGCAAGAGATCACCGTGCGCGAGATCTATGAGGTGCTGGAGGGCTCGGAGGGGTTCTCGCCGTGTACCAGCGACCCCGAGGTGTGCAACCGCTATGATGTCTGCGTGACCCATGACCTATGGGAGCGGATGCACGCCGAGGCGATGCGAGTGCTCGACGAGACCACGATTGCGGACCTTGCGCGCGAGGCGCAGGAGCGAAAGGTGGCGTCGGCTCGGATGTACCACATCTAGTCGACCCGGCCACCCACCCACGGTAAGGAGAAGCGACGATGGGCAGGATCTACCGCGACATCACCGAGACGATCGGCAGGACGCCCCTGGTGCGACTGAATCGCGTCACCGAGGGCCTCGCCGCCGAGGTGGTGGTCAAGATGGAGTCGTTCAACCCGCTTTGGAGCATCAAGGACCGCATCGCGGTCAGCATGATCAACGCCGCCGAAGAGGAGGGCAAGGTCACCGCGGGGACGACCATCATCGAGCCGACCAGCGGCAACACCGGCATCGGGCTATCGTTCGTCTGCGCGTCTCGGGGGTACAAGCTGATCCTCACCATGCCCGACACCATGAGCGTCGAGCGTCGTCGCGTCCTGCAGGCGCTGGGCGCCACGGTGGTGCTCACCCCGGGTAGCGAGGGGATGCCGGGCGCCATCCGCAAGGCGGAGGAGCTGCTCGGCGAGACGCCCAACAGCTACATGCCGCAGCAGTTCAAGAACCCCGCCAACCCTCGCATCCATCGCGAGACGACGGCCGAGGAGATCTGGAATGACACCGACGGCCGCGTCGACATCGTCATATCGGGCGTTGGCACGGGGGGCACCATCACCGGCATCGGCCAGGCGCTCAAGCCACGCAAGCCGGGCCTGCGCATGGTGGCCGTCGAGCCCACCGGCTCCCCCGTCCTGTCGGGCGGCAAGCCGGGGCCCCACAAGATTCAGGGGATCGGCGCGGGGTTCGTGCCTGACGTCCTAGATCGCAGCGTGATCGACGAGATCGTGCAGGTGGATCAGGACGACGCCATGGCCATGTCCCGGCGGCTGGCGCGCGAGGAGGGGATGCTGGTGGGGGTCTCGTCCGGCGCGGCGGCGGTGGTGGCGCTGCGCGTAGCGGCCAGGCCCGAGAACGCCGGCAAGCTCATCGTGGCCGTGCTCCCGGACCTCGGTGAGCGCTACCTGAGCACGCCGCTGTTCGAGACCGAGTCTTAGCGCACGGCCCCGGAGGCGGAGCAGCGCCAGGCTATCGAGCACGTCACCGGGATGAACCTATTGACGTCGGTAGCCTTTCGTGCTATTCTGTGTATGCCCTCTACCCCTATAGGGTATAGACATGCGCACCCATCCAGGAAACGATGCGGCGCGAACCGGAACGATAGGAGGCCCAGACCGTGAGTCAGCAGTTCACCCTCTATGCGGATGACATCTCGTGCCAGCACTGCGCCATGACCATCAAGCGCGAACTCGGCGTGGTGGCAGGCATCTCCAACGTGCAAGTGGATGTTCCCAGCAAGGCCGTCGCGTTCGAGTACAGCGACGATGAGGCCCTGGCGCGCGCCAAGGCCCTCCTCGACGAGATCGGCTACCCGGTCCGCGCCGCATAGACTTGTGCCGGAGCGTCTCCAGGCACCTCCTCCCGAAGGCCCCCGGCGGCAAACCCGCGCGCCCGGGGTTCAGGGCGAGAGGCCTTCGGGAGGTGGTCGCAGCCAAGGCTCGGGTTGGCGTCCGCCGCCCTTCATGGTAAGATCACTGGCCGCCCGGGAATAGGGCGGCCAACGCATCGAACGGACGATCGGCATGACGACCATGCGGACGATACACGCCATAGCGCTCGCCACAATCCTGTTGGCGGCGCCGCTCGTGAGTTGCGCGTCCTCCCCCGACGGGAAGGCGACGGGACCGACGGCCCCTGCCAACGCCACGCCCGACGCCATCGGCGCCGCCGCTACCCTCTCGGCCGTCCAGCGAGGTCCGGGGGTCGGACAGCCGGCCGCGGATTTCGCACTGAAAGGGATCGATGGCTCCGACGTCACCCTCTCGTCGTTGCGCGGCAAGGGGGTGGTGCTCGTCTTTTGGGCCACCTGGTGCGAGTACTGCCGGCAGGTGCTCCCCCACCTCGCGGAGGTCTATGAGGAGGCCCGCGACGACGGCATCGAGATGCTGGCAATCAACCAGCAGGAGGAGCCGGAGCGCGTCGTCGCCTATACGGCCGAGCACGACCTCCCCTACCCGGTGCTCATGGACCGGGACGGCGAGGTCGCCGACCGGTACCGCGTGCGGGGCCTCCCCACCACGGTGTTCATCGACCCGGGGGGCGCCGTACAGCGGGTGCACCTGGGGACACTCGAAGAGTCCGCGCTGCGAGATTATGTCAATGCCCTCCTGCCGAAAGAGACCTGATCCCCTGGATCGGGGTTCATAATGCGCATTCAGACCCTCCCTCCGGAAACCGTCAATGAGTGGACCGAGCGCATCACCTACTGGATGTCACGGCTGCTCCGATGGGTGAGCGCCCACTGGCTGGCTCTGGCCAACCTCGGGTTCGGCGTGCTCGTGGGGCTGCCCATCCTGGCCCCCGTGCTCTACCACCTGGGCTACGATGGGCCCGCGGCGCTCATCCACACCGTGTTCCACCCCCTGTGCCACCAGCTCCCCGAGCGATCGTTCTTCCTGTTCGGGCCAAGCGTCACCTACTCGTACGATGAGCTGGCCGCGCTGCTAGGCCAGGGCACCGTGCCCCAACGGTGGGTGGGCTCATCCGACCTCGGGTTCAAGATGGCCGTCTGCGAGCGCGATATCGCCGTCTACGGCTCGATGGTGGTGGCGGGGGTCGTCTTTAACTGGTTGCGGCGCCTGCGCCCCCTATCCGTACGTGGTTTCCTCCTGCTGATCGTCCCCATGGCCGTCGACGGCGGGGGGCAGTTCATCGGGCTGTGGAGCAGCACCTGGATCACGCGCGTCATCACCGGCGCTCTGTTCGGGGTGGCCTGCATCGCCCTCACCTATCCATATCTGGAGCGCGGCATGCGTGAGGTGCGCGCCGAGACCTCCGCCACCCTCCAGCGCTGGGGGCATTAGGGTGGATACCCAGAGCGTCACGCTGTTGGCAGCGCTGGGGGCCGGGCTTCTGTCGTTCTTTTCGCCGTGCGTGCTCCCCCTCGTGCCGGTCTATCTGGCCTACATGACCGGCGCGGCAACGGTGCGGGTGGAGGAGCAGAGCCGCCTGCGCGCCGTCGCCCACGCCCTGTTCTTTGTGCTCGGCTTTGGCCTCATCTTTGTGGGCCTGGGCGCCGGCATCGGCGCTCTCGGCGGCCTGCTCTATACGGCGCTCCCCTACCTCACCAAGGTGGGCGGGCTGATCCTCATCGTCTTGGGGCTTCACACGGCCGGCCTCATCCGCGTGCCTTGGCTGCAGATGGAGCGTCGCATCGGGATCGAGGCGCCCCAGGGGCGCGGATTCCTGACGTCGTTCCTCGTGGGGCTCATCTTTGCCGGGGGATGGACCCCCTGCGTGGGCCCCGTGCTCACCGCCATCCTGTTTCTCGCTGCCGACAGCCAGACGGCGGCCCGCGGCGCCACGCTGCTGGTCGCCTACACGGCGGGCCTCGGGCTCCCCTTCGTGGCCGTGGCGGGCCTCTTTGACCTCGCGGCGCCCGCGCTGCGGCGCCTCGGGCGCCACGCGCGCGTCGCCAGCGCCATCGGTGGGGCGTTCCTCATCGCCATGGGGTTCCTGCTGGTTACCGACCTGTTTCAGGCGCTGATCTACCGGCTGAACGCGTTCACCTTCGGCGCCTGACGGCGCGCCTGCAGGCCCTCTCGCATCTCGCCGATGGCGTAGTAAGAGCGCGGTCAGCCTTGCATGACGTTGGCGTATTTGTCAGTAAAGGGCATCTCCTGTATACTCGCCATGTGTTCGGGGCGTAGCGCAGCACGGTAGCGCGCACGGTTCGGGTCCGTGAGGTCGGAGGTTCAAGTCCTCTCGCCCCGACAGGAGAGAGAGCCGCAGATCGTCGGATCTGCGGCTTTGTTCTGACCACCCCTCGACCGCCCTGCCACCCCACACGCCCGGGCGGGACCCTACCGTTGTCGCCCGCTCCGGCGAGGTGGTATAATGCGCCCTGCTAGAACTCCGGCCCGTAGGGCCGATGCGCACCGGGGCGATGCACCCGCAGGATCTCGCCGATGGCCATCATCCAAGTCGACCGCATCTCCAAACGCTTCGATCTGCAGCCCAACCGCCCGCGCTCCTTCCAGGAACTCGTGCTCAACGGCTTCCGCCGCGGACGCCGTGCACGCAAGGAGGAGTTCTGGGCGCTTCGCGACGTCTCCTTTGCGGTGGAGCCCGGCGAGAATCTGGGCATCATCGGCGCGAACGGCTCGGGGAAGAGCACCTGCCTCAAGCTCCTGACTCGCATCATCGAGCCCACCAGCGGCTCCCTCGCCGTGAACGGCCGCGTCGCCGCGCTGCTGGAACTCGGCGCCGGGTTTCACCCCGAACTCACTGGCCGCGACAACATCTTTTTGAGCGGCTCGGTCCTGGGTCTGAGTCGCCGCGAGATGAGGCGCCGCTTTGACGAGATCGTGGCCTTTGCCGAGTTGGAGCGGTTCGTCGACATACCGGTCAAGTTCTACTCCTCGGGGATGTACGTGCGACTGGCGTTCGCCACCGCCATCAACGTCTCGGCCGACATCCTGCTCGTCGACGAGGTGCTGGCGGTGGGCGACCAGAGCTTTCAGAACAAGTGCCTCGGCCGGATTCACCAACTCCGTGCCAGCGGCACCACCATCGTCTTTGTATCTCACAGCCTCGACGCCGTGCGCTCGCTGTGCGACCGAGTCCTCTGGCTAGACGAGGGCAGGTTGTGCGGCGACGGGCTCGCCGAGCCGATCATCCGTCGTTACCTGCAGCACGTCCACGACAGGGCCGAGTCCGAGGCGATGGCGCACCTGCGAATACGACGGGAAGCCGCAGCCGACGATGCGCCGTCGCAGGACAACGGGCGTGAGACCACGGACGTCACGGATGGCCCCGCGCATCCCCGGCGGGTGCCCAACGGCCAGCGCTGGGGTTCGTGTGAGGCCGAGATCCTCGACGTGGCGATCCAGGGCGCCGACGGTGGCGAGCGCTATATCGCGGCCTCCGGGGAGCCGATGCGCATCGTCATCGCCTATCGCGCCCATCGCCGCATCGAGCACCCCATGTTCGGCCTGGCGATCCATCGCGACGACGGACTGCAGATCAGCGGGCCGAACAACGTCTTTTCCAACTGCGACATTCCCTTCATCGAGGGCGCCGGCCACGTCACCTATGCCATCGACATGCTGCCGCTACTGGAGGGCACCTACCTCCTGACCGCCGCCATCCACGACGCCAAGGGTGAGTATACCTACGACTATCACGGGCAGAGTTGGTCGTTCCGCGTCGTGCGAGGAGAGGTTGGGGAGCGCTATGGCATCGTCTACATGCCGTCGCGCTGGGAGCACACGCCGAGCGCCGTGATCGAGCCTCAGGAGGCGAACTGATGTTGGCGCGGTTGGCCGAATTGCTGCGCTACCGTGAGCTGATCGAAAACCTCGTCATGCGCGACCTCAAGGTGCGCTACAAGGGCTCGGTGCTCGGCTTCCTCTGGTCGCTGCTGAACCCCCTGCTCTTGATGGGGGTCTTTACTGTCGTGTTCACCCTCCTGGCGCCCAATACCGCAATACCCAAGTTTCCGGCATTTCTCCTCTGCGCCCTGCTGCCGTGGAACTTTTTCAGTTCGTCGATGGTGGGCGCCGTCCACAGCATCGTGGGGAACGGCCACCTCATCAAGAAGGTGTATTTCCCCCGCGAGATCCTACCGATCTCGGTGGTCATGTCCAGCTTTGTAAATTTACTGCTGGCTCTGCCGGTGCTGTTCTTGTTTCTGGCCCTGTTTCGCGTCCCCTTTACCATCTGGCTCGTCTACCTGCCCGTCATCATGGCGGTACAGGTGGTGTTCGTGATCGGCGTCGCCCTGCTGCTCGCCACCCTGAACGTCTACTATCGCGACACGGCCGTGATCCTGGAGGTGCTCCTCCAGGCCTGGTTCTTCTTGACGCCCATCTTTTACCCCGCCGAGATCGTGCCCGAGTGGCGTACCATCCTGGGGATCGAGCTGCCGGTCCGCAGGCTGACCTACATCCTGAACCCTATGGCGTCCATCGTGGCGTCGTACCGCTCGGTGTTGTACGGGTTCACCAACGGCTCGCCGCCCGCGCCGCCGGCCTGGGACTTTTTCTCGCGGACGGTCGTCACCGCCATAGTCTGCCTCCTCGTCGGCTATGCCGTCTTTGTGCGGCACAGTCGGCGCTTTGGCGAGGAGGTCTAGGGGCGTGGCGCGCGTGTCCATCGTCATCCCCACCCGCAACGCCGGCCCTGCTTTTGAGGACACGCTGAGAGCCATCGCCGCGCAGGACCTGGGCGAGCCCTACGAGGTGGTCGTCATCGATTCAGGGTCGACGGATGGGACGCCCGAACTCGCCCGGCGCCATGGTGCGCGGGTGATGAGCATCGATCCCACCGAGTTCGGCCACGGTCGCACGCGCAACGCCGCCATCGGGACGTGCGCGGGCGAGTTCGTCCTCCTGACGGTACAGGACGCCGTGCCCGCCGACGGGCGCTGGCTGTCGGCGCTGGTGGGAGCGATGGACGAGCACCCGGACGCCGCCGGCGCCTACTCGCGCTGCCTGCCGCGCCGCGAGGCCGGGTTTGTCGAGCGCTACCTGGCGACGCGCGAGGAGCGCACCGAAGCCGGTGATGCCCCCATCGTGCAGAGGTGGCCATCCGAGGCGCACCTCTCCGCCATGTCGCCCGACGACCTGCGCCGCTGTTGCGCTTTTCACGACGGCAGCAGCATTCTGCGGCGCGCGGTCTGGGAGCGCTGCCCACTCCCCGACGTACGATACGCCGAGGACCTGGCCTGGAGCGTCGCGGTGATGCGCCTGGGCTACAGCGTGCTGTACGTGCCCGCGTCGCGCGTGCGCCACTCACACCACCGCTCCTGGTGGTACGAGCTGCGGCGCAGCTACGTCGACCGCCGCGCCGTCCTGGAGCTGCACGCCGGCGTCGTGCCGGGAGGCGCTGGCGGCGGCCGGCACGCGATCGGCTCCCGTCGAGGCGTCAGCCAGCTCATCCAGGACATGACCCGCGCTGCGCGGGACGAGGGTGCCCTCACGCCCGCCGTGTGGTGGGCGATACGGACGCGGGTGCTGGTCGGGGGGGTGGGCGTAGGACTGGCCGACCTCTCCGCCCGGCGCAGGGATGGCCTGTGGCCGCCGCAGATCGAGCGCTGGCTCGCGCGCGGCATCTGATCGAAGGGGCCCAGAGGATGCATCGAGATGATCCCATGACTCCACCTCTCTCCGGCGGCCCGCCGCATGAGCGGCCGCATCCGGTTCCCGGAGAGGCGGAGCATCAGGCGCGCGTCACCGCCTCGCCGCCCTCCGACCCCAGCGGCGACGGCGAGGCGTCAGGCCCTGCATTCGAGGGCGGCGATCGGCTCTGGTGGCTGTGGCGCGAGGCCGAGACGCGACGTATGCTCAACGTCGAGTACCGCGAGGAACTCGTCGCGCGCGAGCAGGCCGTCGAAGAGATGCGCGCCCGCATCGAGCAGCTGGAAAAGCGCTGGAGTGACCTCGAGCAGACCGCGGGTTGGGCGCTCCTGACGCGACTGCAGGCGCTGCGCGCACGGCTCCTGCCGCCGGAGAGCGCCCGTGACCGCTGGATCGAGGCGCTGTGGCGTCGGTGGCGGGAGCGCCACTCGCTGGAGGGTTACGAGGACCGCGTGTTTGCCATCGAGCCGGTCCGCGCCCCCTCGCCGGTGCAGCCCCACCGCGAACCCGTGGCCGTCATCGTCTGCGTCCACAACGCCCTGGACGATGTGCGGCGATGCCTCTCCTCGGTGCTGGAGCACACGGCCGCCCCCTATCGCCTCATCCTGGTGGACGACGGCAGCGACGGCCCAACGGAGACCTACCTCTCCGAGTTCGCGCGCCAGCACGGCGCGGCCCTGATCCGCAACGCGTCCGCCCGTGGCTATACCCTCGCCGCCAACCAGGGGCTGGCGGCCGTCGATACGCCGTGGCTGCTGCTCCTCAACAGTGACACCATCGTCACGCCGGGCTGGCTCGACCGCCTCGTGGCCTGCGCCGCGTCGGACCCGCGCATCGGCATCGTGGGGCCACTGTCGAACACCGCCTCGTGGCAGTCGATTCCCGATCTCGAGGATCAGGGCGACTGGGCCGCTAACCCTCTGCCGCCGGGGGTTGGCGTCAGCGACATGGGCGCCATGCTGACGACCCATTCGGCGCGGCTCTATCCCCGCGTTCCCCTGCTGAACGGCTTCTGCCTGCTCATCCGCCGCGATGTCATCAACGCCGTTGGCTGCTTCGATGAGGAGACGTTCGGGCCGGGTTACGGCGAGGAGGACGATTTCGCCCTCCGCGCGCGCCAAGCCGGCTGGTCGCTGGCTATCGCCGACGACACCTATGTCTACCACGCCCAGTCGCGCAGCTACAGCACCGAAGCGCGCCAGCGCCTGGCGGTGGAGGCGGGGCGTCGCCTGTCCGCCAAGCACGGCCAGCCCATCATCGACGCGAGCGTGGCCCACTGCCTCCACGACCGCGTGCTGCACGGGATACGGGCGCGTGCCCGCGCGATGGTGTCGAGGTGCGAGTGGGTCGCGAGGGGGCGGGCGCGCTACGAGGGTGCGCGGATCCTGTTCGTGCTGCCCGTGACGCTGCCCGGCGGCGGGGCCAACGTGGTGATCGACGAGGCCCTGGCGATGCGCGCCATGGGGGTCGAGGTGGGCATCTATAACCTGCTCGCCAACCGCGCCGACTTTGAGCGCGCCTATCCCGCCATGCCGCTGCCGGTGCTCTATGGCAGGCCTGAGGACCTGGCCGGCGCCGCCCACGGCTATGACGCCGTCGTCGCCACGTTCAACACCTCGGTGGAGTGGCTGGCGCCACTGAGCGACCTCGCCCGGCCGCCGGAGCGCGGCTACTACATTCAGGGCTACGAGCCGCTCATCTATCCGGAACACCTCCCCGACCATGGGCGCGCCGTGCGGTCGTACACCCTGTTCGACGACCTCGTACGCTTTACCAAGACCGAGTGGACCAGGCGCCAGGTGCTGACGCACACCGGCGCCGACTGCGCCGTCGTCGGGCCAAGCGTCAACATCGACCTCTTTCGCCCTAGGCCCCCCGGCATCGAGCCGCGGCCCGAGACGCCCGTGCGCATCGCCGCCATGGTCCGCGCCAACAGCCCCTATCGCGCCCCCAAGCTCACCATGAGCGTCCTCCAGCGGGCAGCGCGTCGTTTCGGTGATCGCGTCGAGATCGTCCTCTTTGGCACCACCCTCGACGAGCCCGAGCTGGGGCGTCTCCCACATCGCTTCCCCTGGAAGCTGGCGGGCGTGCTGAGCCAGCGCCAGGTGGCGCGCCTCCTCGCCGAGGTGGACGTCTTCTGCGACTTTTCGTCGCACCAGGCCATGGGGCTCACCGCCCTCGAGGCGATGGCGTGCGGCGCCGTGCCCATCGTGCCGCGCAACGGCGGCGCCATCGAGTTCGTCCGGCACAACGCCAACGGCTTGGTGGTGGACGCCTCCTCCGCCGGGGCGTGCTGGCGCGCGCTGCGCCGCCTCGTGGAACACCCCGACCTGCGCCGTCGCCTGCGGTCGCGCGCCATCGCCGACGTCTGCGAGCTGTTCCCCGAGCGGGCCGCCTACCGCATTCTGGAGGCGCTCCTCGGCCCCGACAGGGAGCGCACGCTATGAGCCGTCGGCGCATCCATGTGGTGTACGAATGGGGCGACGACCTGCGACCCCACGGCAGCGCCTACATCCGGCTCATCCGTCCCCTGTCGCACCCCGCCGTGCGCGGCTCCCTGGACGTCACCTTTGGCCGGTACTACGATGGGCAGCCCGTGGACGCCGTGATCGTCGATCGGCTGTGGCTGCCGGAGATGTGGCTCGGCGATGGCGCCGCCATGTCCCGGGCACGCGCCTTGGTGGCCGAGGCGCACGCCAGGGGCGCCCGCTTGATCTATGCCCTCGACGACAATCTGCTCGAGGTGCGCGGCCCCGACGCCGGTGCCAACCCTCAGGCGCAGGTGGTGGACTATTGGCTGCGCGCGGCGGACGGCGTCATCGTCACCACCGAGACGCTGCGGGAGAGGTTGGCGCCGCTGAACCCGCGCATCGCCGTGGTGCCGAACGCTCTAGATGAGCGCCTGCTGCCTGGGCGGGTTCGCCAGAGGCCCACGCAGGACCGCATCGTGATCGGCTACATGGGCACCCTCACCCACGACGCGGACCTCATGCTCGTCGCCCAAGCGTTGCGTGAGGTGTGCGCCCGCCATGCGGGAGCGATCGAGATACAGGTCGTGGGGGTGATCGGCCGTCGCGACACACTGGAGGCGCTGGAGGGCCTGCCGGTGCGGGTGGTGGCGCCGCTGCCCGAGGAAGGCGAATATCCCCTGTTTATGGTCTGGCTGACACACCGCTTGGACTGGGATATCGCTGTGGCCCCGCTGGCCGACACGCCGTTCAACGCCTGCAAGTCGGACCTGAAGCACCTGGATTACGCCGCCATGGGCGCGGCGGGCATCTACAGCGATGTGCCCACGTACGCGGGGACAGTGCGACACGGCGAGACGGGCTGGCTGGCGCCGAACGACACGGACGCGTGGGTAGAGGCCCTCGAGACGCTGATCGCCCAACCCGCGCTGCGACACGAGATGGCGCGCTCCGCGGCGGGTTACTTGTACGGCGAGCGCGTGCTCGCCCGGAGCGCCGAGACATTGGTACGCGCCATCGAGGGATTTCTGGGATGACGACGCAGAGCGCCGGCGGGCGCACGAGGTAGAGGAAAACCGAGGCGACACGATCGATGCATGTGATGGCACGCCGCACCGCGACACGCCCCGGCCCCGCGGCCCCGCAGCGGGAGGAGGGGGCTGTGCATCATATAGAGGGACAGGGGCGATGACGTGCCTGCAGGCGGGAGAGGGCGCGCGGAGCGATGCGCAGGCCAGCACAGCCTTCGAGGCCGCGGTTCGCGCGCACCTACGGCCCATCGAGGGTCGGCCCGACTATGAGGCATCGCTGCGGTGCCACCTCGACACGACGCGCTTTGACGCGCTGATGCGCGAGGTCTCGGCCTACCATCCGGTGATGGACGCTCGCCTGCTCAGTTCCGGATGCGGCTCCGCCGGCGACCTCCATGCCGCGCTTCGGGCGGGCGCCGCTGAGGTCCATGGCATCGAGGTGAACCCCGAGCTTGTGGGTCTGGCGGAGCGGCGGTTCGCGGACACGCCCGACAGGGCCCGCGTTCACCTGCAGCTCTATGACGGCGAGGCCCTTCCCTTCGACGACGATCGCTTTGACGTCGTGCTGAGCATCCATGTGATCGAGCACACCCGGCACCCACAGGCGTACCTCGACGAGTTGCTGCGCGTCACCGCCCCCGGCGGCTGCATCGTGCTCGATCTACCCAACCGCTACTATGCGTTCGAGCAGCATTCGTGGGCGCCGCTGATCCACTATCTGCCCGAGGGCCTGCGCGACGCGCTCATCCGTCGCCTGATGGCCCCGGCGTGGCGATGGCTCACCTCGGACGATCTGCGCTACCGGCTGTCGGCGAGCCTTGGCCTGCGGCTGCCGTCGGCAGATCGGTTGGTGGCGATGGCGCAAGCCCTGGCGCGCCGTCGGCCGACGGCACTGGCGGATGCCTACTTTCACTCCTACGCCGGCGACCGGGTGTGCTTTGCCGGCCGCCGCACGATTCACCTGCTGGGCCCGGCGCGGCGCCGCACGACCTTCCGACTCGTCTTGCGACGCCAAGCGCGGGCGCCCCGGCATGCGAGCATCGCGCCATGAGAATCCACCTCATCGTCCACCGCTTTCCGCCCGAGGGGATGGGAGGCACCGAGCTGTACACCCTCCATCTTGCCCACGGCCTGCAGGCCGCCGGCCATGAGGTGGCCGTCCTGACGCATGCCGAGGGAGAGGGCGCCACGGTGACGCTCCACAAGGAGACCTACGAGGGCGTCCCCGTGAAGCGCCTGACGTTCGCCGCGGATGCCGGTGGCGACCTCATGCGCGAGGAGTATGACAACCGCCGGGTGGCGGCCGCGGTGCGGCGGCTGTGGCAGGAAGAGCGCCCCGACCTCGTGCACGTGACGCATTTCGGGCATCTCAGCACCTCCGTTGTCGAGGTCGCCGCAGCCATGGGCATCCCCTGGGTGGCGACGCTCACCGATTTCTGGGCCATCTGTCCCAACGGCCGCCTCCTGCGCTCCGACGGTTCCCTGTGCCGCGGGCCGGATCGCCTCGGGGCGTGCGTGCACTGCCTCACCCACATGGGCCCCCGGGGCGCCGGCTATGCCCGGTTGGCTGCCACCGCCCCCGACTGGGCGTGGTCGCTCGCCGCGCGCGCCGCGCGGTGGCCACTGCTGCGCGCCGCGCCCCAGGCGCGATGGTTGTCCGACCTGGCGGCTCGGGCCGCCGTGATCCGCGAGCGGCTGTCGAGCGCGCGGACGATTCTAACTCCCGGCGCCCATGCTCGCGCCATGCTCGTCGCCAACGGGTACCCGGCGGACCTCATCGTCCACGCGCCCCACGGCATCCGCGAACCGGAGGCGCTGCGCCGCAGCGGCCCGCCCGCCGAGGGCCCCATCCTCCGCCTGGGGTACCTGGGCCCTCTCACGCGCGCCAAGGGCGCCCACCTGCCTCTGGAGGCACTGAACGCCCTCAGGCCGGACGTGCCCGTATCGCTCACCTACCGCGGCGGGTTGCCGGCAGCCGCCGTCCTGGATCCCTACGCGCGCGCTCTCCTGGAGGGCGTCGCTGCCTCCGATCGCGCCCACCACGAGGGGCCATATCGTCAGGATGAGCTTTGGGAAGTCCTTCATGCCCTGGATGTGCTCATCGTCCCCTCGCTCTGGTACGAGAACACCCCCACGGTGATCTATGAGGCGATCGCCGCCGGCGTGCCCGTCATCGCCAGCGACCTTGGCGGCATGCGCGAACTCGTCGAGACGTTGCGCGGCGGCTGGCTCTTTCCGCGCGGCGACGCCACCGCGCTGGCTGAGGTGATCCGCGCTCTGGCGCTGAGCCGCGGACGCGTCCACAGCGTCGCCGAGGGGCTCGCGCCCGTGCCGACCTTTGCGGCGCACCTCGAGCGCGTCCGCGCGCTGTACGCCGACATCGTAGGAGCCCCATCGTGACGACACCCGGCCTCACGCGCGTATTGATACTTAGTATGGACACTATCGCCCCGCGCATGGCCGGGCCCGGCATCCGCTGCTGGGAGTTGGCTCGGGTGCTGTCTCGATCGTGCCGCGTCACCCTCGCGGCGCCGACCCAGGGCGACATCACTCCCACCGGTTGGCGCCTCGTCCCCCTGACGCTGCGCGACGCTCGCGAGATCGACCCCCTCCTGGCGGAGGCCGACGTCGTGGTAGCCTACGGCTTCCTGCTGGGCGACTATCCCCAGCTCGCATCCCTCGACATCCCCTGGGTCGTGGACGCCTACGTGCCGGTGAGCAGTGAAACGCTGGCCAGCAACCAACTCGCCGACCTGCCCACGCGGCTGGCGCGACACAACGCCGACACGGCGCTCGTCAACCGCATGTTGGCCTCGGCCGATTTCGTCGTGTGCGCCTCGGAGCGCCAGCGCGATCTGTACCTCGGCCTGATGGCGTCCCTCGGCCGCCTCAACCCGTACACCTACGACGACGATCCAACCCTGCGGCGCCTGATCGACGTGGTGCCCTTTGGCCTACCGCCCGACCCGCCGGTGCGGACGCGGCCGGTGATCAAGGGCGTCCACCCGGCCGTGGCGCCCGACGACAGGGTGCTGTTGTGGGGCGGCGGCATCTGGGATTGGTTCGACCCCCTGACCCTCATCGAGGCGCTGGGCCGCGTCGTTCGGGTGCGTCCCGATGTGCGCCTCTACTTCCCCGGCCCACGCGCGCCCTTCCGGCGGCGCGTCCATGCCATGGCCATGCACCAACGCGCCGTCGACCTCGCCGACCGGCTAGGCCTGGCGGACCGCCACGTCATCTTTGGCGACTGGCTGCCGGTGGAAGAGCGCGCCAACTATCTCCTCGAGGCCGATATCGGCGTCTCGCTGCACCCTGCGGGGATCGAGGCGCGCTATGCCTTTCGCACGCGGCTGCTGGATTACCTCTGGGCCGGGCTGCCCATGGTGGTCTCCGAGGGGGATGTCCTCGCCGACCTGGTGCGGGAGCACGACCTGGGGTTCGTCGTGCCGCCGGGCGACGTGGACGCCGCGGCCGACGCCATCCTGTCCCTGCTCCTGGAGCCCGATCCCAAGGAGAGCCGCCGCGAGCGCTTTGAGGCCGTGGCCGCCGGTCTGACGTGGGAGCGCTGTGCCGCGCCCTTGGTGGCGTTCTGCGGGGAGCCGCGGCGCGCCGCCGACCGCTACGCCGGCTATGACGTCGGCGCGCCGCTGGAGCAGATCACCGCCTACTATGAGGGCTGGCGCGTGATGCGCGCCTTCAAGGCCGTAAAGGGCTGGCATGAGCGCCTGCAAGGGCTCCGTGCCCGGATGCTGAAGCGATGAGAATCCTCCTCACCGTTCACCAGTACCTGCCTCACAGCCGCTCGGGCACCGAGGTCTATACCCATTCCCTCGCCCGGGATCTGGCGCGGCGTCATGAGGTCCTGGTGTACTGTCACGAGCCGGCCCTGGACGGCGGGGACGAGGCTGCGCGCGATGAGCCCTACGACGGGATCGCCATCCGGCGCGTGGCGGGCTATCTGCGGGGCGGGGCGCGCGGGCCTTGGGCCGAATTCCGCCGCGACTATGCCAACGCCCTCGTCGAGGCCGACGTGCAGCGCACCCTGGATCGCTTTCGCCCCGACGTGGTGCACGTGCAGCACCTCAAGGGGCTCTCGGCGGGGCTGACGACGGCATGCGCCCGACGCGGCATCCCCGTCGTCATGACGCTGCACGACTACTGGGCGCTCTGCGCCAATGCCCAGTGTGTCCGGCCCGATGGCACGATCTGCCTGGGCACCCACGCCCGCCTGGAGTGCGCCCGCTGCGCCGCGGAGCGCGCCGGCCTGCCCGCGCTGCGCTGGGCTGCGCCTGCCCTCGCCCTCGCCTTCCTGGCGCGCGACGCCGCCATCCGGCGCGCGCTGCGCGGCGTGCGTCGCTTCATCTCGCCGTCTCGCTTTCTCAGGGAGCGCTTCGTAGCGGCGGGATGGCCGGAGGCGAGGATCTCTGTGCTGGAGAACGGGCTGGATCCGGCCCGGCTGGCGACGTCGCGCGCCGCGCCCCGCGGCCCATGGCGCGGCCACTATGCCTACATCGGCTCCCTCGCTTGGCAAAAGGGGGTGGACCTCCTGGTGCGCGCCTTTGGCGACCCCGCGCTGGCGGGGGCCCGCCTGCGCGTCTGGGGGAACCCGGCCGCCTTCCCCGACTATGCCCGGAGCCTGCGAGACCTGGCGGCCTCATGCCCCAACGTCGCCCTCGAGGGCGAGGCAGACGACCGGGCGGTGGACTTTGCCCTCGCCTGGGCCGACTATCTCGTCGTCCCCTCCCTCTGGTGGGAGAACTCGCCCGTCACCATCCAGGAGGCGTACGCCGCCGGCGTGCCCGTCATCGCCTCGCGGCTGGGCGCCCTCGAGGAGAAGGTGCGCGACGGCGTCAGCGGCCTGCTCTTTGCGCCGGGCGACGTCGACGACCTGGTGCGCGTCCTGCGGCGCACCATCGACGAGCCCGAACTGCTGGCCCGCCTCCGCGCGGGGATTCCACCCGTCAGCACCATCGCCGACCACGCCACGCACCTCGAGGCGCTGTACGCCGAGGTCGCCGCCGAGGCGGCCGCCGCGACGGCCGCGAGAACGAAAAGGGGGGGCGTCCCCTGACGCCCCCCCCCGCACAACCTCACGATGCGCCCCGCTAGCCCTCCAGCCCCAGGCGCTCGAACTGCTCCTGAGGCGCGTCGCTCTCGCGCATCAGCCGCACCAGGTGCGCCTCAACCTCGGGGGCGTCGATGGGGCGCTCCTGCCCGGGATCGCGCTCTAGGTCGAACAGCATAGTGTGCAGCTCCTGCGCTCGCAGGTCGTCGTTGATCGGCGTCACCTCGCCCACGTGCGCGCGCCAGCGATCCCCCTCCTGGCCACGCACGTTGACCCATGTGCTGTATCTGTGATGGTACGTGCCGCCGCCATCCTCCCAGTAGTGCTGGTGGTCGGATGCCAGGGGGTGTACACGCCATGTTTCCGCAGCAGCTCGGGCATGGAGTCGTCGAACGGCTCCAGCGGCCCCCAGCTGCGGTGCAGCAGGTTGTAGCGCCCGGTGTGCAGCTCGCGTCGCGCCGGCATGCCGCCGAATAAGGTGCATTCCGCGGCATCGACCCGATGTAGCTGTTATCGAACACCACCGCGCGCTCGGCCAGTCGCTGAAAGTTCGGCGCCTGAACCCAAGGGCTCCCGTAACAGGGCAGGTAGCGCCGGTTCAGCGAGTCGACCATCAGCATGATGGCCTTCACCGGCGTAGCGTCTCCATCTGGTCTGCGACCTCTCCGAGGCCCAACTCGCGCAGGCGCTCGGACGTCGGCCAACCCGTCTCACGGTCCCAGCCGCGCAGGCTGTAGTAGCGATCCAGGAGCGCCCTGAACTCGCGCGCATCCGCGCTGATATGCGTGCCATCGGTCTTTTCCGGCCACTGATAGTGCGGGATCACCACCTCGTCGATGGCGCGATTGCGCCCACAGTTGCGCACGTCGATGCAGCGCTCCAGGTTCACGATGCGCTCGGCGATGGGGCGCTCCAACTCGTGGATGCTCACATCGATGCCGGTACAGGGGCGGTACATGGCCGCCTCGGCCCCCAGGTCGCCGATGATCGAGCCCTCCTCCGCCGCGAGTTCGCGTTCCAGGTCCTCGCGCGTGTCAAAGGTGCGCCGCGTCAGGGGGAACACCCAGTCGCACAGGGCCATCGAGTCCTTGATGATCGTCCGGTGCTGGTGGTACGCGGTGACGTGCTCGATGTACGCGTCGCCCGGGTACACCGCCTCCTCTGACCCGTACAGCGCCACCGCCAGTTCCTTCAGCCGCGCATTGATCTCGGAGGGATCCTTGGGCGCGCTGGGATAGCCGTACAGCCCGTTGAGGAAGAAAAAGTCGTGGGTGCTGGGGGTCACGTCGCGCGTCGACACGGCATAGAGCAGCGCCGAGTACTCCCAGAAGGGGCTGGGGTGCGGCTCCATGGCGCGGCCGTCGCGGTGCCAGCCATGCCCGCGACTGCCCGCGTCCTCGATAAAGTCCGCGAGATAGCGCGGCCCCACGGGGTGCTTCTCATAGAAGCGGGCCAATCCCTCGGCATAGTCGTCGCCCAACCCCTCGCGGAGCGCGACGCGCGTCAGCCACTGCCGCCACCACTCGGGATCGTCGAGGGCGAACGCCTCGCCCTCGATCTCGTGGATGCCCAGCTCTTCGAGCGCGCTAAAGTAGCGGCACCAGGTGTCATAGACCCAGGTCGTCATTCCCAGGTCCTCCACCAGGCTGCCGACGTTAGTGCCCAAGGGGCCGAGACCGCTGGGTCGGGGGATATGCAGCTCCTCTCCGCTCTGCAGTCGGCCGCGGTATTCGGGATGCGAGCCCCTCGCCCAGGAGCTGTCGACGCACAGGCTCATCTTGTACGAGGTGCCGACGCCATAGTGGTCGGTGAGCGGTTCCATGCGGGCGCCGCAGCGGACGGTACAGCCGTGGGTACAGGCCACCATGGGGAAACCGACGTCGATCTGGCCGACGCCGCCGATGCCGCCACGCGCGATCTGCCACACGCGCTGCACCTCGGACACAAAGCCGGCCGGGTCCGCCAGGGCCACCCCACCCGTGCCGCGGACGGCGATCGCCTTGAGGTTCTTGGCCCCGAACACCCCACCAAAGCCGCCGTTACCCACCGCATTCTTTAACCGATGGGCGATGGTGGCAAAGCGCACGCGGTTCTCGCCCGCCGGCCCGATGGCCACCACCTGGTGCTGCTGCCCGTGCCGCTCCTTGAGGGTGCGTTGCGTGGCATAGAGCCCCTTGCCCCACAGATCGCTGGCGTCCTCTAGCGACACGCGGTCGTCCTCGATGAGCAGGTAGACGGGAGCGCTCGCCCGCCCCTGCACGATGACGCCGTCATAGCCGGCGTACTTGAGTTCGGCGCCCCAGTATCCGCCCATCGTCGCGGAGGCCCACATGGGCTGCGGGTAGCCCCGCGGCATGAGGCTCGACACGACCACGCGCCCCGAGGTGGGCGCGCAGGTACCCACCAGCGGCCCCGCGCTCAGGATGATGCGGTTCTCCGGGTCGTACGGCCCGACGCCCGGCCCCACTTCGTTCCAGCCGATCAAGGCGTTCCACCCTCGCGGGCCAAGCCATACCGTCGGATCGGGGGTCTCTTCCACCGAGATGGTGGCCGCGTCGAGATCGACGCGCAGCATGCGGCCCGTGTACCCGCCCTTAGCGGCGCTCATCGGTGACCTCCGAAACGTAGGCTAGTGGCTCATAGGTTAGCGCCTTGCCCGCCAGGGGGCACATGGCGACGCACTGCGGCCCATCGGCGCGATCGCTGCACAGGTCGCACTTGATCGCCAGGCGCCGGTCGGGATGCCGCTGTGGAGCACCCCACGGGCAGGCCTTCTGGCATTGCATACAGCCGATGCACACCTCCTCCAGCACGCGCACGGCGCCCGTGCGGCTGTCGCGCACCAATGCATCCACGGGACACGCCTCGATGCACGGCGCCTCGGGGCACTGGACGCACAGCGTCCCCGTAATCGGGCTCTCGCCGTCGAACTCGTTGAAATGGATAGCAATACGGGCCACCGCCGGTCGAGCTACGCCCTCATGGGCGATAGAACAGGCAATCTCGCAGACACGACACGTGCGACACCACTTGGGATCAAAACGCACTCTGCCCCTGGCACCGGCCGTCGGGTTGGGGGGCTTTTCACTGTGACGATGCGAACCGTTCGATGCAGTCATTACGCCCTCTCTGGCCTCAGGATCGGGTGTCGATGCTAACATGCTCGCCCGATACTGTCAACGTGGCATACTGCTCCTGCGCCAGGTCGCCGGGGTGTCGCCGGGTCTGTCCAGGATTCTAGGCGTTCCGCCGGGCGAGCACGCCGCTGACCGAGGTCAGGCGCTGACATCGCGAAGCCCGCCTTCGCGGGCTGAGCAAAAGTCCGCGCAGGTGGACTTGGCGCCCAAGGCTTCGCCTTGGGACGGTTAGCGCCGGGTTTCGACCCGCGGCGGACGCTCGGTGACGCGCCGTTCTCCCAGAACTCTGGACACACCCGGTGCCGCCTGAGCGCTTGTCCAGCCCTGCCTCGTGGAGTATAATGTCCCGGATAATGAGCCCGTGAGGTGGTGGTGCGCGTCGCCTGGCATTGGCTGGTGTGGCCATCTCGTTCGTATCTCGGAGGGAGAGTATAGTGGAAGACGAACTGCAGAAGCTCAAGAGGTGGTCCAGTCGTGGGACGCTGAGCCAGTTCTACGCCGAGGTCTCGGCCAGGGCGTCGTCGGCGGGGGTCGAGTCCGAGCTAGATGGCAATACCATCACCTTCTACCGCGCCCACAAAGAGGGTGGGTTCCTGGGGATCGGTGGGCGCACCATCAAGGAGCCGGTCCTGCAGATCATCCGACACGACGATAGCGTGGAGATACCGGACGACTCCATCGACGAGGAGTTTGTTCTCGAGCTCGCCAAGAGCCTGCGCGATCACTAGAGCTGCTCCGTCCCGCGTTCGCAGGCCCGACTCGTTGTCGCTCTGACCTCGGCGCACACCCCCGGAGCCCAACCCGTCAGCGTGATGCCAACAGGTGGCATGGTCCATCGGCCCTGCATCGCCAGCACCACGGCGTGTATGCATACCTGCCCGAGGTATCCGGCGTGATCCCGCCGGATGCGCCGCGTCATCGCCTCCTACCTCCTTTTGTCGACCCCTCGCGCGGGACGTATAATCGCTTGTCGGCCCCGTCATCGTAGCGCCCGTTTCGAGGGGATCACATGCCGCCAGAATTCTCAACCGGCTCGAGCGACCTGGACAGGCTCCTGGAAGAGTTGCGCATCGGCGACAATGTCGTCTTTTATACGGTGGATGCCGAGGCGTACCTTCCCTTTGTAGCCGCCGTCGCGCAGCATCGTAGCCAGGCCGGGCAGTCCCTACTCTACGTCCGCTCCGAGGGTTCGCTGGACGCGACCATGACCCAGCTTCCTGGCGTTCGCGTCATCGACCTGTCCGAGACCCTCGCCGATGTGTCCGAGCCCGTCGCGCACCTTCACGACGTGCTGGCTGCCCACGGGCGCTATGCGTTCTATGTGTTCGAGGCGCTCTCTACCCTACGCCCCTGGTTTCCGGACGCGTCCGATCTGCGGGCGTTGTTCCTGCGCATCTGCCCCTCACTGTACCGCATGGGATCGGTGGTGTACTGGGGCATCGTGGCGGATTCGCTGCCCAGCGCCGAGATCGCCGCCATCAAGGACTGCACCCAGGTGTTCCTGCAGGTCGAGCGCTCCTCCGGCGACCTGCTGATCACGCCCGCCAAGGTATGGGGCCGTTTTTCGCCCGCCATGTTTCGCACCCATCGCGTGCACCTCTCGGACCAAGGGCTCCTGCTCGGGCCTGCGCCGGCCAGCCGTGGTGATCCTGGGGCGTATGCCGAGGCGCTCGCCGACAAGAACCGCGAACTGGCCGACATCCGTGACGCCCTCGACCGTAGCAACCGCGCCCTTCAACAGCGCAACCGCGAACTCGAGGAGCTGAACGCCCGCCTCGCGGAGCAGGGGCGCCTCTATGCCAGCCTGCGCACCAACCTCGACCAGTTGCTCCGGCTGGTACAGGCGGGGCAGGCCATCGGCTCGACCCTGGTGCTCGACCATGTCCAGGATTCGCTGCTGGCCGCCGCGCAGCGCCTGTTCGACGCCCCGGCCTGCCGCCTGTCGCTCCGCCTCACCGACCACGCCGAGACGGTGCGCGTGTCAGCGGGCCTCACAGACGCGTGGCGGGACGCCCTCGACCAAGCCAAAGCGGTCGAGATGGTGGCCTCAGCGTGTCAAAGCCTGGCCCCCGCGAGTATGCCGCTCACGACGGGGGAGCCGACGGGCAGCCTGGCCGTGGCGCCCATCGTCCTGAGGGACAAGTGCCTCGGCTCCCTCGAGATCGCCGCGCCCGACGGTCGACTGGCCACCCACGAGGGGTTGACGCTGCTCACCTACCTCGCCTCGCAGGCGAGCCTGTCGCTGGATAACGCCCTGCTCTACCAGGAGGTGGAGACGCAGGGCGAGCAGTTGCGCTCCTACGTCGAGAACGTCATCACCACCGAGGAGCAGGAGAGCCGGCGCCTGGCGCTGGACCTCCACGACGGCCTCGTCCAGATGATCGTGGCCTCCTATCAACACCTGCAGACCGCCCAGGCGTGGCGCAGTCGCGACCCCGAGACCGAGGAGCGCGAGATCCAGCAGGGGATCCAGCTGTTGCGACGTGCCATCCACGAGGCGCGCCGCCTCATCACGCAGCTTCGCCCGGCGGGGCTGGATGACCTGGGCCTCGTCCACGCCCTGCGCCTCTACGTGGCCCAACTCACCACCGACGCCGACTGGCACGTCGCGCTGGATGTCGCCGACGATTGGACGCCCCTCCCCGGCCCGCTGGAGGCGGCCATCTTTCGCATCGTGCAAGAGGCCACCACCAACGCGCTCAAGTACTCGCAGGCGCCCGAGGTAGAAGTGCGCCTGTGGCGCGATGCGCGCGACCTCTGTGTGGCGATCACAGACTGCGGGGTAGGCTTTGACCCGAACCGCATCCCGACGCTGCCCGACCAGGGGACGCACATGGGCTTGGTGGGCATCCGCGAACGCGCCCGCCTCTGGGGCGGTCGGTGTACCATCACCAGTCGGCCGGGCGTAGGAACGCGGGTTCAGGTATCGATCCCGCTGACCCGCGCCGCCACCTCAACGGAGGCCACCGATGGTTAGCATTCTCATCGTCGACGACCAAGCTGTGGTGCGCGATGGGCTGCGCTCTATGCTGCGTGTCGAGCCCGACATGACTGTGGTGGGCGAGGCCGCCAGCGGCCAGGAGGCCGTGGCGCTGGCCGCGACGCTCCGCCCCGACGTCATCCTGCTGGACGTGCGCATGCCAGGGATGGACGGCATCACCGCGCTCCCCCAGCTCAAGGCGCGCTGCCCCCGTAGCAGCGTCATCATGGTCACCCTGTACGACGATCCGGACTATTTGCTCGCGGCGGTGTCGGCCGGCGCGGCCGGGTACGTGCTCAAGGACGCCAGCCGCGAGGAGTTGGTGCGCGCCGTGCGCATCACCGCCGAGGGCGGCGCCATCATCGCCCCCTCCATGCTGCCCCAGCTCCTGCACACCGTGGGGCGGATGATGGGCTCCCTCAAAGCCAGCCCTACCTGCAGCCCCATCGACGTCCTGTCGGGGCGCGAGATGGAGGTGCTGCGCCACATCGCCGAGGGGTGCACCAATCAAGAGATCGCCGAACGCCTCATCCTCAGCCCGACCACCATCAAAACGCATGTCCAGAACATCCTGCAGAAGCTGGAAGTCTCCGACCGCACTCAGGCGGCGGTGCTGGCCGTCCGCTGCGGCCTGATCTAGCCTCCGGCTCGGCCAAATCCTCCATATGGAGGATACCGCCCTCTCCCCACCCGTGCTATGCTGACAGACACTGGTCGGTACGGTTCGTTCAGGTTGCACGTTGACCTGGCGCCGATCCACCGACCGGCGGCCCTCAGCCACAACGCCCGTGGTCTCTCCCCAATGCCGTGGGTTTGCCGATGACGACGCGTCCCGGCAAGCGCCCGCGTGGCGCCCGGTTATCACCACAGTTGGAGGAGACCTGCGATGGGCAATTTGGCATCCCCCAAGGGCAACGACATCACCCAGACGGCGAACCGCTCCCGCGATGTGGTGCCCAGTTCGGGCATGTGCTCGCGTTGCGTCGACGGTTGTCGTGGCAACTGCGAGCTCTTCAAGACGGCGTTCCGCGGCCGCGAGGTGCTCTACCCCAGCCCATTCGGCACCATCACCGCCGGCGGCGACAAGGACTATCCCGTCGACTTTTCGCATTTCAACGTCCAGGGCTATGCCTTGGGCGCCAGCGGCCTACCCGACGGCCACGAGGGGACGCCCGACAACACCCTCTTCCCTATGGTCAACACCGAGCTACTGATCGGCAACACGCACAAGGAAAAGCTGTGCATGCCGATCATCTCGGGCGCCTTGGGCTCCACCGAGATCGCGCGGGCCAACTGGGAGCATTTCGCCGCCGGCGCGGCCATCTCGGGCGTTGTGCTCACCTGCGGTGAGAACGTGTGCGGCATCGACCCCGCCCTCGAACTCGACGCGCGGGGCAAGATCGTCGAGGCGCCCGACCTGCGGCGTCGCGTCGAGCTGTACCGCCGCTGGTATGAGGGCAACGGCGACATCCACGTGCAGATGAACGTGGAGGACACCCGTTTTGGCGTGGCCGAGTACGCCGTCGAAAAGCTCGGCGTCGAGACCATCGAACTCAAGTGGGGCCAGGGCGCCAAGTGCATCGGCGGCGAGATCAAGGTCGATTCCCTCGAACGGGCCCTCGAGCTGCAGCGGCGCGGTTATCTCGTGACCCCCGATCCCTCCAACGAGGCGGTGCAGCAGGCGTTCCGTGATGGCGCCATCAAGCAGTTCGAGCGCCACTCGCGCCTCGGTTTCATCGACGAGGAGGCGTTTGCCCGCGAGGTGCAGCGCCTGCGCGATCTCGGCGCCAAGCGAGTGACCCTCAAGACGGGCGCCTACCCCATGCGCGAACTCGCCATGGCCCTCAAGTGGTCGTCGGACGCGGGGATCGATCTGATCACCGTGGACGGCGCCGCGGGCGGCACTGGCATGAGCCCCTGGCGCATGATGGTAGAGTGGGGCGTGCCCACCGTTTACCTGGAATCGATGACCTACAACCTAGCCAAGATGCTGGACGCCCGCGGCGCCTATGTGCCCGATATTGCCATCGGCGGCGGCCTCTCCAGCGAGGACCACGTCTTCAAGGCGCTCGCCCTCGGCGCGCCGTACGTCAAGGCGGTGTGCCTGGGTCGCTCCATCATGCTGCCGGCCTTTGTGGGCAAGAACATCGGCCAGTGGATCAAGGACAACGACCTGCCACGAACGGTATCCCAGTTCGGCACCAAGGTGGAGGAGATTTTCGTCACCTACGACATCCTGAAGGCCAGGTACGGCTCGGACATCGAGGAGCTGCCCCTGGGCGCCATCGGCTGGTACACCTATGTGGACAAGTTGCGCGTCGGGCTCCAGCAATTCATGGCCGGCAGCCGCAACTTCTCACTGTCGTCGATCTCGCGCCACGACATCGTGGCGCTGACGCGCGAGGCGGAGGACGTCTCGGGGATTCCGTTCGTGATGGACGCCTACAAGGCGGAGGCCGAGGCGATCATCGCGGGGTAGAGGCGCACTGAACAACTGTAGACAAGGGCCGGAGCATTGCTGCTCCGGCCCTTTCGTCATACCTTCGCACCGCTGCTATTCGCCAGCCAAAGCAAGCACGCGACGACGCAAGTCGTCGGAGAGCCACAGGCCTGCCTTGGCCAGTTCATCTACAAAAGGCTCAATGCGGCTCGTGAGGCCGGCGGACTTGGCCTCTAGAAGCACGCGCAGAGTGCCCCATACCTCGAGACCAGCAGCCTGGGCCGTCCGCCGGGCCAGCGCATCGTCCAGGAGTACAATGTGCTCCCGACGCTCAAGGGCGAGCGCCATGGCAGCCAGTTCTCCAGCACCGAGGTCCAGCGCCAGCCAGTTCAGGCTCGCCCCGTCAGGCACGTCATAGCCTCTCAGCCGCCCCTCCTCCAGCTCGGCCAACGCGGCACCCGGCACCCAGACCTTACCAAAGAACCCCACCAGCAGGCGCAGTGCTCCGATGCGATGCAGGTAGAGCAAGGGCGACGTGTTGCCGATCGCCTCACGCAAGGCCCGCCTCCAGGTCCCGCAGTTCGGCCTCCAAAGGAAACACTCTGTAACGCCCGAGTGTCAGGAGAAACTCGACGCGAGACATACCGGCAAGCTCAGCGGCACGTCCCGATGATAGACGTCCAAGCTCGTACAGCTTGACGACAGCCAGCAGCCGCATCTCGCGGCCGAACGCCGCCTCATCCGTCTTCTCCGCCAGAAGCACCTTCTCGGGCACATCGATCACGATTCGACGTGTGCTCATCCCAACCCTCATCTATAGCTCAGTCCGAGCGCCGCCCTCTGTTGCTGTACACCCAGCTTACTTTCCAATTCTACGATATCTAGGTTCGGGTGCCAAACGCTGACTCTCGGGGCTCGTGCGAATACCCCTCGACAACGGCGATTTGTCCTCACCCCCGCGCGATGCTATACTATCTGCCCGGGCGCGTGTGCCCCACAATACGCTGGAGGGCACCCATGACCCGTTACATCTTTTGCACCGGCGGCGTCGTCTCTTCGCTCGGCAAGGGCGTGGCCGCCGCATCCATTGGTCGCATCCTCAAGGCCCGGGGCATCAGCGTCGTCATCCAAAAGCTGGACCCCTATCTGAACGTCGACCCCGGCACCATGTCGCCCTACCAGCATGGTGAGGTGTACGTTCTCGAGGACGGCACCGAGACCGACCTCGACCTCGGCCACTATGAGCGGTTCACCGACGTCTCCCTGGCGCGCAACTCGAACGTCACCACGGGACAGATCTATGCCGAGATCATCGCCCGCGAGCGCCGGGGCGATTTCCTGGGTGGCACGGTGCAGGTCATCCCGCACATCACCGACGAGATCAAGCGCCGCATCCGTCTGGTGGCCCACGACAGCGGCGCCGACGTGGTGATCGTCGAGATCGGCGGCACCGTGGGCGATATCGAGAGCCTCCCCTTTCTCGAGGCGATCCGCCAGATGCGCAAGAACGTGGGCACCGAGAACACCTGCTACATCCACCTCACCCTGTTGCCCCACATCGGGCCCACCAACGAACTAAAGACCAAGCCGACACAGCACAGCGTGCGAGAGCTACGCAGCATCGGCATTCACCCCGACGTGGTCATCTGTCGCGCCGACTATCCCATCGACAGCGACCTCCTGGACAAGATCTCCCTCTTTGGCGACGTCGACCGCGAGGCCGTCATCCCCTTGGAGACGGTGCAGTCGATCTATGAGGTGCCGCTGGTGCTCGAGGAGCACGGGCTTGGCGACTACCTCACGCGACGCCTGAACCTCCCCGCGCGGGAGCCCGACCTGGGCGACTGGCGCCACCTCGTCCAGCGTCTCAAGAACCCGGGCTGCGACCTGAACATCGCCCTGGTGGGCAAGTACATCGGCCTGCACGACGCCTACCTCAGCGTGCAAGAGTCGCTGCTGCACGCCGCCGCCCATCACGGGTGCAGGCTGCACCTCACCTGGGTCGACGCCGAGGAGGTGGAGCGCGGCAACGCGAGGGCCGAGCTGGAGCAGGCGGACGGCATCGTCGTGCCCGGCGGATTCGGCGAGCGCGGGATCGAGGGCAAGGTGACCGCGGCGCACTATGCCCGGGCGAACAAGGTGCCTTACCTCGGGCTGTGCCTCGGGCTGCAAGTGATGGTGATCGATTTCGCCCGCGAGGCGTTCGGCAGCGCCAAGGCGAACAGCTGCGAGTTTTCGCCCGGCACCCCCTACCCCGTGATCGACCTCATGCTGGACCAGCGGGACATCACCGATAAAGGCGGCACCATGCGCCTCGGCAGCTACCCCTGCGTGCTGAAAGAGGGCACCAAGGCGCGCCAGGCATACGACCAGGAGCTGGTGCACGAGCGTCACCGCCATCGCTACGAGATCAACAACCGCTTCCGTCAGCAACTCGAGGAGGCGGGGATGGTGTGGAGCGGCGTCTCGCCCGATGGCAACCTGGTCGAGATCGGCGAGCTACGTGACCACCCCTGGATGGTGGGGAGCCAGTTCCACCCCGAATTCAGGTCGCGCCCCAACGCGCCGCATCCGCTGTTCCGTGATTTCGTCGGCGCAGCCCTGGCCCACAACCGCAACGGAGCCAAGCGCGAGAGCTAGGTTGTTTGCAGCATATGAAGAACGACTAAAGTCGACACTACAAAGAAAGACCGCTACTTTGTAGTAACGACTTTAGTCGTTCTCTTCTTGCACCGAATCGCTCCTATTGCCCTACTCGTACCTTCCGTACGTCTCGCACACACGCACGAGCGCGCGGATATTCTCCTCCGGCGTATCGCGCCCGCACTGGTCGCCCGTGGAGAGGATGAACCCGCCCCCCGCGCCGGCGGCATCGATGGCGCGCCGCGCCGCGTGTTCCACCTCCTCGGGCGTGCCCATCAGCATCACGTTGGTAGTGTGGAGGTTGCCCATCAGCGCGAGCCGATGCCCGAAGGCGCGCTTGACCTCGGCCAGGTCACAATCCCCCATGGGCGGCTCCTCCAGGGGGTTGATGCAGTCCAGATCCGTCTCCTCCGCGCACATCCGGACCAGGGCGTACTCCTTGCCGCAGCTGTGCACCATGGTGGCCACCCCCGCCTCCTTGGCCATGCGCGTGATCTTTTGCAGGGTGGGCAGGGTGAAGCGGCGCGCGATGGCGGGCGATTGCAGCGTGATCGCCCCCGATCCGCCCGTGAGGATGAAATCGGGCCGCGCGTCGATGACCATCTCCGCCTGCCTCAGCAGGGCGCGCTCGTGGAGTTCGCGCAGCTCGTCCAGCAGCTCGGGCGCGTCGTGGTACAGGTAGCTCAGCGCCTCCACACCTCCCTCGAACAGCCCGAACCACGCCTGAAAGCCGGGCGTACCCACGTGGAGCCCGTACACGCCCGACTCGCCCAGCTCACGCTTTTGCCACGCGACCTGATAGGGGTCACACGCCTCGGGGACCTGGAGTAGATAGCGCACCTTGGCCCAGTCGCGCTTCAGGTCCTTGATCGGTTTGACCGTGCGCGTGGGCGGATCGCCCACATAGTAGGTGGTCTCGGCTTCGAGGTCGCCCGCCGGCGTGCGGATGCGCTCCGCCACCACCATACGCTCCGCGCTATGCGAACGAATGATGCGTTCGCGCTGCAGCGGGACGGGGTAGCTGTAGCGCATCGGCCCGTCATAGTCGACGAACCAGGCGTCGATGCCAAAGTATCGCGCGGCCTCGAGATAGGCACGCCAGAGGGGTGGACTGCCGTGATAGTACACATCCCAGAAAGGGCGCCCCGTGAGCTTGCACGGGATCATATTCGAAAAGTCGGGCGCGCAGGGTACCCTGTCGGGTTGCCCATTGCGAATCGCCGTCAAAAACCGCTCGCGTGACGTCATGCCGAGCATGGTGGCTCCATTCGCGCTAGCTTTCCAGGAGGGGATCGATGCGCGCCGCCACCGCCGCGGCACAGGCGTCCGGGGTTGTGTCGCCGCGGGCCAGCCGCTCCGTCTCCTCATGCCAGACGCGCAGGCACTCGGCCAGGCGCAGGTTCCATGGCAGGCGCGCCGCCTCGGCCGTCTCGGCCACATCGGCCACGCGGGCGCACAGCGGGCACCGCTCCAGGACGCGCGGATCGCGCCACGAGGCTGCGCGACAGCCGGGCTCGGCGTAGCCCCGCAGGAACATCTGTACGCCCATCTCGCGTCCCGACATGTACTTGATCCACTGGAACGCCTCGATGGGGTACCGCGACTGGGCGCTGATGCAGTACGCCATCCCCTCGGCTACGGCCCCCTTGCGTCCACCCGGCTCGCGCGCGGGAAAGAGGATCCCTCCAATGTCCTCGTCCCCCAGGTGCTGGAGCGCGACGAGCCCCATGAGATCGGCCCGCGCCATCCCGAGGCGTCCTCCCGCGAACATGCTCGCCGGGCTTCCCTCCGTCTCGTGCGGCCTCGGCGCCACCTGCTCGGCATGCATGGCGTCGAAGAGCCAACGCAGGTACGCCACCCCCTCGGCGCTTTGGATGGCGGAGGCGCGCCCCTCGACGTCCAGCAGCTCGGCGCCGAACGCCCGCATGGCGGGATAGGCCGCCGGCAACTGATAGCTGTCCCCGTAGCCATAGATGGGCGGCCTCTCGGCGTTGAGGCCGCGCGTCACGGCGCCCGCGGCCTCCATGAGGTCTGCCATGGCCCAATCGCGGGAGGGGGGATCGATGCCCACGGCGTCCAGCAGCGAGCGCCGGTAGCCCAACAGGCAATCGCCCGCATGGCTCAGCAGCGGGATCGCCGCGAGTTGGCCGTCGCGCATGCAGGCGTTGAGCGCCCCGCCAAAGACCCCGCTGGTGTCATAGCGCTCGTCGGCCACCACGTCGTCCAGCGGCCGGACGATCCCCCTGTCGAACCACTGCAACAGGAGCGGCCCCAGCGGCACCTCGAGGAGGTCGCCCAACTGGCCGGCGGCGCTCAACGCCGCCACGCGCCCGGGATAGGCGCCCCAGTCCGACGTGGCGCGCCATTCTAGGCGGATGGCGGGGAACATCTCTTCGAACGCTGGCGCCATGGTCCGCCCAAAGGCGGTCCAGCCATAGTCTGTTACATCGGCTATCAACGCCACCCGAGGTCGCGCCGTCGGCTGCGCGGTGACCACCATCGGCACCGCGATGGTACGCTCGACGACTCTGGGCGTCCCCTCGACGATCACCGTCTCGCGCACGATCTCGGTGATGACGGTGGTGACCTCTTTTTCGACGACGCGCTCCACCTCCACGACGCGTCGCGAGCAGGCGCCGGCCACCCCTGCCAATAGGGCGAGGGGCAGTGCTCGCAGCAGTCGTCGACGCGTCAGGCCCTTCATGGGGGTACCGTCCTCGAGTGGGTTCGCGGTGCACGGTGTGCCGCCATTATAGCATAGCGCCACTCCGTGACGAATCATATCTCCTCGCGACCTCGGTACAGGCCCTCCTTCTGGGGGCGCACCTCCCACCACAAGACGCCTCGCGATCCAGGAGTCCTGGGCCACTCTCCCTCCGGACGGCGTTTGATCATCACCTGGCCCTGTGGTATAGTGTTTTGGCAGAATGAAGAGTTGAGGTGGAGGCACGACGGCCGTATGGCTAAGCAGATTTTCACCGATCCCAGCGAATTCGACGACTGGTTGGGAGAGGATTTCGAGTATACGAGCGAGGATTTCGACGTCGACGAGTTCGCGGTGCTGCCGCTCCGCGACACGGTCGTGTTCCCGCACATGGTGGCACCCCTCTTTGTGGGGCGCGACCGCTCGGTGCGCGCCATCGAGGCGGCCATGGCGGAGAACCAACGACTCGTCGTCATCGCTCAGCGCGACGAAGAGAAGGAAGAGCCGAGCGGCTCTGACCTGTACAGCATCGGCACCGAGGTGGTCATCGGGCGCAAGTTGCGTATGCCCGATGGCACCACCAGCGTCTGGGTGCAGGGGCAACGCCGCGTACAGGTGCTCCGTTACACGCAGGTGCAGCCCTTCCTGCGCGCCGAGGTGACGCCGGTGCGCGAAGAGGCCGAGGAGGGCCTGCCCACCGAGGCGCTGATGCGCGCCGTCCTGGCTCTGTTCGAAAAGGTCGTCCAGTACAGCCGCAGCATCCCCGACGACGCCTATGTCGCGGCGATGAACGCCGAGGAGCCGGGGTGGCTGGCCGACCTCGTGGCGTCGGTCCTCGATTTGGATGTCTCGGAGCGGCAGGAGCTGCTCGAGACCACCAACGCCACGCAGCGGCTGCAGCGCGTGAGCATTGCCCTGGCGTCCGAGTTGGATGTTCTCGAGTTGGAGAACCGCATCCACTCCCAGGTGCAGGAAGAGGTCGATCGCAGCCAACGCGAGTACTTTTTGCGGGAGCAGATGCGCGTCATCCAGAGCGAGCTGGGCGAGAGCGATCCGCACCTGCAAGAGACCAACGAGTTGCGCGAGCAGGTCGCCGAGGCCGACCTACCCGACGAGGTGCGCGAGCGCGCCGAGAAAGAGCTGGCGCGCCTGGCGGGGATGCCGCCGTCGGCGCCCGAGGTGGGCGTCATCCGCACCTACCTCGACTGGATCCTGGCGCTCCCCTGGGGCAATACCACGGACGACAACCTGGACATCCTGCGCGCGAAAAAGATCCTCGATGATACGCACTATGGCCTGCCCAAGGCCAAGGAGCGCATCCTGGAGCACATCGCCGTACACCAGTTGGCGGCCGACAAGATGAAGAACCCGATCCTGTGCTTCGTCGGCCCCCCGGGTACCGGCAAGACCTCCCTGGGTCGCTCCATCGCCGAGGCCCTGGGGCGCAGTTTCGTGCGCGTCAGCCTGGGCGGCATCCGCGACGAGGCCGAGATTCGCGGCCACCGGCGCACCTACGTGGGCGCCCTCCCCGGGCGCATCATCCAGACGATGCGCCGCGCGGGGAGTCGCAATCCGGTGTTCATGCTGGACGAGATCGACAAGCTCGGCCAGGACTTTCGCGGTGACCCGTCGTCGGCCCTGCTGGAGGTGCTGGACCCCGAGCAGAACTATGCCTTCTCGGATCACTACCTGGAGTTGCCGTTCGACCTCTCGAAGGTCATGTTCATCACCACGGCCAACCTGCTGGACCCGATCCCTCCCGCGCTGGAGGACCGCATGGAAGTGATCGAGTTCCCCGGGTACATGGAGGACGAAAAGCTCCACATCGCGCGGCGGTTCCTGATCCCGCACCAGCTGGAGCAGAACGGGCTGCACGCCCTGAGCTTCTCCGAGGGAGCCATCCTGGGCATCATCCGGGAGTACACCCACGAATCGGGCGTGCGAAACCTGGACCGTGAGATCGCCAATATCAGCCGCAAGGTGGCGCGCCGCGTCGCCGAGGGCAAGCCCGCACCCAAGAGCATCGGCCGGCAGTCCCTGGTCAAGTACCTGGGCCCGCCGCGCTACGCGCTGGGGCTGGCCGAGGAGAACGACGAGATCGGCGTGGCCACCGGCCTGGCGTGGACCGAGGCGGGGGGCGACACCCTCTCCATCGAGGTGTCCATCATGCCCGGCAAGGGCGCCGTGCAACTCACCGGCCAGCTCGGCGAGGTGATGCAGGAATCGGCCCAGGCGGCTCTGAGCTACACGCGCTCGCAATCCGAGGTGCTGGGGATCGAGGACATCGACTTTGACAAGATCGATATCCACATCCACGTGCCCGAGGGGGCGGTCCCAAAGGACGGTCCCTCTGCCGGCGTGACCATCGCCACGGCGCTTATCTCGGCCCTCACCGGCCGGGCCGTGCACCATGATGTGGCCATGACGGGCGAGATCACCCTGCGCGGGCGCGTGCTGCCCATCGGCGGCCTGCGCGAGAAGGCGCTGGCCGCCTACCGCGCCGGCCTCAAGACGATGCTATTGCCCAGGCGCAACCGCAGCGACATGACTGAAGTGCCCAACGGGCTGCGCAGACGCCTCAAGTTCGTCTTTGTGGACAACATGGCCCAGGTGATACCTGTGGCCCTGTCGACCAGCCGGGACGAGAGCGTCTCGCAGCGCCTGGCGTCCGCCCCGTAACCGTCACATCCCGTTCTGTCGTCCCGAACGCCGTGAGGGACCTTGTCTAGCTAGACAAGGTCCCTCACGGCGTTCGGGACGACGATCTTGTCGCGTCATTCCGAGCGCAGCGAGGAATCTCGTCGAGCGCATCAAGGTCCCTCACGGCGTACGCGACGACGATCTTGTGGCGCATTCCAGGCGCGGCGTGGGATCTCGTCGCATGGAAGCGTGCTGCCTGCCGACTGCCCGGACCCCTCACCCTGCCCTCTCCCCGAGTACGGGGCGAGGGTCGTTTTTCGCGCCGGCCTCCGGCCCTCTCCCCGAGTACAGGGCGAGAGCCGTCTTGCCACGCTGGCCTTCGGTCCTCTCCCTGTACTCGGGGAGAGGATACAGGTGAGGGGTCTGTGGGGTTACGCCGCCACCGCG